>Ga0114129_10013055_pt1 | contig 11832 bp, 8 predicted proteins | sample RhiMetdeltSRZDD1_FD_80071 | JGI IMG/M metagenome (GOLD analysis project Ga0114129, IMG submission 80071) | Populus rhizosphere microbial communities from Tennessee, USA - Rhizosphere MetaG P. deltoides SRZDD1 (version 2) (version 2) | ecosystem: Host-associated > Plants > Roots > Rhizosphere >... | reverse complement strand
TGGTGCTGAGTGCTGATTGCTGATTGCTGACCGCTATCGTTTCGGGCGACACGTGGTCGTCTGCCAGGGCTGGGGCGGGGGCGCATCCGGCGCGGTGGGCGTCCCGAACCCCCGCTCCATCCGCTTCCAGCCCTTGACCCCGCTGTCGAGGTCCGGGAACGCCGCGACGAGATCGAGCCTCGTGCCCGGCAGGCTGTCGAGCCAGGACGGGGGGACGCGCCCCTCGCGGAGCAGGAACCGCTCCCCGTCCTTGTTGCGAATGCGGTAGAGGAAGAATTTCTCCGGCCCCTTGCCCTTGAGCTTCTTGGCCACCGCCTGGCCCAGCGCCGCGATCATGGCGCCGAAGTCCGCCGAGGGCGGGAGATGCGGCCGGAACTCCCGCGTCTCGGCCACGGTGGGCGCGCCTCCGCCCGCGGGCACGGAGCCGAGCGGTCCGCACTCCAGGTCCACGCCGCCGAAGAACCTCTCCAGCATGATCTGGGGAGACTTGCCGACGACCTCGATCGTGGTCTCGAAGCGCGGCGTGCCCTTGCTCGCCTCCTCGGCCAGCACCTGATCGACGTGCTTTTCGACGTCGAGCGTGAGCGGGCTCGGCGAGGGGGTGGGGCGGGCGTCCTGGGCCGCGGCCGGCCCTCCCAGAACGCTCGACGAGACCAGAAGGACCAGGACGGTTCGCAAGGACTCCCCCTTCTAATTGTCGCTCTCGGGGAACGGGGTTCCTGGGACGAGAGGCTATTTCTCGCTGATGATCCGGCCCAGATCGCTGGAGCGCGCGAGGCGGTCGAACGTCTCGTAGAGCGCGGCCGAGATCTCCTTGATCGCCGCCTCGCCGTCGGCGTCGCGGCGCAGGTAGGTGGTCATGATGGAGACCGCGTAGGGACGGCCCGGCAGGTCGACGACGGCGGTCACGCAGCGCACGGCCTCCAGGCTTCCCGGCTTGTCGGCCACCACCAGGCCCTCGGGCAGGGGAGCGCGGAAGGGAGAGTCCTTCGGGACCGCGGCGACCGTCATCATGTCGCGGCCCCGATCCGCCGACAGGCCCGTGCCCGCATGCATCGCCTCGACGAGCTGCCGCATCTCGGCGGGGTTGGAAACGTTCTCGTCGCCGCGCCGGGCGGCGTCGAGGTCCATCATCTTGCGGCGCAGCCGCGTCGCGCGCAGGCCGAGCGCGTCGAGCCGGCGGTTGACGGCGTCCATCCCGACGCGGTCGATGAGCACGTTGGTGGCGGCGTTGTCGGACCAGCCCATCATGAGGACGGCCAGGTCGCGCCAGGTGAGGCTGACCTTGTCCCCGACCTCCTGGAGCACGCCGCCGCCGCGCACGCGGGGCAGCGGCGGGCGGGTCACCTCGGCGAGGTCGACGCGTCCCTCCTCGGCCTGCCGGTACAGCTCGTAGAGCACGGCCAGCTTGATGGACGAGGCCTGCGGGAACGACTCCTGCGGTCGCAGCTCGAAGCTCAGCCCGCCCTTCAGGTCCTTGACCGAGACGCCGAGGACGCCGTCGAGCCGCTGGTCCACCGCCTCGATCCGGGCGCGCAGCTTGTCCCACAGCGCCGCCTGCTTCCCGGCGGGCGCCGCCGGCGCCGCGAGGGAGACGACGAGCAGCGCCACCGCCGTCGTCATTCTTGCTTCCATGCCTTGTCGTACCTCAGCAGGCCGGTCGAGTCGACGGACAGGCCGTGGACCGTCCGGCGGAAAGCGGTGAAGAGCGAGACGTGGTACAGCGGCACCCAGGGCACGTCCTTCTGGAACAGCTCCTGCGCGGAGCGGTAGAGGGCGGCGCGCTCGCGGTGATCGGCGTGCTGGCGGCCCTGCTTGAGCAGCGCGTCCATCGGCGGGCTGCGGTAGCGGCTCCGGTTGGTGGAGCCGATGGAGTCGGAGGCGAGGAGGGCGGAGAGGAAGTCGTTGGGATCGATCGTGTCCGCCTGCCAGCCGAGGAGGGCCAGGGCGTAGGCGCCGCGCGTGGCCCGCTCGAGGTACTCCTTCCAGCTCCGCGCCTGCTCCAGCTTCGCGCGCACGCCCACCTGGGCGAGGTCGTCGCGGACGAGCGCCGCGAGGCGGAGCGGCGAGGGGAGATACGGGCGGGCGGCGTCGACCGTCATCAGCGTCGTCTCGAAGCCGTCGGGATAGCCGGCCTGGGCGAGGAGCCGGCGGGAGGCGGCCCGGTCCAGGCCGAGCTCCTTCGTCCGCCCCGCGTAGCCCCACATCGCGGGCGGCAGCGAGTTGCGGGCGGGGACGCCGTGCCCGCCGAGGCCCTCGCGCACGAGCGCTTGGCGGTCGATCGCGCGGACGAGGGCCTGGCGCACGCGGCGGTCGTCGAAGGGCCGGCGCTCGTTGTTCGGGCAGAGGAACGCGATGTTCAGGCCGGTCTGCGAATCCAGCGTGATGCCCGAACGCCCGCGCAGCCGGCCCACGGTGTCCTGGCCCACCGCCGAGGTGACGTCGACGTCTCCCGCCAGGAGCGCCGCCTCCAGCGAGGGCTGGTCGGGCAGGCGCCGGAAGACGATGCGCTTGAGCCGCGGCGCTCCGCCCCAGTGGTGCGGGTTCGCGGCCAGCTCGATCCGTCCCGGCCGTGCCGACTCCAGGCGATACGGCCCGGTGCCGACGAGGCGCGAGGACCGCGGGGCGCCGATCTCGCGCGGGCTCTGCATCGCGTAGAACGCCTGGGAGAGCGTCGCCAGGAGCGCCGCGTTGGGCTGATCGAGGGTGACGGTCACCACGAAGGGTCCGGCCCGCACCGCCCGCCCCGCGAAGCTGCGCTGCTTGCGCAGGTCCTCGAAGTTCGCCACCACCGCCGCCGCGTCGAGCGGCGCGCCGTCGTGGAAGCGGACGTCCTGGCGCAGCGTGAACGTCCACGTGCGGCTGTCGGCGGTGGCCCAGCTCGTCGCCAGGGAGGCCTCGGGCCGGCTCCCGTCGGCGCGGTAGCGGACGAGCGGCTCGCACACGTTGGACACGACCGCCGCCGACACCAGGTCGGTGGCGCGGTGCGGGTCGAGGGAAACGGGATCGGACGTGAGGCCCACGACCAGCGTGTCGGGGGGGGTCGCGAGCAGCGCGAGCAGCAGCAGCGCGCTCACGCCGCGAGCCCCGCCCGGCAGGCCAGGAGGAAGATGGGGTCCTTGATCAAGGCCGCCATCATTCAACAAGGGCGGCGGACGGGTCAACCGCGCCCCCTATAATGGCCCGTGCCCCTCCGGCTGCGCCACCGGCCTCTCGATCTCCGCCTCCGCCACACGTTCCGCATCGCGCGGGGCGCGTCGGACGTGCGCGAGAACCTGCTCGTGGAGGTGGAGGAGGCGGGCCAGGTGGGCCGCGGGGAGGCGGCACCGATCCTCCGCTACCACGAGGACCGCGCCTCGGCCGCGCGGGCGGTGGAGGCGATGGCGGACCGGCTCGGTGACCCGCGCGCGTTCGCGCAGGCCGCGGGCCGGGCGGCGGTGAAGGGCCAGAGCGCGGCGGAGGCGGCCGTGGACATGGCGCTCCACGACCTGGCCGGCCTGCGCCTCCACGCGCCGCTCTACGAGCTGCTCGGCGTCGATCCCCGGACGACACCCGAGACGTCCTTCACCATCGGCCTCGACACGCCCGAGGTGGTCGTGCGCAAGGTAAAGGAGGCCGCGGCCTATCCCGTGCTGAAGGTGAAGATGGGCTCCGACGGCGACCGCGACGTGCTGACGGCCGTGCGGGACACGACCCGGCAGCGCCTCCGCGTCGACGCCAACGAGGGATGGACGCCGGAGGCCGCGCTCGAGCGCCTCGAGTGGCTGGCCAGGATCGGCGTGGAGCTGGTGGAGCAGCCGCTGCCCGCCGACCGGATCGAAGAGACCCGCGCCCTGCGGCGGCGCAGCCCGATCCCGTTCTACGCGGACGAGAGCGTGCACCGGGCGGCGGACATCCCGCGCCTGGCCGGCGCCTTCGACGGCGTCAACATCAAGCTCATGAAGTGCGGGGGCATCGCGGAGGCGCGGCGGATGATCGCGGTCGCGCGCGCGCACGGCCTGAAGGTGATGCTGGGCTGCATGATCGAGTCGTCGCTGGCCATCACCGCCGCCGCCCACCTCTCGCCGCTGGTGGACACCGCCGACCTCGACGGCAACCTGCTCGTGGAGAACGACCCTTTCGAGGGCGCGACGGTGGTCGGGGGCCGCCTGGTGCTGCCCGACCGCCCTGGCCTCGGCGTCGTAACGCGGCGGCTGTAGCAGCAAGCGGGGGGAGTCCTCCGGCGCGAGCGTTCGGCGCGCGCAGCGGAGCGTTTCCTCTGTCGCCTCGCGGCGGATTCACTCCGACGCGAGGCGTTCAGTGACGGGGTACGCGTAGCGGAGCGCGCCGCATTCGTTACTCGTAACGTAATGCTTCTATCGGATCGAGGTTGGCGGCCTTTCGGGCGGGATAGTAGCCGAAGAATATCCCCACCGCGCCCGCAAAGGCGAAGGCGACCAGGATCGAGCCGGACGTGATCATCGTGGGCCAGCCGAGCCGCCAGGTCATCGCCTCGGAGACGAGCACGCCGAGGGCGATGCCGGCCACGCCGCCCACGACGGACAGGCTCACCGCCTCGGCCAGGAACTGCCGGAGGATGTCCCGCGTGCGGGCGCCGACGGCCATGCGGAGACCGATCTCCCGGGTCCGCTCGGTGACCGACACCAGCATGATGTTCATGATGCCGATGCCGCCCACGAGCAGGCTCACCGAGGCCACGCTCATGAGCAGCCCGGTCATGGTGTTCGCCATCTGCACCCGGGTGGCCGCCATCTCCTCGACCGTGCGCACGGTGAAGTCGTCCTCGTCGGGGTTCGTGATCCGGTGGCGCTGGCGCATCGTCCGCGTGATCTCCACCGCGACGCGCTCCACGTCGTCGCTGCTCGCGGCCGACACGTAGACCTGCTGGATGTAGGTGATGCCGAGCAGCTTCTTCTGGATCGTGGTGTAGGGCGCGATGATGAGGTCGTCCTGGTCCTGGCCGAACTGCCCCTGTCCCTTGGGCGCGAGCACCCCGAGCACGCGGAACGGGAGGTTCTTGACCCGGATGACCTGGCCGACGGGGTCCTGGTCCGGGAAGAGGTTGCGGACCACGGTGTCGCCGAGGACGCAGACCTTCTCCGCCACCAGGACGTCGCGGGAGGTGAAGTTCGCTCCCGAGGCCAGGGACCAGCTCCGGATGGTGAGGTAGTCCTCGTTTCCGCCCTCCACCGACGTGTTCCAGTTCTGGTCGCCGGCGATGACCTGGGCCCGTCCGCGCACCATCGGGCTGATGCGGCTGACGCCGGGAAGCTCGCCGATGGCCTTCGCGTCCTCCAGCGTCAGCGTCGTCACCGTGCCCGCTCCCCCGCGCACGGCGCCCCCGCCGGGGCGCCCCCAGCTCCCCGACGACACGAAGATCACGTTGGTCCCCTGGCTCTGGATCTGCTGGTCGATCGAGGCCCGGGCCCCCGAGCCCAGCGCGATCATGGCGATGACCGAGGCGACTCCGATGATCACGCCCAGCATCGTGAGGGCGGAACGGATCTTGTTGCGGCGGATCGCCTTGAGGGCGATGCGCAGGACGTTCTGGATCCTCACGCGCTCGCCTCCTCCTCGAGCGGGGGCAGGGCGGCGAGCTCGGCCGCCGCGTCGCGCCGCGTCGCCACCGGCTGATCGGACACGACGCGGCCGTCGCGGAAGGTGATGACGCGGTGGCCGTACTCCGCGATGTCGTGCTCGTGGGTGATGAGGATGATCGTGATGCCCTTGTCACGGTTCAGCCGCTGGAGGATCTCCATGATCTCCACGCTCGTGCGGCTGTCGAGGTTGCCCGTCGGCTCGTCGGCGAGCAGGATCTCGGGGTCGTTGACGAGGGCGCGCGCGATCGCCACCCGCTGCTGCTGGCCGCCGGAGAGCTGGTTCGGCATGTGGTGCGCGCGCGCGCCGAGGCCCACCGCCTCGAGCAGGCCGAGGGCCTTGCGGTGGCGCTCCCCGGCCGAGTGCGGCTTGCCGTTGTAGAGAAGCGGCAGCTCCACATTCTCGAGCGCGCTCGTGCGCGGGAGCAGGTTGAAGTTCTGGAACACGAAGCCGATCTTGCGGTTGCGCAGGATGGCGCGTCGGTCTCGGTCGAAGCCCGAGACGTCCTCGCCCTCGAGGAAGTAATGGCCGCCGCTCGGTCGGTCGAGCAGGCCCAGGATGTTCATGAACGTGGACTTGCCGCTGCCCGAGGCGCCCACGACGGTCACGAAGGCGCCCGCCGCGATCTCCACGTCCACGCCGCGGAGCGCGTGGACGGTCACATCGCCGAGGGCGTAGCTCTTGCGCAGCCCCACGATGCGGATGAGGGGCTCGCGGCGGGACGCGGGCGGGCTGGTCATGCGCGCGCCCCTCAGCGCTGGCGACGCTGGAACTGCGGGTTGAAGGGGTTGTTCGACGGCGAGCCGCTCGGGCGGGGCCCCCCGCCGCGCGCGGGCCCCTCGCCCTCGACGCCCACGACCACGCGGGCGCCTTCGGCGAGGCCGTCCTTCACCTCGACGAACTGGCCGTCCGAGACCCCCACCTTCACCCGCACCGGCTCGGGCTGCCCGCGGTCGTTCAGGACGAACACGAGGGCGGTGCGCCCGGCTTCGGCCTCCGCCCCGCCCGCCGCGGGTCGACCGGGCTCGCCGCCGCTCCCGCTCCCGCCGCCGGCGCGCCCGGGGCCTCCCCGTCCCGCGCCCGACCATCCTCCCGGCGGCGCCGAGCCGCCGCGGCCCCCCGGCGCGCTTGCGCCCGGCGCCGCCGCGGCGCGCGCGCTGCCCGCGCCGACGGCTCCTCCGGGCGCGGTCGCGGAGCGCCCGCGGCCGCCGGCGTCGAAGCCCTCCGGCCGGAACCGCAGCGCGGCGGCCGGGATCCGGAGCGCGTCCTCGCTCTTGCGGACGATCACCGAGACCGTGGCCGTCATCCCCGGCATCAGGCGACCGTCGGCGTTGTCGACGCCGATGATCGTGTTGTAGGTGACGACGTTCTGCACGGTCGTGGGCTGCAGGCGCACCTGGGTGACCACACCGTGGAACACCCGGTCCGGGTATGCGTCCACGCGGAACGTCACCTCCTGCGCCGTCCGGACGCGGCCGATGTCCGCCTCGTCGACCGAGGCGTTGACCTCCATGTGCTTGAGGTCGTTCGCGATCACGAACAGCACCGGGGCCTGGAACGAGGCGGCCACCGTCTGGCCCACGTCCACGTTGCGGGCGATCACGACCCCGTCGATCGGAGCGGAGATGATCGTGTGATCGAGGTCGACCTGGGCCTGGTTGACGTTGGCCTGGGCCTGGCTCACCGCCGCCTGGTTGGCCTTGAGCTGCGCGACGGCCTGGTCGTAGTTGGCCTGGGCCGTGTCGAAATCGCTCTGGGGAAGCAGCTTCTCCCCGGCGAGCGACCGCGCCTGGTCGAGCTTGCGGCGCGCGTCGTCGACCGCGGCCTTCGAGCGCTCCACGTTCGCGCGGGCCGCGACCAGGGCGGCCTGGGCCTGGCCGAGGCGGGCCTGGAAGGATGAAGGGTCCAGCCGAACGATCACCTGGCCCTTGCGGACGACGCTGTTGAAGTCCGCGTAGAGGTTCTGGATGGTCCCCGAGACCTGGGAGCCGACCTGTACCGTCTGGACCGCTTGCGCCGTGCCGGTCGCGCCGACGACGTCCTGGATGTCGCCTCGATCCGCGGGCACCGTGGCGTACTTGACGTCGTGGTCGTGGCTGCGGAAGGCGAGCACGAGCGCGACCACGGCCACGGCCGCGGCCGCCAGGACGATCCGGGACACACGACCAGGCGCCATGGCACCAGTTTAGACCGACAGACAAGGGGGCTGTTGAGCGCCCCCTTGTCAAAGGGTGTGAAGGTAGAAGATCAGGGAGTCGGCGTGGTGCCCGTGCCCGCGGTGCTGGTCGAGGAAGGTGTCGTGGGCGTCGTCGCCCGGGGCGCCGACGCGCTGGCGAAGGCGACCCCGCCCCCGGCCACCTGCACCCGGTCGAAGTTCACGACGCTCTTGCGGTAGTCGGCCACCGCGCGCAGCTCGGCCACCGCCGCCAGGGCCAGGTCCCGCTGGGCCTGGGTGACGGCGAAGTTCGTGGACATGCCCGCGGCGAACTTCTTCTGCTCCGCGTCGAGGCGCTGCTCGGCCAGGACCCGCGCCGCCCGCGTGGACTCGACCCGCTTGTAGTTGGTCTCCACGGCGCGACCGGCGCTGCGGACCTCGGAGGCCACCTGCATCTCCAGCCGCCGCAGGCTCGTCTGCGTCTGCTCGCGGGAGATCTTCGCCCGCGCGGAGGTGGCCGCCCCCTGACGATTGAAGACGGGATAGGTGAAGTTCAGGCCGAGCGTCCAGGTGGGGAAGTCCCGCCCGAAGACGTTGCTGAGCGCGTCGCTGTATCCGCCCGGGGTGGTCCTGACGATCGGGCCACCGAATCCCTGCCGCTCGATGACGGTCCCTCCGATGCCCGACGACCCGTAAGCCGCGACCAGGCTCAGGTCCGGGAGGAGCTGGTTCGAGGCGTACTGGACGTTCAGCTCCGCGTTCTCGAGGCTCTTGCGGGCGCTCACGACGTCCGTTCGCGCCTCCAGGGCCTTCTTCGTGGCCGCCTCGACGTCCACCACGAGCGGCTCCGCCGTCGGGCGGTCGGTGGGCAGGATGCGAAGGGCCCAGACGGCGGGGTCGTTGTTCGGGAAGATCGCGCTCTTGATCGCGTCCTCGGCCTCGAGCAGGGCCGCCTCGGCCACGATCACGCCTTCCTCCCGGCTGGCCACCTCCGATTGCGCGGAGACGACGTCCAGGGGGGCCATCGTCCCCACCTTGACCCTGATCTGGTTCTCGTCCAGCAGCTTCTGCGCCAGGCTCAGGCTCGTGCGCTGGGCGTCGAGGTTGTCGATCGCGTAGAGCAGGTCGTAATAGCGGTCCTTCACGGTGGCGACGGTGTTGGTGACCGTCTGCTGGAACTGGACGTCCGAGATCTCGCGGTTCTTCCTGGCCACCTTCAACTGCAGCCGGTTCGTGTCGATGCGGAAGTTGCGCAGGAAGGGCTGGGAGAGGCTGGCGTTCAGGCTCGAGTTGAACACCGGGTTGAAGGTGCTGAACACCGAGTTCGTGCTCCCGCGGTTGTTGGTGAAGTCGACCCGGGCGCTTCCGCCCGTCTTTAGGAGCTGCGCGGCGCCGAAGTTGTAGGTCGTGGTCTTGTTGTCCACCTTCGTGGCCCCGGCGAAGGCGTTGGTGGCCGGCGACGTCCGCGAGGCCTGGCTGACGGTCGAGTTGAGGAGCGGATCGTAGTACCCGCGGTAGAGCCGGATGGTCTCCTCGCTGAGCTCCGGGTTGTACCGCTCGACCGCGATGTCCGTGTTGTTCTCGAGGGCGCGCTTGACCGCCTCGTCCAGCGACAGCTCGAGGGTCGGCCGCTCCGGCGACGTGGGCGGTGGCGGGGGGGGAGCCGCGGCCGGCTGCTGGGCCCATGTCCGTGCCGGCAACGCCAATGCGGTGGCCAGGCTCAAGGCGGCGATCGCGCGACTTGATCGAGTCATGTCTGAACGTCCTCCACGGTTTGCGGGACGGGAGTCCCGAACTGCCGATTATAGCCGAGGTGCGCAGAGCGCTGCCTCGCGTCCGCGTCCTAGGACTACAAACGAGCGCGGTCGGGAAAAAGATTCCTGAATCCGTCCTTCAACGCATTGAACGGGCGATCAGAACTGCAGTCGCACCCCCAACTGGATCTGCCGGGGATCGCCGGGGTTGTTGTTCAGCAGGAGCTGTCCCTGCCGGGTCGAGCGCGGGTCCTGGTCCCGGATCTGGAGGAAGTTCGGGTTGGTGGCCGCTCCGAACCCGCAGTCCAGCGGGGCCGGCGACGCGCAGTAGTTGGTGACGGCGCTGCCGGCCAGCTCGATGTTGTCCCAGTTGAAGACGTTGAACGCCTCGGCCGAGAGCGTCACCTTCCGGCGGTCGTCGATCTTGAAGCTCTTCTGCACCCGGACGTTGACGACCTTGAACGGCTCGTTCCGGAACGCGTTGCGGATGAAGGGCACGCCGGGCGCGCTGTACGGCCGGTCGGGACCGCCGCGGTCTCCGTTGGCGTCGAGGCCCATGCCGGCGTCGATGGGCCGCCCGGAGAGGACCCGGAAGGCGCCCGAGACGTCGAAGCCGTGGGGCAGGAAGAAGAGCACGCTGCCGTTGAAGTAGTGGCGACGATCCAGGCGCGCGGGTCCGTACTCCGGGTCGAGGTTGAAGTTGTTCTCGACCGAGACCCCGCCCGCGTCGCGCTCGTTGTCGTCGTCGGACTCCGACTTGCTGAGGACGTAGAACAGGTTCGCCTGGCCCCACTTGCGCTGGAGCTTGGTGCTGATGGTGAGCGCCCGGTACAGCGAGCGGGCGGTGGACTCGCGGACCTGCACGCTGCCGAGCGTCGTGACGGGCCGTGCGGTGCCGGTGGCGACGCCGAAGAACGGCCGCTGCGCGGGGTCGCTGGGCCGGATGACCGGCGCCGGCAGGTTCAGCTCGCGGTTGCGCTGCAGGCGGTCGGTCTTCACGACGGTGCCGTCGATGCCGATGGTCAGGCCGTTCGCCACCTGGCGCTCGAGCCCGAAGCCGGCCTGGTATGCGCGCGGGTTCTTGAAGTCGTTGTCCATGGAGATCGGCTGCGCGCCGGCGAAGGGGTCGAGGGTCAGGCCGAGGGCCTGAGCGATGGACGTGACCTGCTCCGGCGTCAGCTTCGGCAGCGCGTTGAGCGGGGTCCGGTTGAGGTCGATGCCGATGAGCAGCAGTTGCCGGTAGACCGTCGTGTTCGGGTTGCCGGCCGCCGGGCGGAAGGGGAGCTGGGTGGAGAGGTCGCCCGGAGGCAGCCGGTAGTTGTTCATGGGCCCCGCGAACAGCAGGGAAGGGCTGCGCGCGTAGTACATCCCGCCGAAGCCGCGCACGACCATCCTCGCGTCGTTGCCGGGATCCCACGCGAAGCCGACCCGCGGTCCGAACTGCGCGAGCTGGTCGGGGATGATCGCGGGATCGGTGCTGCGGCCTATGGGGAAGGTCACGCCCTTGACGCGGTTGTACAGGGCCGAGTTGCTGGTGTCGGGCGTCGGGTTCCAGGCGCCCTCCCAGCGCACGCCGTAGTTGACGGTCAGGTTGGGCCGCACGCGCCAGTTGTCCTGGGCGAACGCCGCCAGCTCGTCGGTCGAGAAGTCGAGGAACAGGTTGCCGAGCTGCCGCAAGTACGTGACGCTGGAGTCGTCGAAGCGGTTGGCCACGCTGCCGCCGGTGGAGAGGATGTCGAGCAGGCGGGCCGGGTCGGTGCCGCTGACGTTGAAGACGCCGAACTGGTTGAACCCGAACGTCTGGGTGACGAAGACGTGGTTGTACTCCAGGCCGAACTTGGCCGTGTGCGCGCCGCGGATCCAGGTCAGGTTGGCCGCTCCCTGTCCGCGCCAGTCGTATTGGGTGGTGGGCAGGAAGTTGACGGTCCCGAAGCGTCCGATGGCCGTCGTCACGTTCGGCTCGGTGGCGTTGGCCTCCCGCGGGCGATCCTCGCGCGAGTACTGGCCGCGGACCTCCAGCAGCAGGTTGGGGCTCATCACGCTGGTGAACTGGCCCACGACCACGTTGGTGCGGTCGCGCTCGGTGCCGTTGTTGGTGATGGCGCTGACCGTGTTGGGGTCGAGGGCGTTGCCGCTGGCGTTCGCGTTGAGCGCCTTGTTGTTGCTGTGGCTGTAGCGGATGCTGAACCGGTTGTCGGCGCTGAACTGGTAGTCGACGCGCCCGAGGAGCGTGATGGCGTCGTTGGTGGCCTCGAACGGCGCCTCCAGCGACTTGTAGAAGTTGAAGGCCTCCGCGGTGGCCGGTGTGGGCGTGAAGCCGGCCAG
>Ga0114129_10013053_pt1 | contig 11833 bp, 12 predicted proteins | sample RhiMetdeltSRZDD1_FD_80071 | JGI IMG/M metagenome (GOLD analysis project Ga0114129, IMG submission 80071) | Populus rhizosphere microbial communities from Tennessee, USA - Rhizosphere MetaG P. deltoides SRZDD1 (version 2) (version 2) | ecosystem: Host-associated > Plants > Roots > Rhizosphere >... | reverse complement strand
GCAGGGCGATCCCCGCCACCGCCGGCGGCAGCACCAGCGGCAGTTCGATCAGCGTCATCATCACCGACCGTCCCCGGAAGTCTCGCGTCGCGAGAAGATAGGCCGCTGGTGTGCCGGCCACCACGATGATCACCAGCGCGGCGAGCGAGGTTTTCAGGCTCAGCCAGAGCGCGTCGAGCGCGCCCTGCTCGCCGAGGCTGTTGACGAGGTCACCGGGCGAAGTGTCGGTGAATATCGCGACGATCGGCAGCGTCAGGAACGCGAGAACGAGGCAGAGGGAGACGAAAAGCAGCCCGGCGAAGGCCGTCCGGCGCGTCAACCCGGTGGCGGTTTGAACCCAGCCTGTTTCAGGGCCGCGGCCCCCTTGCCGTCGAGTAGCCCGTCGATGAACCTCTTCGCCTCATCCGGGTTCTGCGCCCCGTCGACCACCGCGGCCCCGTACGCGACGTCGGGTTGCAGCGATTTCGGCAGCTTGACCGCGTCGAGCTCTCTGTTCGCGGCCGTGACATCGGTGACGTACACGAAGCCGGCGTCCACGGCGCCCTGCGTCACCTTGCCGACAATGGTCGAGACATCGGGCTCCTGCGACCTGACGTTCCCCAGAATGGCCTTACTCTCGACGCTCGGCAGCCGGTCGAGCACCTCACGGGTATAGGAGCCGACGGGGACGTCGGGATCGCCGATCGCGATCGTGGTGCCAGACTTCGCCAGGTCGCCGATCGAGTTGATCGACGACCCCTTCGGGACGCCGATGACGAGCGAGTTGGTGGCGAACACCACCGGCTTGCCGACGAGGCCGTCCTTGTGCAGGTCGTCCGGCAGCGTCGTGTTCGCCGACGCGAAGACGTCGGGCTTGACACCCTGGCGGATCTGGGCCGCCAGCTCGTCGGATCCGGCGAACGACTGTTTGGCGTCGAAGCCGGCCTCGTTCGCGTAGTTCGTAAACGCGGTCTGCAGCGACGCGGCGGCGGAGACCACGAGCTGATTCGAGCTAGCCGAGCTCGAGGAGCCACCGCATGCCGACAGGAGTAGGACGCAGCAGGCGACCACGAGGGCGAGTGCGCCGATCCGCCTCATTCGCCGCCCCGTTCGACCATCACCGAGGTCGCCTTGACGGTGGCGATTGCCGGTGTTCCCTCGACGAGCCCGAGTTCCTCGACGGCATCTCGCGTGACCGCCGCCGTGATGCGATGTGGGCCGGAAGCGACCTCGACCAGCGCCATCACGCCGTTTACTTCCACCGAGACGACCCGCCCCGGAAAGCGGTTGCGCGCCGAGAACGAATCACCCGTCTGATGGCGCGCGGGCGCTCGGCGTAGCCGTTCCACCTCGGCCTCCGAAACCAAGCGGCGATTTCGGTTGTCGCGAGTCGTCTTCAGCTTGCCATCACGGTCCCACCGCCGCAGCGTGTCCATGCTGACGCCGATGATCCGTGCTGCTTCGCTGAGTGGGAGGGATTGTTGCTTATGCATTACCTAGGTAGACATTTCGGCGACCCTATCAGGATCGTGATTTCGCAGGCGGTAAGCGCGGCGCATCGCCTCGTCGATTACGGTCGAGGCCGTCAAGGACCTGGACCCTTCCGAGCGCAGCGACGCGTCATCGTCGTCAAGGCCTCAGAACTGGTTGCGGCGGTGTCGCTTTAGCGTGAAAGCGGAAACGCGCTGGGTAGTGACTGCCGTTTGGGCTGCGCGATGCTGGCTTTAAGGGTGTGGCGCGTTCCCGATCGAACCGGTCAGCTGCCCCCGCGCTCCCCGAACCGCGCCGCCTCCTCCGAGCCTGCGGTGGCGGAGCCCTCGCTATAGGAGTGGGCGCCGGCGCCGGCGAGCCTGCCGCCCTCGACGATCAAGTACTCCTCGCGGATTGGATTTCCCTCGAGGAAGGACTCGAGGATCTCCCTTGTCCCGGCGGCATAGCGGGCCTGTGCGGAGAGGCTCGTGCCTGAGGTGTGCGGGGTCATCCCATGCCACGGCATCGTCCGCCAGGGGTGGTCGTGGGGCGCCGGCTGCGGGAACCAGACGTCGCCGGCGTAGCCGGCGAGTTGGCCGCTCTCCAACGCTCGCGCCACGGCGTCGCGGTCACAGATCTTGCCCCGCGCGGTGTTGACGATGTATGCGCCGCGCTTCATCCGCCCGATCATCTCGTCGTCGAAGAGATTCTCGGTCTCGGGATGAAGGGGGGCGTTGATCGTGACCACGTCGCAGACCGGGACCATGGCCGCCGTCGTCTCATGAAAGGTGACCCCGAGCTCGTCCTCAACCTCCGTCGGCAGGCGGTGCCGATCGGTGTAGTGCAGGCCAACGTCGAAGGGGGCCAGCCGCCGCAGGACCGCCGAGCCGATCCGCCCCGCGGCGACCGTGCCCACTTGCATCCCCTCGAGGTCGTATTCGCGTGCCGCGCAATCGGCGATGTTCCAGCCGCCGGCGATCACCGTCTTGTAGGAGGGGATGTAGTTGCGGACCAGCGCCAGGATCATCATCACGACGTGCTCGGAGACGCTGATCGAGTTGCAGTAGGTGACCTCCGCGACGGTGACCCCACTTTCGATCGCCGCCTGCAGGTCGACGTGATCGGAGCCGATCCCGGCGGTGATCGCGAGCTTCAGATTCGGCGCCTTGGCGATCCGCTCGGCGGTTAGGTAGGCGGGCCAGAATGGCTGTGAGATGACCACGTCGGCATCGGGCAGGTTGCGGTCGAACTCGGAGTTCTCGCGGTCCTTGTCGGCAGTCACCACCAGCTCGTGGCCGGCCTGCTCGAGGAACCTACGCAGGCCGAGCTCGCCGGAGACGCAGCCGAGGAGCTCACCGGGACTGAAGTCGATGGCCTGCGGTGTCGGTGTCGTCTGCCCGTCGGGATAGCGCTCGATCGTAGGAATGTCGTCGCGCGGATAGGCGGACGGAAAGCCGTCCACCGGGTCGTCGTAGAGAACGCAGAGGATCTTCGCCATGGTTACTCCATTGGTGGTCGGAGCGAAATCCATATCACCCCACGGCGAGCCGTGCCATGGGGCCCGAGGGGTACCCTCCCGATCGTGGGCGATCCGCTTATAGACGCGCACGGACGGCGAATCTCCGACCTGCGGGTCTCGGTCACCGACCGGTGCAACTTCCGCTGCTCCTACTGCATGCCGGCCGACGGGATCGAGTGGCTTCCGCGTCAGGAAATCCTCAGCTTCGAGGAGATCGAGCGGGTCGTCCGGCTGTTCGTCGAGCTCGGGATCGAGGACGTCCGGCTCACGGGCGGCGAGCCGCTCGTGCGGCGCGACTTCCCGCGACTGGTCGGGATGCTCGCGGGGATCGATGGCCTGAGCGACCTCTCCCTGACCACCAACGGCTTCCTGCTCGACCGCCATGCGGACGCTCTCGTCGCTGCCGGGATCCAGCGCGTGAACGTGTCGATCGACTCGCTCGTACGCGACCGCTTCCTTCGCATCACGCGACGCGACGCGCTGGAGCGAGTGCTCGCCGGGCTCGAGGCGATCGCCGCACATCCTGAGGTGCGGCCGGTCAAGGTCAACGCCGTCGCGATGCGCGACTTCACCGAGGACGAGGTGCTGCGCTTCTGCGAGCTCGCCCGCTCGACCGAGTACCAGGTGCGGTTCATCGAGTTCATGCCGCTCGACGGGGACCGGGCGTGGAGGCCGGACGCGGTCCTGACCGGTGCCGAGATCCGGCGGATCATCGAGACCGCACACCCGCTCGATGAGGTCGCCCGTGAGCCTCACGCCACGGCCCGGGTCTTCCGTTTTCGCGACGGGCGCGGCGAGATCGGGTTCATCAGCCCGGTGTCCGAGCCCTTCTGCGCCGACTGCAACCGCATCCGGCTGACGGCCGAGGGCAAGCTGCGCACGTGCCTGTTCTCGATGCACGAGACGGATCTGCGTGAGCCGCTGCGCGCCGGCGCGACGGACACCGAGATGGAGGAGATCGTCCGCGACGCGGTTTGGCGCAAGGAGCTCAAGCATCACGTCAATGAGCCGGGCTTTCGCCCGCCGCCCAGGACGATGAGCGCGATCGGCGGATAGACCGTCCCGCCTCGACCTGCCCGGCGTCCGGCTCGATCCGAAATCATCTCCCGGCGGGCGATCATCTGCAGAGTTGAAACGAGAACTGCTCGACATCGAGGTCGCCAGGCGGACGGTGCTGGAGCGGGTTCGGCCCCTCCAGACCGAGGACGTATCGCTCGATGACGCCCTGGGGCGCGTGCTCGGGGAGGATGTGGCGAGCGCCGAGGCGATCCCGTCATTCGACAACTCCGCGATGGACGGCTACGCGGTGCGGGCGGAAGACACGCGCGGCGCCGGGCCTGAGGCCCCGGTCACGTTGCAAGTCATCGACGAATCCCGGGCCGGCTCCCCGGCGGTTGCGAGCGCGGGGGCCGGCGAGGCGATCGCGATCTCGACCGGGGCGTCGATGCCCGGCGGATGCGACGCCGTCGTGCGCATCGAGGAGATCGAGCAACGGAACGGCTCGATCGCCATCTCGGATCCGGTCGAGGATGGCTGCGACGTGCGGCGCGCCGGGGACGACGTCCGCGCCGGCGAGTTGGTGTTGCGGCGGGGAGCGGTCCTGGGCCCTTCGGAGCTCGGGGTGCTCGCCTCGATCGGCCGCACCGGTGCCTCGTGCGCCCGGCGGCCAAAGGTCGGCGTGCTGACCACCGGTGACGAGCTTGTCGGCCCGGGTGAGCAGCTCGGGCCGGGCATGATCCGAAACGCGAATGCGCACTCCGTTCCGGCGCTGGGTCGCGGGTCGGGTGCTCTCGTCACCGACATCCGCCACGCGGGGGACGACGCGGTCGCCACCCGCGACGCGATAGGCGTGCTGCTCGCCGCGGACCTCGTCGTCGTATGCGGTGGCGTGTCCGTCGGCGAGCACGACCACGTCCGTCCCGTCTTCGGCGAGCTCGGGATCGAGGAGGTGTTCTGGGGGTTGGCGCTTCGCCCCGGTCGACCGACATGGTTCGGAACCGCACCCGACGGAACGCTCGCCTTCGGTCTGCCCGGCAATCCCGTGTCGGCCATCGTCACCTTCGTCCTGCTCGTGCGGCCCGCACTGCTGGCTATGGCCGGCACGAACCCCGAGCGGCACCGGTCGACGGCGAGGCTCGACGTCGCATACCCGAAGCGGCCCGGGCGGGCGCATTTCGTGCGAGTGCGACTGGAGAGCCGAGAGGACGGCTGGCACGCGCAACCGACGAAGGAGCAGGCGTCGCACGTGCTGACCTCCATGCTGGGCGCGGACGCGTTCGCGATCGTCCCAGCGGATCGGGGAGATGTCGAGGCGGGGGAGCGTGTCGAGATCGAGCTCCTGCCGTCAGCCGGGATGCTCGCCGGTGGCGTTTAGCATCAATCGGGTGGCTCGCTCGATGACGGTTCGGGTCCGCCTGTTCGCGGTGCTGCGGCAGCGCGCCGGTCGCGGGTCCGTCGATGTGGCGCTCCAGGAGGGCGCAACCGTGGCGGACGCGCTCACGGCGCTGTCACGGGAGCCGGGCCTGGCGGACGTTCTTGCTCGGGTCCCGGTGCGAATGGCGGTGAACCGGGACTACGCGGAGCCGGAAACCGTGCTGTCCCCTGATGACGAGCTGGCGCTCGTGCCCCCGGTGAGTGGCGGGGAGAGCGAGCGCGTTCGGGTCGGGCCGGACCCGATCTCCCTGGAGGAGGTGGCCGGGCGCGTGATTGACCCGGCCGCGGGAGCGGTCGTGACGTTCCAGGGCTTCCCGCGCGAGGTCCCGCAGCTCGACTACGAGGCGTACGGCGAGATGGCCGAAGAGCGGATGGCGGCGATCCTCGGCGACTGCATCGAGCGTCACGGCCTCACTGCGGCGGCCGCCGAGCACCGCACCGGACCGGTTCCGGCCGGCGAGGCGAGCGTCCTTGTCGCCGCCTCCGCGCCCCACCGACCCGAGGCCTTCGCGGGTGCCAGAGAGGCGATCGATCGCATCAAGGCCGAGGCGCCGATCTGGAAGCTCCAGGCGGAGGCGGAGCGGTGAGCGATCGACCCGGCGGCGGGGAGCCACCGCGCCTGACTCACATCGACGAGGCGGGCAACGCGCGGATGGTCGACGTGGGCTCGAAGGAGGCCACCGCCCGGCGCGCGGTGGCCGACGCGAGGCTGCGGATGGCGCCCGAGACGGCGGCCGCGATCGAGAATCGCGACGCGCCCAAGGGCGACGTCGTCGGTACGGCCCGGATCGCGGGCATCCAGGCGGCTAAGCGAGCGGGTGAGCTGATCCCGCTCGCCCATCCGCTCCCGCTGACCCATGTCGACGTGGAGGTTCGCGTGATGGCCGCCGCGGGTGCCGTCGAGATCGTCGCCGAGGCGAAGACGGTTGGGAGGACAGGCGTCGAGATGGAGGCGATGACCGCATGCGCCATCGCCGCGCTCACGGTGTACGACATGACGAAGGGCATCGAACGGGGCATCGTCATCGAGCGGATCGCCCTGCGGGAGAAGTCCGGCGGCAAGAGCGGCGACTGGCGGCGGACCGAGACCGAGTAGACGTGCGCGCGGCGATCGTCACGGTCAGCACCTCGAAGTCCGGGTCGGGAGGCCGAGGCGACGAGAGCGGCGACCGGCTGGAGGAGCTCGCCACCTCGATCGGCGCGGAGATCGCGGGCCGCGACGTGATTCCCGACGATCGCGCGCGGATCGCCGAGCGGCTGCGCCACTGGGCCGACATCGAGAGCTGCGACCTGGTCCTGACGAGCGGTGGCACCGGCGTCGCCCTGAGCGATGTGACGCCCGAGGCAACCCGAGACGTGATCGAGCGCGAGGCTCCGGGCATCGCCGAGGCCATGCGCGCTGCGTCACGCGAACACACCCGTCATTGGATGCTGTCGCGCGGGGTGGCCGGCATCCGCGGGCGCACGCTCATCGTGAACTTCCCGGGCAGCCCGCGCAGCATCGGCCAGGCCGGCGGCGCGATCGCAGACGCGCTCCCCCACGCGCTCGACCTGCTCGCCGGAGGCCACGGGGGGCACTGAGGCCGTCGCGCGTCAATGCAATCCCCTCCCGGTTTCCGGGACTGGATGACTTGACCCAGCGGAGATGCCTGCCGCGCGCGTACCGGCGCTAGGCCCGTCCCGCTGCAGTCCTCATGCCGCCTGCGCGGTGGGCCCGAGCAGCTCGAGCCAGACGGTCGCCCGGCCCCGTTCGCGGCGGATCCCCCAACGATCGCTGAGGCGCTGCACGAGGTGAAGGCCGAATCCCGGGTCACCCGGCTCCGGGCGCCGAGACGGCAGTCGGTAGGCGCCAGCGCCTTCGGCGATGACGACGTGGATGCGGTCCCCATCCAGCTCGGCCCGGAACTGAATGTCGGTCGGAGACGCGCCGTCCCGCGGGCCGTGAAGTGCCTCGACCATGAGCTCACCGACCAGGAGGCAGAGGTCGATGAAGGTCGTCTCCCCAACCGACGCGCGGAACGGCCTCAGCCCCTCGCGAGCTCGCCGGGCGCTCTCTGGCTCCGGCGGCAGATCGATTGCCACCGTTTCACTCATTGTGACCTCCCATCTCTGGTGTACCCGATGAGGCTTGGCTCAACCTTCAAGCGGCGCAGGAGCGCCGGAAGGGCAGGCAGCTGACATGTCCCGGCGTTCGATCCGTGACCTCCTCCCCATATACGGCGTGTCCCGCCGCTTCAGGTGGGTATGGACGAAACGATGAAGGCGTGCTGTCCGCCAGGTCAAGGATGCAACGCCCCCGCGGGACGCGAGGAGCCCTGTCTGCTCGGGCGGGTGAGAGGAAGCGACTCGCCCGACGCGAATCGCGCCGTCGCGCTCTGGGACCGGTTCGTGCGTGCCCAGCGGTCGCGTGGGACCAGGAAGGAACAACGCTTCCTGCGCCGCGCCTACGCCCGGGCGCGCGACAACGCGGTGCCCTGGCGGCCCCAGCTCCCCTGACCTAGGCGCTCACGCCGGCGCTCGGGCGTCCGCGAAGCTCGTCCCCGGCGATCGTCCGCTCCACCATGGCGGAAGTATGCGAAGTCGTCGCACCGCGACCGCCTTTCGTGCCGGACCGCCGCCTAGGCTCCGGGGGATGCGACAGGCAGCTCAAGCCCAGGCACGGCTAGCGCTCCAGGGACTCGAGGGATTCAATGAGCCCGAAGTCACGGACGGGGACGCTCGCCTATTCCGCGGGGCTAGCGATCCCGACGCGCTCCTGGCGCACCTCGGCCATGCGTCATTTCGGCCCGGGCAGCGCGAGGCCGTTCACGCGGCCATCGACGGGCGCGACGCCCTGATCGTGATGCCGACCGGTGGCGGGAAGAGCCTGTGCTACCAGCTGCCGGGGCTTGGCTCGCCGGGCCTAACCGTCGTGGTGAGCCCCCTGATCGCGCTGATGGCCGACCAGTGCCGCCGCCTCGCGGGCGAGCGCCATCCCGTCGTGATGGTCGCGTCCGGCATGGGCGAGACACGAAACCGCGACGCGCTCGCGCGGGTCCATGACGGCCGCGCGCGAATCGTCTATTGCTCGCCGGAGCGCTTCGCGCAGCGAGCCTTCCTCGACGCGCTCGCGGCTCGCGAGGTCGACCTCATGGCGATCGACGAGGCGCACTGCGTCTCGGAGTGGGGCCACGACTTCCGACCGGACTACCTCCGCCTGCCCAGAGCGATCGAGCGCCTGGGGCGACCCGCCGTGATGGCGTGCACCGCCACGGCGACCGAGGAGGTGGCGGACGAGATCTCGGGGCGTCTCGGGCTCCGGGACCCGCTGGTCGTCCGCTCGGGATTCGATCGCCCGAACATCTCGTTCGACACCGTCACCTTCGAGGGCAGAGGATCGAAGGCCCGCAAGCTGGCCCTGCTCGAGCACGGCCTTCGCCGATCCGAGAACCTGCCGGCGATCGTCTACTGCGGCACGCGGCGGGATACCGAGGCCGTCGCCGAGGCGCTGCGGTCAGGGGGCGCTCTCGCGGCGGCCTATCACGCGGGCATGGAACCCGACGCGCGGGCCTCCGCCCAGCATCGGTTCATGTCCGGCGACGCCGAGGTCATCGTGGCGACGAACGCGTTCGGCATGGGCATCGACAAGGCCGACGTCCGCTCGGTGTGGCACTGGGCCATTCCCACCAGCGTCGAGGCCTACTATCAGGAGGCGGGCCGCGCCGGCCGCGACGGCGATCCCGCCCGAGCCGTGCTGCTCGCGGGCCGCTCGGATCTCGGCCGGCTCGTGCGCTTCAACCAGCAACGGTCCGTGGAGCCGCAGGCGATCGCCTCATACACCCAGGAGCTCCGCGTACTCGCGGATGGCGACGACTCGCTGGTGATCGATAACCCTCGCGACGACGTCGACCGGATCCGCCTCGCGATCGCCGAGCGGGCGGGAGCGTGCGCGGTCGAGCCGGCCCCCGCCGGTCGCCTCCAGATCAAGCTCGGCGAGCGGCTGGATCTGCGTCGCGCCGCCGTCGCGTGCCGGGTCGCCAGGGACCGGGGCTGGCGCGCCTACCGGGCGGTCGAGGCGTTCAGCTTCTCCGATGTCTGCCGTCGCCGCAGCCTCCTCGACCATTTCGGAGACTCGCGGCCGGGCCAGCCCCTGGGACGCTGCTGCGACGTGTGCGACCCCGACACTGGCCTTCCCGCCCCGGAGAGCCTTCAGGCAACGACCCGCCGCTCCCGTGCTCCGGCGCCGGGTCCCACCCCGGAGCTCTCGGCCGCGGACGAGGAGCTGCTGGACGCGCTCAAGGCCTGGCGGCTTCGTGCGGCAGCCGGCAAGCCGGCGTACACCGTCGCCCACAACCGGACCCTCGAGACGATCGCGGCGTCACGACCCGCCGGCCTCGACGGCCTCGCACGAATCCACGGGATCGGTCCGGCCTTCCTCGACCGGCATGGAAGCGAGGTCCTCGCGCTCGTCGCAGGTCACGCTCACTCAGCCGGCGCTCCCCGGGACGCACACGATCAATCTGAACTGACCTAGGGCGGGCCCGGCAGCTGGGAGAGCAGGACCAGGGACAGGATCAGCAATCCGGCGCCGACCGCGATGAGCCCGTAACGGGCGTGGCGGATCGGGAATTGGGTGCTGATGCCGACCAGAAAGAGGATGCTCGCGAGGAAGACGGTCGTGCGGATGTACTTGTCGGACTCCTCGCCCGCTTTCTCACCTGCGTCGAACTTCGCGTCCGCCTTATCGTCGAGTCGCTTCGACTTCGCGGCGTCGGGCTGCTTGTACTGCGGCATGTAGGTGGGACCCTTGGGCGCGTTGGGATTCGTCTCGGGATGCGTGCGGCGCCACGCATCGAATGCGACCTTGAACTGGGGACGAAAGCGGCGCTCGGCGAGCTCCATCGCCTGCTTGTTTTGAGCGGTGTAGGCGGAGAACCACGCGTTGAACGTGGAGGCGTCGAAGTTTCGAAGCTCCATCGCCTGGAGATTTGCCCGGTTCGCCTCCGATCTCGCCCCGGATGAGGCGGCCAGGTCCACGCGCTGCTCGGTGGTCCACTTCGCCGCCGCGTACCCGGAATAGGCCGCGAGGAGCGCGACGACCGACAGCAGGACGGCCTCGGCGATTGAGATGATGCGGTCGTGGCGATCGAGGCCTTGGCCTCCGCCGTGCTTGGCATGGGCCGCGATCTCCGCGCGGACGTCCTCTGCCGACATTCCCTCCGCCATGTGACCGGGCTCCTCCTGGTTCCTCGAACATGGGGGACGATAGTCGGGCGCGGGTGTCGGAATGTTGCCGGAGCGCGAATCCAGCCCGAACTGCTCTAGCCTCGAATCGTGGGGGTGACCTTCGAGAGCGCCGCCGGCCGCTGGGTGCTGGTCGTCGCTGTGCTCGGTTCGGGCATCGCGTTCCTCGACGGCACGGTCGTCAACGTGGCGCTCCCGCACATCGGTGAGGACCTCAATGCGTCGACCAGCTCGCTCCAGTGGATTCTGAACGGGTACCTGCTCACCCTCGCCTCACTCATTCTGCTCGGTGGGTCCCTCGGCGACCGATACGGTCGCCGCCGCGTCTTCGTTGTCGGCGTGGGGGTGTTCACGGCGGCATCGCTGCTCTGCGCGGTGGCGCCCAACGCCGGTGTCCTGGTCGCCGCCCGCCTCGCCCAGGGCATCGGCGGAGCCCTGCTGACGCCGGGAAGCCTCGCGATGATCGAGGCGACGTTTCGTCCCCAGGACCGCGCCCGGGCAATCGGGGCCTGGTCGGGGCTCGGGGGCGTAGCCACGGCGCTCGGTCCGCTGCTCGGCGGTTACCTGGTCGAGGCCGTGTCATGGCGGGCCATCTTCATCATCAACATCCCGCTCGGCATCCTCGTCATGGCCCTCGCCACCCGCCACGTGCCCGAGACCCGCGACCCCACCGCGAGCGGCCGGCTTGACTTCCGCGGCTCTGCGCTGGCGGCGCTCGGACTCGCGGGCACCACCTACGCGCTGATCGAAGGCCCGAACGGGATGTCGGGCGCGGTGGTGGCTGCCGGCATCGGCGGCGTCCTCGCGCTCATCGCATTCCTGCTCGAGGAGCACCGCAGCGATAACCCGATGATGCCGCTCGACATCTTCGCCTCGAGACAGTTCAGCGCCGCCAACCTGGTGACCTTCGCCGTGTACGCGGCGCTCGGCGGATTCTTCTTCCTCTTCGTCTCCTTCCTCCAGATCTCGCTCGGCTACTCCCCGATCGCCGCGGGCGCGGCGTCGCTACCGGTGACCGCGCTGCTGCTTGTCTTCTCGGCGCGCTCCGGCGCCCTCGCCCAGCGGATCGGAGCGAGGATTCCCCTCACCGTCGGCCCGCTGGTGATCGCCGTCGCCCTGCTCCTGATGACCCGCCTCGAGCCGGGCGACAGCTATCTCACTGACGTCCTGCCGCCCGTGATCATCTTCGGGCTCGGCCTCACCCTGGTC
>Ga0114129_10013052_pt1 | contig 11834 bp, 11 predicted proteins | sample RhiMetdeltSRZDD1_FD_80071 | JGI IMG/M metagenome (GOLD analysis project Ga0114129, IMG submission 80071) | Populus rhizosphere microbial communities from Tennessee, USA - Rhizosphere MetaG P. deltoides SRZDD1 (version 2) (version 2) | ecosystem: Host-associated > Plants > Roots > Rhizosphere >... | reverse complement strand
GCGGCCGAGGGCCGCGAGGTCTCGGCGCGGCTCGGGGCCCGGACCTTCATCGGCGCCGACGCAACGGTCGCGGCGCTGCGAACGGCGGGCGGCGCCCGCGTGCTCCATCTGGCCGTGCACACCGGGCTGTCGCATCGAGGGCCGTGGATCGCGGCCGCCGACGAACGCGTCGGATCGGACGTGATCCTGGGCACCCCGCTGGGCCCGCGGCTAGTCGTCCTCGCCACGTGTGTGTCGGCGACGTCGCGCGGCCGCGGTCTGTGGGGCTCGCTCGCCGCCACGTTCCTGGCCGCAGGGAGCCAGAGTGTGGTGGCCACGCTCCGATCGGTCGACGACGCCTTCGCCCGCGAGCTGGTCACGCGCTTCTACGCCGAGGGCGGCGCCGACGATCCCGCGGGAGCGTTGGCGCGCGCCATGAGGTCGTTCATCCGTGACGGCCGCGATCCTTCGCAGTGGGCGGCGTTCGTCCACATCGGATTGGGAGACCCGGTCCGTTTTTGATAGGAGATGCCAATGCGTCGACGATTCGAGGTCCTGGGAGCGTCCGTGATCGGTCTGTTGGTGGGCTTCGCGTGCGCGTCGGTCACCAGGGTCGAACCAGTGGGAGCGCAGCCGCGCGGCTTCCAGGTTCGCACGTTCGGCAATACTCTGTCGGTGGAGATGACGTCGCCGAAGGGCGTGTTCATGGCCGTGGGACGGCGCGAGATCGGCCGACCCACGGGCGTGATCACGCCGAACCCGCCGCGCGGCAGCGGGTTCATGGAGATCCTGCCCCCCGGCAAGCGTGAGTTCCCACTGGACAAGATGAAGACCCGCGAGCTCGCGATCTTCGAAGTGATCCCGCGTGGGGTGTGGCGTTTCGAGAACGGGATCATCAACGGGAACGAATGCGATCCTCCCATCGACCGGTTGTGTGTCGATCCGCGTGTGGGTTTCCGGGACATCGCCCTTGATTTCTGCCTCGAATTCGAGATCTGCAACAACAACCGCGACGACGACTGCGACGGCGACACGGACGAGGCGCCGTGCGGTTAGGTCCGCCGCACGCATGCCGCGTAGCGGCGAGACGCCCGCGATGAGCCTGTCCCCGGCTCACGCCGCCGACGTCGAGGAGGCGGCGCTCGCCGCCCTCGGCGGCGGCGACTACCGCACGGTGCTGGACGTGCTGATGCGTGCGTACGGCGCATCCGTCTACCGCTATTGCCGGGCCATGCTCGGGGATGCGGAGCGCGCCAAAGACGCCCTGCAGAAGACGTTCGTACAGGTCTACGAAGGTCTCCCTCGATTCGAGCGACGGTGCCCGCTCCGCAATTGGGTGTTCACCATCGCGCGCCATCGTTGCCTGGACGAAGCCAAGGTCTGGCGCCGCTGGACTCGGCGCACCACATCCCTGTACGAGATGCCGGCCGAACGCGGGGCCCTCCCGGCGGCGGCCGACACGGCGGAACGGCGACTACTCGACGACGAATGCCGAAGAGTCCTCGCACGTTGTCTCGGCGAGCTTGCGCCCCACATCCGCGATGCGGTGATCCAGCGTTACGTCGAGGGCCTGAGCTACACGGAGATGGCCGACGTCAGCGGCGACCGGCCGGCCACGCTCCAGGCCAGAGTCACGCGTGCCCTGCCGGCCTTGCGCCGCTGCGTCGAGAAATGCGGAATGACCGCATGAGCCCATGCCGCCGCTTCGAACAAGAAGGGCTGCTCGTCATCCACCAGGGCGGCCGTTTGGACCAACATTTCGACCGCTGCCCAGACTGCGTCGCCGCGCGAGCCACCTATCAGAGGCTCGAGGCGCGCCTGGGCGTGATGGGTGCGGGCAGCCTGCCTCCGCCGGATTGGCAATCGGCGGTATGGTCCGCGATCCGGCCGCGCACGCCGCGCTCGCGGATCCGCTGGGCTCTCGGGCTAGCCACGGCGACGGGGCTCATCTTGGGCCTGGTCTGGCTGACGCGACTCCGGATGCCCGCTCACGACGTGATCCTCGCCGCTCGGATCGAGGCCGGCGCGGGCCACTTTCGTGGCCTCGACGATGCCCGGCCGGGGCAGGTGCTCGTGCTTCACGCGCGCGTCGGCCGTGCTCCGCATGCCGAGCTTCGGCTCTACCGGGACGACCGACGCGTCGTCATGGCCTGCTCGAGCGCCGCTCCCTGCCGCCGCACGGGCGACGTGCTTGACGCTCGTGTCACCCTCGAGGCCATCGGTATCTACCAGCCCGTCCTCTTGGTTTCCGGCGAGGCGATTCCCGCGCCGGGCGGCCGTCTCGACGAGGACGCGGGGGCCGCTCATCGCCAGGGCGCACGAGTGACGCTCAGCGACCCCATCGTCGTCCGCTGAGAGCTCGGCGCCACCGTTTCTTCTCGGATTCGGCGAGGGACCGGGCCGCTTCGTAAACGTCGTCGTCGACATTCACGGAGCAGATCGGCGCCGTCCTCGGGTACTTCGCCTTCGATCGCGTGCCGGGCGTTTCCACCGTGGCCGGCGCCGCTTCAGCGTCGTGGCCGGTCCTCATCCTGCCCAGCCGGGAGCGACGCGAGACGGCGTGAGGAGGATCGAAACGGAGGCGGCGGGTCGGGTTGTGTGATGCCGAAGCGGAGCACGCTTGCGACGGGGCGCGGGAAGGCCGGCAAGGATGGGGCACGGCTGGCTCGCCTCATCGACGACGCCGTCGTGGATTGCTGCACGGAGTCGGAGGCGACGCTCGGGTTCTACAACATGATCGACGACAACCTGAAGGTCCCGTTCACTGCCCAGGTGCTCGGAATGGAAGTGAAGATGCAGGGCGTTTACCTGAGCCATGCCGACGAGATCCTCGTGTCTTGTCGGCGCGGGCGCTTCCGCCAAGCGCTCAACACACCCTCGATATTCAAGTGGATTTCTGGCGAAACTAAATTAGCGCAACGTGTACCGTCTCCGTGACCGCCGGCACCACGAGGTCTTGGAGTACGCCAAGGACTTCCCGGAGGAAGCCGCTGGGAGCCTCCTGGAGACGTGGCAACGCAAGCGCCGCACCGGTGCGAACAAGCGCCGCCGGCCGGACTTCCCGCCGGACTTCGTGAGCGGGAGCATTCCCGCTTGGAAAGCCTCGTCGGTCGCATGCTGCGTCGCCAAAGGGGCGGCGATGAGACGGGCCGCCACGATCCGTGATCAGCGCGCCGCCAGGACCTCGTCGACGACGACTTCGAAGCCGGGCAGTACTTGGGACCGTGCGCGATCACCCGCCTTGAGCGTGACACGCTCGGCGTAGGTCGATCCACTCAGGGTGAGCACCGTGATCGTTTCGTCTTCCGGATCGACGAGCCAGTACTCGGAGATGCCCGCTTCGGCATACTCCTTCACCTTGATGACGGCATCGACGCGGCGTGTCCCCGGCGAAACGACCTCCATGACGACGTCGGGCACGCCCCAGTAGGGCTCGCCGATGCGATCGGCGTGTTCGGCGCGCATGAAGACGACATCCGGCTCACGGAACTTGCCCGGCCAAAGCCGCACGGGAAGCGGGGCGAAGCGCACGGTTCCAAGCTGTCTCGCGGAGACGAACGATAGTAGGTGCGAGAACAGCCAGGCGACGATGGCCTGGTGTCGGTTCGTGGGCATCTCCGGCACCTCCACGACACCTGCGGAGAACTCGACGAGATGGTTGGTGTTCAAAGCCAGATAGTCTGCCTCCGTCCAGTGGCCCTGGGCCGGAAACAGCAGTGCCACTGGCCATGCGGGCTCGGCCGCATCCGTCGCAGCGGGAACGTCAGGAGGCATCGTGCGGCTCATGAGGTCAAGCATACGCCCGCGAGGCCCAAGTGCAAGAGGATGTGCGGTGGGTGCCGCGTGTGTGATACGTGTGTGTTGCACGGTTTTTTATACGGTCCGGCGTTTCAGGCGTTTCTTGATTCCGCGCAACTTGCGAGCCGTCAACACGCCCTCGATATTCCAGTGGATTTCAGGATGTACCAATACGATATTTAGGTTCATGTTCTATAGCCGCAGCATCAAGCTGTACCGCATCGTTCTGCAAGATGGCGTCGTTCTCTGGGCGCGCAGCAAGCATATCCATTCCGTCGGCCAGTTCGACGTCGACAATCTACGCAACTTCCGCGAGAGCTGGAAGCTGGCGCCGATCACCGCGAACGATCGGCTCAGGAAGCTAGGCGAGTTCGCGTTGGGTGTCGAAGGACTCGAGCGCTTTGTCGGGGGCGAACCGCTTCGTCGTATCCACGAGTGCGCGTTCGGGGTGTTGGCGCGAGAGCGAACCGGTTGACCCGAGGCTATGACCTGTAGCCGACAGCCGACTTGAACTTGGATGGCATAATTGCGGCTTTTAGTTATGTGGAGAGATACTCCTCTAGCTCCCGAATATCACGTGTGCGACGGCAATAGTTGGTTTCCTGGACGATCTGGCGCGCGCGACGAAATGCGTCTTGCGCCGCCGTAGGAATCCCGGCGTCGATACTCAGACGAGCCGACTCAAGCCGGCAATCGGCCTCGTAAAGGCGCATCCCGCATCGGACGGCGATCTCTAGTGCCTCGTCAATGTCCACTTGTGCGGGACCCAGTGCTCCCGCACGTCGGCGTAGCTCTGCCCGCGCGAGAAGGCCCCGCGGAAGCTGCAGTTCCGTGCCGGCTCGGCGGAAGCCGGCGAGCGCTTCATCGAGATCGTTGGCCGCGCCATCGAAATGTGTCGGACCCTCGTTGGCGCCGCGCAGAACGAGCGCGCGCCCTCTCGCGAGATGCGCCACCGCTATGGCAAGGAGAGGCCGATCCGCTTCAGCCCATTCGAGCATTTGTGTCGCACGCCGCTCTACATCATCCGTTGCCCCACGGCTAAGCAGAAAATCACAGTAGGCATACCCCTGCATAGAGCGCAGGTTCGGCCGCGTCGGCGTCCGGGCCTGCTCGATGGCTTCCGCATCGCGAAAGCACGCTTCCGCCTCTGCCTCCTTGCCCATCTGGTGGAGTGCATCCGCGAGGGTCGACCGGCTTACCTGTCGGTGAAACGCGCCCTTTCTCTTGTCGGCGAACTTAATACTCTCCCGACCATAATGAACTGCGTCGGCCAGCTTGCCCATGGTCAGTGAGAGCTCGCTGAGTGTGATCGCGCTCGCGGCCGCGTCCTCGGAGTTGCCCGTCGCGACGGCAGAATCAAGATAGGCGCGCATTGCCGTCAGGGCATCGGAGAGACGGCCCAAGGCATGCAACGTCTCGCCCGCCTGATCGAGCACCACGGATCGCCTCTTGCCGGACAACTGCGGCACCGGCTTGTCCCACGGATGCTCGAACATGTCTTCGAGGCAAGCCGCATCGGTCGCCAGCATCCCCAAAACCTTGAGGCTGTAGTATTCGTTCTCCCGTTGAATTCGTCGCCAATAGAGGTCAAATGCTTCGTTGTGGCGACCGGCCGCACACGCGTGGGTTACGGCCGAATACAACGGGACGGTTGCTTCAATCGTGGTCGGCTTGGCACACGATGTATCTCTTAGGTGCTCGTACAAGCGACCATGCGCTGTTTGCCATGCCGACGGATGGCCCTCGCGAAGCTGCGCACCGAAATACTCTCGGACGAGCGGATGGGCATCCAACGCGGCGTTGGCACGGTCGACCCTGCCGAGCAGGCCTGAATCCCGCAGTCTCGCGATTGCCCTGTGAAGATCGGAATGATCGAGTCCATCAGTCAGGCCCTTAATGGGCGGCGTGCGCAATGCAGCTATCTCGGCCGCGCCGGTCGGTCTATCGAAGAGGCCCATCATGTAGAGTACATTCGCTTCGGCCCGCCCACCATTGTTGAGGAACCAGCTCTCATAGGCTGCCATCACCCGGCGCGCGTGTCCGCCCTGCGCCGTGTCTTCCTCCAAGAGCGATACCTCACGACGTCTTCCAACATCTCCATCACACACGTCACGAAGATACGTTCCGATCAGCGTGAGTGCCAGCGCATGCCCAGCGAACTCCCGCGATGCTTGTTGTCGCCCAGTTGTGACAACAGCGCTGCTCCCGCCTCGGGTGAGAGATGGCGCAGATCCAGCTCCGGGGCCGTCGTGTGACGCCGAGACGCAAGATCGGAGACCGACACGCGAGTTGTGATCACACACAGCCCAGAGTTGCTGGAAGCCAGCTCGCGAACCAAGGTCGCCAACGCGAGATCCTTTAGTTGACCTCCGCGCGGGCCCGGCGGCCATTGGAGCGGCTCGATGCCGTTGAGGATCAGCAACGTAGGTTCTTGACGGATGAGTCCGGCAAGACGCTCACCCTTGTCGCGCGGTAAACCTGGCTCCGGCTCGGAGGTGCCAAACCAGCGCAGCGCAGAGTCGATGAACTCGTCCGCGGATGCCGCCTTGTCACTGGTACCCTGGTTGTAGAACGACCATGCAAACACCCTGCAAGCCCGGCCGATGTTTCTGGACTCCATTTGTGCCAGCCATTGATTGACGAGAGCGCTCTTGCCAACACCCCCCCCATGCCACAACGGTCACCACGTGCGTGCGTTCGTCGTCCCAGCACTCATTGAGCTTGGCTATTTCCTGGCGCCGAGCAACGAAGAAGGGACCCGTTCGCGGCAGGCGGTTGACCGAGACTCGCGTCGGTCGAGCCCGTCTCTCGGCAACGGCCAGCCTCGGAAGCGGCCTCTTGGCCTCGATGGACGCGGCGATTTTGTGGATGGTAACGCCCTGGTTGGAGCCGATGGCGGCGAAGTGGTGCAATGCGACGAGTCGTCCGTTCGTGTCGACGACGGGCGAACCCGAGGATCCGGGGAGAGTATTCGCCCGATATCGCACGCGTGTCTTGCCCGAGTTGACCTTGATGGGTTTGTGCGCGGACGAGTGCAGCAGCGGCATCCCCAGAGGGTGTTGGTATACGTGCAGAAGCTCCGCTTGCTCGAATGCGTATTCGTCCGCGTGAAGCTCGTAGAAATTGCGACGCGGACCGTTCGTCTCGTCGCCTGACATGTCGCGCTCGAGCTGCATCAGGACGAAGTCGAGGTGCTCGTTTGTCGCATCAAGATCGCTGGCTTTGCCCTCGATCTCGTTCGGGGCAGGAGGGCTGCCCACGAGCCCGGTATTGACGATTCGCACGCGTACACCGGTCTCGGCGGGCGAGCTTCCCGGTTGGGGCACGAAGTCGAAGACGGCGACCACGGCGCCCCTCGGTTCGGGCGGCATGCGCCGGGCATCGAGCACGTGCGCCGCCGTGAGGAGGAGGTCCGGACCGACCAGAAAGCCCGTACCCGCCGCCCGACCTGCGATCTCAATGATGGCAATCCGCCGCCGAGCATCGATTGCTACCTGCACGGCCATCGCCGCATTCCTCAGGCCTTCCGTTGGCAGGTTGATCGTTTGGAGGCCAACGGCCGCGTCGGCCGTGTCGGAGGCGGGCGCGTCGGTGAGGCAGTTCCAAAGTCGCTCGTGGTACAGCCGCTTGGTTGGGTCTCCGACGACGGCGTCGAACAGGGAAAACAACCAACGGCCGGCCACGGCGGTTTCGATCGTCCACGTCCATTCGTCGGCGCCATCGTTTCCGGCGCGTGGCGGCAGTGGGAGCATGCCCACCTGACTGGCGAGCCTGAGGATCGCCTCGGGGCTCGCGTAGGCGGACTTGAGGATGTCCCGGAACGTGGAGGGCTCCGTTCGAGTCCAGTCGAGCGGATCTTCCGACCACCAGGGAGCCGTGCGCGCCATGCGTCGAGGTCCTCAGGTCAGGTCGACGCCGCGCTTCTCGCGGACGAGGCGACGCAAGACCGGCGCGCTGACTACGTAGTTGTTCGCCCCTTCGAGGCCGCCGTAGTGAAGCGCCATCACCTTTCCGGTGTCCAGGTCCAGTACCACGAAAACCCGAGCTCCCTCCTGCTTCACCTCGAGGTTGAGAGTGCCTTCGCCGCACCCGGCGCGGCGCGACGGCACGAGAGGCTACGTTGATCCTGGTGGACGGTCAAGAGGCGAACGGCGCTGGAGCCCGCTTGCCGCGGACGCATTTCGGTAAGCGGACGCAGGCACTAGTGTGGATTCGGGCAGCTCAAGCTTCTCCGGCGTGAGTGCGGCCCACGCGGTGAGCGTAAGTGAAGGAAGCGGACTTATCCAGTCAGGCCGCGTTGGTGATCGGGGCTGGTGGTAGGTCCGACGGCGCTGTGAAGAGGTGCGACCGCGGGCCGAAATGTGTTTGAATCACGCATGCGCAACTACATCGGGACCACGTCGGAAGAGGAGCGGGAAGGCGAGCAGGCGTGGCTGGCGTCGGTGTTGCCGGCGCAGGCGGACCTCGACAGAGAGCTCGGCAACGATCCGGTCGCGGCCTTGCTCGGGCTCGCGAAGAGCCGCGCGCCAATCGAGTTCGGGTTCACGGGCCCTTTGGCCAGCGACGATCCGGAGCTGAAGAAGCAGTTCGAGGTCGCCCGCCAGGCGGCCGCGGCGTTGAAGCAGAGTCCCCTGACGGTGCTCAGCAGCGAACAGGTGACCGCGATGCACGCGTTCGTGCACCTGCTCGCGCGGCCCGCCCTGCGCGTGGTCGACAACGCCGTGCCGGCGATCCCCAGCTCGTGGCCGAAGCTGAAGGTCGCGCACGACAACGTGATCGAGACGATCCGCGGCATCGGCCGCGTCGACCAGGCGGACCGTTCGCACGTCGGTACCGGTTGGTTCGTCGCGGAGAACATGCTGCTGACCAACCGACACGTCGCTGGCGCGCTGTGCGGCCTGGACGTGCACAACGATCATGCGTGGCTTGACAAGTTGCCGGCCGCGAGGGCCGCGACGAATACGGCGTGGGCCGCCGACACTAAGCTGCGCGCCGTGTGGGATCCCGCGGAGGCGCCCAGCGCGGCCAGCACCGCGGTCGGCTCGATCACGAAGATACGCGCTGTGCACGAGTACCTCGACATGGCCCTTCTCGACGTCACCGGCGTCGCCAACAGCAAGAAGCTGGTGCTGCGCATGCACGCCTCCGGGCCGGCGTCCACGAAGAAGCACGACGTCTACGTCGCCGGCTACCCGGGCGTGAGGCCGCCGCATGGCGTGTCCGTCCAGGCCGCGAAGCTGCTGTTCCCGGACGCGATCGCGAGCGGGCTCAAACGCGTCTCGCCGGGGCAGCTCGTCGCGCTTGTTGCGGATCTGCCGATCGCCAGCGACAAGCCCCGCCAGAGCCATGACGCCTCGACCCTCGGCGGCAACTCAGGCTCGCCGGTGATCGACTTCGCGAACCACCGCGTGGTCGCGATCCACTACAGCGGGGCGTACGGGATGGCGAACTACGCGGTCCCGTTGTGGCTGGTGAAGGACGATCCGTTCTTCGCGGACCACGGGGTCACCTTAGCGTCATGACGGACCGCGCGCTCGTCATCGGCCTCGACTACGACAACGCGGCATGGGAGCTGCGCGCGGCCGTGCGCGATGCGCTCGCGTTCGCCGAGTGGGTCACCGCGCCCGGAGCCGGACGCGCGACTCCGGCGACGCTCACACTCTTACTCGCGCCGCACCCCGATCGGCCCGTGGTGGGCCGGAAGTTCGAGCTCGCGACCGACACGGCGATCCGGCGCGCGCTGTTCGCTCACAAGAAGCTGTCCGCCGCCGACACCGGGCGGCTGTGGTTCTTCTACGCCGGGCATGGGCTTGCGCCCGCGGGCGGTGGCCCGGACGAGGCGCCGATCCTGGTGCCCGCCGACGTGAGCGACCTCGACTTCTATCGCTCCAATCCGATCGACCTCGGCTCGTGGATCCGCGAGATGCAGGTCCACGCGCCGGAGCAGCAGGTGTATTTCGTCGACGCGTGCCGCGGCATCGTGGTCAGCGAGGACGTCGTCACCGCGACGAGGACGCTATTCTTCGATCTCTCGAAGGTCCCGCCGGGGGCGCAGGCGCGCCAGGCGGTCCTGTTCGCGACGACCGCGGGCCAACTGGCTAACGAGCAGGGGCTGCACGGGTTGTTCGGCGGCGCGCTGCTCGACGGGCTCAGGGGCGCTGGGCCCGAGCTGAAATCGGATCCGTTGACCCAGGAGTTCACTCTGACCTTCTCCGCGCTGGCGGCGTACACGAAACAGCGCATACAGGTGCAAGCCGAGGAGGTCCGCCGCCAACACAAGACACTGCCGACGCAGGATCCCGCCGAGAGCCTGTTTCGCACGGACGGCTCGCTCGAACTGGCGCGATTCAAAAAGAAGCCGCGATGCAAGGTTCGCGTTTTCGTGAAGCCCGACGAGGCAGTCACCAACGGAACCGCGGGCATCCGCGTATACGACGACTTCACGGATGCCTGGGAGCGCAAAGGCGAGAAGGAGTCGCCACTCGGCGTGCCGATCGAGTGGGAGTTGACCTCGACGCCCCTGAAGATCGAGATCGAGTCCGTGGGCTACGAGAACTGGTCGAAGAAGGTCCACGTGATCGAGCCGCTGGAGCTGCGCGCCGAGCTGGTTGAGAAGGCCACGCCGAGCGGGCTCGAGTCAATGTCCCCGAACGTGGGGCCGGACGGTGCTGAGCTCGCGGCCGGCAAGGAGGGAGCGTTGGAGGTGCGAGCGCAGGATCGCTACGCGCGCATCGAGGTGTTCGATCAGGCAGGTAAACGTGTCGCGGCGGAGTGGGGCCGCTTCGCCAGGAAGCTGCCGGTCGGCGCGTATCGGATCGAAGTCTCGTTGCCGACCGAGCGGACGAACGTGCATTCGGTGCTGCTCACGGCGGATGAAGTCGAAGTCATCGACGTCCACCCGGACCCGCAGCTCACGGCGCGGTTGCCGCCGAGCGCGAGCATGCTGCAGCCGCACGACGGCCTCACGGAGCCGTCGGAGCAGTTCGGGCCCACGACGACGACACACCTCGGCTCGCTGCTCGCGTGGGCGGCATGGGCGGCCCAATATCCCGTCAACGGGGACGGATACACCCTGCGGACGCTGGGCGTCGATGCGCTGCCCGGCGGTGCTGGGCAGTGCTTCGTGCGCGTGCTCGTGGGAGACGCGCGTGCGCCGGGGCCGAACCCGCAGGTCGGGCCGATCGAGACCCTGGTGCTCGATATGCCTGGGCAGCAGATCACGATGAAGCCAGTACCGGCGCTGGCCGGGTTCGCCGTGCAGGGGAGCGCGCCCGTGTCGTCCTCGCGCCTGACCGTGGCGACCGGCGGGCTCAATCCCATGCACATCCCGATCCCGTTCGTGGCGGATCACGTCTGGACGATCGTGATCGTGCGCGAGTCGACGCAGCGCACGGAGATCCATCGCTATCTGCAGGCGCTGCAGCCGCAGCGGGCGTTCGACGATACCATCCGGCTCGTTGAACAGAGCTGGCGGGCGCTAGAGGCACGGACGGCTCTCTACGACGACGAGGTGCAGCGGTTGCTCGACCGCGAGCCCGATCCGCTGAGCCTCGCGGTGCTTGGACACCGGCTGGCGCGCGAGGGGCGGTTCGCCGAGGTTGCGCCGCTCGTCCCGAAGATCCTCGCCGCGGGGCTCGCCGACGGGTACGTGCTGGCGGCGTTGGTCGCAGACCGCGACACGAACATGGAGTTGGCGGTGAAGGCGCCGTCGGTGCCGGTGGTCGGTGACAGTTATCGCCTGATGGAGGAGTGGCTCGTCGCGCATTTCGCCGCGTGGAACATGCCGCCGCCAATCGCGCCCGAGCCGTTTACGGGCGGCCTGTGGACGACGTTCGATGCGCGCGGCCAAGCCGTGATCTCCAAGGCGTTCCCCGTGCGCGCCGCACCCGCATGGGCGACACCGCTGCTCGCGGCCGCCAACGCCACCGCGCGGATCGAGCCGGCCCCCGGTGCCGCGACCCCGTTCCTCGGCACGGCTTTCCTGATCGGACCGCGCGCGCTCGCAACCGTGGACTTCATCGCGACGCTGGAGCCCCGGTTCGCGGTGTTCGGCGACG
>Ga0114129_10013051_pt1 | contig 11834 bp, 12 predicted proteins | sample RhiMetdeltSRZDD1_FD_80071 | JGI IMG/M metagenome (GOLD analysis project Ga0114129, IMG submission 80071) | Populus rhizosphere microbial communities from Tennessee, USA - Rhizosphere MetaG P. deltoides SRZDD1 (version 2) (version 2) | ecosystem: Host-associated > Plants > Roots > Rhizosphere >... | reverse complement strand
CACGGGAGTTCCAATTACGAAATCGTGGGCTTCGCTCAGCGGATATCTCGGGCTTGATGCCATTTGCGCGGGCGCTCTCCGATGCGCGCGAAAACCGCGATAGCCACATCGGGTTTGTCGGCTATAACAAGACCAAGCCCGGCGACAAAATACTCATTGCGATCGATCGCGAATACGATTTGGATGTTCCACACGCTATCGCAATCGCACTGCGCGAGAAAGGCGCTCATGTTGACATCCTCGTTGCTGACATGGGTGATCCGGATCACGTCTTTGAATATACGGACGAAATCGGAGTCATCATGCGGCGCGAGCCTTGGGACAAAAATCCGCGCCGCTGGGAAGGCATGCCCTACATCGAGGACTTTGCACTGCGTGGCGGATACGATCTGCTGATTCACGGCAAGGGCGGGCCGATTCCGAAGACAGATTTTCGCTACGAACAAATCCCTTGGCTGCGCGCTGAACATTTCCTGCAGCGCTCGACGACCTATCCGCTCGATCTGCACCTGCTGATCAATAAGAAAACCTGGGATCCAATTTGGGAATATGGACGCGGCGGACGCGCGCGGTTGAGGGATGCCGAAGGCACAGACATCACGTGGACTTACTGGGAAGAGTATTATGATGGCACGCGCTACGGCTTTTCTTCGACGCCGCGTAACGGCCATCTATTCGGCCATCCCGTGCCACCGATGATCGCCAAAGAAAATGCGGCGGGTGTAGTAGCGGGGACGACGAGTCATTTCTCGCGCGCCTTCCCGCAGGTCAAAGTCGAATTGGAAGGGGGACAGATCGTCAACATCCTCGGCGGCGCGGCTTATGGTGACGCCTGGCGCGATTTGTTGGAAGAGAGCAAGCGAATGCAGTATCCCTGCTTCCCGCGTCCGGGCTTGTTCTATCTCTGGGAAGTTGCCATTGGTACCAATCCCAAGATCATGCGGCCCAGCGGGATCGAGAAGCATTCTTCCGGCGGCTTCGAGTGGGAGCGGCGTCGCTCCGGCGTGATTCATATGGGCTTCGGCACCCTGTGGCGCTCGGCGGAGGAAAAATGGGCGGGCGAGAACGGCATTCTTTACGGCCATCTGCATATTCACTTGTTGTTCCCCACTTTCACGATCACGACGAAAAGCGGCAAGGAGTATACGATCATTCGTGATGGCCGGCTCACGGCACTGGAGGATCCCGCGGTGCGTAAGCTGGCCGAAAAATACGGTGATCCTGACGATCTTCTACGCGAGGATTGGATCCCCCAGATACCCGGAATAACCTGCGCCGGCTCGTACGAAGAGTATGCGCGCGATCCGGGGAAGTGGATCTACGGACCTAACGGCTAGGAAACGTGTTCGTGTTCGTGGCACGTGTTTGCATCGGATCACGCCCACGAACACGAAAGTGTCGCCACAGCTGCCAGATTGGTCTAAGGGCGCAGAACGCGTCCCAACTACGAGCGCTCATTACGACTTCACGTTGGCCCCGACCCGACCCTTGAAAGCATAGATACTGACCGATAATATCCTTCGGAAGGAGAAAGTCTTGGATGGCGGGAAGGACACTTTACGATAAAATTTGGCAGTCCCACGCTGTTGGAACCTTACCGACAGGGCAAACGCAATTGTTCATCGGACTGCATCTGATTCACGAAATCACGACGGCGCCGGCCTTCGATATGCTGCGTGAAACGGGTATGGACGTGGCGTTTCGCGATCGTACCTTTGCGACAGTCGATCACATCGTGCCTACGGATGTACGGCAACGACCCTTCCTGGATCATGAAGCCGAAGAATTAATTCAAGTGCTTGAGAGAAACGTTGAACAGTTTGGTGTGGAGTTTTTCGGCTTGAACAGCCAGAACCAAGGCATTGTTCATGTTATCGGCCCACAGCTCGGCTTGACTCAGCCTGGAATGACGCTCGCCTGCGGCGATAGCCATACAAGCACTCACGGAGCCTTCGGGACGCTCGCCTTCGGTATAGGCACGAGCCAGGTGCGGGATGTGCTGGCGACCCAAACGCTTGCGATGGATAAGCTCAAAGTACGCCGGATCAATATCACCGGCGAGCTGGGAACGGGAGTCTATCCCAAAGACGTTATTCTTTATATCATTCGCCGCCTGGGCGTCGGTGGCGGCAAAGGTTTCGCTTATGAGTACGGCGGTGCGGTCATCGACCGGATGGACATGGAAGAGCGCATGACTGTTTGCAACATGAGCATCGAGGGCGGGGCGCTCGTCGGTTATGTCAATCCGGATCAGACGACCTTCGACTATTTGAAAGGTCGGCCCTATGTGCCAAGTGGGCCAGCGTTCGAGCGCGCGCTCGCCTACTGGAAGTCGGTCGCCTCCGATGCCGATGCCGAATACGGTGATGTGGTGAGTTATGGAGGCAAAGAAATCGAACCGACGGTGACCTGGGGTATCAATCCCGGGCAATCGGTTGGGATTTCCGAAAGGATGCCGAAGCCACAAGAGTACGCCGATCCAGAAGGCGCCAAAAAAGCTTACGAGCACATGGGCTGGCAGCCAGGGGCGCCCATTCTTGGTACGCCGATCAACGTGGCGTTTATCGGTTCGTGTACAAACGGACGCTTGGCAGATCTCCGCGCCGCCGCCAAAATCGCCAAGGGACGAAAAGTGAATCCCACGGTGCGCGCGCTGGTCGTGCCCGGATCGACGGCGGTCAAGCAGCTCGCGGAGCAAGAAGGCCTCCACGAGGTCTTCGAAAAAGCTGGCTTTCAGTGGCGTGAAGCCGGCTGTTCGATGTGCTTGGCGATGAATCCCGACAAGCTCAATGGGCGTGAGATTTGCGCGTCTTCGTCGAATCGAAATTTTATCGGCCGACAGGGAAGCCCGCAGGGGCGAACGATGCTCATGAGCCCGGCGATGGTCGCAGCAGCGGCGTTGAACGGCAAAGTCGTTGACGTGCGCGACTACGAATAGGTGGCCTTTGGACCGTGAAGCACGGCAAAAAATTTTCCCGCTAAGGCGCAAAGGCGCCAAGCTAAGGGAAAATACACTACTCACTTTGTGCCTTGGCGCCTTTGCGGGAGATAACCCTATCTTTCGACTTTGCGAGGAACTATGAGCGACATCGTCAAGATTACTCAGGTAAGCGGCAGAGCAGTGCCGATCCGCGGCAATGATATCGATACCGACCGGATCATTCCGGCGCGATACTTGAAAGAACCCACCTTTGCACGGATGGGGGAATATCCCTTCTTCGACGAACGCTTCGATTCTGCGGGAAAAAAGAAAGATCATCCGTTCAACGATCCCGAGTACAAAGGGGCCTCGATTCTTTTCGTCAACAAGAACTTCGGCTGCGGTTCTTCGCGGGAACACGCGCCGCAAGCGCTGTACCGTTTCGGCATCAAAGCCGTCGTCGGCGAGTCTTTCGCAGGGATCTTCGCGGGGAACTGCACGATGATGGGCCTGCCAGCCGTCGTCGTGGGCGCTAAAGAGATCGAGCAGCTCATGAAGAGCGTCGAAGAGAACCCGCGAACCGAATACACGGTGGATCTCGAAACCAAGGTCATTTCTTATGGCAATCAGAAAATTGCTATCGATCTGCCGGAAACTTATCGGACAGCGCTCACGAAAGGTTTTTGGGACTCGACTGCACTGCTTCGCGCTAACCTGGAACAGGTAAGAAAGACCGCAGCGAAATTGCCGTACGTGACTGGATTCACCAGCTAGCGACAGTCTGTTCTGTGCACGTCCCGCTCGATATACGCAGCCCGCAATACCCAGAACATGACTGAAAGAATCGTTTCCATGCATGCCGCGCACCGAAGCGGCAAAGAAGTCATTGATGGGTTTCTTTCCCGGCCGATAGCTGGCGGCGAGCGGCCGGCGATCGTGTTAGTTCATGGCTATCGTGGGCTGGATGACGGCCAGCGCGCGGTGACACGCCGTTTTGCTCAAGAAGGCTTTATCTGCCTCTCGCCGGATCTTTTCCATGGCAAGACCTACCATACGCTAGAAGAGTGCGCGTTGAAAAAGACCTCCCTCGACATTGACCGAGCCGTGGACAACATCATCGACGGTGTGCCTTACCTGCGTAAGCTACCTTGGCTAGGGAATAAAAAAGTGGCTGTGCTGGGATTCTGTATGGGGGGCGGCCTGGCGCTTTACGTGCTCGCGCGCTCCAAGGCGTTTGCCGCCGGAGTAATCTATTACCAGAGCTTGTTTCCTGACCCAGAAGATCTTAAAAGCATTTCGGCGCCGATGCTGTGTCATTACGGCACCGAAGATCACGGTACCACGAAAACGGAGATCGATATGTTTCGTGGCACGCTCGACAAGTATAAAAAACAGTACGCGATTGAAATGTACGACGGAGCAGGGCATGCGTTTTCGAACAATCCACAGAGTAAAAACGCGGCCAATCGGGAAGCAGCAGCAAAATCTGTACTCCGGACCACCAAGTGGCTCAGGAAGGTTTTGACATAACCGACACACCAGGGTTGCGATAGGAGGGTATCGATGGCGAATAAATGGGACGAGCGTAAGAAGGCAAAGGAAGACGAGTATTTCGTGAAGCAAGAGCGCGAACTGCTCGCTAAGATGAAAGCGAAACAGGAAGCCGAGGCAAAAGAGACGGCTAAAAAGGCTGCGTACATGGTATGTCCAAAATGCGGCGAGCCGCTAAAAGAACGGAGTTTTCAGAAAGTACTGATCGATCAATGCGTAGGTTGCAATGGCATTTGGCTCGATGCCGGGGAGCTTGATCAACTGGCGGAGAAGGAAAACAGTGGCTGGTTGGGGAAGTTTTGGCAAAAGAACGGCTAGGTACTTGAGTTGCGTTGCTTGACAGCGCCAAAACGGTTCCGTTAGGTTTCTCCGCTGAGGGGTAAAATCACGAAGGAGGCAGCCATTTATGAAAACTGTAGCACGGTTGGCAGGGCTTATCCTTGTCGTTGCGTTGGTGCCATCGGTGAGTCTCGAATTGAGCTTGGTTCGAGCGCAGGAAGGCAAGATCGTTCCGTATGTTCCAACGCCCCAGGAGGTCGTGGAGCGGATGCTGAGTCTGGCTCAAGTTAAAAAGGGCGATGTGGTCTACGATTTGGGTTCAGGTGATGGTCGGATTGTCGTCACGGCCGCAAAGAAGTATGGGGTGAAGGCGATCGGCTTCGAGATCGATCCGGAGCGCATCAAAGAATCGCACGAAAACATTAAGAAGGCGGGAGTCGAAAACCTGGTCGAAATACGGCAGCAGGATATTCGGACGGTCGATTTGTCGGGAGCGACGGTGCTGACCATGTATTTGCTCCCGGAGGTGAATCTGATGATCCGGCCCAATATTTGGAAGCAAATGAAGCCAGGCTCACGCGTCGTTTCCCACGACTTCGACATGGGTGACTGGAAGCCACTCAAGACCGAGCACATCAAGGACGGTTCAAGCTGGGACCACACGCTTTATTTGTGGCATGTGGAAGCAGGGAAGAAATAGCGCGGAGACCGTGGTTACAATCGGGAAGTTGTCGAGGGTGCCAAGGTTCTGATGCTATTCGGTTCGACACTTTCTAACTTCCGCCCAAGCCTCCGATGCGCTTAACCCATGCGGCTAAAGTCGTTGTGTCTGCGACCTCGACTCTGCCGACGGGATTACTTCTATCGGCAATTACATCTTTTATAAACTTCGGTCAAAGTCATAGAAGGCCTATTTGGGCGCTCAGGGAACATTGAAGGCCGTGCCAAAATTAGGCCCTGTGGATACATTCGTGGTTTATTGACGTGCTGGAAAGCGACACAAAATTGAACCGCCGTTTTGCTTCGCTCGAAGGATTTACAGAATTGTTTCAGCTTGTGCCAGTTTTCGTTTTTCCTGCACTACTCTGTAGGAGTTTCCTGCGAATCCCTGTCTCAAATTCCAATTTCTGTCGCTTTTTGGCTGCTTCCGACTCGCTTCCGCGGATGGCATGAAACCTGCCTATCTCGGGCAAAGAGTTAGCGATATTCAGGAGGGTGACTCATGGATGAAATTCTAACGGCCAGTGAAGTTGCAGAGCTTTTGCAAATCCACCCGCGGACAGTTTACAAGCTTGTCAAAGAGGGATCCATTCCAGGCCGCAAATTTGGTGGCGGATGGCGCTTTAGCCGGGGCGAGATTCTCGCTATGGTTTCGCCTCAGGGAAATACCCCGCCGCCAGGCAAGATGCACACCGAAGAACGTTAATCGCGATATTTTCACCAGTCAGCTAGTTAAAATTCAATTACAAAGAGCTCCGACCGGACTCTAAGTCCGGTCGGTACGGGCGTTGATTGGCCCTTCTCTCGGCTCAATAGCTCTTGGTCGAAGCTCGCCATTTTCACCCGGCCTTGACTTAATGAGCGCTCCAACGCTAGGAAATACGAACAACCCCATCTCTTTACGAAGATAGGATAAGCCATGAGCGGTGCGCTGGCAGGAATCAAAGTCGTCGAAGCGGCAAGTTACGTGACCGGCCCCTTCGCGTCGCAGCTGTTGGCGGACATGGGGGCGGAGGTCATCAAAATCGAAGAGCCCAAACGAGGCGATCCGTTTCGCGGCTGGGGCGAGCGAAATTATGCAGCGACCTTCTGCAGCTTAAACCGCAACAAGCAAAGCATAACGCTCGACCTACGCATCGATGAGGCGACCGAGATCGCCCGCAAACTTGCATCCAGGGCAGACGTGCTGATCCAAAATTTTCGGCCGGGCGTCATGGAAAAGCGCGGTTTGGGCTATGATGACGTCAAAAAGCTCAATGCTAAAATAGTTTACTGCTCGATCTCGGGTTTCGGTCCGAAGGGACCGTACCGCGATATGCCCGGATACGATACGGTCGGCCAGGCTCGCAGCGGACTGTTAAGCCTGTTAACCGACCCGGGAAAGCCGCAGGGGATGGGAATTTCGTTTTCCGACCACCTGACCGGCATGTACGCTTGCTACGGTGTTTTGGGCGCCCTGATAAACCGTATGCTCACCGGCGAAGGTCAGCATGTGGAAACTTCGTTACTGCGCGCGTCGGTGTCCTTCGTCAGCGAAAATGCCGCGCGCTACTTCGAAACGGGCCACGTGCCAAGGCGCAAACACCGTACTACCACGGCGGGTGTATTTGCTTTCGAGGATCAAGACGGATTGCCGTTCGTGTTGCATATGTCATCGCCCGACAAATTTTGGCTTGGTCTTTTCGACGTCGTCGGCAAGCGGGAATGGGCCCAAGATAGCCGCTTCAACAATCGCAAGGGTCGGATGGCAAACTACGATGCCCTGGTCGAACAGTTGCAGCCTATCTTTCGCGGCGGCCGCCGCGACGATTGGCTCGGCCGGTTGGCTGAAAAGGACGTTCCCGCCGCGCCGATCAACACGCTTGACGAAGTGTTCGCTGATCCGCAGGTGCGCGAGTATGGTTTTCCTATTGAAGTCGAGCATCCCAAGATGGGCAACATGAAATTGGTTGGCAACGCCGTCGACATGAGCCGCACGCCTCCGGGCATCGATCGGCCGCCCCCGATGTTAGGGGAACATACGGAAGAGATTCTGGCTTCCCTTGGGTATGACAACGGCGAAATCGCTTCCCTCAGAGAGAAGGGTGTGATTTAGGAAATCGGAGTATTGGAGTAATGGAATAATGGAGTGATGGGCAAGCGTCTTTCCCCATGCATCATCCCAGTTTGATTCCGCTGTCTCACGATCATCATCATGGCTTGGCTCTGGCGCTGCGCTGCCGCAAGCAGGCGCTGGGGCAAATCAAGCCAATGGGTCCGGCAGGGCTGCGCGAGCGCGCGAGAGAATTCCTTTCGTTCTACACCGGTAATCTATTCGCGCACTTTCGGGCTGAAGAGGAAGTCCTGTTTCCATTGATTGGTTCCGCGGCGCCGGCGAGCAGTGGCATCATTAACGAGTTGGTTCGCGATCACGGGCAGATCCGGAAAGCCGTCGCGCAGTTGGAAAGCGGCAACGGCCTGGCGAAATTGATTTTCGATCTCGGCGATCTACTCGAACGTCACATCCGCAAAGAAGAGCGAGAACTGTTCCCGCTCTTCGATCAGCATGTGAAAACGGCTGCAGCTGAGGCGGCGGGTCGCGAGATCAAGAAAATCCTTGAAACACAATCTTAATATTTTACCGGCGCGGATCATTGAAATTTCGAGATTGGCACAGTTAGGCATGATGGTTAGTCCATGATCTTCAAAAGAACGTGGCGGCGATTTTTTGTATAGGGTCGGACTTGACTTGGCCAGCGACCTTCTTCGATCGCCTTATCCCACGCCGGGCTGGTTAGAACCTCAGGGTTGTCCAATTGATAGATTGCCGTGTAGGTCGGCTCATTGGGGATTTCGATGGTCTTTTTCTCGCCGCCGATATTCATGGTCAGTATACCGCGCTTGTAGCGCGTAACGCCCAGAACTCCTGGCACCTTGTTCAGGTTCGGTACATGCTCTTTGTCATAGACTTCGTTAAAAATCGCTTCGTGTTCGGAGTCGACGTCCATACTCGCGATCATCAAATACTTCACTTTACCTGCCATGGTGGCAATCTCCTCGTGAATCTGAACTGTGTCGCGGCAAATTACATCCCTAGAAAAGTCGCGATATCCGGCGCTGGAGACTTGATCTCCACGACGATGGATTCTTCAATGCCTTCGACTCCGTGGGGCACTCCCTTTGGGTGACGACAAACATCGCCAGGACCGAGAATGTACTCTTCACCGCCAACGGTCATTCTAACCTTGCCTTTGACGACGTAGGCCAGTGACTCGTGCGAGTGGACGTGCAAAGGCGCGCCGACGCCGGGCGTGTAATGAATTTCCAGAAAAGTCATTTCATCGCCTTTAATGAGCGGCTTGACGAGCAGCTCGCCGCCGTACATCGGTTTGCCCTCGATCGATTTTACTACAACGCCTTGAACATCCGCGTTCTTGGATAGAATCATAAGCCGCTCCTTTCCGCTGCCAATCGAGTGCTCGCGCTTACGCGTAAGTGAATTGGGATTGACTCTATCGGCGCAAGTGGGCCTTGTCAAAGCCTCGCCGACCACGGCCGCGGATTTGAGTGGCATTTGCGTAGCATTTCGTCGGCAGGCTTCAAAAAACTCTTGCCTCGGGTTGCGAGATTGGTTAGCCTACTCTCAATTGTGTGATTACGGCTGCTTGCCAGTTATCAACTTAGGAGGATTTCAACATCGTTAGTTTCGTAACAGGGACTGATTCGCTCGACTCTCTCAGCCGTAAGCCGTTCTTTCGATTTAATTACGCTGCTCCTAGTTTGCTCGCCACCCTCGCGCTGCGTGGTCTGCTGCCGATCTAGATGCCTAATGGGCCAAGGTGCCGGCTCCATGTTTAGTGTTTATCGAAACCCGTCGATCACCAAATGGCTTAAGTCGTTGGCCGACGAAACACCTGCTGACAAGCGGAAAAACATCGTTACGCTGCAGTGGCTGGTCGCCATTGCAACTTCTTATCTTTGTCTGTTTAGCGGCGGGTCGATTAACGACGATCCGGTGGTTCTTGCACTGGTCGCCGGGTTGATGCTGACGGGACTTGTGCTCCAGAGGCTTCCCGAATCGATTCTCCTTTCGAGGCATTTCAGCTCCCTGCTTGTTGTCGGCGATATTTTCTTCATACTGGTCGCTATCGGTCTCAATCGCGAGTCACCTTGGGATTTGTTTCTGCTCTTTTTTCTCTGCCTCTACATCGCCGGAGTTGGAGAAAGTATCGTCAAAGCGGTATTGGGATGTTTGCTTTTTAGTACCGTTTTTACTTTCATGACATTTTCAGCGCACAAGAACATTTGGCTCGATTCGGATACACTGGTCAGAATCCCTTTTTTCTTTGGTGTTTCAATGCTGTATGCCTACTTGGCACAGCAAGCGAAGAGTGAAAAAGCGCGCGCCGACCAAGCCGAACAAGCCCAAATCGTAAGGCGCCGGCTCGTTTCCGGCCTTGCCCACGATATCAAAAGTCCGCTTTCAGTCATTAAAGGCTTCGCCGAAGTCATTGGTTTAAACGTAGCGCATGTTCCGGGGCAAGAATACAGTTTGAGCGCAGCCCAGCGTATCCAGCAAAATGTTGATCGTATTCTCAGGCTCATCATGGGCTTCTTGGATGCATCGAGAGCAGAAGGGGGCGAAAGCCAGCAACTAGAGACACCGGTGGCATTGAACTGGATAATCACCGAAGTCGTACGACAACAAGCGGTAGACTTGCAGAGTAATAATTTGACCGTCGATTTGAAACTGGACCCGAATCTTCCAGAGATCCTGGGTGACGCCGCTCAACTCGAACGCGTGTTTTGGAATCTGATGAGCAATGCCATTAAATTTACCGCGGCGAATGGCAAGATCATGATTTCAACCGAGGCTATCCGCGACCAGGTTCGCGTCAAAGTAAGCGACACCGGCATTGGGATTTCGAAGGATGAGCTGCCTTTGCTATTTTCCGAGTTTAGCCGGCTCAAGGGAGCTAGCGCGACTGAAGGCAGCGGTCTAGGTCTCTATATCGTGAAAAATATCGTTAAGGGTCATGGTGGTACGGTCGAGGTCGAAAGCGAATTGGGCCTCGGCGCAACGTTCATCGTGCATTTCCCTGTTGCCGGAAAACGCCGAGTATCGCGCGGCGAACAGGGCCAAGCAATCGCCCAGGTTTGACGGACGCACAAACAAAGATTGGAAACACTTATTGTTCCTTAGCGTTTATTCCTCGCATCGGTATGCCGTTGACTGCGGTGGTGCCGGTTTAATTTTAGGATCCGGTCGTGCAGAGGCCGCGCTACTTTCTAAATCCGCCTATGAGCGCTCTGCGACCGCCGTCCCACAAGCACTGGACGTTGCTAAAGCCCGCTTGACCGAGCCACTTCATCTGCTCGGCCAACGACGGTCTCATGCGGTCGAAATTAAGAAAACAGCCGCCGGCTGTGACTAAAGAAAAAGTTTCGCCGTAGATGGCTCGAATAGTTTCCGGCTCGCGAACATTATGGATGGCTATCGAAGAGACCACTGCGCCAAACGGGCCCTTGATCTTCCGGCTCCAGCCCGGCTTGCTGAAATCGCAGAGCACGAACTTAAACCGTCCTTTGAGGTTGGCCATGCGTTGACGGCCGAGCTTGGCCATCTCGTCCGAACCGTCCTGACAAACAGCGCTGGCATTGGGAAAGTGTTTAAGGAGAAACTGGCACAATGCCCCGTAGCCAGCGCCAAGATCCAATAGGTTAAACTTTGCGCCTTGAGCGTAAGGCACGGTTTGAGCAATCAACTGGAATATGTGCTGCCGTTCGACTTCTCGTTCGTCCTGCCGGTCTGCCCAGTCGTTCACGTACTTTTTGGAATCCCAATCGTGATGGTTCCATGGGTCTGGTATTTTTGGCATAGCGGTTCTCCTTCTATGTTGTGGCTTTGGGAAAGTACCACCGCGTTTCTTGCCGCGCAATCAGAGATCCTCCGTCGTTCATCTCACGATGTCCGTGAAACCCTTAATGATGACGCAAACGAAGCCCTTGTCAGGCGACTTCTGTATTTCGTAGGATATGTGCGGGCGAAAAATCTGAAACTTGGAAGGAGAGGTCATGATGGCGCGCATTCGGCATCTTGCGATTCTCACAGAGGACGTGGAGAAACTGGTCCGCTTCTACACCACGGCTTTTGGACTAAAAATCGTTCCTGGCATTGGCACCGCAACTTATCTGTCCGATGGCCACATCAACCTGGCGATCATCCCGATCGGCCCCGAGCGGGCGATAGAAGGAGACAAGTTAAAGCCCGGGCTCTATCATTTCGGTTTCGAGGTCGAGGATGTCGCGAGCCTGCGAGGGACATGCGCAGAGCTCAGCGCCGCGTCGGGGATCGATAAGCGGCCGCCGAACCGCGAGGCTGAAT
>Ga0114129_10013050_pt1 | contig 11834 bp, 8 predicted proteins | sample RhiMetdeltSRZDD1_FD_80071 | JGI IMG/M metagenome (GOLD analysis project Ga0114129, IMG submission 80071) | Populus rhizosphere microbial communities from Tennessee, USA - Rhizosphere MetaG P. deltoides SRZDD1 (version 2) (version 2) | ecosystem: Host-associated > Plants > Roots > Rhizosphere >... | reverse complement strand
CGCTTGCCCGGGTACCCTTCGGCGTACTTGTTGGTCATCACCGAGCCGGCCGCCTCGAGAATGGCGCGGCTGACGAAGTTCTCGGACGCGATCAGCTCGAGGCCGTCGCCCTGGCGGTGTTGTTCGTTCTGGATGGCTTGCGCAATCTCGGGGTCTGTCTCGGCGAGCGTGCGTTGCATTGGCGAGAGCGTGACAGGATCTGGCATGGCTCTCGGATTCTATCAATGCTCAATGCCCAATGCTCAATGCCCAACACAGGCCGCGCCCCTTGCCTTTCCCACGTCCATTGGGCATTGTGCATTGAACATTGAGCATTGATCCTTTTGCGATCGTGAGCGCACGCGGAGAGCAGCGCGTGCGTGCGGGGCATCCGTGGATCTACCGCGCCGACGTCGTCGACGTGCAGGCGACCGGTGGGGATGTCGTACAGGTCATCGGGCCGCGGCAGCGAACGATCGGCTACGCCCTCTTCAGCGACCGATCGCAGATTCCGATCAGGATGCTCACGCACGGCGACACGCCAGCGGACGAGTCCCTTCTGCGCGATCGATTGACGCGCGCGATTCAGTTTCGCGACTCGCTGCAGCTCGATGCGACAGCCTATCGTCTGGTGCACGGCGAAGCGGATCTGTTGCCGTCGCTCATCGTCGATCGCTATGGTGATCACCTCGTGCTGCAGACGCTCTCGCAGGGGACGGATCGGCTCTTGCCAACCATCACGAAACTGCTCGAAGAGCTGTTGGCGCCGGCCGGCATCCTGGCGCGCAACGATCCCAAAGTGCGTGCGCTCGAGGGGCTCGAGCAAACCGTCGATGTGATTGCGGGGACGATTCCCGACCTCGTTCTGGTTCGTGAAGGCCCGATCGAATACGAGGTGGATCTCCGCAGAGGACAGAAGACCGGGTTGTTTCTCGATCAGCGCGAGAACAGAGAAGCGGCGGCGAGATACGCACGCGGACGGCTGCTCGATGCGTTCAGCTACCACGGCGGCTTCGCGCTCCGCCTCGCCCGTCGCTGCGCGGAGGTAGAGGCCATCGACATCTCCGCGGACGCGATCGCGCACATTCAGGCCAATGCCGCGCGCAACGGCGTGCCGCACGTGCGGGCGCTCGAGGAAAACGCGTTCGACGCGCTTCGTCGTCTCGAACGGGCCGGCGCGCGCTACGACACGATCGTGCTCGATCCACCCGCGTTCGCGAAGAACAAGGCGTCTGTGCCGAATGCGATTGCCGGCTACAAAGAGATCAATCTGCGCGCCATGCGGCTGCTCAATCCAGGGGGCACGCTGGTGACGTGCAGCTGCTCGTACAACGTGAACGAGGAGATGTTCGGGGCGATTCTGCACGAGGCATCAATCGACAGCCACACACCGGTTACCATCCTCGATAAGCGCATGCAGGGCCGCGATCATCCCGTGCTGGTCGGCGTACCCGAGACGCACTACTTGAAGTGCTTCATCCTGCGACGCGTGGAATAGACGGGGTAAGATCCCGCCCCGGAGGCACACAATGGCCCGTTCTCGTTGCACTGGTGTGGTTGCATGCGCTCGTTGGGTGCTCGCTGCGGCAGCACTCGTCGTCTCACCCGCGGCGGCTCAGGAGCCACCAGTCCCAGCACCAACGCCCCCAGAGCAGGCCGCGCCACCGGCAACGCCGCCGCTTCCAGATCGCGGCGCAGCGCCGACAATCAGGCCCTACGACCGGGTCATCACCAAAGACGCGAAATCCGACACGGGGATCTTCATCGTGCATCGGATTGGCGATCGCCTCTTCTACGAAATTCCGGCCTCCCAACTGAATAAAGAGTTCCTCTGGGTCAGCCAGATCGCCAAGACGACGGTCGGCGCCGGTCAGGGCGGACAGTTCGTCGGCAGTCGAGTGGTGAAATGGGAGCGCCGCAACAATCGCGTGTTTCTGCGCGGCATCTCGTATGACATCGTGGCCGACCGCGGGCAGCCCATCGCGCAGGCGGTGGAGGCAGCCAACAACGACACGATCCTGATGGCGTTCAACATCGAGGCGCTCGGCAAAGACGACGCCCCGGTCATCGACGTGACGCGCGCCTTCACGAGCGAAGTGGCCGAGTTCAGCGCTCGTGGCCGCGTGCGCTCTCGCACCTTCGATGCGTCGCGTTCGTTCGTCGAGCGCGCCGTCTCATTCCCGGAGAACATCGAGGTCGAAGCCACGCACACCTACTCGACCGGCGTGGAGCTTCAGACCCCTGGCGTACCTCAGAATCCAGCGACAGCGGTCCGGCCAGGCAGCGTCAGCGTCGTCATGCACTACAGCATGGTGAAGCTGCCGGAGAAGCCGATGATGCCCCGCGTGTTCGATGAGCGCGTCGGGTATTTCATCGTCCAGCAGTTCGACTACGGTCGTGAAGAGCATCGCGCGCAGCGACGGCGATATATCGCACGGTGGCGTCTCGAGAAGAAGGATCCAACCCTCGCGGTCTCAGAACCAGTCAAACCGATCGTCTTTTACATCGATCCCGCGACGCCGTCCAAATGGGCGCCCTTCATCAAGCGCGGCATCGAGAGCTGGCAGCCGGCATTCGAAGAGGCGGGCTTCAAGAACGCGATCCTCGCCAAGGACGCACCGTCGAAAGAACAGGATCCGGACTGGAGTCCCGAGGATGCGCGCTATTCAGTGATCCGTTGGCTGCCTTCCACGACGGAGAACGCATCGGGTCCGCACGTGTCGGACCCGCGGACCGGCGAGATCCTCGAGGCCGACATCCAGTTCCATCACAACGTGATGAACCTCGTTCGCGACTGGTACTTCGTGCAGGTTGGCCCGTTGGATCCGCGCGCCAGGACGTTCCCGCTGCCCGACGATCTCATGGGCCGCCTCATTGAGTACGTGGCCGCGCACGAGGTGGGCCACAGCCTCGGATTCCAGCACAACATGAAGGCGAGCTCGTTGTATCCGGCCGACAAAGTGCGCGATCGCGAATGGGTGAAGAAGATGGGTCACACACCCACGCTCATGGACTACTCGCGCTTCAACTACGTCGCGCAGCCCGAGGATCACATTGACGTTGCCGATCTCATCCCGCGCATCGGTCCCTACGATCGCTGGGCCACGATGTGGGGCTACAAGCCGATTCCATCGGCGAAGACGCCGGATGAGGAAAAGATGACGTTGGATGAGTGGGCGCGTGCGCAGGATGCGACCCCGTGGCTGCGTTTTTCGACGGCGGACTCCGCCGGGGCCGATCCCGGCGAGCTGACCGAGGCCGTCGGCGATGCCGACGCCGTTCGCTCGACGACGATGGGGCTGAAGAATCTCGAGCGTGTCGCGGGAATGTTATTGACGGCGACCTCGAAGCCGGGCGAACCCTACGACGACCTCGAGGAGATCTACGGGCGAGTGCTCGGACAGTGGGTCCTCGAGATGAATCACGTGGCGGCGCTGGTGGGCGGTGTGCAGTCGCGCCAGAAAGTCTCCTCGCAAGACGGCCCGCGATTCGTGTCGTTGCCACGCGAGCGCCAGCGCGAGGCCGTCCAGTTTCTCGCGGCCCACGCATTCACGACGCCGATGTTCGTCGTCAAGCCGGACATTCTCCGGCGAATCGAGCCGGCGGGCACGCTCGCGCGAATCAGAACGAGCCAGCTGTCCGTGCTGACGACGGTGTTGGCGGAGCCGCGCATCGGGCGACTGGTCGAGCAGGAGGCGGTCGATGGCGAGAGCGCGTACAAAGCGAGCGAGCTCTTCGCCGATGTGCGCCGTGCTATCTGGAGCGAGATCGAGGCGCCCGCCGTGAAAGTCGATCCCTATCGGCGGAATCTGCAGCGCGCGTATCTCGACCTGATGGGCGACAAGGTCAACGCGCGTCAATCGACCAGCGAGTCACGGCCACTGGCGCGCGGCGAGCTGCGTGCGCTCGACGTGGCGGTGCGCGGCGCGATCGCCAAGGCGTCCGATCGCACGACGCGGCTGCACCTGCAGGACGTGCGAGACCAGATCGGGCGAATTCTCGATCCAAAGTTTGCGCCGCCGGCAGCGCCCATTGCCCTGCCACCGATCATCGTCGGTCTCGATGGCGCCCCGGGATGCTGGCTGGACTACGCCATACGAGTTGAAAGATAAGTCGTTCGGCCTGCCCTGAGCGAGGCGCGGTGAGCGCCGAGTCGAAGGGATCGTTCGGATCGCCTGCCTCGCCGTAGCCGAAGGCGGGTTCGGATCGTTCGCGTTCGGGGTCGTGCAGATGTCACATTTCCTACACTACGCAGAACGTGTCGGCTCGAATTCCGACAAGCAGTTCAAGGCGACGCTCTTTGAAAGCGGTCGCCTGATGCTTGGCCTCAACTGCCTCGAGCCCGGACAGTCGCAGCACGCGCACACGCACGGCGATCAAGACAAGTTCTATTTCGTCGTCGAAGGCTCTGGCGAGTTCATTGTCGGCGACGAGAAGCGTGAGGCGGGAGGCGGAATGGTCGTCTGGGCGCCCGCGGGGGTCACGCATGGAGTGACGAACGCCGGCAATGAGCGCCTCGTGCTGCTCGTCGGTATCGCGCCCTTTGCCAAAGTGGAAAAGTGAAAGTCGTAGTGTCCGGCTTCAGCCGGACTGGAATCACGCCGCGGCCGTACCGGACGACGGGGGCCGTACGGAGCACGCCGCGCAAGTATCCGGAAAGGGAGCGAAGCGATTCATCGCCGTGAGTTCGTTCTGCGCGATCCGTGACGTCGGAATCAGCCACGACGGTGAATGCCGCGATAGCAGGCGATCGAATCGCGTACTACTCGCGGCGGCAGCGGCAGCGTATGAGCGGAGCGAGCTTTCCCGGCGTGCGGAGTCGGCCGCCGACGGCCGGTACGGCCGCGGCGTGATCGCGGTCCGGCTGAAGCCGGACACTACGAAGTTTATTTCTCCCTGCCCAGTCCGAGCGCGCGCATTCGTTTGTGCAGATTCGTTCGCTCGATTCCCAGCAACCGCGCGGCGCCAGAGACGTTCCAGTCCGACTCATCGAGCGCCTGGAGAATCCGCTCGCGTTCGGCAGAATCGCGAACTTCATGCAGACCGGAGGGCCTCGACGTCGACGGTGGGCTGCGAATCTCCAGCGGAATGGACTCAGACGTAATGCGGTTGCCCGGCGTGAGAATCGCCATCCGCTCGATCGTGTTTCGCAGCTCGCGGATGTTCCCCGGCCACTCGTACCGCTCGAGGATCGGCAGTACGTCCTCGTCGATCGCCTTGGGGCGGAAGTTATTTCGAACGCAGAACTCCGCCAGAAAATACACGGCAAGGTCGCGGACGTCCTGTAGCCGCTCGCGAAGCGCAGGCACCCGAATGGGCACGACGCTCAGGCGATAGAACAGATCCTCTCGAAACTTGCCCTCGGCGATGCGCTCGTCGAGACGACGGTTCGTGGCGGAGATGACGCGGACGGCAACGCGAATCGACTGCTCGCTGCCGAGTCGTTGGACCTCGCCATCCTGCAGGACGCGCAGCAGCTTGGCCTGCGACGCTTCATGCAGGTCGCCCACTTCGTCCAGAAAGATGCTGCCGCCGTCGGCCAGCTCGAACTTGCCGCGCCGCATGGCCGACGCCCCCGTGAACGCGCCACGTTCGTGGCCGAAGAGCTCGCTTTCAATCAACTCCGTTGGAATGGCGGCGCAGTTGACCTTGACGAAGGGACGCGACGCGAATGGACTCTCTCGGTGAATGTGCGCAGCGAGCAGCTCCTTGCCGGTTCCCGATTCACCGGTCAGCAGGACACCGACGTCGGATCGCGCAACCTGCGTCGCCTCGTTGAGCGCGCGCCGAAACGCGTCGCTCCGTCCGATCATTTGTGGGCCGTCGCCGACCAGCTCCCGGAATCGCTGGTTCTCACGCTGCAGATCCGACCGCTCGAGTGCGTTCTTGACGACGAGCAGCACGCGATCGCGAGCCAGCGGTTTCTCCAGAAAGTCGAAGGCGCCGCTTCGTGTGGCGTCGACCGCATCGCGGATCGTTCCGTGCCCCGAGATCATGACCGTCGGCGTGGGATCCTCGCTCTGTCTGATCGCACGCAGGAGGTCGATGCCGTTTCCATCCGGCAGCCGGACGTCCAGGAGATACAGATCGGCCCGCCCCGCTGCCCGCTGCGTCTGGAACTCGGCTGCGGACGCGCAGATTGTCACGCCGTACCCCTCGCCCTCCAGGATCAGCCGCAGAGACAGACCGATGTTGGGCTCGTCATCGACGACGACGATCCGATGCGTGCGTTTCATATGGCGATCGCCGCGCTCGATTCCGCGGCGGCCGGCAGGACCACTCTGAACGCGGCGCCGCCGAGCTCGCCGTTGACCAGCGTGATGTCGCCGCCCAGGAGCAGCGCGTTCTTTCTCGCGATGGACAGACCGAGCCCCATGCCATGTTTCTTGAAGGTGATCGTGGGCTCGAAGAGTGTGCGCGACGCGTCCTCCCCGATGCCCGGTCCCGAGTCGTGGACCTCGACGACCACTTGCTCGCCATGCAGCTGCGTGATGGTGACGACCGACCCTCCCGCCCCGGCGGCCTCGGCGCCGTTCTCGAGAAGATTCGTCAAGATGCCTTTCACCAGGTCGGCACCGGCATGCACCCGCGGACCGCGCACATCGAGCCTGAAGCGGTATGTCGTATGGGGATGAGCGGGCTTCAGCAGTGACACGCGCTCGGTGACGATGGCGTTGATGTCGAGAGCCTCGGGGTTGATTGGAGGCTCGCTCGCGAATTCGGAGAACGCACGCACGCGCCGCTCCAGCGTTTCGATTTCCGTGATGACGATCTGTGCAGCCTCCTGCATGAAGGCGCGGTCGACCTGTGGCTGCCGCGCGAGCATTTCCTCCACGGTCAGGCGAATGGGCGTGAGCGAGTTCTTGAGCTCGTGGGCGGTCTTGCGCGCGAGCGACTGCCAGCTCGACATCTGCGTCAGATAGACCAGCCGCTCGCGACTCCGCCGGAGCTGGTCGGCCATGTCATTGAATGCATCGACCGCGCGCCCGACTTCATCGTCGCGCCTCGTTTCGAGACGGCGATCCCAGTCGCCGGCAGCAAAGGCCGTCAAGCCGGCCGTCAATTGCTGAATGGGTTTGCTGATTCGATATGCCATGAAGATCAGCGGCGCCAGCGACGCGAGCCAGACGATGGCGACGAGGAGAAGCAGGGCCAGTGTGAAGCCGCGGCGCAAATCGCGCGCTTCGACGGAAGCCACCAGCTCGCGTGCTCGGCGGAGCTGCCCCGAGAGAGCCTGCATCCGGATGCCGCCGAGATCACGGTTGTAGACGTCGACGCCGCGATCGCGACGGCGCATGAACTCGAGCCGATCGCCCTCGGATCCCGCGAGGCCGAATCGCTCGGCTTCGCCACTTTCCCAGAACGCTCGCACCGGTTCCGGCCAGGACGTCAGCGCCGGGAGGGCATACGGCGTGGCGAGCGCGGTCCCGGCGGCAGCCTCGTTCTTCAACGCATTTCGTTCGCGTTGGTAGAACTGCCTGACCGAGTCTTCGAGCGTTCGCGACAGGCTATCGAGCTCCTCCGTTGTCGCGTAGCCAAGACTGCGCTCGAGCAGTGAGGTGGTGATCCAAATCGTCGCCGCCAGCGGCAGAACGGTGGCGATGAAGAAGGCAGCGATCAGACGATTGCGAAGACTATGCAAGTACGACGTAACCCCGATGGGTGGCTGGACACATCAATTGGACAGGCGAAATGGTCCTGCCTCCGTTGATTTTCCGGAATCCTGGTCCTGGCGGCGTCGGCTCAGCGCATCAATCAATCGGCGAAGCGTGAATGTCGACTCGTCCTCCGGGCTCGATGCGGGAGCCCGGTCCTGCACACGATAGTCGACGCGGACCCAAAAGGGTACCTCGCGACCGAGACGGCCGAGCGCGTTCACCGGTACGGTGACGTTGTCGAGACACCATGCCTCGGCATCCTTCGACGTCAGATGTGATACCGATCGCGGCGGCGTCCCGGACCTCGTGACAGCGAACCGCTGCTCCCACAGATCGAAGCTGAGATTGAAGCTGTGTCGCTCTTGCGTGATCGCGCGGCCTCCGGGCTTCTCGAGGATGGTGACCTCGACGTCGACACGCACCGAGCGGCCGTCTTTCAAATGATCCAAGACCTGCCCTTCGATCATGCCAAGTCCGCCACTCCGCACGTGCAGCATGTCGCCGACGGCGCGCACGGTCAATGATTGTGCGATCAGCGCGAGGGGCGACGAGATGATCACGAGCGTGAGCAGACCCAATCGCCAGGTAGGGGCGACGCATGCGTCGCCCCTACGACGAGAGAATTGCGCGCCGGCCTTCAAAACCGTACACCCATCATGAAGGTCGCGCCGGCGTTGTCGGCATTCAGCGGAAAGCCAACCAACAGAAACGCGTTGTCACCGTGGACGCCGAATCCCGTCGACAGTCGAATTCGTTGCTCGACGTCTGTCGTCCACACGGAGCCGGTATCGAGGAAGACGCCGACATCGTGGAAGGTGTACTCGAGCGACTGATGAAACATCCGGTCGCCGCCGGCGGGCGCAAGGTCGTACTTGTTCCAGCCGCGCAGCGTCGAGGTATCGCCAAGCGAGAAGCGCTCGAACAGCGGCGCTCGACCGGTGATGTAACCGATCGAGAACGCAGCGGTCAGCCGGTTGTCTCGCCGCCGGTATTCGTACCGCGCGTGCCCGAGATGCCGCTTGTAGGTCAGGTCACTGTCGAGCGCTTCCGTCGCCGCCCGCAGCTGGTAGCTCGCTTCGACCTTTTGACTGGAGTCCGCGTCAAGTCGCCAGCGCTGGTCATAGCCGACGGAGGCGAGCCACGCACTCGCCATCTGAGACTCCGGCGGCCGAAACAGCGATTCGAGCTCGGAAATGCTGACACCACCGGTCAGTCGCACGTGCGGGTTGAAGGCAAATGTGACGAACGGTGCAACAGTCAGACGTCCTCGATAGGGCTCCGGGATGTCGGGATCCGATGCCATCGCCGTCAGCGTCGTGTCGCGCCAGGACGGATGAAAGCGGGACACTTCCACTCCCGCGCCGAGTCTTGTCGTGCCGATCTTCGGACTTTCAACACGTATCCGAAAACCGGAATACGTTTCGATCAGATCGTCTTTGTCGTCGAACACGAAGCCGACGGTGACCCGACCGCTGTCGTTGCCCATCGGGATGTCCAGCGCACCGCTCCAGCCGAGGTGGCCGTGATACACGAACTTCGATTTCGTCGGCGTGAAGGGGATCCACGCCTTTTCTTTCACGTCGAACACGACACGGATCCGGCCTGGCTCGCTCCCACGAGCAATGCGCCGCTGCACATCGTGGCCGGGGAGTTCGGCCTTCAGTTCTTCATTCAGCCGCTCCGCTTCTTCGGGATCGAGCCGATGGCCGACGAGCGCTTGGAGGCGATCGCGCAATGACTGGTTGACCGTGGACTCGGGAACGCCCCAGATCTTCACGCTCTCGACGATGTAACGCGCGTTGATGTTGGAGACGAGATGGCCATCGTCACTGATGCGCGCGACGAGAAAGATGACCTTCGCTCGACCGTCGGGCCGCGAGACGCTCCGCACGGCGGCCACGACTTCTGGGTGTTCCTCTTCGATCCGCGCGGCCAGCTGGCCAAGCCGCTCGCGGTTCAATCGTTCGCCGGTGAGCGCGTCGATGTCCCGCTGCAGTCCCGGGCTCAGTTGATCGAGCGCGAAGCCGGAGACCTCGGCCGACTCGATGACAGCGCCTTCAGGGGGATCGATCTCCTGGGCGCTCGCCAGCTGAAATGGCACACCGAGGACCGTGAGGAGGAGCAGGGTCAGGGTTCTCATGTCCACGCCTGAGGCAAGCGGCGGGCCATTCTACAAGTAGTTGATATCCAACGAGATTGGTGCGCGCAGGGTGTGACGGGGATTCACACCTGTGAAGAAAGTGGAAAAGTGGAGGAAGTGGAAAAGTGGAAAAGTAAGTTCAAAGTGGAAAAGTACGGCGGTTCACGGTGGGCAACGGAGATGCATTGAGACGCGCGAACAGAGTCGTTACCAATGGAGGCTCCAATGAAGCGCGTGCTGATAGGACTGTTCGCGGTGTCCGTGCTTGGAACTCTTGCCTACGGCCAAGGCATCACAGGCGGGGGATCGATCGAGCGATCGTTCTCGGAAGGTGGCATGGTGCGCTTCAGTCTGTCATCGGGGGATTACACCGTCCGCGCCGGAGCGAGCGACCGCATCCGCATCACCTGGTGCGTGGACGACGAGGCGCGAGTGAAGGATCTCAAGAAGATCTCGGTCGATGCGCATCTGTCCGGGACGACTGCGACGATCGTCACGGACGGACCGACGAAGCACGTGCGCTTCACGATCGAGATTCCCGCGCGTTCCGACGTGTATCTCCGCATGCGTGCCGGTGACGTGCGTGTCGATGGCATAGAAGGCAACAAGAACATCCGGATGACGGCCGGCGATCTGAACATCGATGTCCAGCCGGCGTCCCTGTCACGCGCGCACGCCTCGGTGACGTTCGGCGACATTCAGGCCCGCGACTTGGGCATCACGAAAGGCGGAATCAAACGATCGATGGACTGGGAGGGCGATGGACGCTACACGCTCGACGCACGACTGTTTGCCGGCGATCTGATCTTGTCGGACGGCAAACGGTGACGTAGCGGCGGGTCTTTAGATCCGCCCGGAATCCTTGCCTGCTTCGCACGTAGTGTCCGGCTTCAGCCGGACCGCGATCACGCCGCGGCGAGATCGGACGCCGGCGGCCGACTCCGCACGCCGGGAAAGCTCGCTCCGCTCACGCGCTGCCGCCCCCGCCGCGAGTAATATGCGATTCGTTCGCCTGCCATCGCGGCATGCACCCTGGTTGCTGATGCCGACGTCACGGATCGCGCGGAACGAACTCGCGGCGAGGAATCGCTTCGCTCTCTTTCCGGATCTCCGCGCGGCGTGCTCCGCACGCCCGTCCGGCCTCCGGTCTCGCCGCGGCGCGATCTCTACCGTTTCTGTTGAGCCTCGGCGCCCGCATGCGTTTGCGGTCCGCTCGAGAATGGTGCTCGGTGCCTCTGAGCCTCGGTGTGTCGTGATCCGCTAATCCAAACGCGGAGGGACCCGACGTTTCGTTGCCTGCTCGAACGCGTAGGCGATCTCGATCAGCCGCGGCTCGCTGCAGGCGCCGCCCGTGAAGCTCACGCCGTACGGTGACGGCTTCGCTGTGAAGCCAGCCGGCATCGGGGCGTTCGGTACCGTGCCGAACGGCACGATCACCGTCGGGTAGCCAGCCTTGGCGGCAATCGCGGCGCCGCTTCCGCCTGGAAACACCAGCGCATCGAGCTTCTGCGTCCGCATCACGGCGTCGATCCCGTTGGCGCGTGACAGCCGAAGGTCTTTCGCGCGATCGGCTTCGTACCGCGCCCGGTCGGCAGTGAGATCCATCTCGTCCGAGTTGTCGAGCTGCGCCTGTGCGTACTTCAAGGTGCCTGCAGCCTGATGCTCGCGGTTCCAGGCGCGCAGTTCAGACAGTGACTTGACCGGCGCCGCGGCGCCGAGCGAGGCGAGCCAGGCGTTGAAGTCGCGCTTCATCCCGTATTTGAAGACGACGGAGCAATCCTCGTCCTTGCCCTTCGCATCGTCGGGCCCGCTGCAGACGGGCCACAGCAGGAGGCTTTGCGCCGCGTCGGTTGTCGTGACGGAAGGAATGTCCGCCGGATCGACGATCGTTGCACCTTGTGCGCGCAGGGCGGCGATCGCGTCGGCCATCACCCTCTTCTGCGGATCGTTCAACCCTCCGGTCGAGCCGCGCTCGCCGGGCATCGAGACGCCGTCGTAAAAGAACGCGCGCGGGATGCCGAGCCGCGCGCCCTTGAGACCCTGCCGGCGCAGGAATT
>Ga0114129_10013049_pt1 | contig 11835 bp, 9 predicted proteins | sample RhiMetdeltSRZDD1_FD_80071 | JGI IMG/M metagenome (GOLD analysis project Ga0114129, IMG submission 80071) | Populus rhizosphere microbial communities from Tennessee, USA - Rhizosphere MetaG P. deltoides SRZDD1 (version 2) (version 2) | ecosystem: Host-associated > Plants > Roots > Rhizosphere >... | reverse complement strand
TCGGGGCCGATCACGAACGTCATCCGCTTGGTGCCCAGCGAGCCGAGGGACAGCTTGCGGCGCACCCCGAACCGTTCCGCGACCACGCCGTCGGGGTCGGAGAGCAGCGGATAGTCGAAGGCGTGCTTCTCGGAGAACTGCCGCTGCTTGTCGACCGGGTCCCGGCTGATGCCGACCCGGCGCGCACCGACCTCGGCGAACTCGGTGGCCAGGTCGCGGAAATGGCAGCTCTCCGCGGTACAGCCGGGAGTCATCGCGGCCGGGTAGAAGAACAGCACCACCGGGCCGCTCGTGAGGAAGTCGGAGAGCCGGCGCGCGGTGCCCGTCTCGTCGAGCAGCTCGAAGTCTTCGACCACGTCACCCTTGTCAATCGCCTTGGCCATCTTCGCCTCCCCAGCGAGCGCGAAATCCTTTCGTCCAACAGTAGTGCGCGCGGCAGGTATCGGCGGTGATCCGTATCACGGACCGAGTCAGCGCAGCACCACGAACTCCACCCGACGGTTGATGGCCTGGTTCGCGGGTGTGGTGTCCGGCACTTTCAGGCGGGTCTCCCCAAAGCCTTGTGCGCTCAGCCGGTCGGCCGGCACGCCACCGGCTACCAATGCGCTGAGAACTGCCTGGGCGCGCGTCTGGCTCAGTGTCAGGTTCGCCTGCGGCGTGCCGGTCGTGTCCGTATGGCCCTCGATGCGGATGCGGGCCTGCGGGCTGTCGCGCAGGATCGCCGCCGCGCGCACGACGGCGGCCCGCCCCTGCGGGGTCAGCGTCGCGCTGCCGCTCTCGAACGTGATCGGCGGCAGCTCCGCCAGCTGCGCAAGCACCGGTGCCGCGATCACGAGCCGGTCCACCACACCGGGGCCGGCGGCGGTGATCGCGGCGTCCTTGACCGCCTGGCTGGGTGCGGTGCCGGTGACCGTGATCGTGCCGTCGCGCAGCTCGACCGTCGCGACGGCCTCCCGGCCCAGCGCCGTGGTCACGGCCGCGAGCCGGTCCAGGCCGCGGTCGGTCACGCTCGGATCGACGGTCAACACCGCTTCGACGGTACGGGGGCCGAGCGCCGCATTCGCCCGATCGATCAGCGTGGTCCGGGCACCCACCGACGGCACGGTGCCCGTCAACGCCACCCGGTCCGCGGTGAGCGTCACCGTGACGGCCGGCGGGGAGGCGGTGCCTGCCGGTCCACCGGGGACGACCTCGACGACCGCGACGCGTACGCCCTCCTGCGCCCGGACGATCCGCCCGGCGGGCTCGACGTCCACTGTGGAGTGGACCCGTACCGTGCCGTCACGGCCGACGAACGAGACCTCGGCATCGCGTACTCCTCCGGCCCGCAGTGCCGCCGCCGACCGGGTCGTCAGCTTGTCCTCGATCGAGTGCCGGTTGGGCAGGCCCTGCAGGATCCCGAGGACGACCAGCCCGACGGCCGCCACGACCACCGGTACCCACAGGTTGCGCGGACGCTCGGTCATCGCTACCGACCCACGTCCCGACCGGCCACGAGCCGGCGGGTCAGGTCGGCGAACCCGTCCTCGTCACCCTCGGCCAGCAGCGTGGCCTGCCTGGCCCAGGTCACGAGGCTCGGCGCGAACTTGAGGCCGGCGTTCTCGATCGCGGTACGCAGCTCGCCGACCGTGGACGCGGCCAGCTGGCGGTACGTCCGGATGCCGGCGGTGTGCAGGGCGCCGGCCATCTTCGGCCCGATGCCCTCGATCCGTTCGAGGTCGTCCGTCGGAACGTCGTCCGCCGGGGGTGCCGGTGCGGGTACGAGCACGACGGTCGGCTCGTTGTCCGGCCCTGGTTCGGGTTCGGCCTCCGCTTCGGCGACCGGCTCGGGCTCAACCGCCGGCTCGGGCTCAACCGCCGGCTCCGGCTCAACCGCCGGCTCCGGCTCGACCGCTGGCTCCGGCTCAACAGCGACCGGCTCGGTGTCGGGCTCCGGTTCGCGGGCCAGCTCGACGCCCGGCAGCAGGTCGGTCAGCGGCCCGGCGAGGCGCCCGTTGGCGGGCACGGGTTCGGCCGAGACCGCCGCGGCCGCCGCGCCGGACTCGACGACCGTGCGCCGCCACCGGCCCCAGATCAGCCAGCCGACGAGTGCGCCGAGCAGGAACGCGAGCGCGAGGAAGAGGATCGATTCCAGGAGGAACCAGGCCACGCAGACCTCCGAGATCCGGGCGCGCCGGGGCGCCGATTTGGCCGCAGCTTTGCATATCAGGACGCCGGGCAACATAGGCCGCAGTTGGACCCGCCGTTGACCGAACGGGGTGCGCAGAAGCGACCGACCGGCTGGGCTCTGCCCGATATGCTGCATTCATGGCGAACGCGGACCCGTCGCGGTCCGCGATGTTCCTCTCACGACAGGGGGATACCGCAGGTCACCGGCGCTCGTCAGACTGGGCCGATGGTCCCCGCGGTCCCGCTCGAGATCCGCCGCCCCACCGTTATCGCCGCTCTTGTCGTGCTCGTACTCGTCGTCGTGTCGGCGGACCGGCCGGAGGTGAAGGCGATCGCCACCTTCCACAAGCCCGGCCCGACCGCAGGGGGCCAGCCGGCACCGGGTACGGCTCCGGCACCGGCACCACCTCCGTTCGTGGGCTGGTCGGACCCGGCGAAGGTGGGCAAGCCGTACGGGACGGCTGTCCAAGGGTTGTTGACCTTCCGCGGGAACCCGACCCGCACGTACTACGGCGAGGGACCCGTACCCCGCACGCTGCCGGATCAGCGCTGGCGGTTCCCCAAGACGGGCGGTCTCTGCGCGATCTCGGTCGACCAGCACGGCCCGAACGAGTGGTGCGGTGCCGGCTGGACCGGCCAGCCGGCGGTCTTCGAACGCGGCGGCCGTACGTGGATCGTGTTCGGCGCGTACGACCGCAAGATCCATTTTCTGGACGCGCAGACGGGCGAGCGGATCCTGCCGGACTTCCCGACCGGCGACATCATCAAGGGCTCGGTGACCGTCGACCCCGACGGCTTCCCGCTGGTGTACTCCGGTTCACGCGACAACTACTACCGGGTCCTCGCGATCGACCGGGCGCAGCCGACCGAGCTGTGGAAGCTGGCCGCGCGCGCGGTCTCGCCGACGATGTGGAACGACGACTGGGACGGCGCGAGCCTCGTCATCGACGACTACCTGTTCGAAGGCGGCGAGAACAGCCAGTTCCACATCGTCAAGCTGAACCGGGGGTACGGGCCCGACGGCAAGGTGACGGTCAACCCGAAGCTGGTCTTCAACGCCCCCGGCTGGGACTCCCAGCTGCTGCGCGACATCCGGGACACCAACGTCTCGATCGAGAACTCGGTGGCGATCTACAAGAACACCGTCTACTTCGCCAACTCCGGTGGGCTCGTGCAGGGCTGGGACATCAGCGGCCTCAAGGAGGGGCGTACCCCCCAACGGGTCTTCCGGTTCTGGACCGGCGACGACACCGATGCGTCCATTGTGGTCGACGAGGCCGGCATGCTCTACGTGGGCTCGGAGTACGAGCGGCGCACCGCACGGTCCACTGTGGTCGGTCAGCTCATGAAGCTCGACCCGTCGAAGCCGGACAACCCGCTGGTGTGGAAGATCGACGACCGGGGCACGGTACCCGCCGGCGTGTGGGGGACACCGGCGCTGTACAAGGACATCGCCATCTTCGACACGACCGGCGGCGATGTGCTCGGCATCGACCGGATGAGCGGCGCCGTGCGGTGGAAGTTCCACGTACCGGGCAACGAGACCTGGCAGTCGCCGGTGATCGTCGACGGTGTACTGCTGATCGGGGACTGCCTGGGCACCATGCGCGCCTTCGACGTCGCCGACACCACGGTCGCGCCCACGCCGTTGTGGACGCTGCCCGTGGGCGGCTGCATCGAGACCACACCCGCGGTGTGGCGCGGCAGCATCTACTTCGGTACCCGCGCCGGCGGCATTCACGCCTTTGCCGTGCGGTAGACCTCCATCGTCCGCCGTGCCACCGCTGACCAGGAGAAATGGTCGAGCGCGCGCCGGCGACCGGCCCGGCCGTACTCCGCCGCCCGCGCGGGATCCGTGACCAGGCCGGTGATCGCGGCGGCCAGGTCGGCCACGAACCGGTCCGGGTCGAGCGGCGTACCGGTGCCGTCCGCCGCCTGGTCGATCGGGACGAGCAGGCCGGTCTCGCCGTCGGCGACCACCTCGGGGATGCCCCCGGTCGCGGTTGCCACGACGGCGGTCTCGCAGGCCATCGCCTCCAGGTTCACGATGCCCATCGGCTCGTAGATCGACGGGCACACGAACACCGTGCCGTGCGTCAGCACCTGGATGACCTCGGGCTTCGGCAGCATCGCCTGGACCCAGACGACGCCCTCGCGCGTCGCGCGCAACTCGGCGACCAGTCCCTCCACCTCGGCGGCGATCTCGGGCGTGTCGGGTGCGCCCGCGAGGAACACCAGCTGCGCGTCGGCCGGCACCGAACGGGCGGCCCGCAGCAGGTAGGGCAGGCCTTTCTGCCGCGTGATCCGGCCGACGAAGACGACGCTCGGCCGATCCGCGTCAATGCCGTACCGGTCGAGGACGTCCGTGCCGCGGTCGGGCACGTACTCATCGGTGTCAATACCATTGTGGACGACCCGGACCCGCTCGGGCCGGACCTCCGGGTAGGCGGCCAGCACGTCGCGGCGCATCGCCCCGGACACCGCGATCACCGCGTCGGCCGCCTCCAGCGCCGTCCGCTCGGCCCAGGAGGACAGGGCGTAACCGCCGCCGAGCTGCTCGGCCTTCCAGGGTCGCAGCGGCTCGAGACTGTGGGTCGTCACCACATGGGGTACGCCGTGCAGCAGTTTCGCGACGTGACCGGCCAGATTCGCGTACCACGTATGGCTGTGCACGAGATCGGTGCCGGCGGTGGCGGCGGCCATCTCGAGGTCGACGCCCATCGTGCGCAGCGCGGCATTGGCCCCGGCGAGCCCGGGCGGGTCGGCATACCCGATGACCCCCGGCTCGGTCCGCGGCGCGCCGAAGCAGTGCACCCGCACGTCCGCGAGGGCGCGCAGGTCGCGGGCGAGGTACTCGACATGTACGCCCGCGCCGCCGTACACCTCAGGCGGGTACTCGCGGGTGAGCAGGTCGACGCGCAGCGGTGATCCGGCCACGGCTGCACACCCTACGCGTTCCGCTGGTGCTCGGGCAGTTAGATCGTTAGCGTCGGTTCATGGCAGCAAAGGTCCTCGCGATCGTCCTGGCCGGCGGTGAGGGCAAGCGTCTGATGCCGCTCACGGCCGACCGCGCCAAGCCCGCGGTCCCGTTCGGCGGCATCTACCGCATGATCGACTTCGTGCTGTCCAATCTCGCCAACGCCGGGTTCCTGAAAATCGTCGTCCTCACCCAGTACAAGTCGCACTCGCTCGACCGGCACATCACGAAGACCTGGCGGATGTCCACCCTGCTCGGCAACTACGTGACCCCGGTGCCGGCGCAGCAGCGGCTGGGCCCGCGCTGGTTCGCCGGATCGGCGGACGCGATCTACCAGAGTCTCAACCTCGTGCACGACGAGCGACCCGACTACGTGATCGTGTTCGGTGCCGACCACATCTACCGCATGGACCCCGCGCAGATGATGCGCGCCCATGTCGAGTCGGGCGCCGGTGTCACCGTCGCCGGCATCCGCCAGCCCCTGTCGATGGCGGACCAGTTCGGGGTCATCGAGGTCGGCGGGGACGGCGACCAGATCCGGGCGTTCCGCGAGAAGCCGACCGACGCGGTGGGGCTGCCGGACTCGGCGGACGAGATATACGCCTCGATGGGCAACTACATCTTCCGTACGGATGCGCTGCTCGACGCGCTGGCCAAGGACGCGGGGGACATCGGCAGCAAACACGACATGGGCGGCAACATCATCCCGATGCTCGTGGAGGCGGCCGAGGCCAACGTGTACGACTTCCGCGACAACGACGTCCCGGGGAGTACGGACCGCGATCGCGGGTACTGGCGGGACGTGGGCACGCTCGACTCGTTCTACGAGGCGCACATGGACCTGATCGCGATCCATCCGGTGTTCAACTTGTACAACCTCGAGTGGCCGATCTTCACCGACCACCCGCCGTGGCCGCCGGCCAAGTTCGTGCACGGCTGGCAGGAGCGGGTGGGCCGGGCGGTGGGCTCGATGGTCTCGCCGGGCACGGTGATCTCGGGATCCCTCGTGGAGAACTCGGTCGTCTCGCCGAACGTCCGCGTCCACTCGTGGGCGCACGTCGAGGGCTCGGTGCTCATGGACGGTGTCGACATCGGCCGGCACGCGGTCGTCCGCAATGCGATCCTGGACAAGAACGTACACATTCCGGAGGGTACGGAGATCGGCGTCGATCTCGAACGAGACCGGGCCCGGTACCACGTGTCCGAGGGCGGGATCGTGGTGATCGGCAAGGGCCAGAAGGTGGAGGCCGAGTGAGTACCGGACGGTTCGCGATCGAGTCGGTGACGCCGACCGTCGACTGTGGACGGTATCCGGCCAAGGCGGTCGTCGGCGAATGGGTCCCCGTGTCCGCGTGCGCGTACCGGGAGGGGCACGACGCTCTGGGCTGCGCCGTCGTCTGGCGCGATCCGGACGGGGGGCCCCGCACGGCCGTACGCATGGAGCCGGGCGACCCGGGTACGGACACCTGGCACGCCGCGATCACGCCGGACGCGGTAGGGGAGTGGACGTTCGCGATCGAGGCGTTCAGCGACCCGTACCGCACGTGGCACCACGCGGTCACCGCGAAGATCGAAGCCGGGCAGGGCGCCGCCGACCTCGCGAACGACCTCGCCGAGGGCGCGCTCGTGCTGGATCGCGCGGCTCTCCTCGTACCACCCGAACACAAGGCCGAGGTGGAGAAGGCCGTGGCCGCGCTGCGGGCCGAGACCCGCCCCCTGGCCGCGCGGGTCGCCCCCGCGCTCGATCTCGCGGACGTGCTGTGGGAGCACCCGGTCAAGGACCTGCCCTTCGAGTCGCCGGCGGCACGGCTCTGGGTGGACCGGCCGCGGGCGCTGTTCTCCGCGTGGTACGAGATGTTCCCGCGGTCGGAGAGCGGCGAACCGGTGCGCCGCCGGGCCCTCGGCAAGGCGGTGAAGCGTACGCCGCCGGCCCACGGGACGTTCGTGACGGCCGCCCGCCGGCTGCCGGCGATCGCGGAGATGGGCTTCGACATCGTGTACCTGCCGCCCATCCATCCGATCGGGCGGGTCAACCGTAAGGGGAAGAACAACGCGCTGACCGCCGGCCGCGACGACGTCGGCTCGCCGTGGGCCATCGGGTCGATCGAGGGCGGGCACGACGCGATCCACCCGCAGTTGGGCTCGTTCGAGGACTTCCGCGGCTTCGTCACGCTGGCGAACCAGCTCGGCCTCGAGGTCGCGATGGACCTGGCCCTGCAGGCGGCCCCGGACCACCCGTGGGTGCGCGAACACCCCGAATGGTTCACGACGCGGCCCGACGGGCAGATCGCGTACGCGGAGAACCCGCCGAAGAAGTACCAGGACATCTTCCCGATCAACTTCGACAACGACCCGGACGGTATCCGCGCCGAGGTCCTGCGCGTCGTGCTGCATTGGATCGGCGCCGGGGTGAAGATCTTCCGCGTCGACAACCCGCACACGAAACCGTTCGACTTCTGGCACTGGCTCATCGCGCGGGTCAAGGAGGTCGACCCGAACGTCCTGTTCCTCGCCGAGGCGTTCACCCGCCCGGCGGTCATGAAAGGATTGGCGAAGCTCGGGTTCAGCCAGTCGTACACGTACTTCACGTGGCGCACCAACGCGTACGAGATGCGCCAGTACTGCGAGGAACTGGTCTCCACCGCGCACTACATGCGGCCCAACTTCTGGCCGAACACGCCCGACATCCTGCACGAGACCCTGCAGCACGGCGGGCCGCCGATGTTTCGTATCCGGGCCATCCTCGCCAGCCTGCTCATGCCGTCGTGGGGCATCTACGCCGGGTACGAGCTGTTCGAACACGTCGCCCGGCCGGGGGCCGAGGAGTACCTCGACAACGAGAAGTACGAGCTGCGCCCGCGCAACTGGTCCGCCGGGCACTCGCTCGCACCGTTCCTCGCCCGGCTCAACGCGATCCGCAAGGCGAACCCGGCCCTGCACTACCTGCGGAACCTGCGGTTCCACGAGATCGACAACGACGCGCTGCTCTGCTGGTCGAAACGCGACCCGAAGTCCGGCAACACCGTCCTGGTCGTGTGTACGTTCGACTCGACCCGGGTGCACTGGGGCAACACGACGCTCGACATGCCGGCTCTCGGCTTCGACTGGCACGAGCGGTTCGTGGTCCGCGACGAGCTGACCGGCGCGACCCACGACTGGGGCCAGCACAACGCGGTGCGACTCGACCCGTTCGTGCTGCCCGCGCACGTGTTCACCGTGCACCCCATCGACCCCGACGAGACCGAGGTTCCATAGTGGACGACCTGATCGCCGGCCGCGTACACGATCCGCACGCCATCCTGGGTGGGCACCCGTCGGACGGGCAGACACTCGTCCGTACGCTGCGCCGGGGCGCGGGCTCGGTGGCGGTGCTCGCCGGCGGTAAGCGGTACGAGGCCCGCCGGGTTCACGACGAGGGAATCTTCGAGGTGTGGGTGCCGGGTGAGGGGCTCGACTACCGCCTGGAGGTCGACGGGCAGGAGCGCGACGACCCGTACCGGTTCACGCCGACGCTCGGCGAGATCGACCTCCACCTGATCGCGGAGGGCCGCCACGAGCGGCTGTGGACGGTCCTCGGCGCCCATCCGCGGGACGCGGGCGGGGTCGCGTTCGCCGTGTGGGCGCCGAACGCGCGGGGCGTACGGGTGATCGGCGACTTCACCGGCTGGGGCGCGCACGACGGCTGGCCGATGCGCTCGATGGGCGGTTCCGGCGTGTGGGAGCTCCTCGTACCGGACGCGCAGGCGGGGCAGCGCTACAAGTACCGCATCCTCGGCACCGACGACGTGTGGCGCGACAAGGCCGATCCGATGGCGTCGGCGGCGGAGACACCGCCCGCGACGGCCTCGGTCGTGTACCGGTCGGGCTACTCGTGGAACGACGACGACTGGCTCGCCGACCGGGCCCGGCGGCCGGCGTACGCGTCGCCCATGAGCGTGTACGAGGTCCACCTCGGCTCGTGGCGCCGTGGACTGTCCTATGCGGACCTGGCCGAGCAGCTCACCGCGTACGTCGTCGAGCAGGGCTTCACGCACGTCGAGTTCCTGCCGGTGATGGAGCACCCGTACGGCGGTTCGTGGGGGTACCAGGTCACCGGGTACTACGCGCCCACCGCGCGGTTCGGCACACCCGACGACTTCCGCTACCTCGTCGACCGGCTGCACCAGGCCGGCATCGGCGTGATCCTCGACTGGGTGCCCGCGCACTTCCCGCGCGACGAGTGGGCCCTGGCCCGGTTCGACGGCACCGCCCTCTACGAGCACGCCGACCCGCACCGGGGCGAGCATCCCGACTGGGGCACCTACATCTTCGACTACGGCCGGCCCGAGGTCCGTAACTTCCTCGTGGCGAACGCGCTCTACTGGTGCGCCGAGTTCCATGTGGACGGTCTGCGGGTCGACGCCGTCGCCTCGATGCTGTATCTCGACTACTCGCGCGAGGAGGGTCAGTGGTCGCCGAACCGGTACGGCGGCCGCGAGAACCTGGAGGCGATATCGCTCCTGCAGGAGACGAACGCGACCGTGTACAAGCACCACCCGGGCGTCGTCACGATCGCGGAGGAGTCCACCGCGTGGCCGGGTGTGAGCAAGCGTACCGATGAGGGTGGGCTCGGCTTCGGCTTCAAGTGGAACATGGGCTGGATGCACGACACGCTCGGGTACGTGAGCAAGGAGCCGATCCACCGGCAGTACCACCACCACCAGATGACGTTCTCCCTCGTCTACGCGTGGACGGAGAATTTCGTCCTGCCGGTCAGCCACGACGAGGTCGTGCACGGCAAGGGCGCGCTGGTCGCCAAGATGCCGGGGGACCAGTGGCAGCGGCTCGCGACCACCCGCGCGCTCCTCGCGTACATGTGGGCACACCCGGGCAAGCAGCTGCTGTTCATGGGTTGCGAGCTGGGCGGCGAGCAGGAGTGGAGCGAGGAGTGGGGCCTCGACTGGGGCGTGCTGGGCGATCCCGCGCGGGCCGGCGTCCAGCGTCTCGTGCGTGACCTCAACGCGGCGTACCGCGCCCACCCGGCACTGTGGACCCGGGACATCTCGCCCGACGGGTTCCGGTGGATCAACGCGGACGACGCGGCCAACAATACGTTCGCGTTCCTGCGCGTGGGCGACGACGGCTCGCTGGTGGCGTGCGTGGCCAACTTCGCGGGCGTGCCGCACGAGGGGTACCGGCTCGGACTGCCGCGCACCGGCCGCTGGCAGGAGATCGTCAACACCGACGCCGAACACTACGGCGGTTCCGGCGTCGGCAACCTCGGGGAGGTGCACGCCGAAGACGTGCCGTGGCAGGGGCAACCGGCGTCGGCCGTCGTCCGCGTGCCACCGCTCGGGGTGCTCTGGCTGCGTCCCCGTTGATCGTCGTCTGTGGCGAGTCCCTGGTGGACGTGGTCGGCGGGGTCGCCTACCCGGGGGGCAGCGCGGCCAACGTCGCGGTCGCACTGGGCCGGCTCGGCGTCGATGTCGCGCTGCTGACCAGGATCTCGACCGACCACTATGGACAGCTGCTCGACGAGCACCTCACCGCCGCGGGCGTCCAGCTCTCCTCGGGGGTACGCACGTCCGAGCCGACCACCGTCGCCCGCGTCGAGCTGGGCCCGGTGGGCGACGCGGTCTACACGTTCGAGATCGAGGGTACGACCAACGGCGCCTGGCCCGACCTCGTGACCGTCCTGCCAACCGGCGCCGTCCTGCACGTGAGCGGGTCGTTCGCGCTCGCCCGGCCGGCGATGGGCGACCCGATCGAGGCGATGGTCCGCGCCGAACGCCAGCACCGGATCGTCACGTTCGACCCCAACCCGCGCCCGACGCTGGCCGTCGACCCGGAGACCCTCCGCGAGCGGCTGTACCGGTGGCTCGCGCTAGCCGACGTCGTCAAGCTGAGCGCCGAGGACGTCGGCTGGATCGCGCCGGGAGAGTCCATCGTGGACACCGCCCGGCTCTTCGCGGAGCGCGGCCCGACGCTCATCGTGGTCACCCGCGGCGCCGGCGGCGTGTACGCGCTGGGCCCGTCCGGGCCGGTGGAGCTGCCGGCCGAGCCGGTCGCCCTCGTCGACACCGTCGGCGCCGGTGACGCGTTCATGGCCGGGCTGCTCGTGTCGCTGGAATCCGTACCCCTGTCCTCGCTCACCACGATCGAGCTGGCGGCCGCCCTGCGGTTCGCGCAGCGGGTCGCCGCGCTCACCTGCGCCCGCGCGGGAGCGGATCCGCCGTGGCGCGGCGACCCCGGCCTGGCACTCGACTGAGGGACGCGGGTTTGGTTCCGGGCGGCCGGGGGCATCGAAGGTCAACTACCGTCCCCTGAAGGAGTGCACCGTCATGGGTCTGCTGTTCCGCAAGACGGTACGGCTCGGTCCGCTGCGGTTGAACTTCACCCGCAAGGGATTCTCCTCGTGGAGCCTCAAGTTCTGGCGCTGGTCGTGGAACTCGAAGGCCCGCCGGCACCGGGTGGACCTGCCGGGTCCGGTGTCCTGGCGGTCCGAGAAGTAGGGCGCGCCGGCGTCACTCCCGCGGTTCGACCAGGCGCAGCGCCAGCCGCGGGCACTCGGCGACCGCCCGCTCGGCTTGAGCGTCACGACCTGGCGGTCGCGGGTGACGAGGCGGGCGGGCGCGCCGAGCCGGCGTAGCCAGTCGGGGGCCGCGGTACCCCGGACGAGCGCGGCGGTCGTCAGCGTGTTCGCGTCGACG
>Ga0114129_10013048_pt1 | contig 11835 bp, 14 predicted proteins | sample RhiMetdeltSRZDD1_FD_80071 | JGI IMG/M metagenome (GOLD analysis project Ga0114129, IMG submission 80071) | Populus rhizosphere microbial communities from Tennessee, USA - Rhizosphere MetaG P. deltoides SRZDD1 (version 2) (version 2) | ecosystem: Host-associated > Plants > Roots > Rhizosphere >... | reverse complement strand
TAGTAACCGGCTCCATCGCGTTCGACTATCTGATGTCCTTTCCCGGGAAATTCACGGAGCACTTCCTCCCCGAGCACATGTCGCGGGTGAGCCTCAGCTTCCTCGTGGATTCGATGGACAAGCGCCGGGGAGGCTGCGCGCCGAATATTGCCTATACGCTGGCGCTGCTGGGGGAGCGGCCGCGCCTCATGGGGACGGCGGGGCAGGATTTCGACGACTACCGCCGATGGCTCGAGGCGGCGGGGGTGGACACGTCGCTCGTCAAGCAGGTGCCGGACAAGTTCACCGCGTCGTTCTTCTGCAGCACCGATATCGAGAACAACCAGATTGCCTCGTTCTACACGGGCGCGATGGCCAATGCCGCTGAGCTGTCGTTCCGTACCGTGAAGGATTGCCGGCTGACCATCATTTCGCCGAACGACCCGGGGGCCATGCTGCAGTACGCGGAAGAATGCCGCACGCTCCGCATTCCCTATGTCTGGGACCCGGGGCAACAGTGTGCCCGAATGAGCGGCGACGAGCTCGGCGAGGGACTGGACGGCGCGGCGGTGGTGATCTGCAACGATTACGAATTCGAATTGATCCGACAGAAAACGAATCTCGACGAGCGAGCGGTCGTCGAGCGCAGCGGCGCGCTGATCGTCACGCGAGGCGAGAACGGCTGCACCATCCGCGATCGGCAACGGGTCGTCGACGTGCCGGCGGTCTCGCCGCACCGGCTCGTCGATCCGACGGGTGTTGGCGACGCCTTCCGCGGCGGTCTGCTGAAAGGGATGGCGGTCGGAGCCGATCTCGAAGTCTCGGCTCGACTTGGAAGCGTGGCGGCAACGTACGCACTCGAACACCTGGGTGGTCAAAGTCACGCGTATTCGTGGGAAGAGTTTCGCGAACGCTACGCGTCGCACTTCGGGGCGCTGCCCGCGTTCGCCTGACGCCCGTCCGACGTTGTTCTCATTAGAGTCGGCGCGCCGCCGCGCGCTGTGTCCGAATTACCTTGTGTGGTGAAAACCGCCTCGGCGCCAGCGGGCGCCGGATGAGATTTGCGGGTGTTTTCTGCGGCTCATGTTGGGAACGCAGCTTGCACTGCGGCCGAGTGGAGGTTTGCTGTGAAGGGGCTCGGTCTTTTGCTCTCGGCCGTCATCCTTTCGGTGGGGTCACTCCTCGCTCAAGCGCCGGTGCCCGGCGAGCCTCAGGAACAGACGCCCAGGTTTAAGAGTGGCGCCAGCCTCGTGGCGTTGAACGTGACGGTCGTCGATCCGACGGCTCACTACGTGAGCGGCCTCCAGCCTGGAGACTTCGCCGTCTACGAAGACGGCGTGAAGCAGGACGTGCGGTTCTTCGAGTCCACCGGCGTGCCGGTCGATCTCATCGTGCTGCTCGACACCAGTTCGAGTATGAGCGACAAGATGGACATCGTGCACGAAGCCGCCATCGGCTTCCTGAGGACGCTGCGCGCGGGAGACCGCGGCGCCGTCGTCGCGTTCAATGACAGCGTCAACGTGCTGCAGCCGCTGACGACCGATCGCCCCGAGCTCGAGAAGGCGGTCATGTCCACGCACGCGCAGGGCGCCACCGCCCTCAACAATGCCTTGTATATCGCGCTGAAACAGTTCGGGCAGCTCGCGCACTCGGACGAGCGGGTCCGGCGACAGGCGATCGCCGTCCTTTCCGACGGCGAGGACACGGCGAGCCTCGTCACCTTCGAAGATGTGCTCGCGCTGGCGCGGCGGACGGGCGTGAACGTTTATACGGTCGGCCTGCAGTCGCGCTACTCGGCGCAGCGGCTTGCCGCCGAAGGGGGTCATCGGTACTTTTCGGAGTCCGATTACGCGATGAAAACCTTGGCTCGCGAAACCGGCGCGCAATCCTTCTTCCCGATGCAGGCCGCGGACCTGAAGGGAGCCTACGCCTCGATTGCCGCGGAGCTCGCGAATCAGTACTCGATCGGCTACGTCCCCGCGAACGGCCGCATGGACGGCCGCTTCCGCCGCGTGATCGTGCAGGTCATCGCCCGTCCGGAATTGAGGCCGCGCACTCGTCTCGGCTACCTGGCCGACGGCGGCGGCGGCCGGTTCTCCAACGCCGGGTCGTCCCTTTCGCAGCGGTAGCGGCGCCGCTTCCCATCGGCGCATCGCGGCGATAGCATCTTCCTGTTCGATGCGTGTCGCCGCGTACGCTCTCGTGCTCGCCTCGTTTCTCTGGGTGCTCGCCCTGTTCACCGCACCGGTCGCCACGAAATCGTCCAATCGATCCGTTTCACGCGCGGCGGCGCTCACCTATACGATCGGCGGATTCGTCTGTCACCAGCGTCCGGAGCGTTCGTTCACGCGCGGTGGACAGCCCATGCCGGTGTGCGCGAGATGCACCGGGCTCTACGTCTCCGCACTGGCGGGGGCACTTCTGGCCGTCATGGCCGGCGGACTCGCGCTCGACGCCCGTCGTGCGCGCTGGCTGCTCGCGGTCGCGGGCGCAGCGACCGTCATGACGTGGGTGGGCGAGTTCGCGGGGCTGATGCATCCATCGAACATGACGCGCGCGGTGGCGGCGGTGCCGCTGGGCGTCGTGGCCGCATGGCTCGTTGTCGCGACTCTGCGGACGCCGGCGGCGCGGCGGGTGCGACCGCATGCGGTATGATTTGTTGATCGCATGAGCACGAAATCCACTGCGGCAGAGCGTCCCCGGGCGGCGGCAGAGCCCGGCGTCATCGCGCTTCTGGTTCTCCTGGCCTGGCTCATCCCCGGTTCCGCGCATCTCTGGCAGGGCCGTCGACAAAAGGGTCTGGTGTTTTTGATCGCGCTGCCCTTGATGTTCCTGATCGGCCTGTGGCTGCACGGGCGGCTGTTTCCGCTCGAGATGTCCGAGCCGCTCGTGTTTCTCGGCGCGATTGCCGATCGGGGCATCGGCGCGCCGTACTTCGTCGCGCGGTTGCTGGACGCAGGTGCGGGAATGGTGACGTCTCCGTCGTACGAATACGGCAACACTTTTCTAATGACGGCCGGCCTGCTGAACTTCCTGGTGGTGCTCGACGCGTTCGACATCGCGATGGGCCGCAAATGACGAGTCATTTTCTGCTGCTCGTGCTGTTCGCGTTTTTCGTGTCGCTGGTGTTTGCCGTGCTGCTGCGGGATTCTCCGCGCGAGCAGCTGCGGACCGGCGCTTTGATGTTCGGCGGATTCGTACTGGCCGCGTACGTGATGGGCTGGCTGATGTATCCGTTCCCTCTGTGAGCCGCTTCCGGATATGGGGACCCGTCTGGATTCAGATGGGGCTCATCTTCATCGCATCATCGATCCCGAACATCGGCGCGCTTCCCGGCAACATCTCGGACAAGACGGGACACGGCATCGGCTACGCGCTCCTGGGCGCCTTTCTCCTGCGGGCGCTCGCGCGCGCCGAGCGGAGCGGGGTGACCATCCGGCGCGTGTTGCTCGCGATTGTGCTCGCAACCGCGTACGGCGTGACCGACGAATTCCATCAATGGTTCGTCCCAGGCCGGACCGCCGACGTGCACGATGTGATCGCGGACAGCGAAGGCGCGATCGTGGCGACCGTGGGGGCCTGGGCTATACTCAAGACGGTTTCGCAGCAACGCCGAGATCATGACGTTTGACAATCTGCTGATCGAGCGCGACGGTCCCGTCGCCATCCTCACCATCAACCGCCCGAAGGTCCTCAACGCGCTCAATACCCAGACGCTCGATGAGCTGCGGCGCGCGCTGCTGGAGCTTGGCGACGATGCGAGCGTTCGCGCGATTGTGCTGACCGGCGCCGGCGACAAGGCGTTCGTGGCCGGCGCGGACATCAACGAACTGGCGGTCCAGAGTCCGACCGGCGGCCGCGAGATGGCCATGCGCGGCCAGCACATCTTCGACTCGATCGAGCGCATGGGGAAGCCGGTCATCGCGGCGATCAACGGATACGCGCTGGGGGGCGGCTGCGAGCTGGCGATGGCCTGCACGATCCGGCTGGCTGCGGACACGGCGAAGCTCGGGCAGCCTGAGATCAACCTGGGGATCGTTCCTGGCTATGCCGGGACGCAGCGTCTGCCGCGGCTCGTTGGAAAGGGACGTGCGCTGGAGCTGCTCTTGACCGGCGATCAAATCACCGCGCAGGAAGCGCACCGGATCGGCCTCGTCAATCGCGTTGTCGCCGCAGCCGATCTGATGAAGGAGGCGCGGGCACTGGCGTCGACGCTGGCAGCCAAGGCGCCAATCGCGATCCGCTACATTCTCGACGCCGTTCAGGCGGGGCTCGAGATGCCGTTTCCCGAAGCGCAGACCCTCGAGGCGACGCTGTTCGGTCTGGTGGCGAGCACCGAGGATATGCGCGAGGGCACGAAGGCTTTCCTCGAGAAGCGCCGCGCGGCGTTCCAGGGGCGCTGACCGTGCGAGGAGATCAAGGCTCGCCCGCGGACCTGCACGATGCCTCACGACTCCGTGTCGCCATCGTCGTGTCGAGATTCAACGGCTTCGTCACGGAACGGCTCCTCGACGCCGCGGTGCGGACGCTTCGGGAGGCCGGGGCTCCAGAGTCGCAGATCGAAGTGTTCGAGGTGCCGGGGGCGTTCGAGATCCCGCAGGCGGCCCGCACGGTTGCCGAGACGGGACACTTCGATGCAGTGGTCTGCCTCGGATGTTTGATTCGAGGCGAGACGGCGCACTTCGACTACATCGCGTCGGCGGCGGCGCACGGAATCACCGCAGCGGCAGGGGACACGGGCGTGCCGATGGCGTTTGGCGTGCTGACGACCAACACGGTCGAACAGGCGCTGGAGCGCGCCGGGGACGGACCGGACAACAAGGGCCGCGAGGCGGCGGCGGCCGCGATCGAGATGGCGGTTCTGTATCGGACGCTCGCTGAGGAAGGACCGCGCGTCCCCCGGCTGCCGACATGAGCGCCGTCAACGGAGCGGCCCGGCATCGCGCGCGCGAAGCAGCGCTGCAGATGCTCTATCAATGGGAGGTCGGGCGGCTCAGCGCACACGAGGCGCTCGCCACATATTGGCCTTCCCGCGAATCCGACCAAGAGATGAACGAGGACGGGCGGACGTTCGCGAACGCGCTCGTGCGCGGCACGATCGAACGCATCGGCGAAGCCGACGGCCTGATCGCCGCCCACGCGCGCAACTGGCGGCTGGAGCGCATGGCCGTCATCGATCGCCTGGTGCTCCGCCTCGCCATCTACGAGCTGCTCACGGAAACGGACACGCCGCCGAAAGTCATCATCAATGAAGCCCTGGAGCTGGCGCGCACGTTCAGCGGCGAGGAGCCGGTGCCGTTCATCAACGGCGTGCTCGATGCCGTGCGGAAAACGATCAGGCGAGAATAAGAAAGCGACGCCACCCAAAAATTACAGTGATGGACGAACGCGAAGACCGGGAATCGGATCAGCTGCGGCAGCGCCGCGCGAATTTCGAGGAGCTCCAGCGCCTCGGCGTGCCGGCGTATCCGCATTTCTTCGAGCGGACGGACACCGTGCAGACGCTCGTGAGCGCCCACGGGTCGAGGACGGGCGAGTCGCTCCAGGCGGATCGAACGCAGACGAAAACCGCTGGCCGGATTGTGGCCATACGCAGTTTCGGCAAGGCGAACTTTCTGGTCATCTCCGACGGCCAGGCGAAAATCCAGGTCTACATCCGCAAGGATTCCCTGAGCGAGCGCGACTTCGCTGTTTTCAAGCTGCTGGACTTCGGCGACTACATCGGCGTCGAGGGACATCTCTTCCGGACCAAGACCAACGAGCTGACGATCTGGGCCTCGAAGCTGGAGTTCCTCGCGAAGTGCTTCATTCCGCTGCCCGAGAAATGGCACGGTTTGCAGGACGTCGAGATCCGCTACCGCCAGCGGTATCTCGACCTGATCGTCAACCCCGAATCGCGGCGCGTCTTCGAAGTGCGGAGCCGCGTGCTTGCGTCGATTCGCGGCTTCCTCAACGCGCGGGGCTATCTCGAAGTCGAGACGCCGATGATGCAGGCCATTGCCGGCGGCGCGCTCGCGCGGCCGTTCGTGACGCACCACAACGCGCTCGATCTCGATCTGTTCCTGCGCGTCGCGCCGGAGCTGTACTTGAAGCGGCTGGTCGTCGGCGGACTCGAGCGCGTGTACGAGATCAATCGCAACTTCCGGAACGAGGGCATCTCGACGCAGCACAATCCCGAGTTCACGATGCTCGAGTTCTATCAGGCGTACAGCGAGTACCGCGAGCTGATGGACATGACGGAACAGATGCTCTCGACGGTTGCGCGAGAAGCGATCGGCACCGACCAGGTTCGGTTCGGCAACCACGACATCTCGCTGGCCCCCCCGTATCGAAGGGTTTCGCTGCGCGAGGCGGCGCGTGAATCGGCCTCAGCGCGACTGGGCACCACCGTGTCCGACCAGGACCTTCGATCGCGTGAGACAGTTGCGGCGCTCGCCAGAAAGCTGGGGGCCGAGCTGCAGCCATCGTGGGGGCCCGGGAAGATTGCCACGGAGATTTTCGAGCGGCTCAACGAGGACACGCTCGTGCAGCCGACGTTCGTCTACGATTTCCCGACGGAGGTCTCGCCGCTCTCCAAGCAGCGCGCCGACGATCCGGACACGGTCGAGCGGTTCGAGCTGTATGTCGGAGGCTTCGAGGTGGCCAACGCCTTCAGCGAGCTCAACGATCCGGCCGAACAGCGGCGGCGCTTCGAAGGGCAGCTGGCCGGACGCGCGGCCGGCGACCAGGAGGCTCACGCGATGGACGAGGACTACATCCGCGCGCTCGAGTACGGCCTGCCTCCGACCGCCGGGGAAGGCGTCGGCATCGACCGTCTCGTCATGCTGTTGACCGACAGTCCGTCGATTCGCGACGTCATCCTTTTTCCGCTGATGCGGCCGCGGACGTGAGCGGAACCCGCAGGCTGGGGTACCGTATAGTGGATCACGACGTATGAATCTGCCGTTCGAGGCGTTTGTCGCGATTCGGTACCTGCTCGCAGGCCGCAAGCAGGCGTTCATCTCGGTGATTTCGCTGATCTCCACGCTGGGCGTGACGGTCGGCGTGATGGCGCTGCTGATCGCGCTGGCGCTCATGACAGGTTTGCAAGGGGAGTTGCGCGACCGTATTGTCGGCTCGTCCGCGCACGTCTACGTGTTCAAGCTCGGCGAAGGCATTACCGACTACCGCGCGGAAATTCAGAAGCTGCGCCAGATGCCGCACGTGACCGGCGCGGCCCCCGCGGTGCTTGGCAAGGCGCTCGTCACGAGCGCACGCGATGCGCAGGCCTTCATCAACATCAAAGGGATCGATCCGGCGCTCGAGTCCACGGTGACCGACATCCGCAAGGCGATGCGATCCGGCAGCCTCGACAACGTCGTGCCCGTGGAAGATGAACCCGATGGCATCGTCCTCGGCAAAGACGTCGCCGAAACGCTTGGCGTCAGGGTCGGCGACTCGGTGCGCGTGATGACGCCCGAGGCCACGCTGACGCCCATCGGTCCCATGGCGCGCAGCCGAAGCTTCAAGGTCGTCGGCACGTTCAGCCTCGGGCTGTATGAATTCGACAGCGAGTACGCTCTGACGTCCTTGACGGTGGCGGAGCGGCTGACCGGGCAGGATCATCCGAGCTTCATCCAGTTGCGGCTCGACGACATGTTCGCCGCGCGAAGCGTCGCCGACTTGATTCCCGAGAAGCTCGGGTCCGGCTACATGACGCAGGACTGGGCCGACATGAACAAGTCGCTCTTCTCTGCGCTCTGGCTCGAGAAGATGGCGATCTCGATCACGATCGGACTGATCGTCATGGTCGCGGCGCTCAACATCATCGCGTCGCTCGTGCTGCTCGTCATGGAGAAGAGCCGCGACATTGCCATCCTGAAGACGATGGGCAGCTCGGCGGCGAGCATCCGTCGCATCTTCGTGCTGCAGGGATTGATCATCGGCTTCGTGGGAACGACCGTGGGGGCGATTGCCGGCTGCGCGCTCATCTACATCCTCGATCGCTACAGGTTGATCCACGTGCCGATTGACGTGTATCAGATCTCGTACGTGCCATTCACGCTGCTGCCGCAGGATTTTGCGGCGGTGGTCGTCGCGGTCATCCTCATTTGTTTCGTCGCGACAATCTATCCTTCCCGTCAGGCCTCCAGGCTGGATCCTGCACAAGCGCTTCGGTATCAGTAGATGATCGCGCCCGGCCTTCACGACTGACCGATGTCGTTCATCGAGGCGACGGGCGTCTCCAAGGGGTACACGGTCGGGAACAGCCGGCTGACCGTACTGCGTGAGCTTTGCCTCTCCGTCGAGAAGGGGGAGATGGTGGCGATCGTCGGCGCGTCCGGCGTCGGCAAGAGCACGCTCCTGCACGTTCTCGGAGGGCTGGATACGCTCGATGAGGGATCGATCCGGATCGGGGATGCGGATCTGGGCGCGATGTCACCCGACGAGATCGTCGCGTTTCGAAACCGTCACGTCGGCTTCGTGTTTCAGTTTCACCACCTGCTTCCCGAGTTCACCGCGCTCGAGAACGCGGGGATGCCCATGCGCATCGGGCGGCGACCGCCGGCGGAGCGCGACGGCCGCGCGCAGCTCCTGCTCGAACGGGTCGGGCTCGGCGAGCGCTTGTCGCACAAGCCGGGCATGCTGTCCGGTGGGGAACAGCAACGGGTCGCGATCGCCCGCGCGCTCGTGATGGACCCGATGGTTCTTCTCGCCGACGAACCGACGGGGGATCTCGACGAGCACACCGCCGAAGCATTGCACGATCTCCTCCGCGAGATGCACCGGGAAGGGGCACTCACGTCGATCATCGCGACGCACAATCCCCGCTTGGCGGCGGCCTGCGATCGGGTGCTCCGGCTCGAGCAGGGAAAGCTGCGCGAGGCGAGGTAGAACACTGAACACTGAAGATTGAAGATTGAAGATTGGAGGGCTCCGCGCGAAGGGCGGAAAAGTCACGCCGACGTCATGCGTCAGGCGTACAATGGGCTGAATGCGCCGTTGGCTTGTTGTAGCGGCGGCAACGATCCTGAGCGCCTGCACCGGCAGCGGCTCCCCGACTACCCCCGGCTCAAACGGTGGGGTTCCGCTGCACCTCTCCCCAGGCCTCTACACCCTGACTCTCGACTTCAGCAGCAACGGCTCGGGCCTGCAGTGCGTTCCACCGATTACGGTGGTCCGCGCAACGATCCAGGTGGTCTTGCGGAGAGGAGACGCCGACCTCACCGTCGAGCCTCAAACGATGACCGGCAGCCTCCGGCTGCGACTGCTGGTCAGCGGCGACGACCGGCTGATCAGCGGGACAATGTTTGGGAGCGCCACGTCGGACGAAGGGGTGTCGGTTGAGGTATTTGGAGCAACGACGCAGGATCCGGCGCTCATCTCCGGCCGCGCCGACGCGTCGTCGGTTCAGGGCATGATCATGGGGCAGTTGACGATCGCGGGTGCCGCGTGCACGTCCGCCGGCAACAACTGGAAGCTGACACCGCGATCCAGTCGAGCCGAGTAAGCCTCCTACCTTCTGCCTCCTCCCTCCTGCCTCCTGACTTCTGTCTGTCCTCCTGCCTCCTGCCTTCTACCTCCTGCCTCCTAAAAAGGAACCCTCCCCGTCAGCATGTCCTTGAACATGACCCAGTCGCCCGCGAAGCTGTAGAGCGGCGCGTGAAACGTCGCCGGACGATTGCGTTCGAAGAAGTAATGGCCGATCCACGCGAAGCCGTAGCCGACGACCGGGGCGCCAAGCAGCCACCGCCAGTCCCGCGTGACGGCGGCCGTCAGGACGACCGCAAGCACGAGCGCGCTGCCGCTGAAATGCAGACGCCGGCAGGCCGAGTCGCGATGCTCAGCCAGGTAGTCCGGGTAGAATTCCCGAAAGCTCGAATATTGCTTTTGCATTTGCGGCACTCCGCGACACACAATAGTGCATTTTTGCAAGCGTGAGGACGCTGGACCAATTGAGGAGGTTCACATGAGACGGGTATTGGGAGTGTTCGTCGGGGCCCTGCTACTGAGCGCACTGCCCGCTTTTGCCCAGGCCGACAAGCCCAAGGCGGACGCGGCGAAGCCGAGTTCCTCAAAGACCATGACGGCCAACGGGACCGTGTCCGCCGTGACGGCGGATTCGCTGACGGTCAAGGGTAAGTCGGGCGAATGGACGTTCGCCGTCGACAACGCCACCAAAGTTCAGGCTAAAGGGGCCAGCCACAAGACCGCCTCGATGAAAGACGAGAAGAAGCCAACCCAGATCTCGGATTTCGTCAAGGTTGGCGACACGGTGAGCGTGCGCTATCACGACATGGGCGACAAGAAGCACGCCGCAAGCGTGACCGTCCGCAGTTCCGCACCCGCCAAGTAATCCTCCGTGTGGGGCGCGGCACCCGGGGATGCGGGATCCGGAAGATGACGGATCCCGCGTTCCGCCCTCGATAGTGGAAGTTAGTCACCCGATCGCCCACGAGATCCTCCTCCCAATCGAAGCAGAGGCCGCACTGTCGGCCTGCGTACTTCGGCACGAAACTCGCAGCCGCTGAGCCCGGGAGGTGCGGAACGCGAGAACCGCGGGTTGCGCGCGGTGCGTCTAACCCTATAGAGCGATAACTCTCGCTCCGAAACGTACTTACACAGTAGAAAGGCGTTGGCCGGGTGCCACCTTTGCCGTATAATGCGAGCAGGTTGGCGATGCCCTCAGCCAAGTCCCTTATACATAGGAATCCGGATGTTCGAACGCTACACGGAACGCGCGCGACGCGTGCTCTTCTTCGCGCGCTATGAAGCTTCGCAGCTCGGCAGCATTTCGATAGAGACCGAGCACCTCCTCCTGGGCCTCATTCGCGAGGGCAAGGGGCTCACGAGCCGTATTTTTGCGCGCTCGCACCTCTCGCTTGAAAGCATCCGCAAGGAAATCGAAGGGCGCACGGTCTTCCGCGAGAAAGTCTCCACGTCGGTCGAGATTCCCTTCAGCGCAGAAACGAAGCGCGTGCTTCAGTTTGCGGCCGAGGAGGCCGATCGGCTCCTGCACAACTACATCGGCACCGAGCATCTGCTCCTCGGGATCCTGCGTGAAGAGCGATCCGTTGCCGCGACGATCCTCATGGAAAAGGGGATGCGCCTCAACACGGTGCGCGAGGACATCGTCGCGCTGTTGAACGAAAAGACCACCCTGACGCGCGTAAAGGAGACGCCGCTTCTGGCCGAGTTCTCGAGGGACTTGACCGAAGCGGCCATGAAAAACCAGCTCGACCCGCTCGTTGGCCGACATATTGAGCTCGAGCGGGTCCAACAAGTTCTATGTCGCCGCACCAAGAACAACGCGGTACTCATTGGCGAGCCGGGAGTGGGCAAGACGGCAATCGTCGAAGGGCTCGCGCAGAAGATCGTCTACGGCGATGTCCCGCACTTCCTGGCGGATAAGCGCATTCTGGCGCTGGATATTTCGCTCATTGTCGCGGGCACGAAGTACCGCGGTCAGTTCGAAGAACGCCTCAAGGCGATCATGAAGGAGCTGACCGAGAACCCGAACATCATCGTGTTCATCGACGAGCTGCACACGCTCGTCGGCGCGGGCTCGGCGGAAGGATCGCTCGACGCGGCGAACATTCTCAAGCCGGCGCTCTCGCGCGGCGAGATCCGCTGCATTGGCGCAACGACGCCCTCGGAGTACCGGAAGTACATCGAAAAGGATCGCTCGCTCGAGCGGCGCTTCCAGGCGGTCAAGGTCGATCCGCCGTCGGAGCGCGAAACGATCGAAGTGCTCCTCGGTGTGAAAGACCGCTACGAGCAGTTCCATCACGTCGAGTACACGCAGGACGCGATCGAAGCGGCGGTGTATCAGTCGAATCGCTACATCACGGATCGCTTCCTGCCGGACAAGGCCAT
>Ga0114129_10013047_pt1 | contig 11836 bp, 10 predicted proteins | sample RhiMetdeltSRZDD1_FD_80071 | JGI IMG/M metagenome (GOLD analysis project Ga0114129, IMG submission 80071) | Populus rhizosphere microbial communities from Tennessee, USA - Rhizosphere MetaG P. deltoides SRZDD1 (version 2) (version 2) | ecosystem: Host-associated > Plants > Roots > Rhizosphere >... | reverse complement strand
GCGTGATTGTGAACGCTGTTGATTGATTAGGGGTGAGAAATTCGATGCACCGCATCGCAGATCTGTTTGAGCTTGCCGTAGAGATTGTCCGCCGACCGAAACGCCTGTCCATCGATGACGAGCGGAGCACCAACGACGACAAACGGAGCGCCGCGGCGAGCGCATTCGATGGCCTGCTCGATTGAGAGGCCGCCGACGGCTTGAACGGGTATCGAAACGGCCCGGACGACATCGTCCAGTTCATCGAGTGGACTCAGACCGCGTATCATCCCGCGTTCGTCGAAGCCGATGTGATGGACGATGACGTCGACTCCAAGACTGGCCATCCAGCGGGCTGACGCCACGCGATCCTCGGCGCCGAGGTTGTCTCCCATCACGCGGATGTTGAAGTCTCGTCCGGCCTCGACCACGCGGCGGATCGTCGCCTCGTGCGCGCGCCCCATGACCACCACGAACGACGCGCCCGCTTTGGCCATCATCTCGGCTTCCAAATATCCCCCATCCATCGTCTTGAGATCGGCAACGATCGGGTGATCTGGAAAGCGCGCGTGGAGTCGTTCGACCGCGTGTAGACCCTCGCCGAGAAGAAGCGGCGTGCCTGCTTCGAGCCAATCGACGCCAGCTTCGACGCCGACAGCCGCCGTCTCGATCGCCTCTTCGATGGTGGTCAGATCGAGCGAGAGCTGAACGACTGGGTGCTTCAAGTCCTGCAGATTCATGAATAATTCGCGCCTACAGTCCGCGGCCGCGGATCACGTTGATGAGGAGGAAAATCACGGCGATGACGAGGAGAATGTGCAACAGTCCGCCGAGCGTATTTTTTGTGAGGACGCCCAGAAACCACAGGATGACCAGGATGACGACGATTGCAGCCAGGTTCGCCTCCGGCAAGCATCATACGTCCGACGCGGATATGATTTCGCATATGCTGCCGACTCAACTCAGCCGCCGCGATGTTCTGCACCTGACCGGCCTCGCTTCGCTTGCTTCCGCTTCGCCAATGACGCCACGACAAAAAACTTCCCCGACGGCCAAGGCCAGTCCTGATGTGCGACGGCGCGAATTGTACGGACTGCTCGGCGATCTTCCGGACCGCAAACGGCCGATCAGCGGGAAGAAACGGAATGAGGAAGAGCGGGATGGATACATTCTCGAAACGTGGGATCTGGATCTCAACGGCATCGAGACGGTGCCCGCGTATCTCGCCCGTCCAAAGACCCTCAACGGACGTGTTCCAGGGGTGCTGTTCGACCACTCACATGGCGGCGGCTACAAGATTGGAAAGCAGGAGTTCATCGAAGGCAGGAGCTACCTTCAGCCGACGCCATATGCGAAAGAGCTGACAGGTCTTGGGTACGTTGCGCTGTGCATCGACTCGTGGATTTTCGGCGAGCGTAGCCACACGACCGAAGCTGACATGTTCAAGGCGATGTTGTGGCGCGGGCAGGTGCTGTGGGGCATGATGGTGTACGACCATTTACGGGCGCTCGACTATCTCCTGACGCGTCCGGAAGTCGATCCGCAGCGGATCGCGACGCTCGGGATGTCGATGGGCAGCACGATGGCCTGGTGGCTCGGCGCACTTGACGAACGGATCAAGGTTACCGTCGACATCAACTGCCTCACCGATTTCCAGGCTTTGCTGGCGCGCAAGGCGCTGTCACTTCACGGGCTGTATTACTACGTCCCCGACTTGCTGAACCACTTCACAACCGCGCAAATCAACGCGTTGATTGCGCCGCGCGCACACCTCGGTCTTGCCGGACTTCGCGACAAGCTGACGCCGGTCGAAGGATTGGACGTGATCGATCGCGAGCTGCAGCAGGTGTATGCCAAACTCGGTCATCCAGAACGATGGAAACTCCTGCGCTACGACGTCGAGCATCAGGAGACACCGGAAGGTCGGCAGGAGATTATTGCGTTTCTCAAAAACTTCTTGTGAGCATCACGATGAATACGAAAACGATTCTCCCCGCGTTGATCCTCGGAGCGGCTGCGATCACGGTGGCGCAGCAGCCACAACAGCAGCCTCCTCCTGCGGTCGCGGTACCGCCGAACACCGACGCGCACTATCAGCTCGGCCCTGATTCGCTGCCGCGCGACGGCGTGCCGAAGGGAGAAGTCCGCGGCCCGTATACGCTGCCGAGCCAGGCGTATCCCGGGACGCAGCACACCTACTGGGTGTACGTGCCGGCTCAATACGATCCGGCAGTCGCCGCGAGCCTGATGGTCCTCAACGACGGTCAGGCGTTCAAGAACATGGAGGGAGACGTTCGCGCGCCGAACGTTCTCGACAACCTGATTTATCGTCGCGAGATTCCCGTGATGCTTGCCGTGTTCATCAATCCTGGGCGAACTCCGGAGCAACCGGAACCCACGCCACAAGAGTGGGGCGACCGCACGACCAACCGCCCGACCGAGTACAACACGCTCGACGACAAATACGCGCGGGTCATCGTCGACGAACTGCTCCCGGCGCTCAACAAGGAGTACAACATCTCGAAAGATCCCGAACGGCGCGGCATCGGCGGTGCCAGCTCCGGGGCCATCGCTGCGTTCACGGTGGCGTGGGAACGTCCCAACGAGTTCCGCAGAGTCCTTAGCATTGTCGGCAGCTTCACAAACCTGCGCGGCGGTCACGCCTACGCGGACCTCGTTCGAAAGACCGAGAAGAAGCCGATCCGCATCTTTCTCCAGGACGGACGCAACGACAATCGTGGCGTCGGCCGCAACGGGCAGTACGACGAAACGCGCGACTGGTTTCTTCAGAACGTCCGCTTGATGCGGGCGTTGACCGACAAAGGGTACGAGGTGAACTATACCTGGGGCATCGGCCGTCACGGACAGAAACAAGGCGGTGCAATCTTCCCTGACATGATGCGCTGGCTCTGGCGCGATCAGCCGGTCTCGACGGACGTCAATGACGCGGTCGAGCGATCGTTCAACAAGCCTGCTGAAAAGAAGGGGCTCTGAAATTGTTGATTGTTGATTGCTGAATGAAAGAGCCGCGCAAAAGAATCGTGTCAACTCACTCAATCAGCAATCAGCAATCGAAAAAATCAGAAATTTCAACGTTCTTGCCTCATTCCCTCCAATGGTTCGACACGCGCGGCTCGCCACGCCGGGAACGCGCAGGCGATGACCGCCGCGAGCAGCAACGAACCTGTGGCGGCAATGAGTGCCACCGGATCGGTCGTCCTCGTTTGGAACAGCACATCCTGAAGCAGGCGGCCGGCAAGTTGTGCCGAGACGATGCCCACAATGATGCCGATTGCGGTCAATGCGAGGCCTTGAGCGGTAACCGAAGCCGCCAGAGAACGCGGACGCGCGCCAAGGGCCAGACGAATCCCGATCTCGTGCCGTCGATCGCTGACGACGCAAGCCAATAGTCCATAGACACCAATCGCCGCCAGAATCGCGGTGATGGCCGCAAACGCGGTCAGCACAAACATCAGCATGCGCGGCGCGGCCGCGGCAGCCAACACCCGCTCGTCCATTGTTCGAATGCTGCTCAACGGCAACGAGGTGTCGATGCGCCGCAGCGCCGTTTTGAGCGCGATTGCGATCGTCTGCGCGTCGGTTCCACGCGCGACAAGATTCATCGGCCGGAATGGGAACTGACGATGGGTGTGGTAGATGACGGGCTCCGGAGCGCGGCCGAGCGGCGTATGCTGAATATCGCCGACAACCCCGATGATCCTGAACGGCACCCGCCCCGCCAGGTTCCGACCAAGCGGTCCGATGTTGATCGCCGTCGAAACGATTCGCTGCCCAATGGGATCGACTCCCGCGAACCTCCGGCTCGCGAGCGTCTGATTGATCATGATCACTGGCTCGGTCTTGTTCGTGTCGTGATCGGTGAAGAGCCGTCCGGAACGCAGAGGAACCCGAAACGCTTCGAAGTAGCCTGCACTGACGCTGACATGTTGGGCAACGGGCGCGTCGACCGACGCGACGGAATCGCCTTCAACGGCGTACGGCAGCCGCGTCGCCCAACCGGCGTCGAGCGGGAGTGCCGTCGCGGCTCCGGCGGCTTCGATTCCTGGTTGCGATCGAATCTCGTCAAGGAGCGTCGTATAAAACTGCTGCACTGCCTCCCACGACGCGTAGCTGCCACCGGATAGTTGCAGCCGCGCGACGACCACGTTTGACGGCATGACGCCGATTGGCGCGCGCAGCATCCGGTCGACGCTGCGGACGAGAAGCGCCGAGGCTACAAGAACAGCACACGCGAGAGCCACTTCGGTAACCACGAGCAGCTTGTTCCATCGCCGCGTATGCAGACTCGCCGTACCGCGCGAACCAAGTTTCAGCGCGTCGCGCGTTTGCGTGCGGGAGATGACGAGGGCAGGCAGCAGACCAAACATGACGGTCGTCGCACCGATCGTCACCACCGTGAACGCCATCACGCGCCCGTCGATGGCGATGCCTTGAAGTCGCGGCACGGAGACGGGCATCCATGCGATGGCTAGCCTGATGAGGGCGAACGCACCGGCCGCGCCGGCGACCGTGCCAGCGATCGCCAGCAATACACTTTCGACGAACAGTTGTCGAAGAAGACGTATCCGTGACGCGCCAAGCGCGGCGCGCACCGTCATCTCGCGTGCCCTCGAACCTGCGCGCGCAAGCAACAGGCTCGCAACGTTCAGGCACGCGGTGAGCAGCACCAGGAAGACGGCTCCCATGAGAACGAAGAGCGCGGGACGATAGTAGCCGAGCATGTCGTCGAGCAGTGGCGCTGGATAGACGCTCCAGGAGTTGTTCGTCGACGGGCTTTCGGCGCCGAGTCGATCGCTGAGCCGCGAGAGTTCCAACGCTGCCTGCTCTGCGGTGACGCCCGCCTTCAGGCGCGCGACCGCCTCCATGAAGTGCGCCCCGCGGCTGTGCCGGGTCAGATCCCAGTTCAGTCGAAGCCAGAGATCGACATCGTCAGGAAACGCAAATCCGGGCGGCATTACGCCCTCGATCCGATACTGTGCCGATTTGACGTTCAGAGGCCTGCCAATGACATCCGCTGCCGCGTGGTAGTGCTCGCGCCAGAAACGATCGCTGATCACGGCAATCATGTCTGTCGAGTAAAACGGACCGCCAGACGGAAAGCCGGCGCCGACTTGTGGTGAAACACCGAGCAGATCGAAAAGATTTCCGCTGACCTCGATCGCGTTGACACGCACCGGTTCGGCGCCAGGATCGGCGACGTTGATATCAGGACGCCACCAGGCCGCAGCGTCCTCGAACGCGGCCCGCACACCGCGATAGTCCATGAAATTCACCGGAGAAAGGTGCTCCCTGGGCAATTGCTTTTCCAGGTTCTGCTCCCAGAGCATGACCAGCTGCTGCGGTTCCCGATACGGCAACGGTCGCAAAATGACGGCGTTTACGACACTGAAGATGGCGGTGGCGGCTCCCGCACCGAGACCGACCGTGACGATGGCGATCGCGGCAAATGACGGCGACCGCCGCAGCTGGCGCCATGCAAATCTGACGTCACCCGCGAACCCGGCGAAGCCTCTGGCCAAGACGGCGTCATCATTCGCCGCTGCGCTATCGGGAGCGCGGTGACGCGGCGTCCTGACGATGGACAGCGGTGACTCGTCGAGCGCAGCCATGGCAAGCGCGTACGCGTCGCGCTCGGTTCGGCCATTCGTCAACGCATCGAGATAGATATCCTCGATATGTGCGGCGAGCTCCGCGATGGTCTGTAAGGGAAGGCCTGGCGCGCCTGTTTCACGCGCGCGTTGTGCGACGAGGGCGCGCCAGTCGTGAGCGGCCATGATCAGGCGAACTCCACGCCGGCAACGTCGTTCAGCGCCACGATGAATCGGCTCCAGTCCGCGCGCTGTGCCGCAAGCGTTTTTCGTCCGGCATCAGTCATTCGATAGTGGCAGCGCCGGCGCTGACCCGCTTTCTCGATCCAGCGACCCTTGATCCAGCCGCGATCCTCCATCCGGTACAGCGTCGCATAGAGTGACGCGAGCGTAAACCGCAGGGTGCCGCCGGACCGTTGCTCGATCAGCCTGGCGATCTCGTACCCATGATGGCTGTCCTGCTCGAGGATCGCCAGGATGACGACCTCCGTGCTGCCTTTCTTGGCTTCTTCGATTGCCGGACGGGTCGACATGCTGCGCTCCTATATGAAGGAGAACTATATATCAGTGCCCGGCTGCCGGGATCCGCTTTCCGGGATCCAGGGTCCGGGATGCGATTCGTGGGCTGCTGGCTGCTGGCGGAGAAGAAACTGGACCCGACGGATCCCGGACAACGGACCCCGGATCCCGACTGCGAAGTTACCGTCGAATAACGACGCCGGCGGTGAAGGTCATGTAGCGCAGGTGGCACTGACCGATGGTAGTCGGGCAGGTATCTTCCGACGGCGTGAGGTTGTTGTAGTAGCGAAGGTCGAATCGGACACCCGTGCGCTTGGAAAGGAATCCTATCGCTCCGCCGCCGATGTTGAACGCCGGAATGTTGGCGGTACCCGGGAATGTCACATCCGTGCGAGAGACCCGTAAGGCGCCAAGTCCGCCAGACACGAACGGGCGAAGTCCGTATTCAGTCCACTGCCGAGGCGTGGTAAGCACCGCGTTACCCATCATCGCGATCGTGTGGCTCTTACTAACGAGGGGAGGATGGCCGAGGGATTCATCGTTCTGAAAAAATCCAGGCGTCCAGACAAACATTCCTTCGACGCCCAAAATTCCGGAGCCGAGGAGCGTGACCGTCCCGCCAAAGTTCCAATGAACTTTTGACGTGCCCTCGTCAGGGTCGAAGATGCTGGTATCAGCCTGAAAAGTCCACCCTATGGTCGGTACGAAGTGCCACTCGGCAGCGGCTGTGGATGGAAACGTGAGCGCGAGCAGTACCCCTGCTGCAAGACTCCTCAGGAAGCGCGCGGGCACTACGTGACAAGCCTGAGGAAGAGCGCTGCAAAGAGTGATTTGGTGACGTTGCCCTCAGGCAACTGGAACGTCGCACTCAAGCCGTCGCTGTTCGCCAGGAGAATGAACGTTATTTTTTGATCCGGCAGCTTCAGCAGGAGTGACGAATACGCGTTGCCGATGTTGCCGAAGTGCCACACGACTCGCTGCCCGCGATGGTTCTGGACGAACCAACCGAGTCCCATCGGCGACACGAACTCGCCCAATTTCACCGGGTTCCACGCCTTGTCGATGGTTTCCTGCAGCAGGATCGCGTTGGCATCCAGCGCCGCATCGAGCTTGGCAAGGTCCCGTACGGTGCTCACCAGACCGCCCGCTGCGCTCATCCCCATCGGCGCAAGGTCCGCACGCTCCGCGCGCAACCGGTTATCCACCTTGTAGGGCAGGGCCATGCGATCGAGGACGCGGCGATAGCGAGCCACATCCTCGGCGTCGAACTCTCCTTCGCGAAGCACGCTGTCGGAATGCCAGAGATCTGTGCCAGGCACCGAATCCTGCATGGCGGCGCTATCGAGCAATAGTGCAACACTCTTACGGTACGACCGCGCCTCGCCACAGTGCTCCATCACCGTCGTGAGTTGCCCGTATCGCTCCAGGCTGTAGTTAAAGGGTTGCTCGGCACCCGGCATGGTATGACTGAGGACCTGCTCAACCGTCACGTTCGCCTCAGGGAGTTCCGCGCCGTACTTCCGAATCGGATCGTTGAGATACAACTGCCGTCGCTCGTAGCACCCGAGCAGCATGACCGTTGCGAGCGTGCCGCTCAGGTCACCAACCAGGTAGGGAGTATCCGGTGTCGCGGGGATTCGGGAAGCAGTATTTTGGTACCCGTAGCCCTTTTCCCAGATGACCACGCCTTCGCGCACGACGGCGGCCGACATACCCGGGATGCCCGCTTGCCGCCGGAGGGCTTCGAGGTAGTTATCGAGAACCGGAAGCGCGCCGAACGGCGTGAAGACGGGCGGCTGCTGGCCGAACACTGCGGTTGCGGCCAACACGAACAGGGCGATGATGGCCGCAGAACGTTGCCGCATCACCGCATGAACGTGAATTTGGCCAGACCGACGACGTCGTCGGCCTGCCACGGCCACACGAACGACATGATGCGCGGAGTCGTGTGCGCTCGGACGCGCACATAGTACTCGGCGTTCACCTCGAGCGACTCGCTTCGAAACAGCGGCAGCCGCTCGAATTGGTTGGTCAGCCAGGCCCACGCGGCCTCTTCACGCTCCATCGAATCCGCCCGATCGATGCGGCCATCGATGGCGCGCGTCACCGCGTACTTTTTCGTCAGATTGTCGAACCGCACGGTCGCTGTCACGACCGCCGACTCGATGGTGCGATCGAACCAGACGCTCGAACCGCGTCGCAGATCCACTTTGTAAACGAGACTGACGGTGAGGCCACTATGAATCGCGTTCCGGATCTCTTCGGTGGGCTCCTGCGTGAGCTTGAAGGAAACCAGGACCTGGTCGCCGCGAGCGAGAGGCGCCACCTGGAGGATCTGCCCCTCGGGCGGGGCAACGGCCAGAATCGAAAACAGGACGAATGCAGCAGACGAAAACATCGGGGCTGTGCCGTTATTTTACGCCAAATGACTCAAGAATCAGTCTATCCATCGGGCTTCATCGCTCAGCGCGGCTGACTCGGGTGCAGCGTCAATTTCTGGACACGCCAGTTCGTCAGTTCGCCGACGTACAAATTGTTTTCGGTTCGACAGTCGATTGCGTTTACTAACCCGAATTGCTTGAGCTGCTTCCCCGCCGATCCAAATTTGCCGACAACGCGTCCATCCAACTCCAGCTTGTAGATTGCCGCGTCGTCCATGCCGTATTGATCCCCGGCATGGGAGCTATACAGATATTGATGAGCTCCGCCGCCGACACAGACCGCCAGCGGCACGCCCACGCTGGTGATCTGTGACTTGAAAGCGCCTGTGCCATCAAAAACCTGAATGCGTTTGTTGCCCTGGTCAGCGACGTAGACGTTTCCCTGGGCATCCGCGGCGATAGAGTGCGGCGTGTTGAACTGACCCGTCTCTATGCCACGCGAGCCCCACGAGAGCAGAAAACGGCCGTTTCTGTCGAACTTCGCGATCCGGGCGTTCGCCCCGTGGCCGTCGGCAACGAAGATGTTGCCCTCGCTATCGAAGGCCACGTCGCTGGGCCGTGTGAACTGATCGCCGGCCCCACCCGCACCTGGGGCGCCCGCCGAACCACGGCCGGGGGGTGCAGCCGACGCATTGGACGAGGGGACGCGAATGGACACGGCTTCCGGCTTGCGGCCAAGAATCATCAGCACTCGTCCATCCGCGTTGAACTTGACGACCTGATTCGAGCCTTCGTCGACGATCCAGATGTTGTCTTGCGGATCGACACGAACCGCATGCGCCACGAGAAAGGCGTAGACTCCCTGGCCGATTTCACGGACGAATCCACCACTCCGATCGAACTCGAACAGACGCGACCCTCCATGCGAGAACAAACGTGAGTTGCCGACGGCGATGGTCGGATTGCCGGTTCGCGTGTACACGAACAACTGACCGCGGGAATTCGTGGCCACGCCTGCGACTTCACCGAGGTAGATATCGGCTGGCAGTTTCAGAAAATCCGCTGACGCATCGAAGACGATCTCGGGAATGGACGCCGGCGCCTGAAATCCATCGGACGACAGAAGTGTTGTAGCAAGCGCACCGAAGCATAACCACCGCACGCCACGGAAAAATACAGACGAAAAAGGAACCATGCGTGTCTCCTATCGTGCCGACGATGCAGCACGAAGAAGGATCTTCTGAACTCGCCACGCCGTGATTTCGACCACGAACAACTCGTTAGGATTCCGGCAATCGATTTCGTGCACTGTGCTGAACTCCCCCAGCTGCTTCCCCGGCTTCCCGAACCTGCCAATGATGGTGCCGTCCAGTTCCATCTTGTAGATCTCGCCAGTGAGGTCCCGATACTGCGCCAGGCCGTTGTCGGGGATTGAGTTCGACACAAACAAGTATTGATGCGGGCCGGGTGAAATGCAGACGGCCCACGGATTGCCGACGTTGTCGTATATCGTTTTAAAGTTGAGATCGTTGTCGAACACCTGAACACGGGCGTTACTGCGGTCGCCGACATACACATTACCGTTCGCGTCCATCGCCATGGTGTGGGGAAGGTTCAATTGACCGGGCTGGTTGCCCTTCGTCCCTACCTGCTTCAGGAAGCGGCCGTTCTTGTCGAACTTCACGACCCGCGAGTTGCCGTAGCCATCGGTGACGAATATGTTTCCGGCGGCGTCGAAGCCGACGTCGGTCGGCCGGCTGAACACGTAGGGCTCAGGCTGCGGTTCCGGCGCGCCTGGTGTCGGGGCGACGAGCCCCTCAACCGCTTCCGGCCGGCGTCCGAGCACCATCGCAACGCGACCCTCCGGGGTGAACTTGATCACCATATTGGTGCCTTCGTCCACCGCCCAGATGTTGTCCTCGCGATCCACTCTCACGGCGTGCGCGAACTCGAACCCGTAGAGTCCCTGACCGATTTCCCGCACGAAGTTTCCGTTCCGATCGAATTCGAACAGTCGCGTGTCGCCGCTCCGCGTATACACGAACACGTGTCCCTTTGAGTTGGTCGCAACCCCAATACCTTCGCCGAGGTAGAGGTTGGCTGGAAGCTTTAAGAAACCGGGCACCGACTCGTAGGGAATCTCCGGTACGTTCTGGGCCTTTGCCTTGGTCTGGCCGAAGACGGGATGCGCGGCAAGGACCGCAACGAGCAGCAAGATGGGTTTCACGGCAACTCCTAATCAATCGTGTCGAAGCGCCCGAATGGGATCGAGGCGTGCCGCCCGCGCGGCTGGATAGCTGCCGGCGAGCAGGCTGATGGTGACGGAGAATCCAATCGCTCCGCCAATCAACCAGAACGGAAGCGAGAAAAGATTGCCTGCGGTTCCTCCCTGATTCTGGATGTACACATTCGCGCCAAAGTTGATGATTCTCCCGACGACCCATCCGAGCACGACCCCGGTGACGCCGCCAAAAAACCCGATGGCCGACGCTTCGATGAGAAAGATGCGGCGAATGTCGCCATCGCTGCCGCCAATGGCTTTCATGATCCCTATTTCGCGCGTGCGCTCCAGGATCGACATCACCATTGTGTTCATGATGCCAAGAGACGAGACGGCCAGCGCGATCGAGCCAATGAGACTGAGGACGATGTCGAGGATGATGAAGCCGCGCTTCGCGCCCTGCAAAGCATCGTTCAACGAGAATGCCGAAAACCCCTTCTTCTTGATCTGATCTTCGATGTCCTGCACGGCTTGCGCGTGCTTCGCTTTCACGATCAGCGCGTTGTAGGTTCGCTCGCTTGCGCGTTCCGGCACGAGTGACTGCTGCAGCGCGCGAGTCGCCGAAGCAATCGCCTTGGCGCGGCCGAGCGGGATCATCAAACCCGAAACAGCGGCCGAACCGCCGAAGGGGCCGGTCTCCCGTTCGATGATGCCGACGATTCGGTATGGTTCTTCAACGCGTGAGGCGTTCGCTGACAGCCCCGCGTCTCCCGGCGCGAGTGCGGCGCCGCGGTTACCCGGCGCGGCGTGGATGAGAATCAGGTCTTTCCCTATAAGGTTCTGCGGATTGGCAGGGTCGATCCGCTTCGCCATATCGAGGCTCAGCAAACACTCCTTTGCGGCATCATCACTGAAGAAGCGACCGAAAGTAATCGATTGAAAGGCGCCTTCATCTTTTGCGGTCATCGGCACGCCCGCCGCGAGCAGTCCCTCAGAGTCGCTCCCGTATTTCGCTTCCACCGGCGCGCGCACGTTTGGATACACCTCTCTGACGCCCTCCAGTGCGGCAAGCTCTTTGACCGTTTCGTCGTTCAAGTCTGACCGGAGCGGCGTCGCGTCAGGTGATG
>Ga0114129_10013046_pt1 | contig 11836 bp, 12 predicted proteins | sample RhiMetdeltSRZDD1_FD_80071 | JGI IMG/M metagenome (GOLD analysis project Ga0114129, IMG submission 80071) | Populus rhizosphere microbial communities from Tennessee, USA - Rhizosphere MetaG P. deltoides SRZDD1 (version 2) (version 2) | ecosystem: Host-associated > Plants > Roots > Rhizosphere >... | reverse complement strand
TGCAGAAATAACAAAGACGATTCCGCTTGCAATGAGGGCGACCTTCAAACCCCTGGTGTCGTACGTTAACCCAAAGACGACGACCGAGACAAGCAGGGTAAGCATGGCAAAAAGAACTATAAAAGACATAATCTAATTTCCTTTCAGGGGCCTGATTCGCGTGCCTTTCCTGTCCGTGGACTGATCCATCTCTTCAACTCAACCCACGTTTTTGGAGCGCGGCGCGCGTCATCGGTCGCAGGTCGGCAGCAAAGGTGCTGGTCCGACGGTATGTCTTCTCGCTCCAGGCCCGAATCTGGGTATGATATTCGCGCAAGGCTGTGCCCCAGGTGGACTCCTCTTGCACCCAGCGGTGAAGAGCGTCAGCAAGAAAATCCGCGTGGGTCGTGGCGTGGTCAATGCCCATCCCGCTCCACGGGTCCATGCTCTGATGGGCATCACCGACAAGCGCCCAGCCTGGTCCATACGGCACACGCTGGAAACAGGGAATATTCCCCGCGCCAAAAATTTCGGTCTGAGGCTCCGCGTTGCAGAGCCGTGGAGCCAGCAACGGCAGTGATTCAAGATGCGCTTGCAGTCGCTTCAAGGGCTCTTTTTTGAACGAGCCAAAACTGCTGATTGGCAAACTGAGCGCGATCAGTGTCAGGTTTCCGTCTGTGGGGAAGATATAGGTAAGCGTGTCGCCGACAAAATGATGTTCCGCGATTGGCTCATCCAGGGGATCAATACCGCGAAAATATGTGTAATACATGCAGCGCTGCACAGGGATGGAAGTCTCATAAGCCGGTTTGAGGATTTTCGCGAGGGTGGAATAGAAACCATCCGCGCCGACGATGACCCGCGACCGGGCTTCATGGTTGCCTTCCGCCTCACTCCAGCGGACGCCTATCACGCGTCCATCCTGCCAGATCAAATCCTGAACTTTCGCGCCCAGCCGAACCTCGACACTGGGCTCGCGCTTTACCCTCTGATAGAGAATCCAATCCAATGTAATGCGGCGCTCGCAAAGAAAATATCGAAGATGTTCTTCGGGCGCATCCACGGGGTCACTCAATACGTGCCCATCAATGTAATTCCATAGAATTCTGAGAGGCGGCGCGGCAGAACGGACATTCTCCAGCACACCGATCTTTTCAAACACGCGTAGCGCTGGCGCACGAAAAAAAGACGTGGAGAGTGTATCGCTGGGAAAGCTAGCCTTCTCCAACAGGAGCACACGGTATCCGAATTGACCCAGTCGTGCAGCGAGTACCGCACCTGCCACTCGTCCGCCGACAATGATTACGTCATAATCCATTGGTAATATGAGTCCCATTAAGAAAAGAATGTTTTTAGCGCCACAGATAATTATCCGATGACCTCATCGCAGTCTGAGAGCCATATTTCTCGTACATTCGTTGAAAGATAGCCAGATCTTCGGGCGCCATATCGATGATTTGAAACCCAACGTTGAAGCTTGTTGGGTCAACGTAGGCGGGGCGGCACCACTTACTACGCGCAATCAAGACCAAGCTCATCTTGTCTGCGATTTCACTATTCAGCTGAATCGCGAGTTGGAAATCATGCCCCACTGGAACGCGCTGCCCACAATCCAATTTGAAGCCACCCATGCTGATATCAGAAAGATAGCCGAGCAGCAGACCTGTATCGTCATCGAGCACCTGCACATAATGTGTGAACGGCCGACGGTGATCTTTTCTCTTGTCTACCATGGCAAACCTCCATATTGTTAGAAATAAGTGTATGACTCACAAAAAAGCGCTGCGAATGGAAAGCCTTTTGAGTTACAGTCATAGGTAGTCCGACAATGTGTCAGATTAGATTGGCTGCTTTCCAAGCCAGTTGCTACAAGTGTTCAACGCAGAACAATGATTGCGAAGGGAAATTCCTTCCTTAAGTTTTTTGTATATTGGTATTTTAGTTTTTCTCCAACCCCGTGCCTACTATCTCTTTAGCTCATTCTTTCCTCTTTTTCGCCAATTCAGACTGAACTTAAAGGCAGGTGTTGCCTTGCAAACAGGATTCAGAAAGGGGAAGTATGAATGCAGATCGTTGCCAGCACCCTTTTCGCCAGGGGTTAATATGAAGCCTGATAGACAGCCCACTTCCGTAACCGGCCCGATGTTCTTCTCACAGCGATGAAAATTAGCCGGATTGAATAATTAAAGCTTTGTACTTAAGTGCGAAGGCACTATCCTTAGAGATAGGGGAAAATCTGGCAAAAAATTCTAGGTATTTTATAGTGCACAGACTAAAATGATCGTATCTCTGTCTTCTTGTTTTGACATCCATGCTCTCAAAATAATCCCTGGCATACGTGCACGTATCAGTTCTATGAGGGTCTATGAAATCAGAATGTTGACTCAAATTCTGCTTACACCCAGGATCCAACTCATACAGGATTAATATTTTGGGCAGTTCATACAATTGGAATATGGCAGGAGGCAGGCCAGGAAACTCGCTTAAGTTATCCGTTTCGCGCCATTTCGATCGTTTAGGAGCAGTAGAAACTGCTCGACCATACCCTCCACACTTCCAGGCATCTCCTGCCCCTGATCACAATGAATTGTTATGTATCGGCAGAATCCTGGTCAGACGGCGGTCCTTATTCCTGGACGATCACGTGAATTTGCGGGAAGAAGCCGAGGCCGTGCTGCATACGATGGATGGGCTGGCAGATTGAGCGAGCATCCTGTTCGTCAACTCATTCAATAAATGGAGAAACAAAATGGACGATGATCCACGCAATAATGCATTGGAAGGAAGACGCATCTTCGTTGTAGAGGACGACATTATGAATGTAGGAGTGTTTCATACTTGTCTGTCCAAACAGGGAGCACGCGTGTTTCAGGATATTCTCGGATACGGGATTGTGCAGCATATCGTCGAATTCCTGCCAATCGACCTGATCCTGCTGGATATTCAGTTGAGAAGGGGAAACAACGGGTGGGCGATTTTCGAAAAGCTGAAGGCTGATCCCCGGTTGAATCTGATACCTGTGGTGGCCGTTACCTCACTCGATCCCGAAACCGAAATCCCAATGGCAAGGAAATTGGGGTTTGCAGGATATTTGAGCAAACCTATCAACGCGATCGAGTTTCCGTTTCAAATTGCACGCATCCTTAAAGGCGAAAGTATCTGGCTGATCAGCCGGTGAATGCCTTCACTAAACATGGCTATAAAGACACGTTTTGGAGCGGCCTTCTCTTGTTCGTTCCCGGACGCTCGATAGGATCTTATTGCTGATGTCGATTACAGATGAACTGCATTGTTCTTCCCAGGGCTTTCCAACCAGGGAAGACATAATTAAGAATGAGAGATCGTTTTTCAAGAATGGACGTGATCAGTAGTTCTGAAAAGATACGAAAGCTTTATCAATTCTAGTAGGAGTCTTAGCTTGGACGAAAACACCGTTGACATGTTCATTGAGGCGCTTGTTCGACTGCTGGGTCTGCGAGATTTGGAATCGGAAGAGCATACGCGGCGTGTGGCCGCGTTGACCGTCGATCTGGCGCGCGCCTGTGGCGTTCCAAAGAAACACAGAATTCATCTCTGGCGAGGTGCATTATTGCATGACATTGGCAAGATTGGCATTTCGGACCAGATTCTTCTAAAAAAGGGAAAATTCACCCCGGAGGAGTACGAGCTAGTCCGTAAACACCCTGTCTTTGCATACGAATTGCTCCGTCCAATTCCTTTTTTGCACCTGGCTTTGGATATTCCCTACTACCATCATGAAAAGTGGGATGGCACGGGCTATCCACGCGGTTTGAAGGGCAAGCAAATACCATTGGCTGCAAGAATATTTGCGGTAATCGATGTATGGGATGCCTTGCTTTCAGACCGGCATTATCGTGCAGCGTGGGATCCGGGGGATGCAGAGAACTATATGCGCGAGCAAGCCGGCCGGCACTTTGACCCTGACCTGGTCAGGATATTTCTGGACAACGAGGACATTGTTCGTTTGCCCTTTAATCTTGAGATGAAACAGTACAACTCCCAGATCTTATGAAGCCAACCTACCGTCTGGACTGAGAAGCACGGCCGATGACGCTGCAAACATCGATCAGTCATTCGTTATTTGCCAAGAGTCTTTGAATGTCAAACTTGGGAACTCCAAAGCGATCACACAAACCAAAGGCAACGTGGATCGGGCTTTGTTCGATATTCCAGATTTTGGAATGATACAGATTATCGCGCCATTCATAAAAATACAATGCCTTGATACGGCCCTTGAAATCTGCATTGACCGTGCGGATGCAGGTCATAAGCTCACGCATCGCGGATTCGTAGAGGGCGTTGTCGGTTTGGGCGATAACAAGGGTCTCGTTTTCAATCTTATAACCAATGGCCGATGGAAAGCCCGTTTCTGTAAAGATCATCGGCTTATTCCGTCGTTCGAGTTGAGATAAGACCTGGCGTAATTGCAGCTCGAACCGATTCAAGCGATCGCGGCGTACACGGCGATCGCTGAGAAACTTGCGGCTTTCATCGAAGGCGCCGAAAGTGGACCAGGCGCGAACGTCCATCGGATACAAGTTGAGCGAGACGATGTCGCAGGCATCGATTAGCGGAAAGACCCACTGATGGAACCTGCCAAAGCGATCCAAGACAATACCTTCCATAGCGTAGGTCAGCGGTGCAGCGATTCCGCGGGCCTGCATCCAGCGACGATAGGTCTCCAGCACGTTCGCAAGACCAGAGGCCAATCGAGTGGTAAAGCGCCTGGAATTAAAAGCATCGCCGCCCTGACGCAGTTCATTGCCCACGCAAACACCTTCCAATTCCATACCCAGGTTATGGATCTCCGCCAGTTCGTCCAACCGGATCTGCGAACGCCAGTCAGCGGCGAGCGCGTCGGCCTCAACATGCATGCCGGCCAACAGGGACATACCATTCTGTTTGAGCGCAGGCGCGGCTCGCCGCGCATAATCCAGAGAGTAGGAACGGATGGACTGGAGTCCGCTCTGCCGGGCAGCATGGATCTGTCCATCCAGGGGAAGATCGCGTTCGTGAATCCAGGCTCCAAATTTCATGTGTGCATCCTGAGAGATATTATGCCTCAGTTTTCTGCATAAGTTTTGCCCCTTGCCTTCATAAATGCCATTTGCTAGAATGTTATCGATAACAGGGACGATAACGTGAAAAGAGTTGCGCGTTCAACGATCAAGGAAGTTGCCTCAGCCGCGGGTGTGTCCACGCAAACGGTATCGCGGGTCATCAACAACAGCCCGGATGTCTCCTCAGAGACCCGCAAACGCGTTCAAGACGTGATAGAAAAGTTAAGATATCAACCAAGCGCTTTGGCGCGCAGTTTGATCCGTCAGCGCAGCCACACATTGGGCGTGGCAACAGCCGGCCTGAACTACATTGGGCCTTCGCGAACGCTAAGCGGCATTGCCCTCGCCGCAGAGGCGGCTGGCTACTCCCTGCTCCTCATGGAATTGCCCGGATTCGAGGTTCACGACATTTCGCCGATCATGCGGTCCTTTCTTTCTCGCCACGTGGACGGGATTATCTGGGCCGTTCCCGAGGTCGGAGAAAATCACGCCTGGGTCACGAATCAAGCCCTGGATTTGGAAGTCCCTCTTGTGCATATCACCATGGCACCGCGCAAGAATAACTCGGTCGTTTTTGCCGACAATTATCTCGGTGGCCGAATGGCAACAGCCCATCTCATTGAACAAGGATACAGGCACATCGCTCACATTTCCGGCCCCCTGGATTGGTGGGAGGCGCGCCAGCGTAAAGCTTCGTGGAAGGATGTATTAGATGAAGCCGGTCTCGAGCCCACAGATGAGCATTGGGCAGAAGGGAACTGGTCACCGGAGAGCGGCGCGCAGATATTCGAAAAACTTCTTGAACATTATGTTGAAATGGATTCGCTTTTCGTTGGCAACGATCAGATGGCACTGGGCGTGCTGCAAGTCGCCCGCCAAAGGGGGTTGCGAATCCCTGACGATATTGGAATCGTCGGTTTTGATAATCTTCCCGAATCTGCTTTTTTCACGCCGCCCCTGACCACTGTCGAACAAGATCAATATAGCGTTGCAAAGCTAGCAGTTGAGGAAATCCTCAAAATTATTGAATCAGACTGGCAGGGGCTTGAATCTGTTCATTCCAGATCCCTTATCCTGCCGCCTACATTAATTGTGCGCCAAAGTTCATTACGCGTGATAGAAGGGAGTGGTGCCCAGGGAAGTATTAAGTAAAAGCCCATACGCTGCGCTTGAGATTTGCAGTGGGTTGTCCCGGGTAAGGCAGACTTATGACAATAAGTCAATTTGCTCTTGCCAAAATAGCAGGCTTCAATAAAATTCGATCAATCATCAAGGAGAAGATAATGTCCAGGAAGTTGCTTAATCAATTGCCGGCTTTCGAAGTGCTGGCAAGTCTCGTTCTTACAGCTTGTGGTGGCAGCGCCCCGCCAACGGTAAGAAGCTTGTTGATATCAGTATGCAACCAAGACTTCCCCAGGAGCAAGATCACAAACTGGTTGTTGAAGCGATTTCGGAATTATCCGGCAGAGGAGAAATTGTATGGCATTGAATCCCGTTATTGAGATGCTTGGACATCGACTCCATTTGGCCGTCATCGGCGGCGGGCCCGGCTCGTTTATTGGAGCCATGCACCGGCAATCGGCCCGGCTCGATGACCGCTATGAAATCGTCACCGGCATTCTCTCCTCCGATGCGGATCGCTCGAAGGAAGCAGCGACTGAACTTGGATTTGCTCCCGATCGCCGGTATTCCAATGTGACGGAAATGTTGGATGCGGAAGTCACTCGCAAAGACGGCATCGACGCGGTTGCCATCATGACGCCGAACGACAGTCATTACGAATATTCGATGGCCGCGCTGGAACGCGGCATCGATGTGATCTGTGACAAGCCGATGACCAACACGGTGGACGAAGCCGAGTCTCTCCACAAAAAGGTTCAGGAGACAGGGTTGGTCTTTTGCCTCACGCACAACTACACCGGCTATCCCATGGTGCGCCAGGCAAAGGCGATGGTGATGGATGGGCAATTAGGCACGATCCGCTTGATCCAGGTGGAGTACGTGCAGGGCGGCAAGGCAGATGAATCAAAAGTCTTCTCGCCGGAAAACTGGAAGTTTGACCCCGTGCGCGGTGGACCTTCGCGTGTGATGGGCGATATCGGGACTCACGCGCACAACCTCACCCGCTTCATCACCAGCCTCGAAGTCGACGAGGTCGCAGCCGAGCTTGGGGCGATTGTCCCGAACCGCCTCATCCACGACTTTGGTGGGGCACTGCTCCGATTCAATAATGGCGCCCGCGGCAGTTTCTGGGTGACGCAGGCCGCGGCGGGTGTGGAAAATTGTCTGCGCATCCGCGTCAGCGGAAGCAAAGGTACTCTTGAATGGATGCAGGAGTTCCCACAGGCATTGACCTTCAAGCCTTTGCAGGGGCCATCTCAGAATAGAACCCCGAATGGACCGGGAACCCTGCCGTTGTCGGCGCGCTCCACACGATTGGTCGCCGGACATCCCGAGGGATTCCCGGATGGATTTGCGAACATCTACTCGGACGCGGCGGAATCCATCGCGGCCCGCCGGTCGGGTAAACAAGCCGATCCTCTCGCGTTGTACTTCCCAAACTCGTGGGATGGATTGCTCGGAGTACGATTCGTGGATGCCGTCATCAAGTCCAGCGAAGCAAACGGCCAGTGGACAAAGTGCTGAACGCTTTTGAACTGCGAAGCACGCTCAGCTCGCTAAGAAATTTTAGACTTTGCGTTCCCGGCGCGCTTCGCGGTAAAGAATAAGGAAGCTCAATGCCAACGATTTTAATCACTGGTGCGACAGGCAAAGTGGGGCGAGCATTTATTTACCGTTTGTTGGCAGACTCGAAATTTGATTCATTTTCAGTCCGCGCATTGTGTCATAACCGCGAATTGGAGCATCATCCGCGGATACAAAATGTCCACGGCTCCATTGAAGATCGCGACGTGGTCGAGCAGGCCATGGACGGTGTCACTCATATCCTGCATCTGGCAACCTGTAAAGAGACACCCGACCAGATCATGGACGTGGCTGTCAAAGGTCTGTTCTGGTTGCTCGAAACCTGTCGCATTAGTCCTACCTTCAAGCAATTCATCATGGTGGGTGGCGACGCGGGCATTGGGCATTTCGTTTACCCGCATCCCATCCCTGTGACCGAAACCCAAAGACACTCGGCGTATCCTGGTTGTTATGCGCTTTCGAAAGTGCTCGAAGAAGTGATGCTCGAACAGTATTACATCCAATACGATCTCAACGGCTGCTGCCTGCGCGCGCCCTGGATCATGGAGAAAGACGATTTCAAGTATCAATTGTCGTTTGGAGAGGACGTCTTCGGCGGACCGCGCTGGCGCGATCTGGTTGGGACTCAAAGGGCCGATGAATTTATTCGGACGGGAACCGTTCCGGTTATGCTCGACCCGGAGGCTGTTCCCGTCAAACGGAACTTTGTCCACGTGGACGATTTGGTCAATGCACTGTTACTCGCCATCGACAATCCGAAAGCACGCCAACAATTGTTCAACATCTGTATGGACGAGCCGGTGGACTACGGAGAGATAGGCAAGTATCTAACCGCCACTCGCGGGTTGCCGACGGTGGAAATCAAGACCGAATATCACTCCACCTGGCTGGATAATTCAAAAGCGAAATTTTTGCTGGGTTGGCGCCCGGAATACGATCTGAAGAAAATGATCGATTCGGCCTGGGATTATGTGCGCGCACTGGATGATCCGCGCCAGATTTGGTATCCCGGCTAGTTACGTCCCTGAACGAGAGTAAGCTGAATCTGTTCCAAATCAGGCGCTTGACAGGACGGGATTGCTCGAAGTGGATAAATCGGCAGTTGAGAATTTTCCACATGGTGGCGTATTGGAAGGAAAGGTTGACTTTAAGATGGTTAGTGACTAGAATGTTATCGATAACATACGCAAAAAACGCATAGAAATTCAACATCGACCACGATTGGCGAAATTTTCAGGTCGAATTATTGAACAATCTTTTGTTCGGGAATGGGCTGCATGAAGTCTGTCCGTTTGCATGGAGCTGGAGATCTACAAACCCATGAGGAACCTGTCGCGCTGGCCGGCGAGAGAGAAAAACTCGTCCGCATAAAAGCAGTGGGCGTGTGCGGCTCAGATTTGCATTGGTTCTCGGAGGGTGGAATTGGGGATTCGAAACTCGAACACCCACTTATATTAGGACACGAATTCGCGGGCGTGACGCAAGAGGGTCAGCGGGTGGCGATCGATCCCGCGATTCCGTGCGGATATTGTGAATATTGTCAGCAGGGACATCCCAATCTTTGCGAGCACTTGACCTTTGCGGGTGACGGCAAAACCGACGGCGCATTGCGCGAATGGGTGGCATGGAGTGAAAAAAGTTTATTTCCGATCCCGGATTCAATTAGCGATGCCGATGGCGCGATGCTGGAACCGCTCGGCATCGCGATTCATTCGGTCGATCTTGGCAAACTCAAACCCGGGATGAGCGTCGGTGTGTTCGGCTGTGGACCGATTGGCTTGCTCATCATTCAGATGGCTAAAGTTTCAGGCGCGGCACAGATCATCGCAACAGACAAACTCGCGCATCGCGTCGAAGCGGCAAAAAGCTACGGGGCGAGTCAGGCTTATTTGGTGAGTGACAAGCGCGAGCTGGGAGCGATGCAGGCGGCCGTCCAGGAGAGCGGAGTCGATGTCGCATTTGATGCGGCCGGGGTACAGGAGGCGGTCGATGACGCGTTCGCCGCCGTTCGTCCCGGTGGAAAGATCATCCTGGCCGGAATCCCGGAGGATGACAGAACATATTTTTCTGCATCCATTGCACGCAGAAAAGGTTTGACGATCAAATTGGTACGGCGGATGAAACACACGTACCCGCGCGCGATCGAGTTGGTGTCGAAGGGGCTGGTGGATGTTCGTTCGCTCGTCACACATCGCTTTCCGCTTGCAGAGGCAGGTGAGGCCTTTCGCCTGGCAGAGCGGCGCGAAGGATTGAAAGTCATCATTGAGTTGTGAAAGAGTTATTTCACATCAAGGGAGCCGAGCATGGATCGAAACGATACTCAAAAAGCAATCGAGAGCGGAAAGACCGTTCTGGGTGTCGAGCTTGGATCGACGCGCATCAAGGCCGTGCTGATCGGCACGGATCATAAGCCGATCGCGTCGGGAAGCCATGAGTGGGAAAACCAATACGAAAACGGCATCTGGACATATGGTCTCGACAATGTTTGGACCGGCTTGCAGGAAAGTTATCGGAAACTCAGCAATGAAGTTTCTGAGAAGTACAATGCGCCGCTCAAGTCGATCGGCGCCATTGGCTTCAGCGCCATGATGCACGGCTACATGGCATTCGATACCGACGGAAATCTACTCGTCCCGTTTCGTACGTGGCGAAATACGATCACCGGACAGGCAGCCGAGCAGCTCACGAATCTGTTCCAGTTCAACATCCCGCAGCGGTGGAGCATCGCCCATCTTTGTCAGGCGATCTTAAACAAGGAGCCTCACATCAAGGGCATCAGTCATCTGACCACGCTGGCAGGCTATGTCCACTGGAAGCTAACGGGGCAAAAAGTATTAGGCGTTGGCGAGGCCTCGGGCATGTTCCCCATCGACAGTAAGACCAACGACTATGATGCGCGCATGCTTGAACAATTCAACGAACTGCTCAAAGCGGAAAACATCCCGTGGAAACTGCAGGATATTTTGCCCAGCGTCCTGGTAGCAGGAGATGACGCAGGCGTTCTGACAGAAGAAGGAGCAAAGCGCCTCGACCTTACTGGGCAGTTGCTCGCTGGATCCAAACTTTGTCCACCCGAGGGCGATGCTGGCACAGGCATGGTCGCGACCAACAGCATCGCAGAGCGAACCGGCAACGTCTCCGCAGGGACATCGGTCTTTGCAATGATCGTTTTGGAAAAGGCATTGTCGAAACTGTATCCCGAGATCGACATGGTGACGACGCCCACAGGCAAGCCGGTCGCGATGGTCCACAGCAACAACTGCACATCCGATCTCAACGCGTGGGTCGATGTGTTCCAGGAATTTACAAAAGCACTCGGCGTGGAGATCAGTGAATCACAGTTGTATGAAACGCTGTACAAGCAGGGACTCTTGGGCGATGCCGATGGCGGTGGATTGCTTGCCTACAATTATGTTTCGGGCGAACACATTACGCATCTGGAAGAAGGACGCCCGATGTTCGTCCGTACACCGGAGAGTCGTTTCACGCTGTCGAACTTCATGCGCACACATTTGTTTTCATCACTCGGTGCACTGAAACTTGGCATGGACATTCTGTTTGATCGGGAGCAAGTGAAGCTCGACCAACTGCTCGGTCATGGCGGTTTCTTCAAAACAGCGGAAGTGGGACAAAGAGTCATGGCGGCCGCGATGAATGTCCCTGTTTCCGTGATGGAGACCGCAGGTGAGGGCGGCGCATGGGGAATTGCACTGCTTGCCGCTTATATGCTCCACAAATCAAAGGATGAACCATTAGAAGCCTATCTCTCGGGCAAGGTCTTTGCCGGGGAAGACGCCACAACGATCGCGCCCGATCAACGGGATGTGGATGGCTTTACGAGGTTTATGGAACGCTACAAGAAGGGCCTGGTCATCGAACGGGCTGCTGTGGAAGGATTGAAATAGAAAAGGAAATCATAAATTATGTCGTTGCTTCGTCGGGAAGAGCACCCTCCTCGCAACGACATGTGGAGAAACGTTTGCTCGAAAAACGAAAACACGAATTGGATGAAGCGCTCGAAGAATATCAAATTGAATCGCAGGAGCGACAAATAGTATGCAGACTTTCCC
>Ga0114129_10013045_pt1 | contig 11836 bp, 11 predicted proteins | sample RhiMetdeltSRZDD1_FD_80071 | JGI IMG/M metagenome (GOLD analysis project Ga0114129, IMG submission 80071) | Populus rhizosphere microbial communities from Tennessee, USA - Rhizosphere MetaG P. deltoides SRZDD1 (version 2) (version 2) | ecosystem: Host-associated > Plants > Roots > Rhizosphere >... | reverse complement strand
GCCTTTGTCCCACCTTGCTCAGTGAATGAGTTTCGGGCGTTGAACAACGAACTTCTGCCTTTGGCCCTCCTTGCAGCCGGAGCCCCTTCCGACTGAGGTCGGGACTATCTTCGCGCGTGATGGCGACCGTCTACGCGGTGGCGAACCAGAAGGGCGGCGTGGGGAAGACCACGACCGCGGTGAACATGGCCGCGTGCGTGGCGGAGGCCGGCTACCGAACGCTGCTCGTCGATCTCGATCCTCAGTGCAACGCGACTGTTGCGCTGGGGGTCGGCAAGGACCTCGAGCCGAACACGTACACCTGCCTGCTGGGTGGCGACGATCTGCTCGCGGCCTGCCGCTTGACCGGTATCGGCTCCCTGTCGCTCGTTCCCTCGACGCCGGACCTCGCCGGCGCGACCGTGGAGCTCCCACGGCTCGAGTCATCGGAGCAGCGGCTGCGCGAAGCGCTCGCGCCGGCGCATGCGGAGTTCGATCACATCGTGCTGGATTGCCCGCCGTCACTGGGGCCGCTCTCGGTGAATGCGCTGGTGGCCGCCGATCGCGTGATCGTGCCGGTGCAGGCCGAGTATCTGGCGCTCGAGGGGCTGGCGCAGTTCCTCGACACGCTGGCGCTGATCCAGCGCGAGTTGAACCCGGGGCTGAAGGTCGCGGGCATGCTGCTCACGATGTTCGACAGCCGCACGCGGCTCGCGCTCGACGTGGAACGCGAGCTGCGCGAGCACTTCCCTACGCTTGTGCTCCGAACCGTCATCCCGCGCAACGTCCGGATCGGCGAGGCCCCGAGCTACGGCCGGCCGGTCATTCACCACGACCCCCATTGCGCGGGCGCGGATGCGTACTTCGAGCTCGCTAAGGAGGTGGCCGAACGTGGCTGACAGAGGAATCGGACGAGGACTGGCCGCGATCCTGCCCGCGACGCGCGAGCACGACGAGAGCCTGCAGCAGCTCCCGGCGACGTTGATCGACCCGAACCCTCGCCAGCCCAGGACAAGCTTCGACGATGCGGAGCTCGCCGAGCTGGCCGAGTCGGTTCGCGCGCGCGGCGTCCTGCAACCCGTGCTGGTCCGGCCGCTGCCCGGCGGCAGGTACGAGCTGGTGGCGGGCGAGCGTCGTCTCCGTGCCGCGAGGCTGGCCGGCCTCGACCGGGTGCCGGCGCTCGTGCGTTCGACCGAGGAGAACGAGAGGCTCGAGCTCGCATTGATCGAGAACATGGCGCGGCAGGATCTGAACCCGGTCGACGCTGCCCGCGCCTGTGCGGCGCTGGTCGATGAGCTCGGCCTCAGCAAGGAGGAGATCGGCCGGCGGGTCGGCCGCAGCCGCGCCGCGATCTCGAACATGGTTCGCCTCCTGGAGCTACCGGACGAAGTGCTCGGGATGCTGGAGGCGGGCGAGCTCAGCGAGGGCCACGGGCGCGCGATCCTTCAGGTGCGGGACCGGAATGCGCAGCGTGCGCTTGCACGTCGTGCTCGCGACGAGGACATGTCGGTGCGCAAGACCGAGGCGCTCGCACGTGCGAGCGCGAGCGGGGACGCGCCGCGCGCCCGCGCGCGCCCGCCGCTGGCATCGGCGGATGCGCTCGAGGTATGCCGCGAGCTCGAGGAGTCGCTGACGCAGACTTTCGGCCACGAGGTGCGCGTGCGGATGACCGGCCGGCGCGCGAAGGTCGAGATCGTCTTCGACGACTTGCGGGAGGCGCAGCAACTCGCGGGCAGACTGGCCGGCCCGATCGCCGCCTGAGCCCGGCCGAGGCCGAGCTACGGCCGGTGCCCGAGCGCCGCCTCGAGCTCCGGCGCCCAGCGCATGATCAGCCGGTCCGGCACCAGGTCGAGGCTGCCGTCGAGATCGCGCCGGCGCCAGCGGTGCAGGTGCTTCCAGCCGCTGTCACGCTCGACCTTTTCCTCCAGTTCCTCCCGGGAGCGCGCCGCGTAGTGATTGATGCGCAGCAGGTCGTAGGACGTCGACTTCGCCTGCCCCTCGACCAATGGCCATCGGTTCTCGTCCACCGGAAACCCGTACTCGTACGTGAACCAGTGGGCGCTCTCGCAGCGCACCGCGCGCAGCGGGTCCACGATGCTCTTCACGAGACCCGTGTCCTCGCGGTCACGTAGCGGGTAGTTCTCGATCACGAGGCCCGGCGGGCGCGTGGGATGGCCCGCATGGCTGAACATCGCCCAGTTGACGGCGACGCCCGGCCAGTCCTCGTATCCGCGCAGAAGCTCCCTCACCGATCGGCCTGTGGGGGAGAAGAGAAACTCGTCCAGGTCGAGGAAGGCGATCCAGCGCGCGTCCGCGCGGTGCTCGTGCAGGCAGTGGTCGAACACAGCTCGCTGGTCGAGCGGCGACGCCTCCCACCGGCCGAGGACGACGACGCCCTCCTCGATGTACGGGGCCAGTACCTCGAGGTGCTCGTCGGTGCTCCCGTTGTCGTACAGGAAGAAGCGCTCGACGCCGACGAGCCGGTGAAACTCGATCCATTCGCGAAGGTAGGGCGCCTCGTTGCGATACACGCTGCACGCGGCGAGGTAGACGCCACCTTCGGGCACGCCCCGGCCGGCTTTCGCGGCCCAGTCCGGGGGCGGTTGCTCGGCCCACAGCGCGCGCCCGCGGACCGCGATCACGACCAGGGCTTGCACGTCGAGCATGTCGGCGATCGGCACGGAATGCGACTCGAGCCGTGCCTGCGTCTCCCGCGCGAATTCGAGCTCGGCCGCGTACCGTTCGGCGAGCGCGTCAAATCGCACGGCGGGAGCGCCGGTCCCGAGACCCAGCAGCTCGCGCAGCTCGCCGAAATGGCCTCGCACGATCGGAAGCGATTCCGGCGATACCGCAAACCCCAGCAGCGATCCCATCGTCAGCGCGGCGGGCTGTGCAAGCGCCGCGGTGCGCTCGTCTGCGGGCGCGCGCTCGGCGCGCTCGGCCGCACGCGCGAAACGGGCGAACCGCTCGAGCGCGTCCAGGCTTGGGTCGAGGAAGCCGAGCAGGGGCTCGCGCAACGACTCCGGATCGCGCCGGGCCCACTCGTTCAGCCACCTTGCTTGGCGAATCGGCACCATGATGTTCCGGGGCGACTCGAAGGGGTGACGGTGCGGGGGCCGGAGCGCCTCACGCAGCCGGGCTGGCCATTCGGAATCGCCACGCACGGACTCGAGCGCCTGCCGGATGCGGCCCGCCGCCTCGAGCTTCGGCTGCCGCTCCTCGAAGTCGAACGTGGGCTTGGTTCGAGCGTGGGCGGCGTACTCGAGGAATCGGCTCCACGCTCCCTCGATCATCCATCCAAGGGTAGCTACGCGGCCCCGCGAGCAGCTTCGCCACGCCACGATCCTTCGCTAATCTAGCCCGGTGCGGGTCCGGCCCGCCGCGGGCGATTAGCTCAGTCGGTCAGAGCGCCTCTCTGATAAGGAGGAGGTCCCTGGTTCGAGTCCAGGATCGCCCACTGGAGCGGTGATGACTTCGTCGAGTGGGGGCGACGATGAGAGTCTAGAATCGCTTCAGAGTCCGTTCGGGAGGTCGAAGCAGGTGTCACCGGGAGAACGTTTGACGGCGTGGTCCGCGTTGTTCGCGCGGTCCTCATGGCGGCGTGCCCGATGACCGGTGTGCGTCCCTGGCGGCGCTGGGTCGGGCGGAATGCCGGCGAGCGCCGGAGGATGAAGCGGTATGTCAAGGGCCTCGTGCAGGCTGGCCGCGTCGAGCTCGACGGCAAGTACGTCGTGGGCAGGAACGGATGGCTGTTCCTCGCCGACGACTCCAACGACTCGCTCGCCCAGCACACCGGCGAGCGCGGCCTCTCGTCCGCCGAAGTCGCGGCCTGGACGGCGCTCTTGGGTCGGCGCGTCGAGCGGCTCGGCGCGCGCGACTGTCCCTACCTCATGCTGGTCGCGCCCGACACCCACTCCGTATATCCGGAGTACCTGCCGGTGGGGATGGCGCACGCGGCAGAGCGGCCGGTCCACCAGATCATGAGCTCGGTCGAACGGTCCGCTTCGGGCGCGCGCGTCGTCTACCCCCTGGCGGAGATGACCGCCCAGAAGGAAGCCGGCCTTCCGGTGTGCTCACCGATCGATTCGCACTGGACCGACGCCGGCGCGTTCAGCGCGTATTCGGCTCTCATGGACGAGCTCGAGCAGGTCGTGGACGCGCGGCGCGTGACGCGGTCGGACTTCTTGTTCTTCGACATGGTGGGCGGCGGCGACCTCGGCAGCAAGCTCACGCCGCCGCGCCTCGCGGCCCAACCGGTGGCGCTCGTGCGCTACCCGCAGGCGCGCCTCCTCTACGACAACTGCGTCGAGAACACCGGCTCGCTGGCGATCACCGAGTGCCGGCTGGCGCCGCCCACGACGTGCCTGCTGCTCGGGGACTCGTACGCGTATTCCTTCATGAAGTTCCTCTCCGAGAGCTTCGGCCGCGTCGTGCTTGCGCACACGGCCGCGCTCGATGGGCGGCTGGTCGAGCAGTTCGAGCCGGACGTGGTGATGAGCCTCTCGGCGGAGCGGTTCCTCGTCGAGGTTCCCGACGACGCCCAGGCGAGCCTCGCGGCCCAAGAGCGCGAGAAGCGGAGGGCTCGCAGGACGCGCCCGCCGCTGATCAACTGGTTCCGCGTTCCGCGCTGGCCCTCTCCCGCGGACGCCGAGGCGCTCCGCGCCCACTTTGTCGGCGAAGGGAAGGTTCGTGACGCCACGATCATCTCCGTGCTGGCCTACGGAGGCCTGCTTCCGCAGGAGGTGACGGCGCTCCGCTGGCCCGACGTGGGAGAGGACGAGCTCGTGATTCGAAGGCGCGGACAGAGGGTGGGGCAGGGGCCGCCCGCGCGCCGTGTGCCGCTGATCGGGCCATTGGCAGACGACCTGCGCGAGTGGCGGCGGCTCTCGGATCCATCCCGGCCCCGGTCGCTGGTGTTTCCCGGCCGAGATGGCCATCACTGGGCCCCCGGGGCATGGACCGACTGGCGTAGCGAGGTCTTCGACCCGGCTGTGAAGGCCTGCGGGCTGGACCTCGAATCGCCGCACGAGCTACGCCACACGTTCTGCACGCTCGCGCTTCACGAGGGCCTTCCCACCAGGGAGTTGGCCCGCCGGATCGGCGTGCGCTCGGGGGAGGCCAAGCGGCTCTACGGCTGGCTTGCCGAGATCATCGAGTCGCGCGAGTCGGTCGATCCGGCCACGCTCGTGCGGGCGGCGCGGGGCTCGCCGGCCGCCGCGGCCCTCTAGGCGCCTCCCCCGTCCGGCCCTCCGCCCCCCTCAGGTGCGTTCCTATAATGGCCGGGTACGCGATCCTTCGCGGTCTGGAGCCGATTCAGTGCAGGAGATGGTCATCTACGGCGTGAGCTTCGACATGGTCGGGAAGCAGCCGATCGTGCTGCTCAAGACCATCGACGGGAACAAGTTCCTGCCGATCTGGATCGGGCATCCCGAAGCGGCGGCGATCCTGATGAAGCTGCAGGGCGCGACCACGCCGCGGCCGATGACCCACGACCTGATCAACGACCTGATCAACGAGCTGGACGCTCAGTGCACGCGCGTCTCCGTGACGGAGCTGAAGGACAACACCTTCTATGCGTCGATCACGCTGCGGGTCAACGGCCAGGAGGTCGACATCGACTCCCGCCCGTCCGATGCGCTGGCGGTCGCGGTTCGCACGTCGGCCCCGATCTTCGCCGCGGAGGAAGTGATCCAGGAGAGCGCGATCGAGTTCGAGCACGAGGTCGAGGACACGGAAGAGGTCGTCGACAAGTTCAAGAAGTTCCTGGACGAGGTAACCCCCGAGGACTTTGCGTCAGGGGCCGGCTGAACCGCGTGAACGGTCGAACTAGCGGACGGCGCCGGTAGGCGCCGCTGAGTTTTTGAGGGCCAGCTCCACGAGCCGGCTCACCAGGTCGTCGAACGAGATGCCCGCGGCCTCCGCGGCCTGCGGATAGAGGCTCGTCTCTGTCAGACCCGGGATCGCCTGCGCCTCCAGCACCTGCGGCGTCCCGTCCTCGGGCAGCATCATGTCCACGCGCGCAAAGCCGTAGCACCCGAGCAGCCGGTAGGTCGCGACCGCGAGCTCCTGCGCTCGGGCGGTCACGTCGGGCGGCAGATCGGCCGGGCAGACGTAGTCGGTCTTGCCGATTTCGTAGCGCGCCTCGAAGTCGAAGAAGTACTCCTCCTTGGGCTTCGCCTCCAGGACCGGTAGCGCTTCGACCCCGGCGTCCATCTCGAGCAGCCCGACCGCCAGCTCCCGGCCACGCACGTGCCGTTCGAGCAGCACGCGATCGTCGTAGCTGAAGGCCGCCACGAGCGCGCCGGGCACGTCTGCGGGTGACGCCGCGAACTCGATCCCGAGCGCCGACCCTTGGGCGGCGGGCTTCACGACGAGGGGAAAGCCCAGGCGCTCCTCGATCGCCGGCAGCGCATCGGCGGCGCCCAGCTCGCGAAAGGCCACCTCGCTGAACGCGAAGAAATCGGGGGTCGGGATGCCCTCCTCGACCAGCAGATGCTTGGTCAACACCTTGTCCATCGAGCGCATGCAGGCGAGCACCCCGGAGCCGGTATAGGGCAGCCCGATGATCTCGAGCAGCTCCTGCACGGTGCCGTCCTCACCGCCGCGGCCGTGGAGGGCGATGAACGCCACATCCGCACCCGATTCGCGCAGGCGCTCGATCAGGGTCGAGTCGACGTCGATCGGCAGGACCTCGTGGCCGAGCCGTTCGAGCGCGTCCTGCACGCGCGCCGCCGAGCGCAGCGATACCTGGCGCTCCAGCGAGGGACCGCCTTTGAGGATCGCCACCCTCGTGCTCATGAGCCGCGCGCGCCGCGCTTCGTGTCGCTCGGCCGCTGTGGAAGCGGCACGACGTTGGTCGGAACGTCGGCAGGCTCGACCTCGGGTGCCTGAGCGGGGGCTCCGGCCGCGCGCCCGCTGATCGTCCCGTACAGGCTGATCTGGGCGTCGATCACCTTCCCGATGCGGCGGATGCCCTCCACGATGTCGTTCTCGCTCACGGCGGAGAAATTGAGTCTCATGGAGCTGCCGCCGCGCCCGTCCGCGTAGGCGGCGGAGCCTGGCACGAAGGCCACGTTCTCTTGCTGGATTGCCTTCGCGAGCAGGTCCTCGGTGTCGATGAAGTCGGGCAACGTGGCCCATATGAAGAGCCCACCGCCGGGCTGCGTCCACTCTGCCTGCGGTGGGAAGAACTCGGCCAGCGCGTCGAGCATCGCGTCGCGCCGGCGCCGGTAGATCGTGCACAGGTCCTGCACGTATCCACGCCACCGGCCTTCGGCGAAATAGCCCTCCACGAGCTTCTGCGTGAGGGATGAGGTGCACAGGTCGGCGGCCTGCTTGCCGAGGTTGATCTTGGTCAGGACCGGTGCCGGAGCGGCCACCCATCCCAGCCGGATGCCCGGCGACAGGATCTTCGAGAACGTTCCCAGATAGAGGACGTAGACCCCGCCGTCGAGCGCCCGCAGCGGCGGTAGCGGGTCGCCTTCGTACCGCAGCAGACCGTACGGGTTGTCCTCCAGCACGAGCAGCTCGCGCTCGCGCGCGATCTCCACAAGCCGCTGCCGCCGCGGAGCGGACAGTGTCACGCCGGCGGGGTTCTGGAAGGTCGGCACGGTGTAGATGAACTTCGGCCGGCGCTCCTCCCGCTCGAGCCGGCCAAGCGTCTCCTCGAGCAGGTCGATGCGCATGCCATCCGCGTCCATCTCGATCTGAACGACATCGGCCTCGTAGCTGGAGAAGACCGGCACCGCCCCCGGATATGTCGGGGCCTCACAGATCACCACGTCGCCGGGGTCGACCAGTGTCTTCGTGACCAGGTCGATCACTTGCTGGCCGCCGGTCGTGACGATCACGTCGTCGACGTCGATGTGCATGCCTTCGGCGGCCATCACCTCGGCGATGCAATGCTTGGTCGCCTCGAAGCCCTCGGTGGGCCCATACTGAAGCGCGCTTGCGCACGACTCGCGCGCGATCCGCGCGGTGATCGCGGCGAAGGTGTCCGGCGGAAAGGTCGAGGTGTCCGGCAGCCCCCCCGCGAGCGAGATCACCTCGGGCCGCGCGGTGATCGCCATCAGGTCACGCATCGCAGAGGACCGCATCTGCCGCGTGCGCCTCGCGAAGAGCCCCGCGTAGCGCTCGATTTCGTGGCTGGTGGTTTGGTGCCTGTCCGGCAAGCCTGTTCCGGGTTCGCGGCTTCGCGCGGTAGACCTGCTATACGGTCATCCCGCCCCGCAACCGGCCGACGCTTTGCAGCTCGACCGGCCAGTTGAAGATAGACGATAGGCGCATGGAGCTCTTGATGGCGATATCGACGGGCGTGGGCGTTTCGCTCGCGACCGGAGTCCGGACCTTCCTGCCACCGCTGGCGGTGGGCGCCCTCGCGCGTGCGGATGCGGGCATCGACTTCAGTGGCACGGGATACGCCTTTCTCGAGTCCGTGCCGTGGCTTGCGGTGCTCGTGCTCCTGATCGCATTGCTCACCTTGGCGGAGCGCGCCCGCGTGGTGGTGCCGGCGCTCGTGCTGGCCGCGTGCGCGGTCGCGATCGGCGCGCTCGAGTTCGCGGGCGCGCTGGCGGACGAGGGATATGCCGCCGGCGCCGGGTTCCCCGCGGGCGCGGCCTGCGCGATCGTCGGTTTCCTGGCTGCGCGCGCGTTCTTCGGCCGCGCGGCGGCACGGGCACGCACAGGTGGGGAGGAGGAGGCGGCCTCGCTGGTCGACCTGTTCGCCCAGGGCGCCGCGCTGATGCTCGCCGTGCTCGCCGTGCTCGTGTGGCCGGTGTCCTGGATCGCCGTCGCCTTCGCGCTCTGGGTGCTGGCGGTCCAGCGCCGCCGAAGTGCACAAAAGTACGAAGGCCTGCGCATCCTTAGGTAAGAAAAACTGCCGCCGACTTGCAAGCAAGTCGACGGGTTGTGGCGGGATGATCATTTGATGACGAAGCTTGTTCTGGTCGTGGTCGATGCCCTCAAGCCCGCGATGCTCGAGCGGGCGGTCGAGGAGGGCAAGGCGCCGATGTTCGAGGAGATCCTGCGCCGGGGCTCCTACGTGCCGGACTGCGTGAGCGTGTTCCCGTCGGTCACGCCGGCGGCGTCGGCCACGATCGCGACAGGCGCGCCCGTCGACCGTCACGGGGTGCCGTCGATCGACTGGTACCACCGTGGCGAGCGACGCTACGTCGACTACGGCTCGTCCGGTCAGGCGGTGCGCACGTTCGGCGTGCTTCGCACGATCACGGACACCGTCTACAACATGAACTTCGATCACCTCAGCCGCGTGCAGCCGACCTTCTTCGAGCGGCTCGAGGACGCCGGCATACGCACCGCGTGCACGCCGTTCCTGATCTTCCGCGGCCGCACCCGTCACGAGTTGACGCTGCAGGGGTGGATGCGCCGCGTCGCGCGAGCCGCCAACTTCCGGCACGCCGTCTACGGTCCGTCGGAGCTCTTCTACGGCGAGCTGTACGCCTCCCGTGAAGTGGACTGCACGGGTGCGATCGCGAGACCGGGGACGCGCGATCCCTATTCAGGCTGCGTGGCGGCCTTCTGCGAGCGAAACGACCTTTATGACTTCATGTTGTTCTCGCTGCCCGACAACGATCACTACTCGCATCACCACGGCCCCGCCGAGACGCTCACCTCGATCGCTCGGGCGGACCGTCACCTCACCGATCTCGTGGAGGCCGCAGGCGGCGCGGACAGTTTCTTCGCGGACCACGCGCTGATCCTGATGGCTGACCATTCGCAGACCGCAGTCGACGACCGGATCAGGCTCGACATGGCCCTGGGCGACTGGCGCGTCTTGCTCCCGAACGACGTCGAGCCGGCCGACGCCGAGCTGGCGGTTTGCCCAGGGGCGCGGTCGGCGATGGTGTACGTGCTGCGCGAAGAGGAGCGCGAGGAGACCACGCGGAAGGTGATCGCCCGGCTGCGCGAGCTCGACGGCGTGGAGGTGCTGGCGTGGCTGGACGGCGAGGAGGCGTGCGTCTGGACTGGGCGCGGTGAGCTCCGGTTCGGTCCCGGCGCGACCGCGCACGACGTGTTCGAGGCGGGCTGGGACGTGGACGGCGCGCTCGAGACGCTCGAGCTGGAGCACGTCGACGGAGTGATCGGCAGCCGTGTCTACCCCGACGGGCTGGGACGGCTGTGGTCGGCGCTGCATTGCGCCGGCGCGGGCGACGTGCTCGTGTCGGCCGCGCGCGGGTACGAGTTCGTGGACTGGGGCGGCGCCGATCACGTGGGCGGCGGCAGCCACGGCTCGCTGCGCCGAGGCGACTCGCTGGGGCCACTGGCGTTCGTCAACTGTGGTCCGAATCTGGGCGGTGACGGGGCGCGGGCGCGTCCATGGTCGATCGCCGACGTTTACGAGATCGTGCTCGAGCACTTCGGTGTCACGACATGAGCAAGCGCGTGCTCGCCAAGGGCCGCGTGCAGGGCGTGTTCTTCCGAGACACAGTGCGCAACGCGGCCGAGCGCGAGGGCGTCGCGGGCTGGGTGCGCAACAACCCGGACGGCACGGTCGAGGCGTTCTTCGAAGGGCGCCCGGATGCGGTGGAGCGGCTCGTGTCGCTTGCGCGCCAGGGGCCGCCGGGCGCGCGTGTCGAGGCGCTCGAGGTGGTCGAGGAGCCGGACCAGGGCATCGAGGGCTTCCGTGTCCGATGAGCGTGTCGGCTATCTTGAGCCGCGATGGATGATGCTCACCTCGCCGTGAGCAGCCCCCCGCAGACCGAAGCCCGCCCGCGGGCGAACACGGGTTCCGGGCTGCAAGACACCGCGTCCACCCGGCGCGAGCGCGCCGGGCACCATGCGCGACGCGTTCGCCTTGGGCTCAAGCGGCCGCACAACTGGATGCAGCTCGTCAAGTTCTCGGTCGTAGGCGCGACGGGTTACGTGATCAACCTCGCTGCCTTCTCGGCGCTGGTCGAGGGTGCGGGCGTCCACTACCGGGCGGCTGCGGTGCTCGCGTTCTGCGTCGCGGTCACCAACAACTTCCTCTGGAACCGGCACTGGACGTTCGACGCGAAGCATGGCCACGCCGGCTTCCAGGCCGCGCGCTTCCTGGTCGTCAGTCTCGTCGCGCTGGTCTTCAACCTGATCGTGCTGGAGCTCCTGGTGAGTGTCGCGGGGGCGCCCAAGATCCCGGCCCAGGCGATCGCGGTGCTGGCGGCGACCCCACTCAACTTCGTCGGCAACAAGCTCTGGAGCTTCGGCAAGCCGACATCACGCGTCCGCCGCAGCGCCTCCGGCTGAGCCGGGCCGTGCGCCGCGGGTGCGCCGTCGCCACGGCTTCGGCGGCCGTGCTTCTGATGCTGCACGCCGTGCCGGCGGACGCCAAGGGCACGCAGGCGGCGCAGGAGAACACGGTGCTTGCGCGACCCGCGTCCCAGACCCAGCCTCCGCCCCAGCATTCCCTGAACGCGATTCAGGCGACCGCAATTGCCGCTCGCGCACCCAAGCTGCGCGAGGAGTTGACCAGGCACGCCAACACCACCCACGAGGCATACACGAAGGGGCCCCGCCGCTGGCAGGTGAGCTGGTACGACGGAAACAACGAGATCGGCCAGGTGGTGGTCGACGAGCGCACCCGCCGCCCCGTCGAGGTCTGGACCGGCGTCCAGGCGGCATGGCAGATGGCCCGGGGATTGCCGGGTGCGTTCGGGCGCAAGGTCAACTCACCACTGGTCTGGATCCCATTGATGGTCGCCTTCTTCCTTCCCTTCTTCGACTGGCGGCGGCCGTTTCGCCTGCTTTACCTGGACCTCCTGGTGCTGCTGTCGTTCTCGCTGTCGCACGTTTTCTTCAACAGGGGCGACATCGACACGTCGGTCCCGCTCGTGTATCCGCCGCTCGTGTACCTCTTCGCACG
>Ga0114129_10013044_pt1 | contig 11836 bp, 11 predicted proteins | sample RhiMetdeltSRZDD1_FD_80071 | JGI IMG/M metagenome (GOLD analysis project Ga0114129, IMG submission 80071) | Populus rhizosphere microbial communities from Tennessee, USA - Rhizosphere MetaG P. deltoides SRZDD1 (version 2) (version 2) | ecosystem: Host-associated > Plants > Roots > Rhizosphere >... | reverse complement strand
GGAGGCGATCGACTCGGTCCTCGAGCTCGAGCGCTGGGGCCTTCCGTTCAACCGCACGCCCGACGGGCGGATCGACCAGCGCAGGTTCGGAGGGCACACCCGCAACCACGGCGAGGGCCCCGTTCGCCGCGCGACCTACGCGGCCGACCGCACCGGGCACATGATCCTGCAGACCCTGTTCCAGCAATGCATCAAGAACGACGTCCAGTTCTTCAACGAATTCTACGTCTTGGACATGCTGATGAACGGCGATCGCGTGTGCGGCGTCGTCGCGTACGAGCTGTCGACCGGCGAGCTGCACGTCTTCCACACGAAGACGGTCCTCTTCGCCACCGGCGGCTACGGCCGCATCTTCAAGGTCACCTCGAACGCACACGCGCTGACCGGCGACGGCCCGGCCGTCGTCCTGCGCAGCGGCCTGCCGCTCGAAGACATGGAGTTCTTCCAGTTCCATCCGACGGGCATCTACGGGATCGGCATCCTGTTATCGGAGGCCGCGCGGGGCGAGGGCGGCATCATCCGCAACGCGAACGGCGAGCGGTTCATGGAGCGATACGCCCCCACGATCAAGGACCTGGCTCCTCGCGACGTGGTGTCGCGTTCGATCTATCAGGAGATCAAGGAGGGCCGGGGCCTCGGCCGGAAGGGCGACTACGTGCTCCTCGACCTCACCCACCTCGACCCCCGGGTGCTCGAGGAGAAGCTTCCCGACATCACGGAGTTCGCGCGCGTCTACCTCCAGGTCGAACCGAAGGACGAGCCCGTCCCGATCCAGCCGACGGCGCACTACGCGATGGGCGGCATCCCCACCGACGTGCACGCCCGGGTCGTGGTGGGACCCGACGAGGAGGTCGTACCCGGCCTGTACGCGGCCGGAGAGTGCGCGTGCGTCTCGGTCCACGGCGCGAACCGCCTCGGGACGAACTCCCTCCTCGACATCGTGGTCTTCGGCCGCCGCGGGGGCGACGACATGGTGGCGCATTGCCTCGCGACGGAGCTCCCGGCGATCGACGACGACGTCACGACGCCGACGCGGGATCTCCTCGACGGGATCCTCACGCGCCGGGACGGCGACAACGCCGCCGACATCCGCGCGGAGCTCCAGGATTCGATGTTCGATCTCGCGTTCGTGGTCCGGACGGATGAGGGCCTCGGGAAGATGCACGAGATCCTCGACGGCCTCCGCGAGCGCTACGAGCGCATCTCGATCGGCGACACCGGCACCGTCTACAACACCGATCTGATGGAGGCGGTCGAGCTCGGCTACCTGCTGGACTGCGCCGCGGCGCTCGTCGCGGCCGCGCAGGCCCGCGACGAGAGCCGCGGCGCCCACTACCGCGAGGATCACCCGCTCCGCGACGACGCGAACTGGCTGAAGCACTCGCTCGCGTACCGGCAGGACGACGGGTCGATCCGCCTCGAGACCAAACCGGTCAAGATGGGTCCCTACATCCCGATGGAGCGCAAGTACTGATGGTCGCGGATCCCGTCAGCGTCGCGGAGGTCCTGAATACGTCGGAGGAGCGTCGCGTCGGGGGGTCGCATCTGATGACGCTCACGCTCCGGATCCGGCGATTCAACACCGAGGTCTCCGACGATCCGTGGTGGGACGAGTTCACGATCCACGTGGACCCGTACGAGCGGCTGGTCGAGGCGCTCCATCACGTGAAGTGGCACCTCGACGGCACGCTGACGTTCCGCCGCTCGTGCGCGCACGGGATCTGCGGCTCGGACGCGATGGTGATCAACGGCCGCAACGCGCTCGCGTGCAAGGTCCTGGTCCGCGACGTCGCGCCCAAGGTGACGATCGAGCCGATCCGCGGGCTGCCCGTCCTGAAGGACCTGATCGTGGACATGGAGCCGTTCTTCGACGGGTACCGCCACGTCCTGCCGTACCTCGTGAACGACGAGGAGGTGGAGCGGGAGCGGACCCAGTCGCCCGAGGAACGCCACCGCTTCGACGACACGACGAAGTGCATCCTGTGCGCCGCCTGCACCACCTCGTGCCCGATCTTCTGGGCCGACGAGACCTACATCGGCCCGGCGGCGATCGTGAACGCGCACCGGTTCATCTTCGACTCGCGGGATCGCGGCTCCCGAGCGCGGCTCGGCATCCTGTCCGAGAAGACGGGGGTCTTCCGTTGCCGTACGACGTTCAACTGCACGGAGGCGTGCCCCCGCGGCATCGAGGTCACGAAGGCGATCCAGGAAGTGAAGCGCGCGATCCTGACCGGTCGTGCCTGAGGCTCGCCCGGCGCGGGCCCGCTCAGGCCGTCACCTTGACGACCCTCGCCGGAGACCACCCCGAGACGTCGCCGGACAGGTGCGTTCGAGCCCGGAAGCGGAACGTCCCGGCCCCGCCGGGCTTCACCACGAAGCTGGCGAGGGTCGTCCCGCTCTTGATCGTCGTCCACGGACCGTCGTTGCGACGGCGCTGCACGTCCCACGTGGGCGCGGGGACGAACGTCCCCTGATCGCCGATCCGCAGGACGAACGACGCTCCCAGCACGATCGTGGCTGCGCTCGCGTGCGGCCGCACCGTGATCGTCCCGTTCATGAACCCGTGGATCTGGCAGTGGTACCGGTACGCGCCCGCGCCGAGGAGCTGCACGTCCGCGTCGGCGCCCGAGCTCAGGAAGCCGGTGTCGAAGATGCCGGTGTCCGCGGTCGCCGTGTGCGTGAGCGGATCACCGTTGTGCCAGCAGACGTGGAGGTCGTTCTGCGCCGCGACCGTCCAGGCCGACGGATCGAACGAGGACCCCTGGATCGCGATCGTGCGATCGCACCCGGTGGCGGCGGCAGGCGATGCGGTCACGCCGAGGCCGACCAGGCTGAGCGCGAGCAGCCCGATCGATCGACGCATAGGGACCCTCCTTCGTGAACGGCGGCGAGGGTAGTACGCGCGACGCCGTGGGAGGGACGGGCGGCGTCGCCGCTCCCCGGCATCGTGTCACGACGATCCCGGGCGACGGGATCGGCCCCGAGGTCGCCGCGGCCGCCCGCCGCGTCGTCGACGCGGTCTGCCCGGGGATCGAGTGGGTCGAGCGGTCCGCCGGCTCGGTGGCCCTCGCGGAGCACGGCGACCTGCTGCCGGACGCCACCCTGGCGTCGATCCGCGACACACGTGTCGCGATCAAGGGCCCGATCACGACGCCCGTCGGTACCGGCTTCCGGAGCGTGAACGTGGCGCTGCGGCAGGAGCTGGACCTGTTCGCGGCCGTCCGCCCGACCCGGTCGCACCCCGGCGTCCCGACGAGACACGGGTCGGTCGACATCGTGGTGATCCGCGAGAACACCGAGGACCTGTATCGAGGGATCGAGTTCGCCGCCGGCTCCCCGCAGGCGGAGGCGCTGCGCGAGGAGCTCCGCCGGATCGCGGACCTGGAGGTGCGTCCCGACGCCGGCGTCACGCTGAAGCCGATCTCGGTCGCCGGGACGCGACGGATCGTGCGGTTCGCCTTCGAGTACGCGAAGAGGAACCGCCGCGCCCGGATCACGCTGGGTCACAAGGCGGGCATCATGCCGACGTCGGACGGCCTGTTCCTGCGCGTGGCTCGTGAGGACCCGATCGACCGAGGCGACGTCGAACTGGAGGACGTGCAGATCGACCACCTCACCGCGCGGCTCGTGCGGGAGCCGGGGCGATTCGACATCCTCCTGCTGCCGAACCTGTACGGGGACATCATCTCGGACCTCTGCGCGGGGCTGGTCGGCGGTCTCGGGCTGATCCCGGGGGCGAACATCGGCTGGGAGTACGCCCTGTTCGAGCCGGTCCACGGAAGCGCCCCCGACATCGCGGGCCGCGGCGTCGCGAACCCGATCGCGATGATCCTCTCGGCCGCGATGATGCTCCGCCATCTCGGCGAGCTGCCCGCGGCGGTCGCCGTCGAGACCGCCGTGGACGCGGTGTTGCGCGGCGGGACCGTGCGCACCGCGGACCTGGGAGGCTCGTCCTCGACCGGCGAGATCGCCGAGGCGATCGTCGCGGCGCTCCCGGGTTAGGAGGGAGCCGCGGGACCCCGACCGGGGTCCGGGTCGAGCCGTCAGCAGCCGGGTTCGCCGTGGTGTCCGCAGCAGCCTTTGTTCACGACCGACCTCGCGCGGTTCTTGATCGTGAGGGCGACCCTGCGCCCGAACGGAAGATCCGACGTCGACCAGTTGGTGAAGAAGGCGCCGACGTACCGGCGCAGCTCCGTGCGGAACGAGCCCACGCTCGCATCGTAGTGCTTGGTCGCCGGGTCGCCGGATGCCACACTCGGCCCGTGCCCGACGACGGAGGATCGCGCGCGATCGCTTTCGCATCGTGCGCCGCCGGCGCGCTCCTCGCGGGCATCGGCGCCACGCTCCCGTGGACGACGGTCGGCCTGGTGGCGGACGAGAAGGGCGTCCTGGACGAGACGTTCCACGGGATCGACCTCGCCGCCGGGATCGTGGTCCTCGTCGCGGCGATCGTCGTGCTGGCGATGCTGTTCGCGATGCGCCTCGTGTCGGGCCGGGGGCGGCGCCTGCTGGCGCTCGGGCTCCTCGTGGCCGGCCTGGCGATCCTCACGGCGACGCTGCTCGCGGGGCTCGCGGCCGGCGACCGGGCGGTCGCCGAGATGGCAAGGGTGGCCGCCGACACGGGGGGCCTGACGACGGCCGAGGCGGAGGAACTGATCCGGGCGAACCCCGACCTCGCCGTCCACGCCGACCTCGAGATCGGGTTGTGGCTGTCGGCGCTCGGTGGGGTGCTCGTGGTCGTCGGCAGCGTCGCGAACGCCGCCTGGGCCCGTCGGCCGGGCGACGCGATCGGCGAGGCCGGGCCCTAGAGATCCGCGAGGTCCGCGCACTTCGCGCGGATGCCCTCGGCCGCGTTGCGGAGGCTCGCGAGCTCCTGGTCGTTCAGCTCCAGCTCGACGATCTCCTCGACGCCTGGCGTGCCGAGCCGCGCAGGGACGCCGACGTAGACGTCGGAGATGCCGTACTCCCCCGTGGTCCATGCACATACCGGCAGGACCTCGTGCGCGTCCTCGGCGATCGCGCGGACCATCGCCGTCACCGAGGCGCTCGGCGCGTAGTAGGCCGATCCCGACTTCAGGAGCCCGACGATCTCCGCGCCGCCGTCGCGCGTGCGCTGGAAGAGCCGGTCCAAGGTGGCGTCGTCGACGAGGTCCGGGAGGGGCTTCCCGCCGACGGTGGCGTGCCTCGGGAGCGCCACCATCGAGTCGCCGTGCGACCCCAGCGTGATCGCCTCCACCGTCGAGGGCGAGACCCCGAGCTCCTCGGCGATGAACGACCGGAGCCTCGCGGAGTCCAGGACACCGGCCATCCCCATCACGCGCTCTCGGGGGAAGCCGGACTCCTCCGCCGCGAGGAACGTCATCTCGTCGAGCGGGTTCGAGACCACGATCAGGACCGCGGACGGGGATCCGGGCACGACGTTGCCGATCACGTCGCGCATGATCGCGGCGTTCTGCCCGAGCAGGGCCATCCGGCTCATCCCCGGCTGCCGAGGGAACCCCGCCGTGATCACCACGAGGTCCGAACCCGCGGTCTCGGCGTAGTCGTTCGTGCCGACGATCGCGGGCTCGTAGCCCGCGACCGGCGCCGCCTGCCGCAGGTCGAGGGCGAGCCCCTGCGGCTTGTCCTCGATGATGTCGATCAGGCAGACCTCGGCGAGGCCGGCCTCGAGGATCCGCATCGCGGTCGTCTGCCCGACGAAGCCGCTTCCGACGACGGTGACCTTCATGCGCGCATCAGCTCCTCCGCAACGGAGCGGCCATGCTATCGGGCGGGTCCGAGCCGCTCGATCACGGCTTCGGTCATCCGCCGGGTCCCGACCGCGGGCCGGTCGTCGCCGACGGCCCGCAGGTCGGGCGTGACGTCGACCCCGTCGAGCAGGACGCCGGCGATCGCCTCCTCGAGGCGATCGCCGGCGTCCTGCTCGCCCACGTAACGGAGCAGCATCGCGCCGGAGAGCAACGCCCCGACGGGATCGGCTCGGTCCCGCCCCGCGAGGCGCGGGGCGGTTCCGTGCGTCGCCTCGAACACGGCCACCTCGTCGCCGAGGTGCCCGCCCGGCGCCACGGCCGGCCCGCCGATCAATCCCGCCGCGAGCTCAGAGACGATGTCGCCGTAGAGGTTGGGCAGCACCAGGACGTCGAACCGCTCCGGTGTCTGCACCAGCTGCATGCACAGGGCGTCGATGATCCGGTCGTCGAATCCCACGTCCGGGTACTGCTCCGCGATCCGCCGGGCGACGTCCAGGAACAGCCCGTCGGAGTCCTTCATGATGTTGGCCTTGTGCCCGGCCGTGACGCGTGCGCGACCCCGGCGCCTCGCCTCCTCGAACGCGAAGCGGACGATCCGCTCGCTGCCGGCGGTCGAGATCGACTTCACCGAGATGCCGCTGTCCGAGCGGATCCGCGCGCCGGAGCTCCGCTCGACGAACGCGATCAGGTCCTCCGCGGCGGCCGAGCCCATCTCGAACTCGACGCCGGTGTAGACGTCCTCGGTGTTCTCCCGGACCACGATCAGATCGACGTCCTCGTACGCGGAGGGGACGCCCACGAGCCGTCGGCAGGGACGGACGTTCGCGTACAGATCGAGCGCACGGCGCAGGGCGACGTTCACGTTGGGGACGTCGACGCCGACCGGCGTCGCGATCGGACCTTTCAGCGTCGCCTCGGTGTCCCGGATCGTTGCGAGCGCGTCGTCGGGAAGGGCCGTACCGGTTCGCCGGAGCGCGGCGTCGCCGACCGCCACCTCGACCCAGCGGACGTCGAGGCCGGTGGCCTCGATCGCGCGCCTCGTCGCGTCCACCACCTCGGGACCGATCCCGTCGCCCGGGATCGCGGTCAGGGTATGGGTCACGGCGCGGTGCCTCCTCGGCGCTCGGTCATCCGTCGGGGTGCCGACTATCCTGGCAGGCACGTGTTCGGCCCGTTCACGGGTCGCCCCAGGACGGGAGGTGCGTTGGCCGACAAGGGACTCCGAGAGGTCATCGCGGCCGACACCCGCCTTTCCGACATCGACGGGGAGAAGGGAACGCTCTCCTACGTCGGCTATCAGATCGAGGACCTCGCCGAGCACGCCAGCTTCGAGGAGGTCGTCCATCTCCTGCACCACCTCCGGCTCCCCACGACCGCCGAGCTCGAGGAGCTGGAGGGCTTCCTCTCGGACGCGCGCGAGCTCCATCCGTTCCAGATCGAGTTGATGCGCACCCTGGCCGAGCAGACGTCGCCGATGTCGATGCTCCGCACGTCGGTCTCCGCGGCCTCGGCGTTCGACCCGGATGGCTGGGACGAGTCGGCGGAGGCGCAGGCCCGGAAGGCGTTCCGGCTCGTCGGGACGACCGCGCCGCTGATCGCGACCTATCACCGGCTGCGCACCGGTCTCCCGCTCGTGCCGGCCGACCCCAAGCTCCCGCACGCGGCGGACTTCCTGTGGATGCTGCACGGTGAGCCGCCGGCCGAGGAGGACGCGCACGTGCTGGACACCACGCTGGTCCTCTACGCGGACCACACGATGAACGCCTCCACGTTCACCGCGAGGATCGTCGCGTCGACCCTCGCCGACATGTTCTCCGCGATCACCGGCGCGATCGGGACGTTGAAGGGGCCGCTCCACGGCGGCGCCAACGAGGAAGCGATGAAGATGTTCGAGGAGGTCGGGAAGCCCGAGAACGCCGAGGCGTACGTGCGCGACCGCCTCGAGCGGCACGAGAAGATCTTCGGGTTCGGGCACGCGGTCTACAAGACGTACGACCCCCGCGCGCGGATCCTGAAACGGCTGTCCGCCGAGTCGTGCGAGCGCGCTGGCCAGACGAAGCTCTTCGAAACGGCGGAGGCGATCGAGGTCACGACGTTCGAGCAGCGTCAGCTCTATCCCAACGTCGACTTCTACGCCGCCGTCGTCTACCACGTGCTCGGGATCCCGACGGATCTGATGACGCCGCTGTTCGCCGCCGCCCGGATGGCGGGGTGGACGGCGCACGTTCGCGAGCAGTACGCCGACAACAAGGTGATCCGACCGGGCTCCCGCTACGTCGGCCCGGCCTCACAGACGTGGATCCCGATCGAGGAGCGCGAGGCGGCGTCGGACTGAGGGCTCGCCCGGCGGGTGCGGATCATCAGGCCGTCGGGCGCGGGAAGAGACCCGCCTCCTCGACCACGGCGCGGACGAGGTCGTCCCGGCCGATCCCCATCAGATGGATGCCCGCGATGCCGTCGATCGCCCGGATCCGGCGCGCGACGTCGACGGTGTAGCCGAGGCCGGCCGCCTCGGCGTCGTCGCCCGCGTCGTCCAACAGCGCGATCGCATCGGCCGGGACGTCGACGCCGTACAGCCCGTCCAGGAACCGCGCGTTCGCGCCGCTCCGGAGCGGGACGAGGCCCACGAGTACCTTGGCCCGCTCGAAGATCCCGCGGAGGCGCACCAGTTCGGCCCACTCCGCCAGGCGATCGGTGTCGTACGCGATCTGCGTCCACACGACGTCCCCGCCGGCGTCGAGCTTGGCCTCGAGCTTCGCGGGGTCGTACGGGTCGGCGAGCGGGACGTCCGCCACGCCCACCAGGTAGCGCGGCGGATCCGCGATGTCCGCCCCGGCGCCCGTCGTTCCCTCGTCGCGGATCCGCCGCGCGAGCGCGATCACGTCGTTCGGCGCCAGGTCGAACACGGGCATCGCGTCCGGATGATCGCCCGCGTGCATCGGGTCGCCGCCGAGGACCAGGAGGTTGCGCGCGCCGAGCGCCCAGCCGCCGAGCAGGTCGGCCGTGATCGCCAGGCGGTTGCGGTCGCGGCACACGATCTGCAACGTCGGCTCGGCGCCGGCTTCGCGCACGAATCGGGCACCGGCGACGGGCGACATCCGAGGGGACGCCGAGGGATTGTCGGTCACGTTGATCGCGTCGACGTAGCCGACGAGGCCGCGCGCCGCCTCGCGGATCTGCGCCGCCGAGCCCGACCGGGGCGGCACGACCTCGCCGGTCACGACGAACTCGCCGGCATCGAGCAGTGCGGCGAGCCGGCCGCCGGGGGGCGTCACGCGCCGAAGGCCTGGCGCTCGGCCGCCGTCACGGTGTTCACGAGGAGCATCGCCACGGTCATCGGGCCGACGCCGCCGGGCACCGGGGTGATCGCCCCGGCCACCTCCGCCGCCTCCGCGAAGTTCACGTCGCCGACGAGACCGTCGTCGGTCCGATGCACGCCCACGTCGATCACGGTCCCGCCCGGCTTGACCATGTCCCCCGTGATCAGCTGCGGGACGCCGGCGGCCGCCACGAGGATGTCGGCCCGTCGGGTGTGCTCCGCCAGGCGCTCGGTCTTCGCGTGCGTGATCGTGACGGTCGCGTTCCCGCGGATCGAATCCTGCGCGAGCATGATCGAGAGCGGCGCTCCGACGAGATCGCCGTAGCCGACGACCACGACCTCGGCGCCCTCTAGCCGGATCCCGCTGCGCAGCAGTAGCTCGACGATCCCGTACGGCGTCGCGGGCTGGAACGTCGACTCACCTCGCACGACCATCCCGACGTTCCACGGATGGAGGCCGTCCACGTCCTTCTCGGGCGCCATCGTCCGCTGGACCTCGAGCTCGTGGACGTGGGGAGGCAGCGGGAGCTGGACGATGATCCCGTGGATCTCGGGGTCCCGGTTCAGCCGTCGGATCGTGGCGAGCATCTCGCCGGCGGTCACGTAGCCGGGGAGGTTCACCTGCTCCGAGTGGATCCCGACGTCGGCGCAGGCCTTGTGCTTCGCGCCGACGTAGATCCGGGACGCAGGGTCGTCGCCCACGAGCACGGCCGCGAGACCCGGCACGATCCCGTGGTCCGCGAGCGCCTGCACGCGCTCGGCCACCTCCGAACGGATCTGCGCGGCGACGGCCTTGCCGTCGAGGATGAGGGCGGTCACGGCCCCGGATGGTATCGGGTGGTCGAGCCCCGGCGGGCCTCAGTGACGGAAGTGGCGTCGCCCCGTGAGCACGACGGCCATCCCGCGATCCTCCGCCGCGGCGAGGACCGCCTCGTCCCCCTTGGAGCCGCCGGGGTGGATCACGGCCGTGGCACCGGCGTCGCCCGCGACCTCCAGCGCGTCGGGGAACGGGAAGAACGCGTCCGAGGCGACGGAGGCGCCCTTGGCGCGGTCGCCCGCTTTCCGGGTCGCGATCCAGGAGGAATCGACGCGAGACATCTGCCCGGCCCCGATCCCGACGGTCGCGCCGTCCCGCACGAGCACGATCGTGTTGGACTTCACGCGCCACGCGATCGTCCACGCGAGCAGGAGGTCTTGCCACTCGTCGTCGGTGGGCTCGCGACTCGACACGACCTCGAAGTCCTCGCGACCTTCGGTCACGACGTCCCGGTCCTGCACGAGCGCCCCACCGGGGATCGCGCGAACGTCGAACCCGGCCGGGTCCGGGATCGGCGCCTCGACGAGCCGGAGGTTGGCGCGCTCGCCGAAGAGCGAGCGCGCCTCGGGCTCGAACCCCGGGGCGATCACGACCTCCGTGAACACGTCCCGCATCGCCTCGGCCGCCTTGCCGGTGCACGGCTCGCGGAACGCGACGATCCCGCCGAACGCCGAGACGGAGTCGCACTCGAACGCGCGCCGGTACGCCTCGTCCTGCTCCGCGGCGACGGCGACGCCGCACGGGTTGTTGTGCTTCACGATCACGCAGGCGCCCGCCGGCAACGCGCCGGCGAGCGAGGCGGCGGCCTCGGCATCGAGCCAGTTGTTGAACGACATCTCCTTGCCCTGGAGGACACCGGCGCCGCCGAGCGGAGCGCCTCTGGTGGCGCCGAGACCGACCGCGTCCCGGTAGAGCGCGCCGCGCTGATGCGGGTTCTCTCCGTAGCGGAGATCCTCGACCTTCTCCAGCGCGAGCCCGACGAACGTCGGCAACGCCTCCGTCGCCGCGCGCTCCGCGAACCAGCCCGCTACCGCGGCGTCGTAGGCGGCCGTGTGGGCGAAGGCCTCCGCGGCGAGCCGCTCGCGCGTCGCGCGAGACAGCCCTCCGGATCCGCGGAGTTCCGAGAGGAGCGCCGCGTAGCCGGACGGGTCGACGACGACCCCCACGGACTCGAAGTTCTTCGCCGCGGCCCGGACCATCGCCGGACCGCCGATGTCGATCTTCTCGATCACGTCGTCGACGCCCGCGCCCGACGCGACCGTGTCCCGGAAGGGGTACAGGTTGACGACGACCAGGTCGAAGGGCTCGATCCCGTGCTCGACGAGCTGGGCCTCGTGCTCCGGTTTGCGGCGATCGGCCAGGAGGCCCGCGTGGATCCGCGGATGCAGCGTTTTCACGCGCCCGTCCAGCATCTCCGGCGATCCGGTGACCTCTTCCACCGGCGTGACGGCCAGCCCCGCCTCCCGGAGCGCGGCCGCCGTCCCCCCGGACGAGACGAGCGACACGCCGAGCTCGGTGAGCCCACGGGCCATCTCGACGATCCCGGTCTTGTCGTAGACCGCGAGCAGAGCTCGGCGAACCGGTCGGATCTGCGTCATCTCGTTCCCTCCTCGAGCGTGACGGTACGTCCGTCGACGCGGATCCGGCCCTCGACGAGCGCGGCGGTCGCCGCGGGCAGCAACCGATGCTCGACCTCGTGCACGCGGGCCTCCAGCGAGTCCCAGTCGTCGTCCGGGAGCACCTCGATCGCCTCCTGCGCGACGATCGTCCCGGTGTCGACGCCTTCGTCGACGAGGAACACCGTCACACCCGTCACCTTCACGCCGTAGTCGAGCGCGTCGGCCACGCCGTGCATGCCGGGGAACGCCGGGAGCAGGGACGGGTGCACGTTCAGCCAGCGCCCGGCGTACGCGTCGAGCACGGGCCGCCCGAGCAGGCGGAGATAGCCGG
>Ga0114129_10013043_pt1 | contig 11837 bp, 9 predicted proteins | sample RhiMetdeltSRZDD1_FD_80071 | JGI IMG/M metagenome (GOLD analysis project Ga0114129, IMG submission 80071) | Populus rhizosphere microbial communities from Tennessee, USA - Rhizosphere MetaG P. deltoides SRZDD1 (version 2) (version 2) | ecosystem: Host-associated > Plants > Roots > Rhizosphere >... | reverse complement strand
GTCATTGGCGTCGAACGCAGCCTTACTCATGCTGGCTCTGCCAGTTTCAACTGCCATCATGGCCTTTTGCTTTCTGGGCGAGCGTATGACACCGGTGCGCTGGCTCAGCTTTGCCTTGGCGATTGGCGGTGTTCTCGAGTGCTCCGGAATTGACTGGAAAGAGTTGAATTTGACGAGTGGCCAATATCTTCTCGGCAATCTCATGATCTTTCTCAGCGTCAATGGCAGCGCCTTCTACAACGCCTATAGCAAGAAACTGTTGAGCCGTTATTCGCCGCTCCAGGTGTTGCTCTACAGTTACTATGCTGTCTTTGTCTTCTTGTTTCCTATTACCCTGAGCACTGAACCGCAGGGCTTTCACGACCTGCCGCAGTTTACCCCGGTCGTCTGGCTCGGTCTGATTATGCTGGCATTTTTCCAGTACTTCCTCTCTATGGTTCTCTTTCTCAATGTTCTGACCCGTCTGGATGCGACCCAGGCAGCGCTTTCAAATTACCTCATCCCATTTTTTGGGGTGATCATTGCCGCCGTGGTGCTGCACGAAAGGCTGACTATGTTCATGGTCTTCGGCGGTCTGCTGGTTCTGGCGAGCACACTGCTCGTAACGGTCTACGAAGAGAGGCAGCGGTTGAGAGTCCAAAGTCGCACGACCTTGGACGTTGGACCTTAGACCTTGGACTGGTTGATTTTCAAGCCAGGTCTCGAAGCATTTGCAGCCCCTCTTTCACAACGATTTCAGATGCCTCTGGAGCAAATGGTGAAACTTCCACTTCATAACCGCCCTCTTTGTAGGCGCTGGCAACCGGCAAGTAGCCGAATCCCCCGTTCGAGTATCCCGAAAACAGAGTGCTGGCAAAAGGAGACAGGTCGACAATTCTCTGATTGGTCTCTGTAAAAGGTTCTCCTGGAATCGAGAGCAGGGCCACGGAATCTAGGCGGATTCCCTGCAGCTGCCAATCGATATGAGTCTTGCCCTGGTAGAGTCTGGCATTCTCAGCGCGCATCCCGGCTTGAGTCGCTTTCGCGCGTGCAGCTCTGATCTCTTCATCGGTCCCACGATTTTGCAGTTCCACAAGCTGTTTCTGAAACTTGGCGGTTTCGGCTTCCAGTTCCTCGACCGGACGAAACTGCGCCACTGGGAGTTTGAGCCGGCGTGAAAGCACGCGCAGAAGGGGCGGCTTCATCTCGACGGCTTCTTCCTCGTAAATCGCGATCGGAGCTCCAGACTCAATGACGTTCACGAGGCGATCCCGACGGCCTCTAGTCCTAATGCCAGTGGCAACCTTGGCTCCCTCCAGACCTAACATTTTCCCCTCGCGCCGATAGATTCTCGGGTCACCGGTATAACCCGCTCGGGGTCCGATATTGCCCGTTGCTCCCTGCAGAAAGAGACAAGGACATCCCATCTGCAGCTCCATTATCTGTCTAGCGGCCCCGGGATAGTCAGGAGTGGCAACCAGACATTGCCAGGCCATGATCGTGGGATGACAGGCATAATGCAATACAGTCGCCACAGCGTTCTCCTCGAGGTCGTCGAAGCGAACCACGCGAACTGTAGGGTCAACCGGGCCACTCCAGTTCTTACCCAGAACAACGCGGCCGCTCTCCAACTTGAGCCGACGATTCACGTTGATCTCGCAGGACCCCCTGCCGGCAGCCAGCCGAACAGGCCTTAGGTTTTGCTGAGCTTGCCAGACTGCCCCTGCAATTTGTCGAGGCAGGCTTTCAAGATAACCCAATGCCATGTCCAATCCCTGGGTGATGGTATGCAAACGAAACGTGTTGGGTCCGGAATGAGTGTGGGTACAGGAGAATCGGATGTGTTCTCGAGGGAGTGCTGTTAAAGCGACGACCGCATCGATGATTTTGGTTGTCCACTCTGCATCAAAGCCAATGGCATCAACGTCCAGGATCGCAACCGTAGTCTGAGCGTCTGAAACGACTAAGGCTGTTGCATAGAGCGGCATATCGTTTCCCAAGCCTCTCTGATGCGTTTGTGCGCCCCATCCGCCCTGGGGTGTTCCAGGAGCTGGAGTAATATCAGATCGTCCGGTGCCGGCTAGAAGATGGTCCATGGTAAGCCTCCTGATAATGTCCAGCCCTGGAGTTTGGACTCTTTTGAATATGGGAGGCTGTCTCCGACGGGCGATACTAACTGTACTAATACGGCCAATCGCCGCTCGGAGAGCGCCTCCCACATTCTTTTCTACCTAACACCAGGTCCCCAGAACTGGAACCAGAAGATGTAGGAATACAAAGTCCCCATGACCCCAATGAAAACGGCCCACCACAAAAATAAATTCCTTAACCCCCGATTGCGCTCGCGTTCAGAGTCAGGTAGGTGCGCACTCTGCCAGGACCATGTCAGGGCTTGAGTCACTTCGGGATCTGGGGCCTTCGTGGAATAGGAAATGATAATCATTAAGAGCATGCAGGTCGCCCAGACCAGAAACGTCCGATTCAGCCAATTGTCAAACGGTATAAGCCAGCTGACCCGTTTGAACAGGATTGACTCCACAAACCACGTGTACGGGAAACCAAAGAAGAGGATAAAGGTCGCGGCAGGGGATGTAGCCCGACGCCACAGCACGCCGAGGAGGAAGACCACGGCGATTGGGGCGGCCACCCACGCGCCCACATTCTGAAGCAAGAGAAAAACGGTATGCTGACCGCGAGTAAACCAAAGCGCCAGCAGCGTGGCAACAACCAGAATTCCGAAAGCGCTGACCCTGCCGACCCAGACCAATTCCTTATCTGAACTCCTCTTGCCATGGATCGGTTTATAGAGATCCATCGTGAAAACGGTGCTGGACGAATTCAGCACGGAGCTCAGATGTGACATGAGCGCACTGGCCAAGCCAGCCATGACGACGCCCCCAAGCCCGACGGGAATCAATTCCTTGACCAGCTTCGGATAAGCTTGGTCAGGATCCTGCATCCCTGGGAACAGTTTGTATGCCACAATGCCAGGCACGACCACAAGCAAAGGCAAGAGGATCTTCATGTAACCCGCAAACACCACGCCCATGCGGCTGTCCCATTCACTTCGGGCCCCAAGGCAGCGCTGCACGATGAACTGGTTGGTGCAGTTGTACCAGATCCCGATGGAGAGGAATAGGGAATACACTCCCAGCCACGGATAGTCCTTATGAGTCACCGGGTAGATGAACTTGAATTTCTCGGGCAAGGACTGCATCAGCTCCACAGGGCCTCCAACGCGTTCGAGCCCCACAATTGCAACGATCAAGCCGCCCGCCATTAATACGACAAACTGAAGAAAGTCGGTCCAGGCTACGGCGATCAAGCCGCCGTATATCGTGTAACTCCCCGCCAGCGCCGCGAGTCCTAGGATGGTCAAATTGGGACTAAACCCAAACATCCCCTCAAGTGCCTTGGCCCCGGCGAGCATCACGACGGCCATCTGCGCAATGATCCAAAGGACGAGTGAACAAACCGCAAAGAGATAGCGGCAGGTCTTGTTGTACCGACGTTCCAGAAACTCCGGCATTGTATAGACGCCCCCTCTCAAATAGTAGGGGAGAAAAATCCAGATCAAGGCCGAGAACGTGAACCAGTTCCCCCATTCCCATTGTGCCAGCACAAAGCCCGAGGCATAGGCTGCTCCTACCATTCCGATGAAATGCTCAGTACTGATGTTGGCGGCAATGATCGATCCGCCGATGGCGTACCATGGCAGGCGGTCACCAGCCAGGAAGTAGTCGCGTGCGCTAGCCATACTGCGCCGCGATACCCACAGGCCCAGGCCGATATTGAAAATCAGGTACGCGACAAATAGAGTGAGATCGAGGTAGTTTCTGAACACAGTCTAAGGTCCAAGGTCTAAAGTCCAACGTCTAAAGCCTAACACGCAATGCCCACAACCTTGGACTTTGGGCATTAGACCTTGGACGCTTAAGCGAACTTTCCGTAATCCTTGATCTTCATGACCTCACCTCCCCGCAACGCCGACTGGTGAGCAATGATGCCGGGCAGGGTGTAGGCAATGGCTTCATACACGTTGACCGTGGGCTGTCGGTCTTCAACGATCGATCGAATGAATTCGTGCGTTAGGAAGGTGTGTGAATTCCCGTGTCCCGTCTTTACACGCATCGATGGAGGCAGCTTTTCAAAATGGTCGGGCTGGGCATAGGCCTCAACGCTGACCGTCTCTTCGGGGTAACCGTTGGCGTCGAGCACGATCTTGCCTTCCGAACTCACTCGAACAACGGTATTCGGAGATTGCTGGGGATGTTCCATTACATAAGACATTCGATCTCCGTGAAATTGAGACCGCTCAGCTTCCTTGGCTGCGACGTGCCAGAAGACCGAGATGCGCGTTGAATGGCCGCCCGATGTCTTAAAAAATCCGGTAGTGTTCCAGAATGGATTTTTGTACTCGTTCGTGCGGAGGACCTCGTGGCCGTCTCCCCATCCGACCGCCTGCACCTCGACCAGGCGTTCTCCCGTAACGGGAACGATCATCCCTACGCAATGCGTCGGATAGTGCATCGGGGGAAACCCATGGCGCCAGGTGGGAAAACCGCGTTCGTCGAACATGAGGCTGACCAATCCTTCGTGATGGTATTCCGCTTCTGAATAGAAAATCGTCCCGAATTTCTTCTGTTCGGCCCACTCACGACAAGTGATGATTTCAGGACGATAGTAACTGGTTTCCGCCATCATGTATTTCATGCCTGTCGTCTTGACGATCTCCAAGAGCTGTTCCAGCTCCTCAACAGACATTCCCGCCGGAACCGCGCTGATGACATGTTTGCCGGCTTTCATGGCCTCCGTGGCCATCCAGACGTGGAGAGGAGCTGGTGTGAAAACAGCTACCGCTTCCAGTTGGGGATGTTTCAGGAGCTCTCGGAAGTTTTTGTAAGTGCGAGCTGCACCGTAGGCTTCGGTCAACCGTTTCAAACGATCCTCTCTCAGGTCGCACACTGCAGTCACTTTGCAGTTGGGATCCAAGTGCCACTGGAAGTGGGACCCGAATCCTCCTCCTACGACTCCGATATTGACAGTCTTGTCAGAGGTGGGAAGCCCGGCGGAAGAGGCATCAGCACTGGTTGTGGCGGGTGATGCCCTTAGCCTTGAGGTAGCGGTCATCATCACGGCTGAGGCTCCTGCATGTGCCAGAAATTTTCTACGGGTCAACGATTTTGTTTTGTCATTGGGCATGATCAAATCTCCTTTAACAAGCAGATGTGGCGCATATAGGTGCGTTAGGCGCCTGTGTAACACACCATAACCAAGGGCTGCCGCCCTTGATATCCCAAGCCTGGTAGCCACGGTGAGCGGCTTGTGCGAGCCGTGGGCTTTTCGCCGGTGGAGCCGACCTCCACGCTTCGCAGAACACACTCAGCGTGGCTACCTATGCGATTTGAAAGGGAGAACAGAATTCTCGGAACGTCGCGCATAACAGCCTACGTCTCCTACAGAGGCACGTGCTTCCAACCTTCCGTGCCAAACCGGATGTCTCTCTCTACGAATTCCCAGATCACCAGCTTCTTACCCTGAAGCAGGCTTGGCCTCCGGCTGAGTTCCTGTCGCACCAGGGTTGATGCGCCGCCATCATTGATGATGGTGGCGAGTGGCTGTCGTAGCTTGTTCGCCAGGTGGGCTACGAAGCCAGCTGAGAAAGGTTCATCATTCTGGAATATCCTGAAAAAGCTGTCACCCAAAACCAGGACTGATGAGTGTGGGTCATCCTTGTAGAGCTGGCCTGTTGCTCTGTCAACAACCTGGTTGCAGCTTACTTCTTCGAATGGCAAGTGTTGCTCGATCGCTGGAACTCTGGCCATTCGGATGATGTCGCCGCGACGTTTGACGAACACCGGTTTCAGGTCGTACTCCGCCGAGCCGGCACTGATCCAACCCAGACTACGAATTCTCTCGGCTACAACGTCTGCTGCGATGCTGACACCTCTTCCAGACCAATGGGTGTCCTGGGGCAGATAATACAGCTCTTCGGAGGATGACAGCTGGCTACTGCGCAAGCGTTGAAAGGTTGCGAACAGATCGACCACCTCGATTCCCGCTTCCCGAAGCCTTGCGATCAGGCCTAGAGTGTGAGAAGGAAACGATTCGTCCTTCAATGCCGCTCGACGGGTCAGCTTGTCCGGATAGACACTGGGTTTGCCCGGCATCGGTATTACCATCAAGCGGATGCCCCTTCGAGAGAGTTGCCCTTGGAAAGCCACAATCGCTGAGACAGGATCTTGGTCTGGCTGGGCACGGGAATTGTCCGGCGGATAAGGCTCGACCAAATAGCGGACATCCGGCTTGTAGAAGAGCCAGCCATCCCTTCCTAGTATGGCCTTATCACCAGGATTCGATAGCGTTTCAAACCAGAGATACTGCATCCAGGGTCGCAGTTTCTTCGAGAACCAGGACGAATCCTCCAGCTGTCTCTCAAAGGCCCGCAGGTTTTCCGCGGTTGGAGTCCGAGTGGCAATATCAAGAACCACTGGCGATTGGCCTTGATAAATCTCGATAGCCGCCTGTGTCAGCGGCACAATGAAAATCATCACCAGAAAACAGACGGTCAAAAAGGCTTGATAGCTAGTTTGCATCGAGGAATACTGGGAGTACGCGTCCGAAAGCCCGCGAGGAGGTAAGAAAATTCGATTGTCCCCCCTCACCCGCCCTTCAGGTACCCTCTCCCCCCAAAGGGGGCGAGGGAGTTAACTCTAATTCTTTGCCCTCGCCCTCGCTTCGGGGGAGAGGGACAGGGTGGGGGCCATCCGCAGGCATGCCTCCCGTCAAAACTGAAAATAAAGAAATGGATTAAACGTTTGCGTAAACATCGCCATCACAGCCAGAACAAACAAGGGGACCAGGACCACCGAGCGGCCCCAGTTTAGGCCTTCTACCCAATCGTAGACCTCCAGGCGCTGAAAGGACAGGAACGTACATAACGCTAGAATGGCCAGACTGTACGGGGTATAGATTTCTGCCGCCAGCAAAAGCCCTGCTCGGCCGCCGGAAGCGCCTCCAAACATGCTGTGCAGATAAGAAAGCGCCTGGGGAAAACTCGAGCTGCGGAACAACACCCAGGAAATAAGCACCAACACAAAGGTCACGGCCACGCGGCCCGAATAGGGTAGCCAGGCATAGAGAGTTCGTTTGCCAAACCATCTTTCGAACGCCAAAAGAGTCCCGTGATACGCTCCCCAGATCACAAACGTCCAACTCGCTCCGTGCCAAAGTCCTCCCAGCAGCATCACAAGAGCCAGATTAAAATAGGTTCGTCGCAGATTGTGACGGTTCCCTCCGAGCGGAACATAAAGGTAATCACGCAGCCACGTGGAAAGAGAGATGTGCCAGCGCCGCCAAAAGTCAGTGATGCTTTCGGCCCGATAGGGAGAGGCGAAATTCTTCGGAATGACCAGGCCAAACATACGGCTCAGCCCGACCGCCATGTCGGAGTACCCGGAAAAGTCGAAATAGATCTGAAAGGCATAGGCGATGACGCCGAACCACGCATCCAGAAAGTAGGGTGATTGAGTCGCGAACACCGCGTCTGCTGCGCTCCCCATGGGATTCGCCAGCAGGATCTTCTTGGCAAACCCGACGATGAACAGTGCCACTCCGGTCGAAAATTTATCCCAGGAATGTTCTCTCGACACAAGTTGCTCGGCAATGACGTTGTAACGAACGATGGGACCGGCAACCAGATGAGGAAAGAGGCTGATGAAACAGGAGAGATCTGAAAACGACCGGGCAGGCTTGACAATACCCCGATACACGTCGATTGTGTAGCTCATGCTTTCGAACGTATAGAAGGAGATGCCGATTGGAAGAGTGATCTGGAGAACTGGCAGTAAATCGGCTCCTAAAGTCTGTAAGAGTCTGTTTAGATTCTCGGCCGTAAAGGTGTAGTACTTGAAGAAAGCCAGCAACCCCATGTCGCCACAGATCGCAATCAGCAACCCCGCCAGCCTGCGGCGGCGGCTCGCTCCAGGTGCTGAGATCAACTTCCCGCAAAAGAAGTCCAGCACCGTGGAAATCATCATCAAAATTACAAACCACGGCTCCCACCATCCATAGAAGATATAGCTGGCGAGAGTAAGAAATAGATTTCGCCACTTGAAGGGAAGCGAATAGTAAATCAGAAGAACAGCAGGTAGAAAATAGAAGAGGAAGATGTGAGTTGTAAAAACCATCCTGGATTAGGTCCCAGGTCTAAAGTCCAAAGTCCAAGGTCTAACGTCCAAGGTTTGAAATCATTCGACTTTGGACCCTGGACCTTGGACGTTGGACTTGTTGGTCCAGACTGCCCAATATCGAGTGCCCTTCTGGTCAAAGTACTTGTCTATCACACCTCCCATCCAATGTTGATCCAAGGGAGTCTCAAGAGCCATGCGATGAACGTCTCCCGCCTTGAATCTTTGCAGGTTTCCGCCCAGCTTACCTGAGTTTTCGTCCGCAGCACTGGGACGAGGCTTGAGAGGATTATAGTGCGCCACCAGGATCTCTTCTCCCTGTTTAATCTGGCCCCGGTGAACTGCCAAAACACGGTACTTCAACACGTATGCATAGTTATAGAGATCGTTAGGAGGAAATTCGCCAGGAATTGCCATTAGCTCGGCTGTAACTTCAGTGCTGCCTAAAGTGGTTACAGAGGGATCGGCCCCGGTGTCAGTCTTGTCCTTGCAGGAGAGAGTCATTCCGAGCAGAACAGGAAGAAGTCCCCGAAGTCCCGCGTGGAAAGTCCAAGGTCCGACGTCCAACGTCCAAAGTCGAAAGAAGGACCGTTTTGACCTTGGACCTAAGACTTTGGACATTGGACTCGTTTCGCAATTCATTTCTTCCTCCCGACCTCTGCATAGGTCCAGTGCGGCTCCCATCCCATGCCTAGATCCAAGACAGGTCCGTCTTTAGTCTTGGGATGGAGTTTACGCAAGGCGGGGCTTTCTCCTCCGATGCTGGGAGCATCCTGAAGCCGCATCAATCCAATGGGAGCACCTCCTTCTTCCAGTCCTCCTCCGTCCATGTTCGAACGCGTAAACAACACGTACCTGCCATCAGGGGAGATTGCTCCACCGTAGACGTGGCGGCCGTCTTCTCCATAAATTAGAGTCTTGCTCTTTCCTTCCAGATCTGCCATCCACAACTGAGTCCAACCGTACCCCAGCTGCTGCCCGACACTTTGAGCGCGCTTGCCACCATCCAGGACTTCCTGATTGGCAGGTCGATAGGAGAAGATGATGCGTTGTGAATCAGGAAACCAGTCGGGTGTGCAGTTCTGAAACTTATTGATCGGATTCACTGAGCCGGTTGCGAGATCCATCCGGACCACGGTCCAACTCTCTCCATAATAGTTGGCCGTTCCGCAGAACTGTTTTCCATCCGGAGACCAGAACATCTGCTGATAGATCCCTTTCCGGTCCAGCTTCCGAATGACCTTTTTGCTGGCAAGATCATAAATCTCGATTCCTTTCTTGGAGAGGCATGCGACCTGCTTTGCATCCGGACTCCAGGAAGCCCAGGGGAACTCGCCTATACTGCCGATCGCGATCGGATTTGAACCGTCGGCATTAGCGACAACCAGCTGTCCCTGACTTCCCCATTGATCATGGGAGACCTTTGTATTTTTTGGGATGCGACGATACAGGAGCTTTTGCCCATCCGGCGAAAAGCGCCCTCCTGTCTCGTGCGTTTCAGGGGTCTGCGTAATATTTTGCCGGTTCGATCCATCGGGGCGCATAACGAAGAGGTCCCAATCATTCTTTGCCTCGCGTGCACTGAATACAATCCAGCCCTTGCTGCGGACTTCCCTTGACAGCTGAGCCACTCGAACGTCGTTAGAATACAGTTCATGAACCGAAAGCAGAATCAACAGAAAGCTGACCACCCAAACACCAAGACACCAAAATTTCATACAAATGCCAGAGGGCCACGGGGAACACAGGGAATGCAACAAGGTTGCCGGGGTTGTAGGCCGTTTCTTCCACCTTTCTAATGAAACCATCGTTCTTCCTCATCCTGATGAACTAGTATTGTGAGTCCTGCTTCTTTTCCCCGTGTCCCTCGCGGTGGTCTGACCTGTTTCGGCAGCCACAACCAATTTGGCAATTCCGTCCAGCTCATCGAGGAACGGAATGGACTTTCTTGCTGCTTTTGTGCCTTGGTGGCTCAATTTTCTTTTGAGATCGTGCCGACGAGCGTGAAGACAGCTTCGTCCGACAAATCAAACGAAGCCACGCCGTCTTTGATGACGAGATTATCCACCTTCAAGCAATCCAGGCTTCGCGTCGTCTCATAAAGCTGCCAAACCGCCGGCATTCGGCTTGTAGGTGACAGAACGATCTGAAGATGGTTGGGGCCGCCCTGTTTGACCCCAACGACAATGAGTGAGTCCGAAGAGGCGTTCCGGAAGGCAGAGACCAAGAGCCCGGGAGCTTCGCTGGCGGCCCCAACTCTTTGAGAGCCAGGACGGACGAAGTGGTAGAGCTGCTTGGCCGCGTAGTAGCGTTTCTTGGGCGCGTAAATATGATCCGTGTTCTGAACGAGCCCGTAGAAGGTTAGGCGGGGATAGTGTTCGTGGTAGTTATCATAAGCGTCCCAAAACAAAGCGGCGCTGGCGCCTTCGTTAAGAGCACGCAAGACACGCTCAGAGGCAGCCAAGGAGAACCCTTTCCACTCGTTCTCGGCTGACTTATCCAGATCCTTGAGATCCCCGTACTCGGTTAGCCAGATAGGGATCGTAGAGGACTTGCTCTTCTGAACTCGCGTTACATGTTGGGCCAGGCTTTCCTTGCCGTAGGTGTGCAAAGAGAAGACACCCACCTGCTTCATTAACTCGGGTTCATCCAGGATGGGTCCAATATAGTCGTTAGGAAGGCGGGCCTGTTCAGCCACGACCAGTTTCAAGTCGCCTAGCCCTTCTCTCTTCAAGCGAAGCGCGATGGCGCTTAACACCTTAGGCATCTCTTCAGGATCGATCCGCGGGCCTTCAGCCGGATAGCAGTCCGTCTCGTTGACTGGGCCAAAAAATTCGAAGTCAATCCGGGCCTTGGCGCGGGCGTATACGGCCAGGGAAGCAATCTCCTCGGCAAACTCCTCGTACATCGCCGGACTGAGGTGATTCGGCTTGGCGTCTTCTTTGTGGTTCATGCTGCCGCTGCCCCTGCAGACCGTGTGCTTAGGAGGAGTCACCTTGTCATCCAGCATCCAGTCCGGAGCGGTTCCGCTTAAAGTCAAGAAAGGCCGAATGCCGCGAGAATTAAGGTAGCGGGCGGCTGCCCAAGCCGCTTCGAAAGTCGGGATGGAATAGCGGTCGTTGTAGTACTCCCAGTTCATGACATTGGGATCGTCGTTGTCATTGGCAGCTTCCCAGTTGCTGATGCCATAAGGATCGAGCCGGAAAATCGTGGCTCCGAGATCGTCGATGAGCCGGTCGATCATCGGTTTTTGGGCGTCTCGAAAGTAGGTGCCGTTAAAATTGACGCCAAAGCCATCAATTATCTGAAAACGCTGTCTAGAGTCAATTGTGATGCGGCTTATGGTAGGAGAGGTTTGAGAGAAGACCGGGAGGGCAATGTAAATAAACAAAAACGTCCAAAGCCCAAAGTCCAACGTCCAATGCGACTTTGGACCTTGGACCTTAGACGTTGGACATTTAAGGGATGTGACCTTGGACCTTGGACTTTGGACCTTGGACATTCTACCAATAGAACTTCAACGCGAACTGCATGGCTCGAGGATCGGTTTGAATGTTGGTGATGCGCCCAAACGTGCATCCATCCTGGTGAACCAGGTCGGTTGTGCCATCGGCTTTCGGCGGCAAACACCGGTTGGTATTGACCGATCCGAGATTTTGGTGGTTAAGG
>Ga0114129_10013042_pt1 | contig 11838 bp, 15 predicted proteins | sample RhiMetdeltSRZDD1_FD_80071 | JGI IMG/M metagenome (GOLD analysis project Ga0114129, IMG submission 80071) | Populus rhizosphere microbial communities from Tennessee, USA - Rhizosphere MetaG P. deltoides SRZDD1 (version 2) (version 2) | ecosystem: Host-associated > Plants > Roots > Rhizosphere >... | reverse complement strand
GAGCGCGATTCCGCTCTTTACGATCATGGATCTCAACACGGTTCGCATCTACGCCAATGTGCCGCAGGACGATGCTCCCTGGATCACTGCCGGTAAGACAAGGGCGACAGTGACCGTCAAGGAACTGCCTGATCGCTCACTTACCGGTACCGTTACCCGATCGACCCTCGCGCTTGACCCATCGACGAGAAGCCTGTTGGTCGAAGTCGACCTGCCGAATCCGGACCATCTCCTGCGGCCAGGAACATATGCGGAACTGGCAATCGGACTGCGGGAGATTCCGAACGCGTTGGTACTGCCTCCCCATGCCGTGAATAGTGTCGCAAAGGGGAAATCCGTCTTTATCGTCGAACAAGGGAAGGCCAAATCCGTCCCGGTGCAGACCGGGATCACGGACGGCCAATGGATCGAAATCACGCGCGGACTGCAGGGCGACGAGGATGTCGTGGTTGTCGGGAAACGGCAGCTGTTGGATGAGAGTCCCGTGCGCATGTCTCCCTTCCAGTTACCGGAAGCTAAACCGGCACAACAGAAATTTGATCGACGTACCGCCGGCGTTCCGCCCCCCCCGGCGGCGAAGGAATCGGTGAATCGGCATTAGACCAAGAACGGAAAACCATAAGCAGGAGGATTGATCATGTTTGCCACCATCATTCGTGGATCACTCTGGATGTTACTTCTCAGCCTGCTTACACCCGCCCTGACCTCGGCACAACCGGCGACGCGCACTTCGGAACCACCAGGACGTGGCAGCTTTCTCGGCCTTCAGCAAGCCCTCGAGCTGGCACTTGAGAACCATCCCCTCGTCCGGCAGGCGAATGCGACACTGAAAGCCGCAACAGCCAAAACAGACCAGGCTCGTGCGATCTATTACCCTCATGTCGATGCACACTTCGACATGGCGGCAGGAGCCGGACGATTGAACCCCCGCTTCTTGGTCGGAGGATTTCTGGTCCAAGAAAACCTCAGCCAATACGTGGGTGGAGTGTCCCTCAGTCAACGCCTCTTCGACTTTGGATACAGCCAGCAGACGGTGAACTCGGCACATCTGGCCGAACATGCTCAGGAACTGGACATCAACGCCCGGCAAGCACTGGTGGCGTTACAGGTCCAAGCTTCATATCTTATGAGCCTGAAGCACCAGCGGCTGGTGCAAATCGCAGAAGAGACGGTCCGTGAGCGCGGGATCATCAAGGGCCAGATTGAAGCGCTCTATCGTCAGCAACTCAAATCCAAGCTGGATTTGGATCTCGTCCAGGTGGAGCTCACCAATGCCGAGTCGCTGCTCGTGAAAGCCCGCAATGGTCTCAAATCCAGCTTCGCCAACCTGAATCGCGCTATAGGGATCACGGGAGCAGAAGACTACACCCTGGAAGATCTTCCCATTGAAGTTCGGCCCCAGCGTCCGCTCGACACGCTCATTGGCGACAGTCTTTCTCATCCGGAGTATCGCAGGGCGAAGGAGTTGACAGCCTCCGCAGAAGCGAAAGTGACGGCCACGAAACGGCAATACCTTCCGACCGTTTCCGCGTATGCGAGCGGAGGTGACTTCCAGGTTTTCGACGCCAGCCGTGCGCAGGCAAGCCAGACCGGCGGATGGTGGGCGGCCGGAGGGTTTGTCTCGATGCCGTTGTTCACGGGGTTCTTGATCGAGAATCAAATCCAGGAAGCCAAGGCACAGCAAGCCGCGGCGGAAGCCGCAAGCACCAATATCGAACAGGCCTTAACGCAACAAGTGACGAACTCGTATCTCGACACGATCTCATTCGCCCAACAGATCAAACTTGGCGAAGAACTGGTGAAGACGGCACAAGAAGCCCTAAACCTTGCCAAGCAGCGGTACAAGCTCGGCCTCGGCTCCATTGTGGAAGTGACGCAGGCGGAGGTCGGACTGACCGGTGCTCAAACGAGATTGGCAGAGGCGCAATATGATTACAAGATCGCCGAGGTCACTCTGGCGTACGCCGCTGGCGGCAGCGCACAACTCCAGATCGATCCGGCGATGCGCTGAGAGGTGGGTACTGTCGGAACTTGTCGAGGATAGCTGCCAAACCACTACTGCGCCGCGGCGGTCCTGATGACGGATTGCCACAGGCCCATATCAATGACCAGTTCGTCCTTGGTATTGGCAAAGAGCGTATCCCACATACTGCTGCCTTGTTTAATGACGGCTTCTGAGGGGTGAAAGTAGAGATCGAATCCCTTGGCTGCTGTCGGACGCATCGGGTACCGACGATCGTAGATCATGCCGTATGTTGGAATCCCATAGACGATCTGCCAGTTCCCGAGAAGGATGTGCAATTCGTTGTCATGAATATACATCCCGCCCGTGGTAATCACGCGCTTGACCGATGTTTGGGGCTGGCTCAGGTAGAACGTAACCCGTTCATTGTATTTGGCCTCGGCAAACGCCGCGGCCAATTGCGGGGCGAGCAGGGCCATTTCTTCGTCCTTGAATACCGGCACGATTGGCGCCTCCCCTTGAATCCATTTCTGAAGCCAGATGCGGTGTTCCTGGACGGTCATGCCCTTGAGAAGGCGGGTAATCTGGTCTGACGTAAAGAGTCTTGGATGGTTGTGGTGCCCTGGCGGCCATTCAGGCAGGACGGAATCATCTTCCTCCAACCGCACATAGTTAACCGGATCTTCATAAATCGTGCGAAACGGCACATGGGGAATCGCACATCCGGCGAAGAGTGCAACGATTTGGGTGCTCAGTGCTGAACCGATAAGAAGCCTCAGCAGTGGGCGTCTTTTGCGTCCTCCTGGTCCAAACTCAGCACTCATGGCTGGGTACTCGGCACTTCAGTCGCTGATGGTGACCGTCATTTCGACACGCTCGAGCGGGTTGTCCCGGCCATCACGCTTCATATTCACGACCTTGTCGGCCACGTCCATACCGCTCACGACTTCGCCGAAAGCCGTGTATTGCCAATCGAGAAAATTGGCATCGGCGACACAAATGAAGAACTGTGAACCGGCACTGTCGGGATCGTTCGCCCGTGCCATGGAAAGCACCCCGCGTTTGTGCGGTTTGCTGTTGAATTCCGCTTTGATTTTGTACCCTGGACCGCCCGTCCCGTGGGAGGCGCGATCGGCGGTCTTGCTGTTCGGATCACCGCCTTGAATCATGAACCCCGGAATCACGCGGTGAAATGTCGTGCCATTGTAAAAGCCTTTCTTGGCCAACTCGGTAAAGTTCTTCACATGTCCCGGCGCGACATCATGAAACAATTTGAGGACAATGTCGCCGAGCGCCTGTCCTTTGCTCGAAACGGAAATGGTCGCTCTCGTCTTCTCGGTTATATCAGCCATCCCTTAGTTCCTTTCTCTCGTTATCTAAATAAGAAAGGCGGCGGAGCCACGCCTCCTTCGAGTCCTTGATTGATCGCACTCCAACTCTTGCCGTCGTCGTCGCTTCGAAACGCCCCGGCATTCGTGCCGGCATAGAGCGATCCGTTATCGGACTCGACGAGCACCTGTACGGCCATGCTCGTCAACCCGTTATTGATCGCTACCCACTGCCGGCCCTTATCGGTCGTCTTGAAGATGCCGTGACCTGTCGCAACGAACAAGCCACGGTTGTTGTACAGAATGCCGCGAATGGAATCGTTCGGCAAGGCCCGGCTGATGGGTCGCCAGGTCATGCCGCCATCGGCGCTCAGAAAGACGCCGCCATCGAATGTGCCGGCATAAATGCCTCCCTCAGGATCGATGGTCAACACCCGGATAAAATTTTCCACCATCCCTTCGTGATCTTTGAGCCCATTGTGGAGTCGCACCCACCCGGTCGAGTTGGCCTTGTATCGGAGGACTCCTTTACCCGAGGTACCGGCATACAGCGTGCCGTCGGGCGATTGCGCCAGCGAATGAACGAGCACATCATCGAGACCGGTGGTGACCACCGACCAGTGATCATCAATGAGCCGATAGGCTCCATCGGAGGTGCCAGCATAGAGGACGTCCCGGACAGCCAACAGCGACTTGATTTCTTTCCGTTTCAATCCTGCATTAACAGGCTGCCAACTCTTTCCTTGATCCTTCGTACGAAAGATGCCGCCCCTAAAAGTTCCGGCATACACCACTCCATCTTTTGTGGTCACCAAGGAGAGGATAAAGGGGTCGCTCAGCCCGTCGCCCGATTTCGTCCAGGTCACGCCCCGGTCTGTGCTGCGAAACATGCCAAGGCCGAAAGAGCCGGCATACACGACGTCCGGTCCGACCAGCGCCAAGGCTTGAATGCTCGCAGCCTGCTGATCGAACGGACCCGGTGTGGCGTTCGCCGTCCCCAGGACCGTACATGCTAGCAACACGCCTCCGACTGCACGCCTGATACATCGCATCATGGAAATATCCTACCGAACTCGATGGCCGGCTGTCCCCATCGGCAAGTCCGGATCCAGCGGTAGATTCATATCCGTTGGTTGATTTCGCCCGAAGAAGCGCGCGCCGAGAATGCCGATCTCATAGAGCACCATGAGGGGCACTGCCATCAGCATCATGGTGAACAGCGTGGCATCGGGCGTGATGATGGCGGAGATAATCAAGGCACCGAGGATCGCATGCTTCCGGTATTTCGCCAGCAACGGTGCAGACACGATTCCCACGCGAGCCAGAATCGTGAGCACCAACGGCAATTCGAACGCGCAGCCGAACGTGAGCAGAAATTTTACGTTGAAGTCAATGTAGGTACCCACGCTCAGTTGCGGTGTGATATCCCGATCCATACCGAAACTGACGAAGAAGTCGATGACGAGAGGAAGGATGACGAGGTTACAAAAAATCAACCCGAGGGTAAACAGCGCACCAGCCAACAAGAAGAGAGGAATACCCCAGCGCTGCTCTTTCGGAAGCAGCGCTGGTTCAACGAATTTCCAAAACTGATAGAAGACGACCGGCAGGCTGGCCACCACCGCCGCAAGGAACGATACCTTGATCGAGGCGAACAGCGCTTCCGTCGGTCCATAGAACACCAGCGGATTGGGGAAAGGACGATTCAGCCAGGCGACCATATCGGCCGAAAAGGTGAACGCCACCATCAGCGACACCAGGATGGTGGCTCCGATGATGATCAGACGCTTCTTGACGGTCTGAATATGTGCAACCAGCGGATTGTGAATCGGTGGCATACGTCCTATCCCGGTGTCTGACGGCAGTCTGACCCACGCAACGCTCCTCAATGTGCGGTGGCGTGTGAATCGTGATCTCGATAGACACGAATCAACTCGGCCATTTTGTCTTTTTTTGCCAGCTTTGCTTTCTGCAACTGCTTCTTGGTCAATTCTTCGGACGGCGTCAATACGTGGCGCTTCTGCAACTCATTCAATTCCAGATCGAGACGATGATGGGACTCTTCCAGTTCTCGGAATTCTGTGTTGGATTGGCGCAGCCGCTCCACGATCACATTGTCCGTCAGCATATCGAACCTCCTGTGAGTAGTGGTTGTTGAGGACCTCCCTATTTATGGCAAACAGTGGAATGAGGCCCGAATTCGAGGACTATCGGGTCTAACTCCATCAACACGGCATCTTCAACGGGATTGTTATAGTACTTCGGCCTGACGGCCGTTTGACGAAACCCGAACGTTTGATAGAGGGCTTGCGCCGCTTGGTTGGACGCCCGCACTTCGAGCAGGGCACGATGAGCGGATTGTGAGAGTCCCGTCTGCAATGCGGCCCTAACCAGGGATCTGGCAATCCCCCGATGCCGCATCGACTCGATGACCGCCAGGTTCATCAGCCGGACTTCCTCAAAAACAATCCAATAGCACAGATACCCGACAATTGACTCGGCAGGATCTTCTCCTGCCTGTTCACCCTGCCGCTTCGCCAACAGAAAATGGGCGAATGGGTTCCCGTTGAGTTCTGCTTCTAACATTTTGCGCGTCCAGGGGGCCGAGAAGCAAGCTTCTTCTATCTTCAAAATGTGGGGGAGAGATTCGGTAGTTGCCGGCACGATGGTCCAGGCACCCCCGGTCATTCTTTTCGCCTTGTGCGCGCTAACGCCATGCGATTCTTAGATTTTTGTGCCACTTTTTCTTTTCGTCTCGCGACTGGCGAGACTCCTCCGGACTGTTCATATTTTATTTCTGCCTCAGGACGTTGGATATAGAGGGGGCTGATACCCAATCCTGCCCCTTCTCCCCGTGTGAGTCGAACCAAGCCGGCTAGACCGATTGAGACCGCCGAGGGTTTCATAGCCTCAGTCGAACTCGTCATGATGGTCGCATCTCCTATGGCCGCTTTAATCGCCTCCTGTTCCTTCTCCCAGCCTTCCCCATACAGTACGACCGACCCGCTTAGTTGTTTCCCCAAAGCATCTGGAGTTCCGACTTGCTCAGGAATGAGACGTTCGAGACGCTCGTCGCCCGTCCATTGGAAGAGCCCCCAGTAGAGTTCCCCTCGACGGCTATTCAACACGGGGCAGAGAGGCATAGTGGATCCACGAAGATTCCATGCCATCCCTTCCAATGTGGGCACGGGAGCCACCGGTAACCGAGTGATCGTGCGGAATCCCAAGACGGTCGACAGCCCGACTCGCAATCCAGTAAAGGACCCGGGTCCTATGGAAACCACGAGTCCATCGAGTTTTGCAGGGGTCAGACCGGTTTCCGAAAACAATCGATCAATGGTCGGCAATAACATCTTCGCATGCGAGCCGCCCGCTGCCTGATCGCAGCGGGCTAGCACTCTCTCGCCGTCAAGAATCGCGACGCTTTGCCAGGGGGTAGCCGTCTCAACTGCAAGAATTCTCATGGAAATCCCGAGCCGTTCACATGGACCGCAGTATAAGCATTCTGTTAGCCTTGGGCTAGTTCGGTTGGTTTCAGGGCAGCGTTCGGAATCAATTCGTGAAAGGTTACCTCCACACTGCCTTGGCCACGCCCATCCTCCAGGGAGATCTTGAACGGGCGCAGCAATCGCCCATCGGCGGCCAAGGAGGAGGCGCTGACTTCACCCACTGGGCGAAAATCTGCGTACTGAATGGTGGCATCCACTTCTCCGGTCTCCGTCAACCGATCCTCCTTCACGACCAGAAAGCTTTGTCGATCAAACCACAAACGGCGATGAATCGATGGGGTACCGTTGCTCGATGGACCCGATATGTCCAACCGGTAGCGATCCCCCTCTTCAATCAACTGTGTGGTTTCATCCATCGCCACCGAGCTGGTTCCCAAGACACCAGCCATTGCCCAGACACTCAATTGAAAGGGTCGCGCCAACTTGCCCATCTCACTCATATCCGCCGGATTGCCGGACACGACGCGTCCCATAGTCGGAAGGCGGAGTGTGTACTGATCGTCGGCCTGCAAGAACTCAAACAACTCGCTCCCGATCGCGGTGAAACCGCGCATGCGCATGGCCTTGGGACGGCGGTAATAGACCGCTCCTTCCACCCGCGTGGCGATCGGAATCATGCCGCCGCGAACCTTTGCACTGAAGAGTCCCTTCATAGTCTGCACCGCGGCCTCACGCTGACGGAGCAGAGCCGTCAGTTCCTCGGCTGTGGCCTCTTTGAGCTGTCCTTCCTCTCGCGGTGGCAGGGAGGTGCAAGCGACGAGCAGGCAGAGTAGCAAGACGGCGCACTTGAAGCTCTTATGCCAGGGCCACATCGAGAGCTTCCCCCACTTCGTTGATGCCCATCAACTCAATCCCATCAACAGGTTCAAGCTTTGCCAGATTACGTTCCGGCAGGAGACAGCGCTTAAATCCCATTTTGGCCGCTTCGCGAATCCGCAACTCCGCCTGGCTGATCGCGCGGACTTCCCCTCCAAGCCCGACTTCACCGAGGACGAGCAATCCAGGCTCGACCGGGACTTCGCGCAAGCTCGAGGTCACCGCCGCAACCACTCCCAGATCGATTGCCGGCTCGTCGATGTGCATGCCGCCCACGACATTCACGTAGACATCTTGGCCTGACAGATGCATTCCTAGTCGTTTTTCCATGACCGCCAGCAGGAGCGAGACACGATTTAATTCTACGCCGTTTGCCATACGCTTCGGCATCGCATAGCTCGTGGGCGATACGAGCGCCTGCAACTCGACCAGAATGGGACGCGATCCTTCTAAACTCGATACCACGACCGACCCGGTACTCCGCTGGGGCCGTTCTGCCAGAAAGAGCTCAGAAGGATTGATGACCTCCTCTAAACCGGAGTCTTTCATTTCAAACACGCCGATTTCATTTGTCGAACCGAATCGATTTTTCACCGCTCGAAGAATCCGATAGCTGTGGCCTTTGTCACCCTCGAAGTAGAGCACCGTATCGACGATGTGTTCGAGAAGACGCGGGCCTGCGATCGCTCCTTCCTTGGTCACGTGACCGATGATGAATACTGGCACACCGGCTCGCTTGGCAAACCACATAAGCTGCCCAGCAACCTCCTGCACTTGACTGATGCTCCCTGGTGCGGAGGTAATTTGCTCCGTATAAACGGTTTGAATGGAATCGATCACGATTGCGCTCGGCTGGATTTCCTGAACGGCCTTGAGAATCTGCTCAAGGGACGTTTCGGCAAGGATCAACAGATTCGGATGCGCTACTCCGAGTCGCTGTCCGCGCATCTTGATCTGGCGGGGGGACTCTTCACCGGACACATAGAGCACCGGCTGTTCTTTTGAAGCTAATCGAGGGAGCGCCTGGAGGAGCAGCGTTGTCTTACCAATACCGGGGTCGCCGCCGATAAGGATGACGGCGCCGGGAATCACGCCGCCTCCGAGCACGCGATCAAATTCGCTGATCCGCGTGAGTTGTCGGTCTTCGCCAATAACCTCGATTTCGGCAATCGGCGTTGCCTTCGCCTCTGGCGACTTCATTGCAGCAGGACGGCCCTTACCGGTCGGCGCCTGCCGCTCTTCTTTCATGGTATTCCAGCCACCGCAATCAGGACAGCGCCCAAGCCATCTCGGTGATTGGTGGCCGCACGCCTGGCAGGAAAAAACGGACTTACCTTTCATATCTCCAGCCTCTGAGCGGGAAGATCTAAGGCCTTATAATAAGGAAGGATTATAGGAAAGGGTAGCCTCAACAGGGCCGCGCTCCGTCAGTCGTTTCTTCTCGATGCCCGCTACAATTTTTTTCGCACATCCTTCCAGTCTTTGGCCACCTTGGCTTTTCGCGGCGTGTCGCCTTTCGACGGCTCCGGTACTATCACCGCCTCAAGGCGCCGGCGAAGAAATGCTTCAACGAACGCCTTGGTGCGGCCGATCCCGGTTTTGATCGTCTTCCAGCCAGCTGCATGCAGGTTATCAATCATTGCGCCAACCCCATCTTCACCAGCCGGGCCCACCAATACCAGGCCGGGAGGAAACTTGTGCACCTTCAACCATTCCCTTGCCTCTAGATTCGTCTGAAAACCGTCCATCCCGCTCGCCGAGGGGGTAAGGTAGATTACCCCATAGTAGAATTGTGTGAGCTTGCCGAGCTCATCAGCGGCATCCGACATGGGCTTCAATTCCGGCTGACTCATCGGAATAAGACCGGGCATTGGCCCCTTCGACAATCCTTCTTCCATCAATGACGCCATCTCCACAACAAGAATGGGGCTGCGACGCTCCCAAACAACCAGATTGGCCTCTCCTTCTGATGAGGCCACTCGTGGGCTGTTTCCTACCCGCGCTCGAACCGATGTAATGCTCTTGGCCTTCGGAACATACGACAGGAAGGCCCGGCCGTCTCCACCGGTCATGGCGGTGGCCGCCACGGTCCCGTTGATCACCAGCTCAATCGGCTCTCCACCAAGCGCTGAGTCTTTCACTAATCCTTTCGCGACAAGTTTCGCTTCAACAGTAACCGGTTGATTGGGTGCGGTAAGACTGTCCTTGACGAAAAGCGTGGCCGCAACCTTTTCAGCCGCGCTGGCTGGGAGGACGAGAAGAAAAATAACCAGCGGCCCAAAGAGAACGACTTTACAGATCATGTGCTGCCACGCCTGCATGAGCGATGTATCAGGGAGGAGTTCGCTTGCCTATGGCCTCTATCGTGGAACGGCGCCCCTTGGCGGGTTGGGCGGGTGAGGCGTTTCTTTTTCCGCAGTCTACTAAGCCCGCAGGGCGGTCAAGACCTCGTCGACATGTCCGTCGACTTTCACCTTTCGGAAGACCGCCTTGAGTTTGCCATCCGGATCGATCACGAAGGTACTGCGTTCAATGCCCCAATGCTTCTTTCCGTACATATTTTTCTCTTTGTAGACACCATAGGCCTTGGAGACGCTTGCATCTTCATCGCTAAGTAATGGAAAGGGCAACCCGAACTTCTTGATGAACTTCTGGTGCGACTCCTTTCCATCCAGACTGACACCCAGGATAACGCCACCAGCCCTGAGGATCTGGGATTCCACGTCGCGAAAGTCGCACGACTCCTTGGTACAGCCGGGCGTATCGTCTTTCGGATAGAAATACAGTACGATCTGCTTCCCCTTGAAGCTTTTCAGTGAGACGGGCTTGCCGTGTTGGTCCGGAAGGGAAAGCTCCGGCGCCTGGTCCCCAACCGCGATGTCCTTCGCCATAGATGAATCCCCTCTTAGCTATTTAACGAGGGCCGCCGCCAAACGTCGGACGGGAGGTGGTGGTCCGATGTTCCTTATACACTTTGTCCGTCTGCGGATTTCCATATTGATGGAGCGCAGGCGAATCCCAAATCGTTTTATCGCCTGGTGCCAGATTGGCAGCCTCCAAGAAATGCTGACGAGCTTCTTCCGTATCGCCCAGAGCGTAGAGGGCAATGGCATAATTGTAATGGGCCTGGCCCGATTGCGGAGCGGCTGTGACAGCCTGGGAGAAATAGGTTTTCGCATCGGCAAACTGCCGGCCTTGATAGGCCTGGGTGCCCTGCTCGGTCAAAGTGACAGCCTCCGGCTTCGCACCAGATTCCAAGGCCAACGGCACCAGCGGCTTCGCCTTGTCCTTTGAGCAAGCCACCATGCCGAGCAATAGCAAACACGCGGCAATAACAGATACATATTTCATCACTCGTCTCCTCTACTCTTATCCTTTTACGTGTTTTCGCGTTTCTTCGTCGAACGTCTTACGATACAACACATCCCACTCCGGACTCCCCTCGACAATCCCACGCGAGTAGGAACTCAACTTCGCTCGGACCTTCCGATCGATTTCTTCTTCCTGCAACAATTCGCTCGCGAGCACTCGCTTGATGTCTTTCAACATTCGTCCATCGTCGCCCTTGACCTCCACCAACGGGCTTTTCTTCACCGCCTGCAGAATGACATGCGACAGATGGCTGACCTTATCTTCGCTCAACATGCTGTGCTCGTGGCTTGTACTTCGTCGTTGGCAACCGCGAGATACACTGTGCCAGTCACATCTTACAAGATGATGCCACGCTCGCGAACCAGCTTTTGCTTGATCATCGTAAACATTTTCTGATAATCGACCTGCCCGCTTTCAATCTGTCGCTCATACGCCTTGAGTAGCTGACGAACCTCGGCGTTCAGGCGATCTTCAATCGACAATTCTTCGGTCACGACGTGGTCGAGTGCTTCAACCAGCGACTTGTGTTGAGCCAGGAGTGCAACATGGCCTTCTTGAACCAATCGCGTAGCCAGGGTTTCGGCCATGTGTTTCACTCGCTCCTTGGAGAGCCGCATATCTCACACCCGCTCGACCCGAATCATTGGCGATTCCATCACACGCCGGAACACCGTGGCATCTCCAACAATACGGCCGATCACGTTGACGCGATCCGCTGGTACAGGGTCCGGCCCCATACTCATCGGCGTGCGGCCGAAAAATATCGCCAGGACCTGTCCGGCCCCCCAAAAGGCGACATCGCCGACCTTGACTTGGGTCGTCGCAGTTTCCCGATAGTCTTTCACGCCAT
>Ga0114129_10013041_pt1 | contig 11838 bp, 11 predicted proteins | sample RhiMetdeltSRZDD1_FD_80071 | JGI IMG/M metagenome (GOLD analysis project Ga0114129, IMG submission 80071) | Populus rhizosphere microbial communities from Tennessee, USA - Rhizosphere MetaG P. deltoides SRZDD1 (version 2) (version 2) | ecosystem: Host-associated > Plants > Roots > Rhizosphere >... | reverse complement strand
TCCGTGCACGTGCTGTAGGCGGGCCTCGTCTCGGCGTTGCGGCTGCGACGATACGTGATCGTCGCGTGCAGCGGGTACAGGAAGGCCACCGGATCGTAGAGCGTGATGTCAGTCCGCAGCTCGTCGCCGACGCGTTGGTAGCGTTCGACGGCCGTCAACTGATCGCTCCATTCGAACAGGGAATGTGTGGCGGTCCACTGGCGAATCTGGTTCGTGTGCACGACGAGTGCGTCGCCGTCCCAAAACCCAATCGACTCGCCCTGCCACTGCGGGAATTGCTTCTCCGCAGTGCGGTGATCGACGCCGGTGAAGACCCATCGTACCTGCGTCGCGACGAGCATGTCGCTCAAAATCAGCACCTGCGTGGGTCGGACGACGAACTGCTCGGCGCGCGTCAGGCCGCGGATATAACCATCCGGAAGACAGAACGAGGCGGCCCACCAATGACGTCCCTCCGTCTCCGCTTTCACCTGCTGGACGTAGTACTCACGGTAGGTCGGCGTCAGCGCCGCGGCAATCGTGCTCGCCTGGATACGACGGCTGTCGAGCCACGTCGGACCGGTGTCCCACATACCGTCCCAGTCTGGCAACGCCGCAACCGCATGTTTGGTCCCGCCGTTCGCCTTCTGCAGCCACGCCTGGTAATGCTCCTCGGAGGTCTTGAACGCGTAGGGACTCTTAATCTGGAAGGCATCTTCGCCCTTCCCGCGCTGGCCGTACCGATTGTCGACCTGCATGTCCGTAAGCTCGCGCGCCGAGTTGAACAAATAGTAGGCGGGGTCGGTCCAGCGATCGCGGTCTTGATGATAGTCCTGCGTCGTGAAGAGCGTCGTTGCTGTGTCGCCGGACGCACGCGCCTGGGCGCGCACGCGGGCCGTCACTGAGACCGCGAGCACAGTAACTGCCGCCGTGAGACCGAACGACAATGCGCGTCTTGCCATGTGCGTGGCTCCTACTCGTACTTCTTCCCATCGGCGGCAATGACGGACGTGTAGTTACCGCCGAAACGTCCGTCGCGCAACGGGTTGAGCATGACGGTGATGGTGTGACCCGGCTTGAACGTCGACAGATAGATGCCGCGGCTCTCCATGTTGGCGACATTCGACATCTCCACTGCCCAGTTCTTGACCTCGCCGTCGGCGCCTTTCACATCGACGTACAGGAAAACGTGCGGGTTGCGATAGGCGTACGACGTCACCGTGCCCGTAATCGCCACTTCCCTGGTCATATCAAACATCGCGTGCGAATGGTGCGCGCGAAGGTCGGCACTGCTGCCGAGCGCGACTGCCACGGCACCTACCACGACCGAGAGGCCTTTTCTCATGCGTCCTCGCTCATCGTTTCTCGCCGGGGTCACATTTGGCGGCGCGCAGTATAAGTGAAATATCAGCTGGGCAGTCAAACTGAATATCGCGCAGGGTACTCGTATTAGCGACCGGCGGCGCGCTTATCGACCACGACCTCGCCGCCCTTGATCACCATCATCGCGTTCAGCAGATTCCAGTACCCGTCGAGCGGGCTTGCCGGAAGCACAACGATGTCGGCCAGCTTTCCGGCTTCGAGCGTGCCGATATCCTTGCCCATTTGCACGAAAGCGGCGCTGTTGGGGCCCATCAGCTTCACGATGTCCTTCATCGAAAACATCAGATTGAGGGTCTTGAGCTCCTGCGCCAGCCCCTTTACGGGCAGATAACCCGTGTCGGTGCCGAAGCCGTACACGACACCGTTGTCCCATAACGTGCGCGCGTTCACAGCTTTGTAGCCGGCCTCCCGCCCACGTCCTTCGCCATCGATGATGTCCTCCGGCCACCGTTTGCCGTCGCGGAACGTCGGCACGTTGTCCTGCCTGAACGCGTCGAAGAGTGGCACGCCGAAGGCGGTGGTCGACAGGTTGAGCACACCCGCGGCGGCGACCTTCCTCGCTTCTTCGTCGGTAACCCACCCGAAGTGCGGTGTGTGCACCAGAAGCGGTACCCCGGCGTCGACTGCAGCGATCATCGCCTGTGGACTGACCGCGTGCACCATGACGAGCGCGCCTGCTTTCTTGCTTTCGTCGACGATGGCGCGCAGGTTCTCGATCTGCGTTGGCGTTGGAGGTTTCGGATTGATGGTCTCCTCGCCGATAAATCTGATCCCCAACGCCACCAACCGCCGTAACTCGGCTCTCGCCTGCTCCGGCGTTCCCATGTTCAAGTTCACCTGCGCGGCAGGGATGACTCGCGGTCCTTTCAGGGCGCCGGAGTCGATCCGACGCTTCAGTTCCAGGTTTCCTTCGGCAGGTCCACCGCCGGCAAGCAGCGTCGTGTAACCCGCTTCGAGAAATTCCTGCATCCGTTGGGCGGCCTGATCCGTCAGCCACTGGTCCGCATTGCCGCTGATGATGTGCCGGTGCCCGTCAATAAAGCCGGGCATGAGCGTCATACCGCGCGCGTCAATCTGCCTGACGCCAGCGGGGGCTGCCGTTCCCGCGCCAACCGAGGCAATACGGCCGCTTCGAACAACCAGCGTTCCCGAGTCGATGACCGTCCCGTTGCCAACTATGATGCGGGCGTTCGAGATGACCAGATCCTGGGACCCGGCGAGGCACGGCAGCGCCAGCGATGCCAGCATCATCAACACGAGGACACGCAGCTTGTTCATGGCGAGAGGATACGCGGTCAGGTTCTGTTTCGTCTATTTCGCGCTCTGGTGTGCGGCCACGCAGGTGCTGGGCGGGCTCCTCCTGACGCCATTCGGCGGCGTACCGGCGCTCGGTCCGTTATGGCCAATGAGGCCGGTAACGGAGTGGATTGGCACGCACCTGTTCGGCGTCGATGCGCAATTTGCAGCCGGCAACAGCGGCGACACGCCTTTTTACTGGGTGCAGACGTTCTGGATCGTCTGTATGTCTGCAATCGCGGCGGCAATCTGGTGGTGGATCGATCGCGTCGATCATCCGAATCTTGGGGAATGGTTTCGTCGCTTCATCCGCTTCGCGCTCGCCGCGCAGATGTTCTATTTCGGGATGGCGAAGATCGTCCCGACGCAGTTCCTTCCGCCGGCGCTGACGACGCTCGTTCAGCCGATCGGGAACATGCCGCTTTCGACACTCCTCTGGGTATTCATGGGGTCGTCGACGCCGTATCAGGTCTTTACCGGTTGTGCCGAGATTGCCGCGGGCGTCCTGCTCATCTCGCCGCGAACGGCTCCCCTCGGGGCGCTGATCGCGCTCGCCGACATGATTCAGGTATTCGCGCTGAACATGGCGTACGACGTCGGCCTCAAGCAGCTCTCCTTCCACTTCATCGTGATGGCGTTGCTGGTGCTCGCGCCGGATCTCCGCCGGGTCATCGCTGTCTTTGTGAGGACAAACGAACGTCCGCACGCGGCGCAGATCGCCTTCGGCGTCTATCTGCTCGCAACCTTCACGCTGTTGCAGATTCCACGGTGGAGCACACCGGACGGTCCCGCGCATCCGCGGTCGCCGCTCTACGGCATCTGGGACATCGACGAGCTGACCGTCGACGGGCAGTCCCACCCCGCCGTCCTCAACGACTACGACCGCCGATGGCAGCGCGCGATTTTTGATTACCCTGACCGCATGGCGTTCCAGCGGACCGACGATTCGCTGGCCCGATACCGGGTGTCGATTGATACGGGCGGACGGATGCTCAGCCTGTCGAAACAGAACAGTCCGACATGGCGCGCGGACTTCCGCTATGAGCAACCTTCAGGCGATGAACTGATTCTGGACGGGATGATGGACGGTCATTCGATCCGAATGCACCTGTCAGTCGTTGGCCTGGATACGTTTCCGCTGTTGAACAGCCGTTTTCGCTGGGTGCGGCCGCCGGACTAAAGTGAACTGCCGCTGCTAGTCCTTCTGGCAGATTACTAACGACCAGATTTTCGGAAAGTTCACCTTCCCGATCGAGATCGGCTGAAGGTTCGCCTGGGCGAGGAACCCTGGCAGGTCGAGATCCGATTTGAAGCCGATGTGGACGGTGAACGGCGAGATGGCGCGCTCGAGACGCGACAGGATCGCGTTCGCGCTGCGGAAGTGGTTCAGGATGACAATCTTTCCGCCCGGTCTGCAGACCCGCCGCATCTCTTTGACGACCTGCACCGGATCCGGCACGACGCTCACCAGGTAAGGAGCGTAGACGATGTCGAACGTGTCGTCCGCGAAGATGAGTTGCGCCGCGTCCATTTCCTGAAGCCGGACATGTCGCAGCCCTTCGCGTTGGACGCGCTCGCGTGCCTTCTCCAGCATCGACGCGGACAGGTCGATGCCGGTGACGGAACAGGTTGTCGGATAAAGCGATGTGTTGATGCCGGTACCGACGCCTACCTCGAGGACCCGATCGCCAGGCTTGATCGCCATCCGCTCGATGGCAACGAGCCGGCCGTGGTGCAGAGTCGGGCCGAAAACGACGTCATAAACTTTTGCCAGCTTCTCGTAGACGCGATTGACGAAGGCGTTTTCGACGGCGGTGACTGAAAGAGCGCGGGTGGCGACGTCGGATCCAAAATCCTCGTTCTCACGATCGAACAGCATTTTCGAAGGCCTGACTATATGCGTTCTCAGCCTAATCGAACAAGCTAAAAGAGTCAGGCTGAGGCCGCGATGCCGTCGAGCACCGCAAGCGCCGAGTCGATCCGCCCGCCGGGCGCCGCGAGATGAACACCCTGCACCATGGTGCGGATCGCATTGATCGTCTCCCGTGCAATCGCGATTCCCTGAGCCGCGGCCGCCGCGGCCCCGTCAGCGCGCCGCATACGCTCGAGCACCTGATCGGGCACGCGTACGCCCGGCACTTCATTCGCCATGAACTCAGCGTCGATGAGGCTTTCGAACGGCCAGACACCCGCCAACAGCGGGATGCCGCATGATTCGATGCGCTTGTAGAGGCGTTCGAACGTCGCGGCGTCGAATACCGGTCGCGTGATGGCAAACTCGGCCCCCGCCTCGACCTTGTATTCGAACCGCCTCACCTCCGAATCCAGGCTTTCAGCGCCGGGATTGACCCTGACGCCGATATGAAAGCCCGTGGGTGTGCCAATGCCCTGCCCGCCGATGTCGAGACCGTGATTCAGACGCGTAATCACGTTGGTGAGTCCGATTGAATCGACGTCGTAGACCGCGGTTGCATCGGGATAATCACCCACCATCCGCGCATTGCCGGTGACCACCACGAGGTTGCGAATTCCCATGGCATGTGCGCCGAGCAGATCCGATTGCATGCCGAGCAGATTCCGATCGCGGCAGGAAAACTGAAGGACTGTTTCGATCCCCGCCTTTTGCTGCACCAGGACTGCGAGCGCCAGCGCGCTCATCCGCGGACCGCGAGGACCGTCAGGAATGTTGACGACGTCGACGCCGCGGATCTTGAGTGCGCGTGCCTGCTCGATGATGTCGTCGCCGACGAAGCCCTTCGGGGGCAGCAGTTCGACAATCGTCGCGAAGCGACCGGCTGTCAGCGCCGCGGCGAGCTGCGATTTTTCCGCGCGGGGAACAGACGGATTTGCCGGGTCCGAAAGGACCCGCCCTCCGCTGTCGATTGATCGAACCTCCGTCTCTGGAGGTCGGGTCTTTTCAGACCCGGCAGATGGACGCGCAACCGCCTTTCCCACGTTGACCTGCTTGATTGCCGCCTTCATCTGACGGATATGCTCCGGTGTCGTACCGCAGCAGCCGCCAACGAGCCTGACGCCCTGGTGCGCGAACCGGCGCGCGTAGGACGCCATGTACTCCGGCGAAGAGAGATAGATATTTCGGCCTTCGATATCGCGCGGCCTGCCCGCATTTGGCTGCGCCGAGAGACGTGCGCGTGTCACCGCAGCAATGCGCTCGATCGTTTCGAGCATATGTGCGGGCCCGATGCTGCAGTTCACGCCGACGACGTCGGCACCCCGCCGTTCCATCTCGGGCGCAAACTGCTCCGGCGGCGTCCCATCCAGGCTGTTGCCGTCGTCCTCGATCGTCATCTGGGCGACGATTGGAAGCGTCGAGACGCTGCGCACAGCGGCAATCGCGGCGCCGATCTCGTTCAGATCGCGAAACGTTTCGAGGATGAAGAGGTCGACGCCGCCGGCAGCGAGCGCCTCGGCCTGTTCTCGGAAGAACGCCTCGGCCTCGTCGGTCCCCATCTTCCCCCACGGCTCGATGCGAACGCCCAACGGCCCGATGGCACCCGCGACATAGACCTGATCGCGCGCCGCTTTGCGTGCAAGGCGGGCGGCCTCCGCGTTGATCTCGCTGACCTTGTCGCCCAGACCGAAGGACCGCAGCTTGACGCGGTTGGCGCCGAACGTGTTGGTCTCCAGCACGTCGGCTCCTGCGCAGACGTAATCCTGGTGGACCTCCATCACCGTGTTCGGCGACATGATGTTCAGCGAATCGAAGCAGCGATTGATGAACACGCCCCTTGCGTAGAGCATCGTGCCCATTGCGCCGTCGCAGACGAGCACCCGTTCATCGAGGGCTTGAAGGAATGGTCTATTGATCAACCTTTTGATACTCCAGGGTCACCGCGTCGATAAGCAGATATGAACGGTTCACGCGATCGATACAGACGGACCGAACGCCTTCGCGGACCGTCTCCACAAACCGATGATGGTGCCCGCACAAGTGCAGCCGCGGCTTCATCGAGGCAAGCACGTCATTGATGGCAGGTTTTCCCGCATCGCGCCTGAACGGCTGCCGGCCTTCCTTCGGCTCATTGACAATGACGAATGGACGCGCGGCTTCATGCGTCATCAGGACATCGATGCCGCGCATCCCCTTGCACGCCTCGACCTGCTCCCGCACGAAGTGCCGGCGCTTGTCATCACGTGGCTTGTGCGGTAACTGTGCGGCAGCCGTTTCGTACCACGTCGGCGCGTAGGTTCCGCCGAGGCCGGCGACCGTCAGCGGTCCGACGGTACGCGACGTTCCATTCGGAATGAAACAAAGGTTTGCGACCATGTCGCGCCCTGCTTCCCAGGCGGCAATCCTATCGAAATCCTCGTTGTTGCCCTTGATCCAGTACAACGGCGCTGGAGGTTCGGGGTATGCACCTGTGCGGCTCGCCACGTCGCCCACGCACAACCAGAACGGCACTTCTGGGTGCCGTTCCATCGCGGCGCGCATCGCGTCGAAGTTGCCGTGGATATCGGCGAGAGCGCCTATCAGCATCATTGTCACCGGTGGCACGAACCTTTAAGGTTCGTGCTACGGGCGACTAACGGCTCGCTACAGCTGGCACCTTCGCGTTGGCCGGCGGCGGGACGAGCAGATCCTCTTTATCCCAGATGAAATCGTCCTTGCTGTAGACGGCGAGCTCGTAGTCCTTGCCCATAAAGATCGCCGAGACAGGACAGGCTTCCTCGCAGTAACCGCAGAAAATGCAGCGCATCTTGTGAATCTGGTACACCTTCGCGTATCGAGGACCCGCCAGCACCGTGCCGTCGTTCTCCTCCGCCTCGAGATAAATGGCATCCGCCGGGCACGCCACCGAGCACAGCCCGCACGCGACGCACTTCTCCAGCCCGTTCTCGTCACGCATCAGCACCTGCTTGCCGCGGTACTTCGGGAACATCGGGACTTTCTCGTACGGATAGTTCACCGCCACCTTCGGCTTGAACATGTGCCGAAACGTCGTCATCAGCCCGGTAATCAGCGGTCCAATCATCTCGACGATCATAACGGGAAATCCCGAATCCCAAATCCCAAAACCCAAATCCCAAGGACAAGTTGGGATTTCCAAGCACATTGGGACTTGGAATTTGGGATTTGGGATTTGGGATTTGCTTACAATGGGCGGCAATGCTCGATGGGGCCCGATTCCTGTCGGCGGAGCAGTTCCTGCTGACGACGCTCATCGTGAAGCTCGCGGCCATCGCCGTGCTGGCAACGATGCTCGCGCGCTACCACCGCTTCAGGCACATTTTGATTTTCGAGCGCCGCGGGTGGCTCGACCGGCTCGTCTTCACGCTCGCGCTCGGCATCCCGCTCATGGCAGGTGTGACCGCGCGCCTGCTACTGAACTACCGGGCCGCGGATCTATCGCTCGAGGGTGCCTTGCTCGCGGGCCTCATCGCCGGACCCTACGCCGGTGCGCTCGTGGGCGTCCTCGTTGGCATCCCCGCCGCGGTCGCCGGAGAAGTCATCGCGCTTCCATTTGCAGTCGGTTGCGGTTTCGCCGGCGGCGGTCTTCGCGAGGCCTGTCCGAAGGAAACCATCTGGGAATTCACGCCGTTCGTTTTCATCGATCTCCCGAAGCATGTCTGGAGGATGGTGCGAAAGCTCGGGTTCAGCTGGCAGGTCTGGCTGCTGCTGGCGCCCGTCGCGCTTGAACTGTTGCGGCAGACGCTCGGCGCGCGCTTCGGCCCACAGCGTCTCTTCTACCCGGGCGCCGAGCTTGGCACGCCAGCACCGTCGATGATGCTGCTCATCGTCCTCGCCACCGTGCTGGCCGTTGCGACCCCAATCAAGATCTGGAACAGCGCCCGCATCGAACACCGCCTGCAGGAGCAAGAGAAGCTGCTGCTTGCGGCGAAGATTGAAGCGCTCAAGAGTCAGATCAATCCACACTTTCTGTTCAACACGCTGACATCTGTCTCGGCGCTCATCCGGTCTGAACCGGAAACGGCGCGCACGTTGATCAACAAGCTCTCCGCGTTGCTGCGGCGGCTGCTTCGCAGCCAGGAGCACTTCGTCACGCTGCGGGAGGAGATCGAAGCCATCGACGAATATCTCGACATCGAGGTGGTGCGTTTCGGGCCAAAACTGCGCGTGCGCAAGGATCTTGCGCCCGACACGCTCGATCTCGTGGTGCCAAGCATGATCCTCCAGCCGCTGGTCGAAAACTCGATTAAGCATGGCTTCTCGCGAAAAGTTGGTGCTGGCACAATCGTGATTCGCAGCTGGCGCGAACAGGCGCGCGTCATGATTGAGGTTGAAGACGACGGTATGGGGTTCCTGCTCGAGCGTCTCGAGCAGCCGATGGTGAGCGGCATCGGTCTCGCCAACGTGCGCGAGCGCCTCCGCGTGATCTATGGAACGACCTACCATCTCGTGCTCGCAAGCGAACCGGGCAAGGGCACTCGCGCCCGCATCGAAATTCCGGAGCTGATGGCGGCCGAGCAGATAACGGCATGAGTTGGCTGGTGGTTGGGAGTTCGTGGTTCGTCGCCGGTTGTCGGACGACTGCTCCAAACGGCGCGGCCATTAACCACCAACCACCAACGACTAACCACCAACGATGCGAATAGTCGTCGTCGACGACGAGCAGCTTGCTCGCGAAGAGCTTTGCTACCAGCTGGGCCAGCTCGGCACTGGGGAGGTGGTCGCCCAGGCGGCCAATGGTCTCGAGGCAATCGCCGCCATCGAGCGGCACGACCCGGACCTTGTCTTTCTGGACGTCCAGATGCCCGGTCTTACGGGTTTTGAGGTCGCCCGACGGCTCCTGCAGCGCGACGACGAGTCGCCGGCACTCATTTTTGTCACCGCTTTCGACCAGCATGCTATCGAGGCGTTCGAGGTAAACGCCGTCGATTACCTGCTCAAGCCAGTCGATGCGGCCCGGCTTGAACAGGCCCTCCAGCGTGCGAGGCGCCGGTTGAGCTCAGATCGGGCCTCCGGACAGATGCCGCTAAACGACCAGCTCGAACGAATCGTAAAAATGATGTCGGCAGGGCGGCAGGTTAGGCGGGAACAGGTGGCTGTCAAGGTGGGCGAACGGTTCCTGCTTGTCCACGCAGACGACATCATCTATGCCTCGCTGACCGACGAGTCGATTAACATAGTGACAGGCCACGTGACCGGGAGCTCCAATTACCGGACACTGGACGACCTGCAGGCGCGGCTCGACCCTGACGTATTCTGGAGAGTCCATCGCTCGCATCTCGTCAACATCAACAAGATTAAGGAGATAGTGCCCTGGTTCAGCCGGAATTACATCCTCAGGATGAAGGACGCCAAGAGCACGGAAATCCCAGTGAGCCGTTCGCAGACCAAACGACTCCGGGAATATCTGAAGCTGTAACCGACCTTCCCGCCCAGGCCCCGGCGCTCGACGATCTGTCAATGGCGGCGGACCCTGTTCCCGCCACGGCATTCGAGTCCGCCGTTCCGACCGAAGTGGCGCTGGACGACCAACGCGCGACGCGAGTGATGCAGCAGCTCGCCGTCTGGCGCGACGAACTGCTTGCCTGGTTCAAGACGCTGTTCTCGGCCGCGATCTACGCCACATTGATCGTCACCTTCGGGTTCCAGGTCGCGCGCGTTGAAGGCCTGAGCATGGCGCCGACGCTCGAGGATCAGGACAGGCTGATCGTCAACAAGTTCGTCTATCGAGTCAGCGCTCCGCGTCGCGGCGATATCGTGATGCTCTACTACCCGCTTAATCCGGATAAATCATTCGTCAAGCGTGTGATTGCCGAAGAAGGTGACACCGTCCGCATCGTGGACGGCCGCGTGTACGTGAACGACGTGCCGATGGACGACCGGTTCGTCGCACCTGAGTTCCGCAGCCACGACGACTTCGGACCGACGGTCGTGCCCGAGGGTTACTACTTCGTGATGGGTGATCATCGGAACAACAGCTCCGACAGTCGGCACTGGGGGTTCGTGCCGAAGAAGTACATCATCGGAAAAGTCCAGCTGCGGTGGTGGCCGATACCCACCGCGCATGTTTTCTAACGCGCTGTAATTCAACATTCAAAATGCAAAATGCAAACTCGATCGAGTTTGCATCATCGGGGTGAAAGTCGAAACGCTTTCACCTCGTTGTCCGTGCCCAAACCGTGTTTGCGTCTTGAATGTTTGAATTTTGCATTGAAATCCATCGATCGCCACCGTTCGGTCGTCCGCGTTCTCCGCCGCGTCCTTGCGCTCAATCTGATCGTCGCGATCGCCAAGATCGCGCTGGGGTATCTTTCCGGCGCGGTCTCGATCCTCTCCGACGGCTTTCACTCGCTCGCCGACGCCTCGTCCAACGTCGTCGCACTGGTCGGCGTCTCGGCTGCACAGCGGCCGGCTGACGAGAACCACCCGTACGGCCATCGCAAGTACGAAACGATGGCCTCGGTCGGCATTCTCATCTTCATGCTCGTCGTGTTGAGTGAGGTGGTGCGCAACGCGATCGTCCACTTACGCGCGCCGCGAATGCCGTCTGTGCTTCCCGTCGGCATGATCACGATGATCGTCACGCTGGCGATCAACATCTTCGTCGTCCGGTACGAGTCGCGCGCCGGAAGGCGTCTCCGCAGCGAAGTGCTCGGCGCTGATGCCAGGCATACGCAGAGCGATGTCTGGACGACGCTCGCCGTGCTCATCGCTCTTGCCGGTGTCTGGCTTGGTTATCCCGTTCTCGATCCACTTGCAGGTCTCATCGTCTCCGTGTTCATCGGATATGCGTGCTGGCAGATTGCGCGCGAAGCTTCGGGCGTTCTCGCCGACCAGATCGTCATCGCGGAGGACGACATCCGCTCCGTCGTGGAATCGGTGCCGGGCGTCATCGGCTCCGAGAAGATCCGTACGCGCGGCACGGCGGATAACGTGTTCGTCGATCTGCATCTCTGGGTGGACTCGCGCACGCCGCTCGGGGAAGCCCATGCGCTGTCGCACGTCGTCAAGGATCGGCTGATGCAGCGGTATCCGGAGATCGTTGACGTCGTGATTCACATCGAGCCCCCGCATGAGCAAATCCCAAGTCCCAAATCCCAAAACCCAAATCCCAATCGCTAACCCCCCATTGTTGGACCTCACAGTCGGGATTTCATGTTGGATTTGGGAGTTGGGATTTGGGTTTTGGGATTTCCACTTGCAGGCATCCGGATTGCTCTGTGAGCATCTATGGCGAACCCGGACTACGT
>Ga0114129_10013040_pt1 | contig 11839 bp, 11 predicted proteins | sample RhiMetdeltSRZDD1_FD_80071 | JGI IMG/M metagenome (GOLD analysis project Ga0114129, IMG submission 80071) | Populus rhizosphere microbial communities from Tennessee, USA - Rhizosphere MetaG P. deltoides SRZDD1 (version 2) (version 2) | ecosystem: Host-associated > Plants > Roots > Rhizosphere >... | reverse complement strand
TCCCTTTGGGACAAGAAAGACAACAAGATAATGACGCTGTCAGGCGGCATGAAGCGCCGCGTGCTGATTGCCAAGGCGCTTTCGCACGAGCCACAAATCCTCTTCCTTGATGAACCGACAGCCGGCGTCGATGTCGAGTTGCGAAAGGACATGTGGCAAGTCGTACGCGACCTGCGAAGTTCCGGCGTCACTATTATCTTGACCACTCATTACATCGAAGAGGCGGAAGATATGGCCGACCGGGTTGGAGTCATCAACAAGGGCGAGATCATCCTGGTTGAGGAAAAGGTCGAATTGATGCGCAAACTCGGCAGGAAACAGCTGACATTGCAACTTCAGCAGAGACTCGCTGCGATTCCACCAGAGCTCTCTCGCTTTAACCTCTCGATTGGCGACGACGGGAGCACACTGATTTACGACTATGACACCCAAGCGGAGCGAACCGGCGTGGCGACGCTCCTGGGCGAGCTCTCGCGCGCGGGCTTGCGAATTCGTGACCTGCAAACAAACCAGAGTTCGCTGGAAGACATCTTCGTTGGATTGGTGAGCGACAGACGATGAACCTGCGAGCCGTTAAAGCAATTTATAGTTTTGAAATGGCGCGGACAGGCCGGACCATCTGGCAAAGCATTGTTTCGCCGGTTCTTTCGACTTCGCTCTATTTCGTCGTTTTCGGGGCAGCGATCGGTTCACGGATTACCGAAATTGAAGGTGTTCCCTACGGCTCCTTTATCGTGCCGGGACTCATCATGCTTACGCTGCTTACTCAGAGCACCATGAACGCATCTTTCGGAATTTATTTTCCCCGCTTCACGGGCACGATCTATGAGATCTTGTCAGCGCCCGTGTCGCCATTCGAGGTCGTTCTTGGTTATGTCGGTGCGGCAGCGACCAAGTCGATCATTCTCGGGCTGATTATCCTGGCAACGTCCTGGCTGTTTGTGCCCCTGCGCATAGCACATCCGTTCTGGATGGTGACCTTTCTGGTGCTTACAGCGGCGACCTTCAGCCTTCTCGGCTTCATCATCGGAATCTGGGCTGACGGCTTTGAACAGCTACAAATTGTGCCGCTGCTGATTATCACTCCGTTGACTTTCCTCGGAGGGACCTTTTATTCGACCAGCGTGTTGCCGCCGGCGTGGCAAACAATATCGCTATTCAACCCAGTCGTTTATTTGATCAGCGGATTTCGTTGGAGCTTTTTCGAAATTGCCGATGTGGGCCATGCCGTCAGCGTCGGCATGACACTACTCTTTCTTGCAGCCTGCCTTGTGACCGTGTGGTGGATGTTCAGGACCGGCTACAAGCTCAAAAAATAGTCAGTATCGCCACCGCTAGCCCGCCAGGGCATGGAGAATGCGCGCCCAGCTCCTGATGCCCTTGTGGAAGCACTTGAGGTCGAACTTTTCGTTCGGCGAATGGACGCGATCGTCGTCAAGCGCGAAGCCGACGAGCAAGGAGTCCATCCCCAGCACATTTTTGAAGTCGGCCACGATCGGAATCGACCCTCCTGCGCCCACTGCCACCGCCTTGTGCCCCCATTCTTCAGCGAGGACGCCCCGCGCCTTGGTGAGCGCCGGATTGTCAAAGGAGAGCTGGATCGCTGGCGCCAGAGCGAAATTGCCGAACTCGACCTTGCAGTCGCTGGGCAGGCGCGCCCGTACAAAGTCACGAAAGGCATCGCGGATTTTCTCGGGGTTCTGCTCGCCGACAAGACGGAACGAAACCTTCGCGCTCGCTTCACCAGGGATGACGGTTTTCGCGCCCTCCCCCGTGTATCCGCCAACGATGCCGTTGATCTCGGCTGTCGGCCTGGTCGTCACCTGCTCGATGACGAGGCGGTCTTTCTCACCGGCCGGATTCTTGAGCCCGATTGGTCCCAGGAATTTCTCTGCCGTCAGATCGAGTGCCTTGAGATCGGCCTTGATGTCGACTGGCAGATCTTTCACGCCGTCATAAAAGCCGGGAATGGTGACGCGGCCTTTGTCATCCCATATCGCACCGAGAATTTCGGCCAAGAGCCGGAGTGGATTTTGTGCGGCGCCTCCAAAAACGCCGGAATGAAGATCGCGATCAGCGCAGATAATCTTGACGTCTTCGTAAACGAGGCCTCGCAGCGAGGTGGTCACGGCCGGCGTCTTTTGATCCCACATGGCCGTATCGCAAACGAGCGCCAGGTCCATTTTGAACTCAGCCGCATTGTCGCGAACGAACCCGAACAAATTCTTGGAGCCGCATTCCTCTTCGCCCTCTATCATCATGGTGATAGGCAATGGCAGCTTTCCTGTAACGACTTTGAATGCGCGGCAAGCCTCGATGAACGTCATCGCCTGGCCTTTGTCGTCGCATGCGCCACGCGCGACGATGATCTTGCGCCCATCCGGCAACGTTTCAATGCGGGGCTCAAAAGGCGGCGTCTTCCACAGATTCAAAGGATCGACCGGCTGGACGTCGTAGTGCCCGTAAAACAGCACTCGCGGACCTGTAGCGCCGTTCGACTTGCCGACCACGACTGGATGGCCGGCCGTCGGACGCACGGTCGCGTCAAATCCGATTGACTTGAGATCGGCGGCAACATGTTCGGCTGCCGCACGGCACTGGTCCCTGTAAGCCGGATCAGTGGAAATCGAAGCGATCCGCAGCAGTGCGAACAATCGAGCCACGCTTTGATCAATATCCTGGTCGATGCGGTCGAGCACCGCCTCGAGAGCTTTCATGAGGGGACTCCTTGCGAGCGGAGTCCGAGGCTAGCAATGGCGACCGGGGCTGAAAAGGAGCCTCAATGCAGCGTTGGCTTTGCCAGAACTGCTGTACCTGACCGTCCGAAAGGCGGGATTACCATTGCTAACGGGCGCGAAGTGGCGGCGCCGCGCGGCGATGCTGAAGCGCGGCGCCGAGACGGCGGTAAAGCAGGCGCGAGGGAATCGTGGCGGGGACAGCGTCCAGATACCCGCAGCGACGGGCTGTGCGCCGCAAGTGGGGCGTAACAACTGGAGCGACCATCAAGGTCGGAACGCCGCAAGAGCGTCCTGGCGCTTCGCTTTCAGGGGGCGGTACGCAATCGGGAACAGGCGCATCGACCGCCACCAGGCAAGCATCAGCGTGGCCCGATTGACATAACCGCCGCGCCTCCTCGAGTTCGGTTACCGCTTTGACCTCTGCTACGTTCATTCGCCGAAGACGGGTGGCCAAGACTTTACCCTGACCGCTGTCGGCGACGACAACGATCCGCGAAACGCTCAGCGACTTCATCAACGCCCCCCCTTTTTGCAAGCCCCCACGACCTGGCCCGGTTTGTTCGTTAAACCCCCGCACTCTGAATTGGCGGGCCCCCATCCGGACCGGTCGGTATATCGTTCTTCTCTCTGGATTATTCCAAGATACACGGCCTGATCGGAGTTATCAAATTTCGATTCACCGGATCGTAAAACTACGAACGGTTATTGAGTCAGTCTAAATCGAGATCGTCGAGAGCACTCGTTTCATTTCGAAGTGATGAAAAATCTCGCGCGTGCAGCAGTGCATCGCGGATACACCGGCGAGGTATTTTGTTAGCAATGACTCATTTTCACTTGACTGTTGCTCGTATGACAGTTGCCAGATCATGACTCCCGCCACAAATAAGCCGGCGTCACGCTTGTCATCGCCAAAAACGCCGTTCAATATGATCGCAATTCCGCCACAAGTGCGGAGCGCGAGGGGATCATGGATGAGCTGATCGGCCGTCTGGTCGCCAACGTCGGCATTGATCGAAGTGCCGCAGAAAAGGCGGTCGCCATTATCCTCGACTTCCTTCGCAAGGAAGGCCCGGCAGAAAAGGTAGAGGCGCTAATCGAAAGGCTTCCTGGGGCGGAGGCCTTGCTGGCGACACAGTCCGAAAGTGGCGGCATGTTTCCCATGGGTGGCATCATGGGCGCTGGTACCAAAATGATGGCAGTGGGGCTGAGCATGGGACAAGTGCAAGGGGTGACTCGAGAAACCATCGCGTATGCGCGAGAAAAGATCGGCGATGATGCTGTCGGGGAAATCGTGGGTGCAGTCCCAGGGCTGAGTCAGTTTGTTTGAACCGTTCGCGACGCGAAAAAGATAATAAAAAGCGGAGGAGGCACAATGTCCTATCCCATCACCGATATCGACGGGATCAACGGCGAAGTCGCCGTTGTTCTCAAGTCGGTGGGAATTAGGTCGACTGACCGTCTTTTAGAAGCCGCCCGAACAGTAAAGGGACGCAAGGAGCTTGCTTCTAAAACCGGCTTTGGAGAGAAACAGCTACTCTACTGGGCCAATGTCGCGGACCGCATGCGCATAAAAGGCGTCCGCAAGGAATATTCTGAACTGCTCCAAGCTGCGGGGGTCGATACAGTAAAAGAGCTGAAGTACCGAAATCCGGGGAACCTGGCCAAGGCCATGGCCGATGCCAACAAGAAGCGGAAATTGGTCCGAGTGCTGCCGTCCGAAAAAGTGGTTAAACGCTGGATCGAAAACGCCAAGCTATTGCCGCTGAAGATAACTTATTAGACCCGTAACGCTCCTTGACAGTCCGCCGCCGACCGCGCAAAGCGACCGGCATGGGAAGTCTGCCTAAGCTCGATAAAGCCATCGGAACCGCTGGCAAACCAGCGCAAACGCTACTTCCGGCACTGCTCTCGGCAGGCCGCCCACTCGTGATGGGCATACTCAATGTAACGCCGGATTCGTTTTCGGACGGCGGCCAGTTTCTGGAGCCGACTACCGCGATCGCGCGTGCTGCTCAAATGATGAAACAGGGCGCCGATATCCTCGACGTCGGGGCAGAATCGACCCGACCCTATGGCGGCGCACTTCCGGTATCGGAGGAAGATGAAAAGGCACGCCTCGCCCCCGTTCTCCCGGAAGTGGTCAAACTTGGCTTGCCGGTTTCGATCGACTCCATCAAGGCCTCGGTCGCTGCCTGGGCGATCGACGCGGGCGCAACCATCGTCAACGATGTGTGGGGCTTGCAACGCGATTCCGACATGCCGACGCTGGTCGCCAAGCGAGGCGTGCCTGTCATAGTGATGCACAACCGCGAGAGCGCCGACGCGGATATCGATATCGTTCCGGACGTAATGACCTTCTTCTCCCGCTCTCTCGAAATCGCCGCTCAAGCTGGCATTGCGCGTGAATGTATCGTGCTCGACCCTGGTATCGGCTTTGGCAAAACTCCTGAGCAAAGCATCACTTGTCTTGCACGGCTCGGCGAGTTCACGCGTTTCGGTTTACCGCTTCTGGTTGGCGCATCCCGCAAGCGTTTCATCAACACCATCACTCCATCGTCACCGGATGGACGCATCGGCGGCTCGATTTGCGCCCATCTGCTCGCCGTGCAAAAAGGGGCGGCAATTGTGCGCGCCCATGACGTTGCGGAAACGGTGCAGGCCTTACGCGTGAGCGCTGCAATCGAGGCAGCGCGATGACTGATCGCATATTCATCCGCGGCTTGTCGTTGCACGCCAATCACGGCGTCATGGCGCACGAGGCCAGGGTGGGTCAAAGTTTCACGATCGACGTCGACCTCGAAATTGATCTTTCGGCGGCTGCACACTCCGACAAAGTCGTCGACACCGTCTCATACGACAAGGTTGTCGAATGCATCACCAAAGCGTTCTGTGCCCAACGCTATAGGTTGATTGAGGCGGCCGCGGGCCACATTGCCGATGCCGTCCTTTCGGCCTTTCATCGCGTCCGCTCGGTACGGGTCACGATCCACAAGCCCCATGCTCCGATTGCCGCGACATTTGACGACGTCGGCGTAATGCTGGTGCGGAGCCGCCATGGTTGAAGCGCTGCTTGCGCTCGGTGGCAATGTCGGAAACAGCCGGGCCATTCTTGATCGCGCCATAGGCCTGCTCTGCGACGGCAAGGACGTTCGTCTGATAGCGCGGTCGTCCGACTACCGCACACCGCCATGGGGCTTTAAGTACCAGCCCCATTTCGTGAACCTTGCCATCGTTGTCGAAACGACACTTGACCCACGCGAGCTACTTGCGCGCGCGCAACAGGTCGAGCTTCGGCTTGGCCGAAACCGCGCGCACGAAAAGCGGAACGGTCCGCGCACTGCCGATATCGACATCATCGCGTATGATGATGTGACGATGAACGAACCAAATCTGACGCTGCCGCACCCGCGACTGTTTGAGCGGGCTTTTGTGTTGGTGCCACTGGCCGAAATTGCCGGCGACCGGGTCATCGCAGGACGCCGCGTAGCTGAGGCTGCCAAGGCGGTCGAGTCCGGCGGAATCCACCGAATGCCTTAACCGACGCAGTAGGAGGGGTATTCAAGTTGCTTCGACGCAATGGCTCGATCGCGCCGACTATGCCATTTTGCCTGCATGACCGACGAAATGCCCTTCGCAACTGAGTTCCCGCCGACGTCAGAAGCGGAATGGCGAAGGCTGGTCGAAACTGCGCTCAAGGGTGCCGCATTCGACAAGCGGCTGGTAAGCCGGACCTACGACGGCCTGAGGGTCGAGCCACTCTATCAACGGGCGGCTGGAGCAAAGCCCGTGATCGGACGTATGCCAGGGGCGGCTTGGGCGCTTGTGCAGCGTGTTGACCATCCGGACCCGGTGGCCGCCAACGCGCAAGCATTGCAGGACCTGGAGAACGGCGCCACCGGTCTGGTGCTGGTCATGACCAGTTCGGTCAGCGCCAATGGCTATGGTCTCGATCCCTCCCCGGACACGCTGGCGCGTGTCCTCAAAGAGGTGCAACTCGATGCCGGCATTACCATTGACTTTGATCTGAGCCCGGCGACCAATACAGTCCTGCAGTATTTCGCTGCGCTCGTGAAAAATCGCAAGTTTTCCCCGGCATCCGTCGACTTGCGAGCCGGCGTCAATCCGATTGGCGGCTTTGCTGCTTCAGGCGCAAGTCCACAGCCCTGGAAGACGCTGTCGAAAAAATTCGCCAACACTGTTGGCGAATTGGCATCGAAAGGGTTTCGTGGCCGGTTCGCGCTTGCGGACGGGCGTATCATCCATGACGCTGCAGGCTCGGAAGCTCAGGAACTGGCTTTTGCGATCGCAACCGCGGTCGAATATTTGCGCGCCCTCGAGCAAGGAGGCATTTCCATTGATGCCGCCCGCGGAATGATTTATTTCCGCCTGTCCGCCGATGCCGACGAATTTCTGACTATTGCGAAATTTCGCGCGTTGCGAAAGCTATGGGCGCGCATTGAACAGACATCCGGACTCAACCCTAAACCCGCCTGTCTGACTGCGGAGACCGCCTGGCGGATGATGACGCGGCGCGATCCTTACGTGAACATGTTGCGCACAACAGTTGCGATAGCTGCTGCGGGGCTTGGCGGGGCCGACGGCATTGCCGCCTTACCATACACGGCTGCGCTTGGATTGTCTGACGGTTTGGCTCGTCGGATCGCGCGAAACACGCAGCTCATTTTGCTCGAGGAATCGAATCTCGCGAAAGTGAGCGATCCGGCAGCGGGATCCGGTGCCATAGAAGATCTCACGGACAAACTCTGTGCTGCAGCCTGGACATTTTTTCAGTATATCGAGTCCATTGGCGGAGCATGGGCGGCGCTCGAACGCGGATTGATTCAGAGTAAAGTCGCTGCCGTACGTTCTGAACGCGAGCAGGCGGTGGCAAAACGCAGAGACGCATTGACTGGCGCGAGCGACTATCCTGATCTAAATGAAGCTCCGGCAACTACGCTCGATGCAGCCCCTGTATCACCATCAAAAGAGGCGGACCCGGCGATTACCAAGGAAGCCTTTCCGCGCATTCGCCTTGCTGAACCGTTCGAACGCTTACGCGACGCTTCCGACCGAATGTTGGAAACAACTGGCAGCCGTCCAAATGTCTTTCTTGCCAATCTAGGAAAGGCCTCTGACTTCACCGCGAGGACAACCTATGCCGGGAATTTCTACGCGGCCGGCGGCATCGCGCCCGTCATCAATGACGGTTTTAAGGACCAGGCGGAGATGATCGCCGCTTTTAAAGCGTCCGGCGCAAGGCTCGCTTGCCTGTGCTCGTCGGACAAGGTCTACGCCAGCGACGCAGCGCAAGCGGCCAAGGCGTTAGCGGCCGCGGGCGCGGTCGTTCAGCTTGCCGGCCACCCCGGAGAGAACGAGGCTGCATGGCGACAGGCGGGCGTTAAAACCTTTATTTATACGGGCTGCGACACGCTTGCGACCCTGCAGGCCACGCATGATATTCTGGGCGTCAGATGAGTCAGGTGCCCGATTTCACGAAGATCGACTTCGCCGACACAGCTCAGCCTGGTGTCGCGCGAGACTCTGAATCCTGGACGACCCCGGAAGGCATTGCCGTAAAGCCGCTTTACACTGAGCAAGACCTCGCGGGGCTGGATTTTCTGGATACTTATCCGGGCAGGCCGCCATATCTTCGCGGCCCCTACCCTGCGATGTACGCGGCGCAGCCCTGGACCATCCGGCAATACGCCGGTTTCTCGACAGCAGAAGATTCGAACGCGTTCTATCGGCGCAATCTCGCGGCAGGGCAGAAAGGTCTGTCGATCGCCTTCGACCTTGCCACACACCGAGGCTACGACAGCGATCACCCACGTGTGTCCGGAGACGTTGGCATGGCGGGTGTGGCAATCGACTCGATTTACGACATGCGCACGCTGTTTTCAGGCATTCCGCTCGACCAGATGAGCGTGTCGATGACCATGAACGGCGCAGTGCTGCCGGTGCTCGCGCTTTATATCGTCGCTGCGGAGGAACAGGGCGTTGCGCACCAGAAGCTCTCCGGCACGATCCAAAACGACATTCTCAAAGAATTTATGGTGCGTAACACCTATATCTATCCGCCCGGACCAAGTCTTCGCATCATTTCCGACATCTTTGCTTTTACGTCGGCAGAAATGCCCAAGTTCAATTCGATTTCGGTGTCCGGCTATCACATGCAGGAAGCTGGCGCGACGCAGGATCTCGAGCTCGCCTACACGCTTGCGGATGGCGTCGAATATGTGCGGGCCGGATTGAAGGCCGGGCTCACCATAGATCAGTTCGCTCCGCGCATTTCGTTTTTTTGGGCGATCGGCATGAACTATTTCATGGAGATCGCCAAGCTGCGCGCGGCCCGCATGCTGTGGGCGAAGCTGATGAAGCCTTTCAATCCTGAGGATTCGCGTTCCCTGTCCCTCCGCACTCACTGCCAGACTTCAGGCTGGTCGCTGGCTGCCCAGGACGTTTTCAACAACGTTTCGCGCACCATGATCGAGGCGATGGCGGCAACGCAGGGTCAGACACAGTCGCTGCATACCAACGCGCTCGATGAGGCCCTTGCCTTGCCGACGGATTTCTCCGCCCGCATCGCGCGCAATACACAGATCGTTTTGCAACAGGAGGCTGGCGCAACGCGCATCGTCGACCCCTGGGGCGGCTCATATTATGTAGAGCGGTTGACCTACGAACTAGCGCGCAAGGCTTGGGGCCATATCGAAGAAGTTGAGGGCTTGGGTGGCATGGCGAGCGCGATCCAGGCCGGCATTCCCAAGCTGCGCATCGAGGAAGCTGCAGCGAAGACGCAAGCGCGGATCGATGCACGCGTGCAATCCGTTATCGGGGTGAACAAATATCCTCCCGCTGACGAAGCCCCCATCGAAGTGTTAAAGGTTGACAATTCCGCTGTGCGGCAGAAGCAGCTCGAGAAGCTTGCACGACTGAAAGCCGAGCGCGATCCTGGCCTATTGAAAGAGGCGCTTGATGCGCTCACCCGCGCGGCCGATCGAGGCAACGGCAATCTGTTGGCACGCGCTGTCGATGCCGCGCGCGCCAAAGCGACGGTTGGCGAAATCTCCTCGGCGCTCGAAAAGGTCTTTGGCCGTCATCGCGCAGAGATCAAGGCTATTACCGGGGTCTACAAGCGGGAGGTCGGGATGACCGACGCCGTCGAACGAGTTCGCAGCGCAGTCGAGGCATTCGAAACCGCCGAGGGCCGCCGACCACGCTTGTTGGTCGCCAAAATCGGACAGGATGGCCACGACCGCGGTCAGAAGGTAATTGCTTCGGCCTTCGCGGATCTCGGTTTCGACGTTGACATCGGACCTCTGTTTGCGACGCCCGCGGAGGCGGCGCGGCAGGCAATCGAGAACGACGTGCACATTCTTGGCGTATCCTCATTGGCTGCAGCCCACCTGACGCTGGTGCCAGAATTGAAGTCCGAGCTTACCAAGCAAGGTCGGGGCGACATCATGATCGTGGTTGGTGGCGTGGTGCCGCCCCAGGATTACGAGGCCCTCCTGCAGGCGGGGGCTGAGGCCATATTCCCCCCGGGCACGGTAATTGCCGAGGCCGCCGAAAAACTCCTGAAGACTCTGAACAAACGTCTCGGTCACGGCAAAGAGGCGGCCGAGTGAGTGCAGTCACCGTCCGCGCGGCCGCAGCCGCAGTTTGCGGGCTATCGTTATCCGCTTGTGTTGATTCTTCGGGTCCGATTCTGACCGACGCACGCCCGCTGTTCGGCCAACAGCTGCAACTGCAATTCTATACGCTACGCAAGGGCTTCGCGGATGAGCCCGAGCAAGCCTCGTTCAAGTGGGATGGCGAGCGATACATCCACGCCGGCGGTGGCATGATCGATATTACCGCCTTCACGGTGCACCGGCTCGAAGGCCGTGCCTATATCGTGCAGAGCGCGGCAGCCAAACGGCCAAATATCATCGAATACGCGGTCGCACATGAGCTGACCGGAGGCGTCTATCAGGTTACTCCCATCGACGAGAATGATGCCGACGGCGCTACTCGGGCGCGCAATTGTGTGCGGATTGATGATTCCCCTTGCCGGGTCACCTCACAAAAACAACTGATCGCTTTTGCACGCGCCACTGAGGCTCGGCAGAAGGGCGAAGGCGGCCTGGTCCTTCGCCTTGCGAATAGCTCGGAATCCCGGCGCTAGATATCAATGACTTCGCGCAATCTCCCACCTTCCGATCTAGTCCGGGGCATCCGCGCCGGCGACCGCGCGACTCTGGCGCGCGCGATCACGCTCATCGAGAGCAAGCGTGCCGATCACCGCAGAACAGCGCATCACCTGGTGCAGGAGCTTTTGCCACACACGGGAAAGGCGGTTCGCCTCGGTATCACCGGCGCACCGGGTGTCGGCAAATCCACGACAATCGACGTGCTTGGCACTTACCTCACTGGCAAAGGGCATAAGGTCGCCGTGCTTGCGGTCGATCCGTCTTCGACTCGCACAGGTGGTTCAATTCTCGGGGACAAGACGCGCATGGCGGGACTCTCAAGCGACCCCAACGCATTCGTCCGGCCATCGCCGTCTTCCGGCACGCTCGGTGGTGTCGCTGCCAAGACACGCGAAACAATGCTTGTATGCGAGGCTGCCGGCTATGATGCGGTGATGGTCGAGACCGTTGGCATCGGCCAATCAGAAACCGCAGTTGCCGACATGACCGATTGTTTTCTTGTTCTGATGCTGCCGGGTGCCGGGGATGAATTGCAGGGTCTCAAGAAAGGCATCGTCGAACTTGCCGATATGATCGCGGTCAACAAGGCCGACGGCGACAATATTGAGCGAGCCCGGCTGGCAGCGGCGGAATATCGTGCGGCACTCAATATCCTGACGCCGCACTCAGCGACATGGTCGCCGCCGGTCGTCACCTATTCTGCGCTCGCTCAACACGGCATCGCCGAACTATGGGCTCAAGTTCTGTCGCACAAAGCAAAAATGACGGAATCGGGCGAGTTGGCGGCGCGACGGCGAGACCAACAGGTCAAATGGATGTGGACGATGCTCGAAGAGCGGCTTACCGCGCGGCTGCGCAGTGACGCGGCTGTGCGCGCGAAATTGCGGCAGTCCGAAGCGCAGGTCGCCG
>Ga0114129_10013038_pt1 | contig 11840 bp, 5 predicted proteins | sample RhiMetdeltSRZDD1_FD_80071 | JGI IMG/M metagenome (GOLD analysis project Ga0114129, IMG submission 80071) | Populus rhizosphere microbial communities from Tennessee, USA - Rhizosphere MetaG P. deltoides SRZDD1 (version 2) (version 2) | ecosystem: Host-associated > Plants > Roots > Rhizosphere >... | reverse complement strand
GTCTAGTTCCTCGGCCTCTTCGGCGCGCTCCATGATGAATCTGAAGCGCGCCGACGCGTCCTTTCCCATCAATTCGTTAATCACACGATCAGTCACAATCTGATCCGCGATCTCGACGCGCAGCAGCCGCCGCGTCCGCGGGTTGAGCGTCGTCTCCCACAGGACTTTCGGCATCATCTCGCCGAGGCCCTTGAAGCGCGTGATCTCCGGGCTCGCGCGGCCGTGGCCGTTCTTCTGCTGCTGCTTCAGGATCTGATCGCGCTGCGCATCGTCGAGCGCCCAGAACGTCTCTTTACCGACGTCGATGCGATAGAGCGGCGGCTGCGCGAGATAGACCTTGCCGTTCGAGAGCAGCTGCGGCAGGTGCCGGTAGATGAAGGTGAGGAGCAGCGTGGCGATGTGGTTGCCGTCCGAGTCGGCGTCCGCGAGGATGATGACCTTGCCGTAGCGCAGCTTGCTCAGCTCGAAGTTCTTCCCGAGGCCGCACCCGAGCGCGGTGACCAGATCGGACAGCTCCTTGTTCTCGAGCACCTTCGCCAGCGACACGCTCTCGGTGTTGAGCACCTTGCCGCGCAGCGGCAGAATCGCCTGGCGCGCGCGGTCGCGTCCCTGCTTCGCCGATCCGCCGGCCGAATCGCCTTCGACGATGAACAGCTCGCTGCCGTCGCTCGTCGGGTTGGTGCAGTCGCTGAGCTTCCCCGGCAGGTTCAGCCGCGACGAGGTCGCGCTCTTGCGCGACACCTCCGCCTGCGCGGCGCGGCTCGCCTCGCGCGCGCGCGCGGCCAGGATGATGCGCGCGACGATCGCCTCGGCGACGCTGATGTTGTGATTCAGCCAATGCTCGAGCGCCGGCCGGACGACGCCGTCGATCGCCGAGACGAGCTCGGGATTGTTCAACCGGTCTTTCGTCTGCCCCTGGAACTGCGGCTCCTGGATGAAGACGCTGAGGACGCCGGTCAGCCCCTCGCGGATGTCCTCGGCGACGAGCGTCACGCCCTTGGGCGAGAGGTTGTGCGTGTCGATGAAGTTGCGCACCGCCTTGCCCAGGCCGGCGCGAAAGCCGGTTTCGTGCGTGCCGCCGGATCCCGTCGGAATGCCGTTCACGTACGATCGCAGGTGCTCGTCGGTCGCCTCGGTCCACTGCAGCACGAGATCGATCCGGACGACGTCGTCTTTCGTCAGCATGAAAGGCGCGTCGTGCACCGGCTTCGCGCCGCGCTCCGCGACGATCTTCCGGAGGTACTCGACGATGCCTTCGGTGTGCTCGAACGCGACTTTCTCTTTGTTGGTCTCGTCCTCGAAGACGACCTTCACGCCCTTGTGCAGGTAGCTGACGACCTCGAGGCGCTCGCGGATGACGGCGGGATCGAACTCGATTTTCGGAAAGATCGCCGCGTCGGGATGAAAGTAAACGATCGTCCCGCTGCCGCGCGCCGGGCCGAGCTTCTTCAGGCCGCTGACGGCCTTGCCCTGCCTGAAGCGCATCTCCCACTGTGCGCCGTCGCGCTTCACGGTCGCGACGAGCTCTTTCGACAGCGCGTTGACGACGCTGGCGCCGACGCCGTGGAGGCCGCCGGCGGTCTTGTAGTTGCCGCGCTCGAACTTGCCGCCGGCGTGGAGCATCGTGAAGATCACTTCGAGCGCGCTCTTCTTCGTCGATGGATGCTTGTCGATCGGAATGCCGCGGCCGTCGTCCTCGATGGTGATCGAGGAGCCGTCGGCGTGGAGCGTCACCCAGATGCTGGACGCGTGCCCGTTCATCGCCTCGTCGACGGAGTTGTCGAGGATCTCCCAGACGAGGTGATGCAGCCCCGCCGAGCCGACGCCGCCGATGTACATGCCGGGGCGCTTCCGGACCGGCTCGAGTCCTTCGAGGACAGTGATGTCTTTGGCGGAGTACGTGGACGCCATCTCTACAATTTCTGCGCTCGTAACAGTTTACGGACGTTTCGAACAATTGTACAGGCTCAACGCGGCAGGCGGACGACGAGGGAGCCGGACACGTATCGTCGCTTGCTCGTGAGGTCGGCGCCCGCGTTCACCTCGAGGACCTGCGAGAGAGGAACGCCGAAGCCGAAGCAGTAGTGGACCAGATCGTCGCCGCCGGGCAGCATCGCCTTCAGGCGGACGTCGACCTGCCCGTTCGAGTTGTCGGACAGATATCTGACCGCGTGATTGGGATCGTACCAAATCCCGGCTCGAATCGCCGGCGTTCGCGGCAGCGCGATGAACACGTACTCCACGCCGCCATGGACTTCCGTGCCGTCGCGAACCTGCAGCTGGTTTTCCGTTCCCGTCGAGATCGCCTGAAAGTTGACGAAATCCTTTTTCAGACGTCCGTACGCGACGCGATCGACGTCGAAACTGAACGACAGGCCATCGCGCGGCTGCACGCGAGCGCCCGCACCGAACACATGCGGGCTGCGGAACTGCCCATCGCGGCTGAGCGCCGGCCGCAGCGGGATGACGTCCTGCTGATTGAAATCGAACGCGGCACCCTGACGCACGACCGCGCCCACTCGCACCGCCGGATGCACGCTCCAGATCACACCCGCGTTGATCGCGGGACGGACGGCAGTCGCGCGCTGCGTGGCCGTCGAGCCGCGCTGGGTGGGGTCGACCGGCCCGAAGACATCGCCGCTGAAACCCAGCCTGACGAAGTCGGAATTCAACGCGAGGCGGTAGATCGCCACGCCGGCGCCGGCCGCGACACGATCGTTGAATCGGTACGCGAACGCCGCGCCATAGTTCTCGACCTTGATCCTGCGCCTGCCGCTCAACGGCAGATCGCGCGCCTCGTTGATCAGCGTGCCGGCAAAGATCGCCTGCTCGAACGCGCCGTTGGCCAGAAAGGAATTGTCCTGAAACACGAGCTCGTGGCGATACGCGGCGATCGCCCATCGGAGGGTCGGGTATACGAACGACGTGAAGTACGGCCGCGTCGTCTGGTCCCGGCTGATCGAGTACACGGGACCGCTGACCGTGTCCGCGCCGATGTTCGTGACGCGTCCGCTGAGCCGCCCGCCGGAGAGGAACGGCGTGTCCAGCCGGCGGAACCGCGCCTCGAACGAGACCTCCGGGCGACCGAGGAACGTCAAACCCGCCGGATTGGTAAAGGCGGCAGTCGCGTCGTCCGCGACGGCAATGAACGTGCTGCCGAGCGCGAGGCTCCGGGCGCCGGGGTTCAGAAAGTCGAACTGCAGCGGAATCTGCGCCGTCGACTGCGCCCGCAGCGGAGACGAGCTGAGCGCGAACGCGATCGCCAGCGTCGCGACGACGTGACGGTTCAGCAGCCGCTGTCCTTTCTGAAGTTCACCGACCCCAACGCCGGGAACGTGGCGCCCGTCGACGACACGATAGTGAGATAGACCGTGGCCGACACCGCGCCGCTGTTGAACGTGCCGCACGGGATCACGGCATTCGTGATCGAAGACGATGTCGACGAAAAGTCCGGCTGCGCTTTGCCGGGATTGGCGATTCTGTAGTCGTACCTGGTGACCGAGCTCACCGTGGTCGACGCCGTGAACGTGCACGTCAGAATGCTCTTCGTACTGTCCACCGGCGAGCCGCCCGTGACCACGCACGGATTCGGCGAGTAGCTGAAGCTCGCCGACGGCGCAATCGTGCTGCTCGTCGTGCTGGACGACGTCGTCGACGACGTCGTCGGCGTCGTGGTCGTCGTGCTGCTGGTGGTCGAGCTCGACGTGGTGGCGGCCGTGCCCGCCTGGAAGATCGCGACGCTCGCGCTCCCGCCAGACCATTGAACGGTGACGGCGCCGTTTCGACTGAAGCCCGCCGTGTTCGGCGCGATGACATAGCTCAGCGTCGCGTTGCCGGTCCCTGTCGTCGCCGTCGTGAACGAGATCCACGGCACGTTGGTCGACGCGCTCCACGAGCACGTTCCGGACGTCTGGCTGATCGTCACGCCCGATTGAGATCCGGCCGCCGTGAATTGCTGCCCCACCGACGAGAGCGTGTAAGCGCACGTGCACACGGGCGGGATGCCCCCGCCGTTGATTTGCGTGAACACTTTGTTCTGCGCGTCATCGTGGCCGCAGCTGTTCACCCGATATCGCAGGTACTCCTGAATCCACACGATCCAGCCCTCGAGGTCGACGAAGGTCGCGACCGGATTTCGGCGCAGCGTGTCGCGATAGACGACGTTCAGCTGTGTACCGAAGGCGAAGCTCTGGTCGCGCGGCGGGAAGCTCACGACGCCGGTCGGCGGGGCGGCGCACACGGCGGGCACGCCGCCGCCATTGATCTGCTGCAGCACCCTCGCGATGGCGTCCTCATGCGTGCAGCCGTTGACGCGGTACCGGAGGTATTCCTGGATCCAGACGATGAAACCTTCGAGATCGACGAACGTCGAAACCGGCGGACGGCTCAGCGAGTCGCGATACAGCACGTTCAGCTGGTTTCCGAACGCGAACGGCTGGTCCCGCGGCGGGAACGTGACGTCGAACGGACGCGAGACGTCGGCCGGCAGATGCAAGCCGGCCGGAGCGGTAGCGGTTGTGTTCGACGCCGGTGACGTTGCGGCGCTCGGCGCAACCGGATTGCTCTCTGAATGTTGCGTACGCGACGCGCGACCGCATGCCGCCGCAATGATTGCCGAAATCGCGAAGGCGATCGCAAGTCGAGAGATGGCCGGGTAAGACATGGCGGGCAATTCTAGCGCATCGCGCTGTCGCGGCGCGCGCGGCCAGCCAAATTGCGCTGTCGCGATTAAAAGCGGACGACGACCGATGCGGATCCGGTTCGCGTCCGCGAACTGTAGTCAAACGCTGCGTTCATCTCGAGCCGTGAGCTGATCGCGACGCCCGCGCCCGCGGTCGCGTGCACGAGATTTCTGCCGCGCGGCAAGTACGCGGAGAACAACTCGTCGTTCAACGTTCGTTGAGCGCTGGGTGTGTATCGAACCGTGTGCCGCGGATCGTACCACGCGCCGACTCGCACCGCCGGCGTCCTGGCGACATTCGTGAACACGTATTCCAGCCCGGCGTGGACCTCGTTGCCATCGTCGATCGTGAAGTTGTCGCGGCCGGTGGACCGGCCGACCTGTGAATCGATGAAGTCCACCTTCAGCGCGGAATACTGCACGCGCGTGTATTCGACGGTGACGAGAAGAGGAATGGCAACCCGCACCGCCGCGCCAACCGCCAGCGTGTCGGGCACATGGAACGTGCCTGTTGTCGACGTCCCGCCGACCGGCTGCGTGGTGAAGTCGAACGAAGGCGCCTTGCGATAGACGCCGCCCAGCTGAAGACGCGGCGACAGGATGACGAGCACGCCGAAGGTTCCCCCGACTCCGGTGTCGTCGGACGACTGGATCGTCCGGCTCGACAGCTTCGCGAAATCGGGCGCCGCATACGGCGACGGCGGATCGAACGTCCGGAAGTCGGACGAGAACGACATCTTCTGGACGATCAGGCCCCCGCCGAACGACACGTGGCTGCCGGCGCGATGGGCTGCGGAGATCCCGTAGGTGACGATCGCGATCTGTCGGCTCGCATCGCGCGCGCCCTGGACGACGTCGCCGAACGCGTCCGCTTGAAAAATCGAGCTCGTCCGAAACGCCTGGTCGACGTTCAACAGCTCGTGGCGGTACGCCGCAATCGCGAACCGGCCGCGCGGGTACGTCAGCGACAGAAACGATGGTCCGACGTGCGTATCGTCGAACGTGCCGTAGACCGGCCCCGACGCGACGTCGACGCCCTGGTTCGTCACGCGTCCCGAGAGCCGGCCGGCGCGCAGGAAGCTCGATTCCAGCCGCCGCGCGCGCCCTTCGATGGAGACTTCTGGTCTCGACAAGAGCGTCAAGCCTGCCGGATTCGTGAACGCCGCCGTCGCATCGTCGGCGAGGCCGGCGAACGCGCTGCCGAGCGCGAGGCTCCGCGCGCCGGGATTGAGAAAGTCGAATTGCACCGGCACCTGCAGGCTCGCCTGCGCGAACGCGCCCGAACACTCCAGCAATATGACGGCGACCGCGATGGTGAGCGCGCGTGCGGATCGCGGGTTCATCTGGTAGAAGAGGCTGTATCATACCAACCCCGTGACGGATGCCTTGAAGCCTCGCACGCTCGCGCGCGCGGCGCCGATCGCCGTCACGCTGTCGCTGTTCGCGAGCGTCGCCGCGTGCCATCGCTCCGCGCCCGACTCGTCGCCGACGATGGTGGCTCCTGTGGCGCCCTCGCCGGTGACGACGACAACGCGCGCGCCGAACGTGCCGCTGCCGACGACGCCGTTTCTCGTGCTTCCGCAGGACGTCAGCTTTCCTCCGCGGAACGAGCCGGTCGACTTCGGCAATCAGCTCAACGTCTTCTATCAGTCCACGCTCCGCAGGGTAGCCGTTGTCGCCTTCGTCGACATCGAAGGCTTCGTCGTGTGGATTCAGGAGTATCTCCGCTACCGCGTCAACGCGTGCAGCCACGCCGACGCGATCGCGAAGGTCGTGCAACAGATCAACGGCGGCGGCGTCGCCGCCGTGTGCGGCACGACGCCCGCCGGCGCCGTGTCGTTTCCGGGCCGCGAGCAGACCGTGGCGTTCGGCAACCAGCTGAACGTCGTGTACCGCGATACGCTGCGCCGCAGCGCCGTGGCGACGTTCGTCGACCTCGAAGGCTGGATTGTCTGGATCCAGGAGTACCTGCGGTATCGCGTGAACAGCTGCGGCCACATCGATGCGATCGACAAGGTCTTTACGCAGATCAGAGGCGGCGGCGTCCAGCCGGTCTGCTCGACGACCACGTCGTCGTCGAGCACGTCGACGTCCACGGTGCCGCCCCCACTGGTCGCGAACTTCACGCCTCCATCGCCGTGCCGCATCAACCCGACGCAGCCGCCCTGCCAGTTCGACGCGACGGCGTCGCGAGGCGCCGTGCAGTACAGATGGAGCTGGGGAGACGGGACGCCCTCGAGTACGCTCTCGAGTCCCGTGACGACGCACAAGTACAGCGCGGAGCTCCTCAGCGTCGGGGGCACCCGATCGTTGAACGTGACATTGACGGTGACGGCGGCCGACGGCCGGACCGCGTCGGTTATGAAATCCGTGGAATTGAGTCGGCCCTCCACTCTGGAATTCCAGAGCTCGGCGCGCTCGCGCCCGCGGCCTCGCTAGCGTCGATCGACGACGACGACCGACAGGTTGTCGGTTTCGACACGCGTCGCGGCTGACCCAAGGACTCGGACCACATCCGACACGCTTGGCCGCGAGGCGCGGCCGGCGTCGGCAAGCACGATCCACGTACGCGCCCCCGACGCGACGTCGCGAACGGCCTCGAGCGACTCGATGACCGGGACGCCGCCGTACAGTCCTCTGCGTCCGCGCGCCGTCTGCTGCGTGAACAGACGGATATCTTCCCGCGATTCGAGCAGCCAGTAGTCCGCTCGGCCGAACAGCGCGATGCAGGCGATCTCGTCGGTGCACACGACGCGATCGCCAGCCGTGATCTCGCGACCCACGTCGGCGACGGTCGCAGGATCGAGTGTTCGAACCCTTGGGGCAGCGAGCATCTGCCAGCCGATTGGAGTTGCCAGTACCGGCTCGCCCAGCATCGATGCGACCTGCTCGCGCGTGGTTGCGACGGCGATGACGACCATGAGCACGTCTCGCAGGCCACGGAGTGGAGCACAGGCCGCTGCAGCCACGATCGCGAGAAGAGTCCAGAGAATCGTCACGTAGCGGGGTTCGATGGTCGTGTTCACGAGGCCGAACGCGAACACCCATCCCACGGCGAGCAGGAGCAGCAATCGAGCGTCCAGATCCGCCGGCGATGCCCGTCTGCGAAGAGACCACAATCCGGCGACGGTCGCGATCACCGTGAACGGCCATGCCGCCAACACATAGACGCCGCCGCCGTGGAAGGCTGACGCGTACCGCGCGACGGAGGTCACCAGCTCGCCCGAGAGCGCGATGCGGCGCGTGGCCATCAGATAGCCGGTCCAGAACACAATCCCGCCGGCGATCGCACCGGCCGTCATCAGCCCGCGTGCGAGCGCGCGCGGCGGAGCGGCGACCGCTGCCGCGAGGTACGCGCTGACAGCAAGACCCACCTGCAGCAACGCGCCGCATGCGGCAACGGCGCACGCGAACAGATCGATCCGACGGCGGATGAGCAGCACACACAGGATCGCGCAGGCGATCGCGAGCGGCACGATCGCGGCCGGCGCTCGTAACGCGGTGAAAGGAAAGATGACCGGCGTCGGCACCAGCAACGCCGAATACTCCGACACGTCCCGCGAGACGACGCTGCCGCCGGCGGAAGATGCCGCTCGAAAGACGTAAAGGCCGACATGGACGATGCCGAGGACGGCGACGGTCGCTGCGAACAGGCGCGTGGCCCTGGCGCGCGCGCCGGATCGATCCGGTGTCAGCAGCCAGCAGGCGAGAGGCAGCACCGCGAGCGTCACGGCGGATTCATGGAGCAGCCGCGTCACGGCGACGGCCGCGAGCCACCGACGAGCGCCCCGCCCGGCCGCGATCAGATCGAGAAAGAGCCACAGCGCGATCACGTACGTGGCGACGAACATACTGTGAAAGCGCGCCCACCCGGCGAGCACGATATGCAGCGGCGAGACCGCGACGAAGACGGCTGCAGCGATTGACGCTGAACCGGAAATCCGCGCAGCCAGGCGGCTCACGAGCCAGACCGTGAGCACAGACCAGAAAAAACTGACGACGCGATAGACGACGAGCGTCTGCCCGAACAGAACGCCGCTTGCCCACGCGAGGTAGGAATAAGGGAGCCCGCGGTGATAGACGATCCCCGACGGCAACAGCGGGAGACCGTGATGCGCGATGCCTGTCACGGCGAAGTGGGTGAGATCCTCGTCGCCGGAGAAGCCGGCGCGGTCCAGATCGGGCAGGCGAAGCCCGGCTGCGGCAACGATGATCGCCACGAGGACCAGTGCCAAACGCCGACGCCTCCAACGTGTTGGATCCACCTGAACCGGCAAAAGGGGCTTTTATCATTAATTAGATGCGTTTACGATCGCGGCCTCATGGTCCCGGGCACCGCCGCGCGCGCGCTCGCCGCCGCCGTGTTGGTTGCCGGCGCCGTGCGCGTCCGCTCCGCGCCGCCGCCCGAGCAGGATGTGCTCGTTCCCGGCGGCATCGCCGCGGTCGCGCGCGTGCTGCGCATCGAACCGGTCCCCGAGCCGTCGCGCTTCATCGGCGAAGTCACACGGCTGCTCTACGACGTCCCGCTCGTCAAATCGGCCTCTTCTGAGCAACTCATCCGCCGCCTGAGTGCGCATCTCGCCGCCGCGCCGCGCGACGCCGCAGCCGCCGACCGCGTGCCGATGCCGCTGTCGGCCGCGACGTGGAGCCAGATCCTGCGGCAGCCGGTCACGACCGAGACGGTGTTCGGCGTGATTGCCACCAATCGCGAGGCGACGCTCCTCTGCCACGGTCTCGCGGGGCTCGACGACGAGACGCTGCAGTTCCTCTCGGAACATCATTCGATCCTCAGGCTGGTGTACGACCGCCACGCGGCGACGTTCGCCGCATTCGGGGGCACGCTGCAGATCCACGGCGGACGCGTCCGTCCGCGCGGCGGCGCGGAAGCGGTCGTCAGCTGGGAAGCCGCGCTGGGCGTACGCGTCGATCATCCGGAGGCGTTCGTTCGCGAGCTGTACTCGCGCGCCGAAGGACGGATCGCCTACCTCTACGACACGCTCGCGCAGGTCGAGGCGCCCAAGCTCGCGTTCGCGCTGGGCACCTGGCTCCCGGCATCCGCACGTCTCGCCCGGTTCAAGGCGCTCGTGGCCGCGGCAAGCGCGAGCTATCGCGAATGGCGCATCGCGGCGCTGCCGTTCTCGCGGCCCCTCTACGATCTGCCGACCATCCTCGAGCGGATCCAGGTCGATGCGAGCGGGACGCCGGTGTTGGGCTCACGCGCGTTGTGGACGCAAGTCTTCGAGACGAGCACGCCGCGCGGCGACGAGCCGAACGCCGGCGCGGCGCCCGCGCCAGCAGAGCGGGTCGACGCCGCGTGGCTCATGGAATCGATCGTCCATCGCGACGCGCAGCCGCGCGCCGACCGGGCCGATCAGTTCGCCTTCGGCCAGCGCGTCTTCGGATCGGCGCCCGATGCGGCGCTCGGCGACGTGGCCGTGGCGCTGCGGAGCATGCCGCGCTATCGCATGCTGATGCTGACGCTGGAACGGATCGGCATCGCGTCGCCGGCGATCTATGCCGCGGCGATCCGCCAGGCCCAGCGGCTCACGGTGCTTCCGCCGCAGCGCGCGTTCCCGGCGCTCGCGCAGTTTCAGGGCGCGCTCGCGCTCGTCGCGCGGATGACGCGCGTCCGCACGATCGAGCCGTCGAGCGTCGACGCGCTCGTCGCCGGCCTGGTCTCGGCCCCGCTCGACGACGAGGGACGATACGCGGGCGGGATGGTGCGGTGGGTCGCCGACGCGCTGCGGGGCGCGCTCGGCAGGGGCGACACGCTCGAGGCGACGCTGCTCGCCGGCATGGCGGGGCGCGCCTTCACGACCATCGTGCAGGACGGCGAGGAAGCCGCCTCGGCATCGCGCGTGCGTTGGGAAGGACATCAGTACCGGCTCGATCTCGCGGGCGCCGAGCTGCGGCGCCTGCGCCGCGTGCGCGACAAGCAGGACGGCGCGACCGTCGATGTCGCGGCCGACGTCGATGCCGTCGCCCGCGCGTTGATGCGCGAGCATCTGACGCTCGACGAGGTGCGATCGGCGTCGGCTTCGCTCAAAGCCGTCGCCGCCCGCGTTCAGCCGCGGCGGCGGCGAATCGACGCGGAAGCGATGCCGCCGGGCGTCGAGACGCCGAGGAATCCGCGCGACGTGCTCGACCGGGCCGTGAAGGACCTCGAGTCGATCGAGCACGCGCGCGAGCCCGCCCGCGCGGGCCGCGTCGCTGCGCTGCTGCTCGACGCCGCCGACGCGCTGATGGCCGACGCGCTGCTGTCGCTGACCTACGCGGCGGAGGTCGGCGATCCGGACGGGCCGGTGCTGCTCGCCGGCAACGTGGCGCGCCGCCACGATTTCGGGTTCTCGCTCAAGGACAGCGAGATGCGCGCGCGGGGCCCGTGGATCGTGCCGCGGCAGGAGGTCGCGCCGGGCGCGCCGTGGCACGTCAGCGGATCGCTGCTCGGCCTCGACGTCGGCCTCGCGCCGCTTGCCCTGCGCCGCCTGAGCACGGATCGCGTCATCGACGCGCCGGTGCTGACCTCGAACGAGCGCGAGACGTTCGCCGTCAGCACCGCGCTCCTGAACGCCCGGGCGCTGCGCGACGAGGATCGGGACGCGATCGCCGCGGCGGTCGCGCGCGGACGCCGGCGCGTCGCGTCGCTGACGCCGGCCTCGGTCGACGAGACGGCCGACGCGATCGGCATGGACGGCTGGCGTCGGCGCGCGCTGCGCTGGACGCTCGCGCACGATCCCGCGCGCGCGGCCTCGTTCTTCACGCTGACCGAGACGTTGTTTCTCGGGGCGCCCACGACGAACCTGGATGCCTGGGGCATGAGCGCGCTGGTGTCGACCGGCTGCGTCTGCACGCGGCTCGGCGCACCCGCCCGCTGGACGCTGTGGACCGGACGGCCGCAGCTCGGACAGATGGCGTCGAGCGTGGCCGATCTCAACCTGCACGTCGCGCTGACGCTGCACGAACTGGGGCTGCCTGCCGCGCTCGCCCGCCACGTGCTCGAGGCGGCGATGCAGGATTTCATCGACGAAGTGCGGCCGACCGATCCCAACGACTGGCTGACGCTCGCGCGCAGTGCGCAGCAGCTGTCCCGCGAGCGCCTCGAGGACTACGTCGCGAGCGCCGCCGCCGCCGACGGTCCGCTCGCGCCGGACGGCTCGGG
>Ga0114129_10013037_pt1 | contig 11841 bp, 10 predicted proteins | sample RhiMetdeltSRZDD1_FD_80071 | JGI IMG/M metagenome (GOLD analysis project Ga0114129, IMG submission 80071) | Populus rhizosphere microbial communities from Tennessee, USA - Rhizosphere MetaG P. deltoides SRZDD1 (version 2) (version 2) | ecosystem: Host-associated > Plants > Roots > Rhizosphere >... | reverse complement strand
TGGAGCAGGTCCCAAGGGTTCGGCTGTTCGCCGATTAAAGTGGTACGTGAGCTGGGTTCAGAACGTCGTGAGACAGTTCGGTCCCTATCTGCCGTGGGTGTCGGAGAATTGAGAGGATTTGTCTCTAGTACGAGAGGACCGAGATGAACGCACCTCTGGTGGAGCTGTTGTGGCGCCAGCCGCAGTGCAGCGTAGCTACGTGCGGACGGGATAATCGCTGAAGGCATCTAAGCGAGAAACCCACCTCGAAACGAGTTCTCCCTTAAGAGCCGTGGTAGACCACCACGTTGATAGGCCGGGTGTGCAAGCGCGGCAACGCGTTCAGCTTACCGGTACTAATCGCTCGTTTGGCTTGATCGCTCTTATCTTCAATGCTCATCGCGCGGCGCCATGCGTCGCGCGAGACCAGCTTTCATCATCCGTCTTTCGCCGGCCTGGTGGTATTTGCGGGGAGCTTGTACCCGATCCCATCCCGAACTCGGCCGTTAAACTCCCCTGCGCCGATGGTACTAAGTCTCAAGACTTGGAAGAGTAGGTCGCTGCCAGGCCTGCCAAGGACGGAAACCTCGTCACGATGATTTTTCGAAAGCCGCCGCGGTTCATCCGCGGCGGCTTTTTCTGTGCGGGGCGCCGACCCCGCGATGGCCGTGTAACCATTTGTTAACCATAAGCCGCCAGCATATCCGGGGTTTCCGCGAGGCCGGCCAATGGCGGTTGCTCGCTTATTTGCAATGATCTTTCCGCGCCGACGCTGCGCCGGCGGGAGTCGCTGACATGACGGCAGCGACGCTTCGCGATGCCGCTCGGCCCTCGCCCAATGTCGCACTGCCCTTGCAGCAGGGCTTGGCGGCATTCCGCGCCGGTCGGCTGCTCGAGGCGGAATTTTCGTTCACCGCCGCGCTCGCGGCGAATCCCGCCAGCTTCGCCGCGCTGCAGTTCCTCGCCGTCCTGCGTATGCAGCAGGATCGCATGCTGGAGGCGCTCGATCTCATCAGCCGCGCGCTGAGGCAAAGGCAACGCTCGCCGGAAGCGCTCGCGCTGCAAGGCGTGATCCTGTCGAACCTCGACCGCGATCAGGAGGCGCTGGCGAGCTTCGACGAGGTGCTCGCGCTGCGCCCCCACGATCCGGAGACGCTCCACAATCGCGGTGTCGCGCTCGCCAAGCTGGGCCGCCAGGGCGATGCGGTCGCCTCCTATCGCGAGGCGCTGGAGATGCACGCCGGCTATGCACCGGCGCTGCTCAACATGAGCAACAACCTCGCCACGCTGAACCGCTACGACGAAGCGCTCGCCGGCTACGATCTGCTTCTCGCCGGCGGGATCGAAAGCATTCACGTCCTCAATAATCGCGGTAATGTCCTGTTCTCCCTTGCGCGGTTCGAGGCGGCCTTGGCGAACTATGACCACGGCCTCGCCATTGGCGGTGACCACATCGACGTCCTCTGCAATCGGGCCGCGGCACTTGCGGCGCTCGGCCGCCACGAGGACGTGCTCGCGTGCTGTGACCGCCTCCTCGCTATCGCGCCCGACCGGCCCGGCATCTGGAACAAGCGTTGCGCGGCGCTGCTGGCCCGCGGTTGCGTGCTTGAAGCGCTCGAATGCATCGATGCTGCGCTCGCAGCCGAGCCCGGCAATGTCGATTTCATCAACAACCGCTGCGCCGCCCTGCATCATCTCGGCCGCTTCGAGGAGTCGCTGGAGGAGGCCGACCTGGCGCTGTCGGTGGATCCGAACGATGCGCTTGCCCATGTCGGGCGCGGCAATGCGCTGCTGGCGCTCAACCGCTGCGAGGAAGCCGCCGAGTGCTATCAGGCTTCGCAGGCCCTCGGTGCCGACGACGGCAAGACCACGCGAGCAAGCCTCACGTATCTGAGCCTCGGCTGCCTGGCCGAGGGCTGGGCGGACGACAGCGCCCGTTGAGCGGCAAGATCCGCTTTGAGGCGACGGAAGAGGGCGATCCCAGCCGATCCGGGCGCGGGGTACGTCGCCGGTGCGATGTCGTCCTCGGCTCATTTGCGTCGCGGCAAAATCTTGCCTAAGACGCTGGTGATAGTTCCTGAGTGTCCCGACATTCACCCGCATGGCAGACCCGTTTCGCATCTTCATCGGCTGGGATCGGCGCGAGCCGGAAGCCTATGAGGTCGCCAGGTTCTCGCTCACCCGCCGCGCGTCGGTCCCGGTCGCGGTGACGCCGATCAAGCTCGACGAGCTGCGTGCGCAGGGACTCTACCGGCGCGACCAGGACCCGCTCGCCTCTACCGAGTTCACCTATTCGCGCTTCTTCACCCCGGCGCTGGCGGGCTTCAAGGGATGGGCGCTGTTCTGCGATTGCGATTTCCTCTGGCTCGGCGATATTGCCGGCTTGGTCGAGTACACGCGCAATCCGAAGGCGCTCTATTGCGTGCAGCACGACTACCGTCCCAAGGAAACCACCAAGATGGACGGCGCGGTGCAGACCCTCTATCCGCGGAAGAACTGGTCGTCGCTGATGCTGTTCAACTGCGACCATCCATCGGTGCGCGGCCTCACCCCCGAGGTCGTCAATCGCGAGAGCGGCGCCTATCTGCATCGCATGCAATGGGTCGCCGACGGCGATATCGGCGCGCTGCCGGTGGAGTGGAACTGGCTGGAAGGCTGGAACGAGAAGCCGGTGCAGGGAACGCCCAAGGCCGTGCACTTCACGCGCGGCGGACCTTGGTTCGAGCAGTGGCAAAACGTCGATTACGGCGATCTGTGGCGCGCCGAGCGCGACGCCCTGCTCAAGCAGCGCGCCTGAGCACGACATGGATGCCGATGCGCTTTATCATCTTGCGCGCACCCATTGCGAGCAGGGCCGGATCGCCGACGGCGTCGATGTCGTCCGCAAGCTGATCGCCATCGATCCCGATCAGGCGCGCGCCCATAAGCTCCTCGGCATGGCACTCAGCCATCTCGGCCGGCACGAGGACGCCCTGGCGAGTCTCGATCGCGCCATCGCCCTTGCCCCTTCCGCCGATGCCCATGGCAGCCGCGCCGACGCGCTGGTCGCCCTCGGCCGCCGCGAGGAAGCGGTGGAGAGCTACGATCATGCGCTTGCGCTGGAGCCGGCCTCGGTCGCGGACTGGTGCAACAAGGGCGCCGTGCTGCTGGAGCTCGGGCGCAGGGAGGAAGCGATCGCGAGCTTCGACCGCGCCATCGCGCTGCAGCCGGAGTTTGCCGAGGCACATTACAATCGCGGCAGCGCACTGGCGCAGCTCGGCCGCCATCCAGACGCGATCGCCACCTATGACAAGGCGCTTGCGCTCAATCCCCGCTATGCCGACGCGCTCAACAACAAGGCCAATTCCCTCGACCATATTGGACAATTCGCCGAGGCGCTCGCCGTCGTCGAGCAGGCGCTGGCGATCGATCCCGATCATCACGGCGCCTTGGTCACCCGCAGCGTCATTCTGAGGAAGCTGGAACGCTACGAGGAATCTCTCTCAGGCTGCGAGCGGGCGCTGGCGCGCAGGCCCGACGATATCGACGCGCTGGTCGCGCGCGGCGACGTGCTGATCGCGCTTGAGCGCTTCGACGAGGCACTGCAGACCCTCGACAGGATAATCGCGCTCAAACCCGATGCAGTCGGGTCGAAATGGAACAAGAGCCTGTTGTGTCTTGGTCTCGGCCGTTTCCGTGAAGGGTGGCAGCTCTACGAGCACCGCTGGGCAGGCGCCAAAGGGCTCGTGCCGCGCGACTACCGCCAGCCGCGCTGGAATGGCGGGCGCGTCGACGGCGCCCTGCTGGTGTGGAGCGAGCAGGGCCTCGGCGACGAAATCCTCCATTCGAGCATGATGCCGGAGCTGGTCGAGCGCACGGGGTCCATCGTGTTCGAGGTCGAGCCGCGCCTGGTGACGCTGTTCGCGCGTTCCTTTCCCGGCGTGAAGATGATCCCGCTCACGCCGGAGCTCTATGGCGGCCGGGTCGATGTGCAGGAGCCGCTTGGCGGGCTCGGGCGGCATTTCCGAACGAGCTGGGAGGCGTTCCCACGCCGCGAACGCGGGTATCTTCTCGCCGATCCGGCGCGCGCGAATGCGCTGCGCAGGCGCCTGGCGAATGACGGTCGCGTTGTGATCGGCATATCCTGGATCAGCCGCGCGCCCGCGTCCGGCAAATCCAAGAGCGCGAGGCTGAGCGATTTCGCGCCCCTGCTGCGCCTGCCGGGTTGCCGGTTCGTGGACTTGCAGTACGGCGACACAGAGGCCGAACGCGAGGTCACAAAGCGCGAGCTTGGGCTGGAGGTCGAGCGGCTGCCCGACATCGACAACACCAATGACATCGACGGCCTCGCCGCCCTGATGACCGCCTGCGATCTGGTCGTGACGGTGAGCAACACGACCGCGCATCTCGCCGGCGCGGTCGGGAGGCCGACCTGGGTGATGGTGCCGCACGGCCATGCGCGCATGTGGTACTGGTTCAAGGACAAGCCGGAGAGTCCCTGGTATCCGCGCGTCCACGTGCGGCGGCAGGCGCACGGGCAGCCGTGGAGCGACGTGGTTTCGGCCGTGACCGCCGAAGTGTCGGCATTCATCGACGCATTGCCGGTGGAACGTTGACGTTCTCGCGCCGGGCGCCCTAGATACATTCGATAGGTCGATGGAGCCCGCCTCGATGGTGTGGAGTGTCCGGCGGTTTTGCGTGCTGGCGGTGCTGGCGCTCATTGCCGCTCCCGCGTCGGCGGAGCCGGCGGCCGATTTCTACCGTGGCAAGACGATCTCGCTCATTGTGGGCTCGGGACCCGGGGGCGGCTACGATCTCAGCGGCCGCCTGGTAGCGCAGCACATCTCCCGCTTCATTCCCGGCAATCCGACCGTGGTCGTCCGCAACATGCCGGGCGCCTCGAGCAATGTGGCGGCCCAGCACGTGTTCAACGTCGCTGCCCGCGACGGCACCGTGCTCGGGATGTTCCAGCCCACATTCGTGATCGAAAAGATCAACGATCGCTCGCTCAAGTTCGAGCCCGAGCAATTCACCTGGATCGGCCGCGTCGACGCCAGCACCTTGGTGGGCGTGGTCTGGCACACATCGCCGGTGCAGACCATCGCCGACGCCAAGCAGAAAGAAGCGGTGCTGTCGGCGATCGCCGCGTCCGGGACTGCGGCGACGGTGCCGTGGGCGCTGAACCAGCTGATCGGGACGAAGTTCAAGGTCGTGCTCGGCTATTATTCGAGCCCCGATACCGGGCTCGCGATGGAGCGCGGCGAGGTGCATGGCACCGGCAGCACGAGCTGGGATTTCCTGGAGACCAAGCGCGATTGGCTTGAGAGCAGGAAGATCACGTTCCTCTACACCATCGCGCTGTCGCGCTATCGCGGCCTTCCCGACGTGCCGACGATTCTCGAGCTGACCGACAACGCGCAGGACCGCACGGTGCTCGGCCTGATCGCCAGCGGCTCGACCATCGGCCGTTCGGTGGTGGCGCCGCCTGAGCTGCCGGCCGATCGCGCCGCCGCGCTGCGGCAGGCCTTTGACGCGATGGTCAAGGACCGGGAATTCTTGGCCGACGCCAGGCAGCGCAACCTCGGCGTCGACCCGCTGTCGGGCGCAGAGCTTCAGCGCATCGTCGCGGAGGTCGCCGGCGCGCCTGAAGCGGTCGTCGCGAAGATGAAATCGGTCACGCGGCAACCGAAATAGGGATTTCGGGCTCGCCGTCGGCAATGTAGGCTCACCTCGATCAACCGACAGGAACGCTCCATGCAATCGATTGCCCGGAAGTATTACGTGACCCTGGTCTGCCCGTTCGATGCTGACGGCAACGTCGATGAGGCCGCCTATCGCCGGCTGCTGCGCTATTTCCTGCAGCCGCGGTTCCGCGAGGTCGGCGGCATCTGCGTCAATCCGGAAGCCGGCGAGATCTTCTACCTCACGCGCGAGGAGAAACGGCGGCTGGTGGAGATCGCGGTCGAGGAGGTCAACGGCGCGATGCCGGTATTCGCCGGCAATTTCGGATTTTCCACCAGGGAGGTGATCGGGGTCGCGAAAGACGCCAAGGCGATCGGCGCCGACGGCATCTTTGCCATTCCGCCCGCCGGCTGCGGCGACGTCACCGCCACCTGGGACGCCGATAAATATCCGGAAGTCTGGCTCGATCAGCTCAAGGAGCAGGACAGGGCGGTCGACCTCCCGATCATCCCGCATCCGTCGGGGAGCTCGGTTGTCCCGGTCTACGGCAAGGGCACGCCGCCGCGCGCGACCGAAGCCATCTGCCGCGCGATCCCGAACGTCGTCGGCTGGAAGATGACCTACCCCTATGAGGGCAACAAGAAGATCACCCAACTCCTGCGCTCGCTCGACCGTCCGATCGCGGTGCTGCAGTCGGGCGCCTATTACTTCCATGAGCATCTGGCCAACGGCAATTTCGACGGCACCATGTCGGGTTTCTGGAACGTCGCGACCGAGCCGATGCTCGACCATATCGATGCCTGGAAGCGAAACGACGTCGAAGCGGCGCGCAGGATCTGGAACGGCGGCTTGAGCGAATTGCAGAACTATCAGAAGGCCGACGGTCGCCTGCACGTGCGCTACAAGATCGGCGCCTGGCTGCGCGGCCTCATCGACCGGCCGGATATGCGCTCGCCGATGCCGACGCCGCGCCCGGAGGAGATCGAGACCATGTACCGGCTGATGGGCAAGGTCGGCATACCGCTCATGGACAAGAAGGATCTCAAGATCGCGGCGTGACCGCCGCCATGCCGAAGCGCAGCGCCGGCATCTTGATGTATCGCCGTGCCGGCAACGAGCTGGAAGTCCTGCTGGTGCATCCGGGCGGGCCGTTCTGGGCCAGGAAGGACCTCGGCGCCTGGTCGATCCCGAAGGGCGAATATTCCGAAAGCGAAGACGCGCTGGCCGTCGCCGTGCGCGAGCTCGAGGAGGAAACCGGCTGCCGGCCGGCGGGCGATTTCGTCCCGCTCGGCGAGATCGTGCAAAAGGGACGAAAGGTCGTGACCGCCTGGGCGGCGGAAGGCGACTTCGACGTCACCACGCTCCAATCGAACGAATTCGAAATGGAATGGCCGCCGAAGAGCGGCCGCAAGCAACGATTTCCGGAGGTCGATCGCGCCGGATGGTTCCCGCTCGGCGAGGCGCGGCGGAAGATTCTCGAAAGCCAGGCGGAATTCATCGACCGGCTGAGCACCGTCGCCGGTCAGGGAGGGAAGCGTTAGCTGCGTCAGTCCGGCGCTACCACGAGAGGAGCGATCCCACTAAGCTTCTTTCAATGTCGCCGATGATCGATAACAGCGGGAGATTAAATCCATGGGCGGAAAGGCATTTTCGAAGAGTCTTGCATTCGCGGCGATCGGCTGGGCGGCGAGTTCATTGAGCCCTGCGATGGCGCAGACGAAGCTCACCATCGTCACATTCGGCGGCGCCACCAACCTGCCGGTCTGGGTGGCGTTCGAGAAGGGCTTCTTCGCCAAGGAAGGGCTTGAGGTGACCCAGGAGATCACCCGGGGCTCGTCTCCGGCGATGCAGGGCCTGATGTCGGGCAAATATCAGTTCGCCTCGACCGCGCTCGACAACACCATCGCCATCGCCGAAGGCCAGGGCGACGTGAAGTTCGACAATTTCGACGCGGTCGCGATCCTCGGCGTGCATTCCGGGATGAACAAGATCGTGACGCGGCCGGAGATCAAGGATTACGCCGCGATCAGGGGCAAGGTCATCGCCAGCGACGCGCTCAACAGCGGCTATGGGCTCGTGCTGGTGAAGATCCTCGCCATGAAGGGGTTGACGCTCAACAAGGACTACACCGCGCTCGCGGTCGGCAGCACGCCGAACCGGATCGCCGCGATGAAGGAGGGCAAGGCGGTGGCCGCCGTCATCTCGCCACCCGAGCACCTCGGCTTGCAGAAGGAGGGCTATAATGTGCTCGGCGACGCCACCGAGGCGATCGGGGCCTACCAGGGCAGCGCGTTCGTGGTGCGGCAGTCGTGGGCGAAGGCGCACGAGCGGGAGGTGCTCGCGTTCATTCGCGCGCAGATCGCTGCCACCGATTACGTCTTTGCCGACAAGGCCGGCGCGCTGGCGGTGATGAAGAACCGGATGCAGGGCCTTTCCGGCGCCGAGCTGGAGTCGTCCTATACCGAGATGGTCACGTCGAAGGGCGGGCTCAATCGCGGCGCCCGCATCAACATGGACGGCGTCAAGATGCTGCTGACGTTGCGCAACGAGCTGGCCGGCTCCGGCTACCAGCTCGCCGACGCGGCCAAGTACATCGACCTCTCGTATTACGAGAAGGCGACCGGCGGAAAGTAGCGGCCGCGTGCCGGGCAGAGTTCCCAAGGGGGCCACGGCCCTTGGCCCTCTTGGGAACCCGAAATCAGGCTATTTATTCAATAGTTTAGCTGGCATTGCGGGCCAAGGGGGCCACCATTCCGTGCGTGGCCCCCTTGGACAAGCGCACGGCCCTCTTGGTCCTCAGCCGCCGGTCGCCCGGCGGGGGTCCCGCCCGTAACCCGGCTGCGGCGGACTAGCGCTTCTTCAGCGCGTCCTTGAGCAGCGCCACGGTCTCCGGCGTCTGGTTGAGCGCCTCCTTGATCGCCTTGAGCACGTCCTCGCCGAAGGCGGGCTCGACCGGGCGTTCGAGCTTCTCGGCCTTGGCCTGCAGCTCCTTGTCCTCGAGTGCCTTCTTGTAGGCGTCGCGCAAGGCGGCGAGGCGGTCGGCGGGAATGCCGGGCGGCGCGGCGGTCAGCCGGGCGATGTCGCCCTGCGACTGGATCAGCGCGACCAGGGCCTTGCCTTTCGGATCGGTGATCAAACCGGAAAGCTGCGGCAGGTCGCCGCCACCGCCGATCTGCACGAGGAATCGGCCGAAGCCGTTCTTCACGAAGTCCTCATAGGTCGACTTCGAGCCGACCGCGCCGAACACCTCGCCGCGGCGCATTGCCATCTGGTCGTCGTTGCCGTTGTAGCCGGTCAGCATCTTGATCGGCAGCTTGAGCGCGTTCATCAGGATCACGGTCTCGACATAGGAAGCGCTGCCGACGCCGGCGGTCGCGAAATTCACCGGCTCCTTGCTGGCCTGCAGATCCTGAAACGTCTTGATCGGCGACTGCTGCGAGATGACGACCACGCGCGGGTCGGCGCCGGCCTTGCCGATCCACGACATTTTGGTGAGGTCGAAGCGCACGCCTTCGAGCCCGATGAGCTGGTTATAGATGAGCCCGGTGTTGAAGGTGCCCAGCGTCAGCCCATCGGGCTTCGACGCATAGATCGCGTTGGCGCCGACCAGATGGCCCGCCCCCGGCATGTTCTTCACCACGAAGGTCGAGCCGGGCAGGTATTTCTGCATGTAGTCGGCGACCAGGCGGCCATACGTGTCGTAGCCGCCGCCCGCTGCCGTCGCGACGATATAGGTGACGGTCTTGTCCTTGTAGAAATCGGCGCCGCTCTGGGCGAGCGCCGGCGACGCCGCCATCGCCATCGCCCCCGCGCTCAGGATCAGTCGCATCACCTTGGACATTGGATACTCCCTCTGGCGGGCATTCGAATCCCGCGGCCGAAACCGCCTCCCTTAGGGTGATAGATAAATCCGGCGAGCGATCGAGACAACCATTAGCGCTCAAGCCGGTCGAGCACGGTGTCGACCACGAATCCGCGGTGCACCTGCACCTTGAGCCCGCGCTCGAACACGAGGAACAGGGCGATGCTGGCGCCGAGGCCGAGCACGAGCGCCGTGCGCCAGCTCGATTTCGCCTGGTAGCGCAGGAACGCGACCAGAAACACCGGTATCGCCACCCAGAATCCGAACAGCAGAATGCCGCCGATGAAGCCGAGGAAATAACCCCACATCACGAGTTCCCGGCGGACCGTCTCCTCCGGCGTGAGGCGGGAGTCGGCGGCTCCGGGCAGCGCCGTGTGCGCCACCTCGAAATCGAGATGGCGGCCGACCAGGTGCGAGACCTTGTCCTCCGCCTTCTCGAAATCGCTGCGGGTGTCGACGGCTTCATCGGCGTGCCGCCGCTGGCGGGCGTCGAGCACGAGCTGGAGGAGGCAGAGCGCGATGGCCGGAAGCCCGACCACGAACGGCATGAAGCTCGCTTCCGGCGGATAGCGCAGCGCGATCGCCAGCAGCACCACGAAGATGGCGAGCATCGCCACCGTCATGGTCGAGTTGGAGAATTTCATCAGCGCGGACTTCATGGCGCGACCCCCAGTCCCACCAAGCTCTTGGACGGCCGGATATTGCGATAGACGGCATAGGCGATGGTCAGCGTGATCAGCGCGATCAGCACCAGCGACAGCGGCCGCACGAAGAACTTCAGCCCCCACAGTTCCATCGCCTTGTGCAGCGATTCCTCGGCGATGCGGCCGAGCACGAGCCCGATCACGAACGGCGCGCGCGGCCATCCGGCGCGAAGGAGCCCATAGCCGATCACGCTCAGGCCGACGAGGATGATCAGGTTCTCCCACTGGCCTTCGTTGATGTAGGCACCGAGCGCCACCACCACGACGATGAAGGGCACCAGCATCAGTCCGTTCACGAAGGTCAGCATCGCCGCCCAGCGGCAGATGAAGAGGAGGAAGGTGATGGCGATCAGGTTGCCGACGACCAGCGCCCAGATCAGCGTCCAGACCAGCGGCAGATTGTCGGTCATCATCTTCGGCCCGGGCTGGATGCCGAGGATGAGGAAGGCGCCCATCAGCACCGCCATGCCGGAGCTCGCCGGAATGCCGAAGAACAGCGTTGGGAGGAGGGCGCCGCCCTCGCGCGCATTGCTGCCGGTTTCGGGCGCGATCACGCCCTCGACCGCACCGTGGCCGAAACGTTCTGGCGTCTTCGAGCTCTGCACGGCGTGGCCGTAGCAGAACCAGGCGGCGGCCGAGCTGCCGAGCCCCGGGATCATGCCGATCACCGCGCCGATGATCGAGGTGCGGACCGCGAGCCACCAGTGCCGCGGCACTTCCAGCACGCCCTCGAACAGCTGGCGATAGGAGAAGCGCGCCTGCTCCATCGACACCGCCGAGATCGAGCCGCCGTGCACGCCGAGCGCGATCATCTCCGGCACCGCGAACAGCGCCAGCACCGCAGTGACCAGGCTCAGGCCGTCCCACAGGAACAGGTAATTGCCGGCGAAGCGCGGCGTGCCGGTATAGGGATCGGTGCCGACCGTCGCCAGGATCAGGCCGTAGAAGCCGACGATCAGTCCCTTGAACATGTTGTTGCCGCCGGCGAGGAAGGCGATGAAGGTGATGCCGAGCAGCGCGAGCAGGAAGAATTCAGCCGGGCTGAACGCCAGCACCACCGGCTCGAGGATCGGGATCATCACCGCGAACACGCAGGCCCCGATCACGCCGCCGACGCCCGAGGCGGTGATGCTGGCGCCCAGGGCGCGGCCGGCCTCGCCCTTCTTCGCCATCGGATAGCCGTCGATGGTGGTGGCGGCGTCGTCGCCATCGCCGGGCACGCCGAACATGATGCTCGAGATCTGCCCGCTGGTGCCGTTGACCGCGTGCATGGTGAGCAGGAACACCGCGCCCGGGATCATCTGCATCCCGAACACGAACGGGATCGCCAGCGCGATCGAGAGGCGGCCGCCGATGCCCGGCGTGACGCCGACGATCAGGCCGAGCAGCACGGCCAGCAGCATCAGGCCCATGGTGTGGGGCGAGGTCAGCATCGCATAGAGCGAGCTGAACATGATTTCGAGCATGAACGCCTGGAACCCTGATTGTCGCGGTCGTCCCGTGCGGCGGATCAGGCGCGAACGCGCAGGCTGGCGCCGAGCCGGACGGTTGGACCGGTGTCCTCCCCCGGCCTACGCATACGCCAAATCCGCGCCCGGTGGGAAGTGCCGGCGCCTTCGGCGCGGGCAACGGTCC
>Ga0114129_10013036_pt1 | contig 11841 bp, 10 predicted proteins | sample RhiMetdeltSRZDD1_FD_80071 | JGI IMG/M metagenome (GOLD analysis project Ga0114129, IMG submission 80071) | Populus rhizosphere microbial communities from Tennessee, USA - Rhizosphere MetaG P. deltoides SRZDD1 (version 2) (version 2) | ecosystem: Host-associated > Plants > Roots > Rhizosphere >... | reverse complement strand
TCGATGCTGAAGGTGCCCTCCGCGAGGAAGTTGCCGGGAATCCAGCACGTCGCCACGTGCGTGCCGACCTCGCGCTCCACGTGCTGCCAGTCGGATCGCTCCTGACTGAGGAACAACACGACGCCGGTTTCGTTGACGACGTCGAAGCAGGGCGTGAAGCGCGTGCCGGGCTTCATCAGCTGATACTCGATCTCGACCGCAATCGGCCCGCGAATGTCGAACGAGTCCTGCACGACGCCGTCGCGATCGTGCGCGCGAACGCTGAGCAGACGTACGGTGTCGTCGCCGGGCGCGCGAGCGGGATCGGTCCACCGGCGCTCCGCGCCGCTGCCGAAGCCCTTGAAAACGTACTCGGCGACGACGGCCGGCGTTGGTCCGATCGTCACCACACGCCCTTCGTCGAGCAGCAGCGCGCGCGAGCAGAGGCGCGTGACCGCCGACATGTTGTGCGACACGAACAGCACCGTGCGCCCGAGCCGGCTGACGTCCTCCATCTTGCCGAGGCACTTGCGCTGAAACTCGAGATCGCCGACGGCGAGCACTTCGTCGATCAGGAGGATCTCGGGCTCGAGATGCGCCGCGACGGCGAACGCCAGACGCATGTACATCCCGCTCGAGTAGTGCTTCACCATCGTGTCGATGAACGCGTCGACCTCGGCGAACGCCACGATCTCGTCGAACTTGCGATCGATTTCGCGGCGCGACATGCCCAGGATGGCGCCGTTCAGGTAGACGTTCTCGCGGCCCGTCAGCTCGGGATGAAACCCCGTTCCCACCTCGAGCAGCGATCCGACGCGGCCGAAGACGTCGGCGTACCCCGTTGTCGGCTCGGTGACGCGCGCGAGGATCTTCAACAGCGTGCTCTTGCCGGCGCCGTTGCGGCCGATGATCCCGACGACCTCTCCGGCGTCGACCTCGAAGGAGACGTCGCGCAGCGCCCAGAAGGTCTTCGTCGCGGCGACCGACGAGTGGCCGCGCATCACCGAGGCCATCCGCCGGAGCGGCGCGGCCGCGGTGCGCGCGATCGTGTCGCGCAGCGATCGATAGCGCTCGGGCCGCGCGCCGATCCGATACGACTTGCCGAGCCCTTCGATGTGGATCGCGGTCACGTCACACGATGTCGGCGAAGGTGCGTTCCATGCGCCGGAAGTAGAGCGCGCCGCTCACGAGCACCGCGACGGCGGTGGTCGTCGACATCGCGACCACCGCCAGCGGCGCCGCCGACGCGCCGAGCATCGCCCACCGGAAGCCTTCGACGGCGCCGACCATCGGGTTGATGCCGAACAACGTGCGCCACGGCGCGTGCAGCATCGAGCTCGGGTAGGCGATCGGCGTCGCGAAGAGCCAGAACTGCGTCAGGAACGGCACCGTGTAGCGCACGTCGCGGAACTGCACGTTCATCGCCGAGAGCCACAGCCCCGCGCCGAGCGAGACCGCGACGACCAGCGTGAGGAACAACGGGATCCAGAGGACGGTGACCGCCGGCGTGACGTCGTAGTACGCCATCATCGCGAGCAGCAGGAAGAAGGCGAGCACGAAGTCGATGACGCCGGAGAGCACCGTCGCCGTCGGCACGATCAGCCGCGGGAAGTACACCTTCGTGATCAGATTCGCGTTGCCGACGAGGCTGTTCGACGACTGCGTGAGCGCGTTCGAAAAGAAGGTCCACGGCACGAGCGCCGCGAGCGTGAAGAGCGGATACGGCACGCCGTCGGATGGCACCTGCGCGAGGCGGCCGAAGACCACGCTGAACACCAGCATCGTGAGAAACGGCTGGAGCAGCGCCCACGCGGCGCCGAGGATCGTCTGCTTGTAGCGGACTTTGACGTCGCGCCAGGTCAGGAAGTACACGAGCTCGCGGTAGCGCCAGAGCTCGGAGAGCCGCAGCGACACCCATCCGCGCGATCGCTCGATGCGAAACGCCCGGCGCGCGTCAGACACGGGCGGCGCGATCGGATTCGTCGTTGGCGGCCGGAATCGGTGTGACGATCGGCTTCAACGTGAGCAATTTGGCGACGGGGATGCCGGCGCGGGTGAGCTCGCCGACGAGCGCGTCCGGCTTGTCGAGTGTCGCGACGATGAGGCGATCGAAATCCACCTGACCGCATTCGTCGACGCTGAGGATGGGCATGCCGAGGAACGTGCCGCCGCCGTCGGCGGAAAAGACCGCGACCGGCTCGAGGCCCTGCTCTTTCAACGACAAGTACGCCAGCTCTGCCGCTTCGCCGCTGCCGTAGACGGCGATGCGCCGCGCTCCCTCGTCGCGGCACGGCTGGAGCACCGCACTCAGATGCTGGCGCACCTGACGGTACAGCTGCAGCGAGTAGTCCATGAACTCGTAGGTGAGCCGCGTCTTCTCGGTGATGCCTTGCGGCGTGATCAAGTACAGCAACCGGTTCGACTGGACGTTGATGCACTTGATGTAGCCCTTACGAATCAATCGCTTCAGATAGATGTTCGTAAGGCCGAGCGCAATCCCGAGCTTGGCGGCGAGACTGCGCTGCGTGATGTGCCGGTTTTCCGCGATGGCGTCGAGGACCGTCAGGTCGCGGCGCGCCGCGATGTCCATATCGATGCGTGGCATGGGAGGTTGTGTGTTCGGTCGCAGGGCAGGCTACCGCTCTGTGACTTACAGTGAAGGCCGCAGTGAGGATTGGTGGACCGGGTTCGCGATGCGGCCGCTGGGACTAACGAAGCGTTCACGGATTGAACACCAGTTCCCCAACAGTGTCAAGGCGGAAGCACGTCAAGGCTTTGAGTAGGATCAGGCGCGTCCCGTGATGCGCCGTCTGTCGCCACTGCTCACCAACCTGGCCATCGGTGCGATCGCTCGCCTGCTGATTCCCATCACCCTCGCCGACGGAGGCGAACGCTATCTGCACTACACGATGACGCTGTTCTTTCCCTTCGATCAGTGTCCGTCGTTCCACTGCTTCCGCTTCGCGCCGGCGCTGATGGCGTCGCTGCTGCCGCTGCAGGTCATCGACGCGTTCCTCGTCGTCGGATTCGTGTGCGAGTGTCTCGCCGGCACGTTGATCTGGCACATTGCTGAACACGTCGGCGCGTCGCCTCGCGCCGCGCTCCTGGCGAGCGCGTGGTTCTGGGCGGTTTGGGGTCCGCTGCCGGCGCTGCGCGATCCGCTCTTGATTCCCGATCCGGTGATGACGCTGTGGATTGTCGCGGCGCTGGTGTTGTTGCTCCAGCGCCGTTACCTCGTCGCGCTGCCCGTCCTCGTCAGCGGCGCCGGCGTGAAAGAGAGCGTGCTGCTGGTTCCGTTCATCTACGCGGCGTATCTCGTGCTTTCTCGTCAACTGCGCCGCACCGATCTGGGATGGATCGTCGTCACGATCGCGATCCCGACCGTCGCGTGGATCGCCGTCCGCCGATACTTGATCGCCGCGTTCGGATACGCACCGCCTGGTGACTCGAGCTACCTCGCGCATCCATATCTGTTCGGCACGTGGCTCGCGGGCTTCGGCGAATGGCCGCGCAACGTGATGAAGGCGGCGCTGTACGTCTTTGCCGGGTTCTCGAGCGCGTGGATATTCGGCGCGCTCGGCCTCGTCCGCGCGAACCGCCGGCCGCGCGCGCTCGCGGTTGCATCCATCGCCGCGATGATCTTCCTCGCGCTGTATCAGGAACCGCAGCGCGCCGTGACGAATTTCTCGTTCGCGGCGGTCGTTCCCGCTGCGCTCTATCTGGAGCCGCTGCCGGCGCCGCTCGTCGCCGCCGTCCTTGCCGTCAACGCCGCGCTGACGATCCGCATGAGCGCGACGGTTGGTTGGCTCCCGCCGATCTCGATCCTCCTGCCGCTGTTGCTCGCGCTGACAGCGATCTGCGTGTTTCTCCGCGAGCGACGATCGAAGATCGCGACCATGTCGGCAGCCGCGATGACGACCGCGTTGACAGGCGGCCGTGTGACGGCGACCGCCGTCGCGATCGTCGCGCTCGCGTTGATCCTCGTCGCGGGCCGCCGCTTCGCCGCGGCTGGCGCGCTCAGCATCGCGCCGTTCGTGCCCAGTGATGCGACGATCCTCGTCGATGACGATCGCGGCACGCCCGGTTTTGCGCTCACGCGCGACGAACGCCAGGTCGTCTTCGTCGGCAGCGACGCATCGCAGGTGCGTCGCCTCTGGATTCGATCCGCACCGCCGGCGGCCGCGCAGCCGCTCGCTGGAACCGAGAGCGCGAGCGCGCCGTTCTCTTCACCTGATGCGCGGTCGATTGGGTTCTTCGCCGACGGCCAGCTGAAGACGATCGATCTCGCCTCGCGCGCGGTTCGGGTCCTGGCCGAGGCGCCCGACAGCCGCGGCGGCGCCTGGGGACGAAACGAGATCATCGTGTTCGCGTCCGGGCACGAAGGCCGTCTCCAGCAGATCGCCGCCAGCGCCGGTTCCGCGGCGACGGCGCCGGTGGGCGGCGATCCGCAGGATGGCGCGTCGTTCAGATGGCCGTCGTTTCTTCCCGACGGCGAACACTTTCTCTTCGTCGAGCGGAGCGCGTCGGGCGACGATGGTCTGCGGCTCGGATCGATCGGATCGCGCGAGTCGCAGCGCGTGCTGAACGACGCCTCGAGCCCGGTCTTCGCGCCGCCGGGCCTCGTCTTCTTCAGCCGCTGGAACCATCTGGTGGCGCTGCCCTTCGACACACGACGGCACGCGTTCATGCCGTACTTGTTGATCGTGTCGGACACGCTGGCGACCGCGCCGGGGCTCGATCGCGCCGCGCTCGCCGGCGCAGGCCGCATGCTGATGTTCGCGACCGCCACATCGACGTCGCAGTCGCTCGTCGCATCGGGACCTGGCCGCGTCCGCGTCTTCGATCGCCACGGCGCGGCGTTGAAGGACGTCGCCGATCTCGCCGGACCCGGGGGCATCGAGCTGCTGCCCGATGGGACGCGCGTCGCGTTCACGGGCAACGATGACCACGGCGTCTCCGTTCACGAGCTCGACTCCGGCGCCGGACAGCCGATTCTCCCTCGCGCGATCGTCCGCTCGACGCCAATCTGGTCGCCTGACGGCAGACGGTTCGCGTTCGCCGAACGGATTGCCGGCACCAAGATCTGGCAGATGCGGATCAACGCGTCGGACAGCGGTGGCAGGACGTCGATCGACGCCACGTGGCCGATCGATGGGACGCCGATCGCGTGGTCGCCGGACGGACGGACACTCCTCTACGTCCGCGAAGATCCCGACGGCAGCCACCTCTGGGCCTCGAAGGTCGGCAACGATCCGAATCCGGAGCCGTTCGCACCGCCGCACATGGCGTCCACCGCCGCACGTGTCGGCGCGCCGCCGATCGCGACTGCGGCGCAGCTGATTCTTCCACTGGGGTTGCCGGGACAATCGGTGCGCCCTGCGGGGTTCGGCGCCGGTCAGGCGCAGTTCTCACCCGACGGCCGGTGGATCGCATACGCCGCGGACGATCGCGGATTCCGTGACGTGTACGTGGAGCCGTATCCCGCGACGGGCGAACGATGGCTCGTGTCGCCCGATGGCGGCAGCCAGCCGCGGTGGCGAGGAGACGGACGCGAGCTGATCTACGTGTCGGAGAACCGATTCTTCATGGCCGTCGACGTGGAGACGGCGCCGTCGTTTCATGCGGGCCGGCCCAGAATGCTGTTCGAAGCGCGCGTGCGATCGGCGCAGACGTACTCATTCCAGTACGCGATCTCCCGCGACGCGCAGCGGTTCGTCGTCGACACCATTCCCGGCGTCATGCGGTCCGCTCCCGCCAAAGTCGTTCTCAACTGGAGAGGCGCGCCGATTGAATGAGCGCCGCGTGTTGAAGGTCGTGCGCGTGATCACGCGCTTGAACATCGGCGGGCCCGCCATTCAGGCGATGCGGCTCACGAGCGATCTGGCGCCGCTCGGCTACGACACCACGCTCGTGCACGGACGCATCGGCGCGAGCGAGGGCGACATGGCGTATCTGCTTCACGCCGACGCGGCGCGCGTGATTCACCTCGACACGCTGCAGCGGCCCATTGCGCCGATTGACGACATTCGCGCGTTGCTCGCGATCCTCGCCGTCTTGCGCGCGGTGAAGCCCGACATCGTGCACACGCACATGGCGAAGGCCGGCGTCCTCGGGCGGATCGCGACGCTCGTCTACAATCGCACGGCCGGCCGTGCGCATCCGGCGCGGACGGTGCATACCTACCACGGCCACGTGCTCGACGGATACTTCAGCGCGACCGTCGCGAACGCGTTCGTGGCCGTGGAGCGCTGGCTCTCGCGCGGCACCGACGTGCTCGTTGCCGTCTCGCCGCGGATTCGCGACGAGCTCGCCGGGCGATTCGCCATCGCGCCGCGCGATCGATTTGCGGTCGTGCCGCTCGGGTTCGATCTCGACGCGCTGTCGGCGCTGGACGAAGCGGCGCGCGCGCGATCGCGTGCGGCGCTCGGCATCAGCCCGACCGCCCCGGTGATTTCGACCGTCGGACGATTGACGGCCATCAAGAATCACACGCTGCTGCTCGATGCCGCGCGTCGCGTCGTGGCGTCCACGCCGGATGCGCTCTTTCTGATCGTCGGCGACGGCGAGCTGCGCGGCGACCTCGAGCGCTACGCCGAGAGCCTCGGACTCGCGGATCGCGTTCGCTTCCTCGGCTGGCGCCGCGACCTGCCGACGATCTATGGCGCGACCGACGTGTTCGTGCTGACGTCGCGCAACGAGGGGACGCCGGTGGCGCTCATCGAGGCGATGGCCGCCGGCGTGCCCGGCGTCGCGACGAACGTCGGCGGCGTGGCCGACGTGCTGGAAGACGCGAGGCTGGGCACGATGGTCCCGCCCGACGACGCCGAGGCGCTCGCCGCGGCGATCCATCGACTGCTGTCCTCCCGCGCGCTCCGCTGCGAGCAAGGCCGGTCGGCCCGCGCGTCCGCACTCGCACGCTACAACCTGCCTCGGTTGTTCGCGGACATCGATCGCCTGTATCGATCTCTGGTCGGATGATGGCGCAGCGTGGCTCAGCGGCGCGCCTGTGGCGCGGACCAGTTCACCACCTCAAGCCCACTGAAGCGCGCAAAGTCCTTCGCGTTCAGTGTGACCAAGACGAGGTCATTCGCGTGCGCGATAGCGGCGATTTGGGCGTCGGTGAACGGCGTGGGTTTGCCAAGGCCTTCGAGACGGGCGCGCTCGAGACCATGCCACGCGGCGGCAGTCTCGTCGTACGGAAGGATCGGGAACGAGGCGTGAACGACGTCGTGAAGGTATTGCTCGATTGCGTCGCGCCGTTTTCCCTTGGCGATCCGTTTCGAGCCATACACCAGCTCGTGCCAGACCGGCGCGGCGATCGCGCTCTCGTGCCCGTGTTCTTCGAGTCGCCTGATGATGTGGGGATTAGGAGTCTTCGAGATCGGGGCGGACACGATACTGGTGTCCAGCAGATAGTGAAGCGTCACAGCAAGACCTTGCGCCCGATGCTCTTGTCTCGTGCCGACGTTGCGAAGTCACTCTCGAGACCGATCTCTTGAAGCGAGTACTGATCGAGGAAATTCTTGTACGCATCCCCGAACCGAGGTCGGTCGCCGCGCAAGCGCTCGAACTCCCGCAACGAGACGACGACGGCGACAGGCTTACCGCGGCGGGTCAGTTCGATCCGCTCTCCAGCCTCCGCCTGGTCGACGATGGCGGGAAGACTGGTTCGCGCGTCCGCAATGGAGTATCGTCGTGACATCAGCGTAATGTACATCCTCATGTACATGTCGTCAATGGCCGCGCACGAATGACTCGACGCAGCGTCAGTCACAGAACTATGGAGATTGGCAGATCTGGTAGCCGCCGAACGCTGAGGGGCGACCGCCTAGCCTGGGCGATTGTCGCGCTGGCACTCGTGCTGCGGGTGGCGTTCGTCGCGGCATACTCGCGGCCGAACTCGCGCTGCGAGGACTGCAAGTTCTACGACGAGGTCGGCTGGAACGTCGCGTCCGGACGCGGGTTCGTCGGCGGCTTCGCGTCGGAAACGTTTGCGGGACCGAGTCCGCTCGGCGCCAACGCGCCGGAAGCGGGCATGGGGCCCGTGTATCCGCTGTTCGTCGCCGCGATCTTTCGGATCGCGGGCCATTCGCCGTCAGCTGTCCATCTCGCGCAGGCGTTCGTCGGCGCGGCAACGGTCCTCGTCATCTTCAACGTCGGGCTCGCGTTCGGGCGGCGGCCGGCACTCGCCGCCGCGCTCATCACGGCGATGACGCCGGCGCTGATCCAATACACCGGGCTCATGCTCACCGAAACGCTCTTCGCGTTCGTGTTGGCGCTGACGGTATGGCTGATGATCCGCGCCGCACACCGCGGCGGGCTGGCATCGGCCGTCGCGGCCGGCGTCTCGATGGGCGTGTGCGTGCTGCTTCGGAGCGAGTGTCTCGTCATCGTGCCGCTGTTCGCGATCCTGCTGTGGCGCCGCGTGCCGGCCCGCCGCGTTCAGGCCGCCGTGACGATGACCGCGATCGCGTGCGCGACGGTCAGCATCTGGACCATCCGCAACATCCGCGTCTTTCACGAGCCGATCGTCGTGTCGGCCGCGGGCGGCGAGATCCTGTGGATCGCGACGCAGGGATGGAGCGAATGGCGCTTCGACGATCCCGAATTGCACCATCTCATCGGCGGCCAGGATTACGTCGGCCAGAACCACATCCTCGGCCGCGCCGCGATTCAAAACATCCGGCAGGATCCGATGCGTTATCTGCGCTACTGCCTGCGGCGCATTCCCGAGTTCTGGATCAGCAGCCACACGTCGTACATCGACCGGCTCGACGAACGCTTCAGCGCCTACACGCAACGCGGCGAGTACGGGCGCGTGATCGTGAAGAGCCTGTTGCTGACCGTCAATCTCGCGGTGCTGGGCTTGGCGGTGGCGGGCATCGTCGATCGCTGGCGGATTCCCGACGCCTGGTTCCTGCTGACACCGATCCTCACGATCGCCGTCGTGCACGTATTTCTCTACGCGTCGCCACGATATCAGGTGCCGATTCTTCCGCTGTTGTTCGTCTTTGCGGGCGTCACGCTTTCACGCCAATCACCCAGTTCGAGATCCCGATCGCCGAGGAATACGGCAGCTTTCGCAGGAGACCGAGCAGCGGACGCGGCGTCCGGTTCGGCAGGATGAACCCGCCGGAGCTCGCGTGCGCGACATCGAGGCCGGACGCGCGCATCAGACGGCGCAGGTACGCGAGGCTGAACTTCAACTGCCATCGATGGTGGCGATCGATGACGCCGAACGCGAACTGCAGCGGGTTCGCGCGATTCGGCTCGACGATGACCACGAAGCGCCGGCTGACGCGCGCCATCTCCCGGATCGCCGCCTCCGGGTCGGACAAGTGGTGCAGCACTTCCCAGCAGTACGCGAGATCCACCGACGCGTCGGGGAGCGGCAGCGAGAGAATATCGCCCCGGACGACCGTGCCCTCGCCGCGCATCGGATGCCGCCGCAGCATCGCCGCCGATCGATCGACGGCGAACACCGTGGGAATCCGCTCGCGCATGTAGAAGGTCGAGAAGCCGTCGCCGCAGCCGACGTCCACCGCGGTCGCGACGCACGAGAGATCCACCTGCCTCGACAGGTAGTCGACGCGCTGGCGGCCGAACACCGCCACCACCGGATGATCGAACTCGCGATACGCCGGATCCGCGTCCCAGTACTGGCGCTCCCGCTCGTCGTTGGTGTGCCACATGGGTCGAGTCGTTATATTAAACTGGCCGCGCCGATCACATGCCGTCCGCGCGCGTCCTCATCGCGATTCCCGCGTTCAACGAAGAGCACACGATCGAGAGCGTCGTGTGCGGCGTGCGGTCGGCGATCCCCGAATTCGATCTGCTGATCGTCAACGACGGATCGCAGGATCGCACCGAAGCGATCCTCGAGCGCATCGGGCAGCCGACCGCGACGCACCTCTGTAATCTCGGGTACGGCCGCGCGGTGCAGACGGCGATCAAGTATGCGCGGCGGCACGGCTATCGCGCGCTGATCACGCTCGATGCGGATGGCCAGCACCGGCCGGACGACATCCGGCGCGTCTATGCCGAGTACGAAGCGGGCGACTACGATCTGCTGATCGGATCGCGGTTCGTCGGGAGCCGGCGGTACGGCACCGAGCCGCTCGTCCGGCGCGCCGGCATGCGGATCTTCTCGGCCCTCATCGCGCTGCTCACCGGCCATCGGATCTACGACACGTCATCGGGCATGAAGGTGATCGACCGTCGCGTCTTCGAGGTGCTCGCCGGCCGGCCGTTCGTCGATTTCCACGCCGAGGCGATCGTGTACCTCATCGAGCGCGGCTTTCGCGTCGGCGAGTCGCCGATCACCGTGCAGCCGCGGACGCACGGCTCGTCGATGTACACGCCGATCAGCGCGGTGAAGTATCCAGTCAAGGTCGCGTTCCTGATCCTGCTCGGCGTCATCGACGCCCGGCTGCTGCGAGGACGCCCGCGTGTTTGATCCGGCTGCGATTCTCATCGACGTCGCCGGCGTTCTGCTGATCGTCTGGGTGTTTCATCTGATTCGCCGCGATCACCTGTACGTCGGCTACGCGGCGATGGTGGTGCTGGTCATCGTGGCCGGCCTGATCACGCTCTCGGTCCCGCCGCTGCTCGCGCGGGTGAACCGGCTCGGTCTCCTGTTGACCAGCGCCGCAGGGCTCGTCGTGTTGGCGCTCGCCTTCGTGCTGCTGATGCTCGTGTACATCCTCAGCCAACTCACGCAGCTGTCGAATCGCGTGACCGCGCTGACGCAGGAGCTCGCGATCCGGCGTACGTCGCCAGACGTCGACGAAGTCAGACCCGACCGACCAGACGGACATCAGGGAGCGGCACGATGAATCGCCCGCCGCCACTCAGAAATCGCTGCTCCTTCTCCACGATTTCGGGCTCGTAGTTCCACGCGGTGACGATCGCGTAGTCCGGCGGATCGCCGTGGAACACGTCGGGCGGGACGATCGGCACCGACACGCCCGGCACGTACTTGCCGCAGCGCAGCGGCGACATGTCGACCACGTAGTCGATCACGTCCGGGCCCAGGCCGCAGAAATTGAGGAGGATCGTCGAGCGGCCGGCGGCGCCATACGCGACGACGCGTCGTCCCGCCTGCCGCAGATCCCGGACGAGCTGCGCGAGCGACCGCCGCCGCTCTTCGACCTGCGCGGCAAACCGATCGACGCGCCATCCCCGCTCTGCGTCGAGCATCTCGGCGACGATCGGGGCGGCCTGCCGCCCAGGCGACGACGTCGCGATTCGCGCCGCTTTCACGCGAATCGATCCCGCGTGGATTGGAATGCGCTCGACGTCGACGATGCGCAGGCCGTGCGCCGACAGCAGCCGCGTGAGCGCGCGCAGCGAGTGATAGCACACGTGCTCGTGATAGACCGTGTCGTATTGCACGAGCGCGAGCAGATCGCCCTGATACTGCACTTCGAAGATGAAGACGCCCTCGTCTTCGAGCAGCGTCGTCACGCCGCGGACGATCGCATGCAGATCGTCGACGTGCGCGAAGACGTTGTTGCCGGTCACAATCCGCGCCGGACCGTGGCTGGCCTTGATCGACGCGGCGGCCGCTTCGTCGAAGTACGCCTGCACGAGCGGCCATCCGCCCTCGCGGCTCGCGCGCAGCGCAACGTCCGACGGATCGACGCCGACGACCCGCGCGCCGGCCGCGAGCAGCGGTCGCAGCAGGATTCCGTCGTTGCACCCGAACTCGACGACGAGCCGTCCCGCCGCGTGCTCGGCGGCGACGATATCGGCGCCCATCCTCGCGAAGTGTTCGATGAGCGTGTGTGTGGTGCTCGACGAGTACGAGTACTGCGAGAAGATCTCGGCCGGCGGCACGACGTCGAGAATCTGCATGAGCGT
>Ga0114129_10013035_pt1 | contig 11841 bp, 13 predicted proteins | sample RhiMetdeltSRZDD1_FD_80071 | JGI IMG/M metagenome (GOLD analysis project Ga0114129, IMG submission 80071) | Populus rhizosphere microbial communities from Tennessee, USA - Rhizosphere MetaG P. deltoides SRZDD1 (version 2) (version 2) | ecosystem: Host-associated > Plants > Roots > Rhizosphere >... | reverse complement strand
GTCGACCTCGAGCCGGACCTCGTGGAGATCGATGTGGGGGAGAAGACCGGGATGCCGTTCGATGAGGTGAAGGGACTCCCGGAGTGGGAGGACAACGGCTTCGTCGCGTGGCCGCGCGGCGAGACGCTCGAGCAGGTCCTGTCGCGCGCGCATCGCGTGATCACGCGCATCGCAGCCGAGAGCGCGGGTCAGCGCGTCCTGATCGTCGGGCACGGCGGTGTGACGCGGATCCTCATGAGCCACTTCCTCGGCCTCCTGCCGCGTCTGGATCAGAGCCCTGCGACGAACACGAACATCAGCGTCGTCGTGAGCGACGGAGTCACGCATCGGGTGGAACGATTGTTCACCGATGCGCACCTCGTTTAGGCTTCGCCCGTGCCCGTGACGACCAAGGACCTCGCATCGCGCATCCGCGATATACCCGACTTCCCGAAGCCGGGCATCCTGTTCAAGGACATCACGACGCTCCTCAAGGACGGCGACTCGTTCAAAGCCGCCGTCGACGGGCTCATGGAGCGTATCGGCAAGCGCGACGTCGACGTCGTCGTCGGCATGGAGTCGCGCGGCTTCATCTTCGGAGCCCCCATCGCGTACAACCTGGGCGTCGGCTTCGTCCCGGTCCGCAAGCTTGGCAAGCTTCCGGCCGACGTGGTCAGCGTCGAATACGACCTCGAGTACGGCTCGGCCACGCTAGAAATGCATCGCGATGCCCTGCGGCCCGGGGCCAAAGTGCTCATCGTTGACGATCTACTCGCGACCGGCGGCACGGTCGCCGGCACGATCGAGCTCGTGAAGCAGCTCAAAGGTGAGATCGTCGCGCTCGCGTTCCTGATCGAGCTGGTGGCGCTCAAGGGACGCGACAAGCTGGCGGGCTACGACATAGTTACACTCATACAGGCATAACCATCCCGGCGACCGGCGGAGGCCCGCTTGGTCCTTTCCATTAAGAAGGAGGACCGATGACCGCGGCCCCGCTGCTTCCAGAGATCCGCCTCGAAGACCACCCCTCGGCGGAGAGCGCGCGCGCGTTCTTCCAGCGCGATCGCCTCATGGCGGCGTACGCGCTCGCCGACATCGACGCGGCGGAGATCGAGAGGGCCCGGTGGTGGACCGCGGTGCGTGGCGATGTGGTCGTCGCCGGCGCGCTCGTGGTGGAAGCGCTGCCATTCCGACCCTGCTTCGCCACCGGCGAGAGCGAAGCGCTCGTATCGATCTTCCGCGACGGCATCCGCGAGCCGCGCATCGTCGTGGCGACGCCGCCGCCCGGGCGGCTCGCCGTCGAGAGCGTGTATCGCTTCGAGCGGGTCGAGAAGATGCATCGCATGGCCGTCTCGGTCGCGACGTTCCGCCCGCGCGTGACCCACGGCGTCACGCGCCTGGGTCCCGACCACCTCGACGACGTCATCGACCTGTACGGCCATGCCTCGCGGACGTACTTCACCGAGGCGCGCCTCGAGCGTGAGATCTACTTCGGCGTGTACGTCGGGAGCACGCTCGTTTCCGCGGCGGGCACGCACGTGCGCTCGCGTCTCTCGAACATTGCCGCCGTCGGCAACGTCCTCACGCGCATCGCGTACCGCGACCGCGGCATGGCCACGACGGTCACGTCCGCCGTGACCGAGGCCGCGCTCGAGCAGCACCGCGACGTCGTGCTCAACGTGCGGCAGGACAACGCGCCGGCGATCGCCGTCTACGACCGCCTCGGCTACCACGTTCACGGACCGTTCATCGAAGGCCCGGCGGTGCGTCGCTCGGCCTGGGATCGGATCCTGGGGAGGATGAAGTGACCACCACCACCACACCGCGTCATGACGTCGTCGATATCGGACTGGCCGACGTGGGATCTCGCCGCGTCGAATGGGCCGGACGCGAGATGCCCGTGCTCGCCGGCATCCGCGCGCGTCTCGCGAAGGAGCGGCCGTTTGCGGGCCTGCGCATCGCCGCCTGCCTCCACGTCACGACCGAGACCGCGAACCTCGCGATCGCGCTGCGCGACGCTGGGGCGAGCGTGGCGCTCTGCGCCTCGAACCCGCTGTCGACGCAGGACGACGCCGCCGCGGCGCTCGTCGCGAACGAGGGTATTGCGGTCTACGCGCGCAAGGGCGAGGACCGCGATACGTACTTCCGCCACATCAACGCGGTGCTCGAGACAAAGCCGCAGATCACGATGGATGACGGCGCCGACGTCGTGACGCTGCTCCACACCGAGCGCAAGGACCTGCTCCCGCACGTGACGGGCGGGACCGAGGAGACCACGACGGGTGTGATCCGCCTGCGCGCGATGGCGGCGGAAGGCGTCCTCGCCTACCCGATCGTCGCGGTGAACGAGGCGCACACCAAGCACATGTTCGACAACCAGTACGGGACCGGCCAGTCCGCGGTCGATGGCATCCTGCGCGCGACGAACATCCTCCTGGCGGGGAAGACCGTGGTCGTCGCCGGCTATGGCTGGGTCGGCCGCGGCGTCGCGTCGCGCTTCCGCGGCATGGGGTCGATCGTCATCATCGTCGAGGTCGATCCGCTGCGCGGGCTCGAGGCCGCGATGGATGGCTATCAGGTGATGCCGATCGCCGAAGCGGCCCGGCGCGGCGATCTCTTCATCACCTGTACCGGCAACCTGAACGTGATCTCCGCGAAGCATTTCCCGACGATGAAGGACGGCGCGATCCTCGCCAACGCGGGTCACTTCAACGACGAGATCGAGCTCGGCGCGCTCGAAAAGCAGGCAAGGTCGAAGCGCGAGGTCCGACGATTCGTCGAGGAGTACGACCTCGGCGAGCGCAAGGTCTTCGTGCTCGGCGAGGGCCGCCTGGTGAACCACGTCGCGGCCGAGGCGAACCCCGCGGCCGTGATGGACATGTCCTTCGCGAACCAGGCCCTGTCGATCGAGTACCTGATCAAGAACGCCGGAAAGCTCGCACCGCAGGTTTACCCTGTGCCGCGCGAGCTCGACGAGGAGATCTCGCGGACCAAGCTCGAAGCCATGGGCATGCGCATCGACAAGATGACCGACGAGCAGGCGACCTACGCGAAGTCATGGAAAGCGGGGACATAAGAGTGGCGAGCTCGTTCATGACCTCCGATCAGACGCTCTTCACCAGCGAGTCGGTGACCGAGGGCCACCCGGACAAGCTCTGCGACCAGATCTCCGACGGCATGCTTGACGAGTGCCTCCGCCAGGACCCGAACGCACGTGTCGCCTGCGAGACAGCGACGACGACCGGGACGATCCTGGTGTGCGGCGAGATCACGACGACCGCCTGGGTCGACGTGCCCGGCCTCGTCCGCGGGATCGTGAAGGACATCGGCTACACCAACGCCGACTACGGCTTCGACTACCAGAGCTGCGGCGTGCTCACCGCAATCAAGGAGCAGTCGCGCGAGATCGCGCAGGGCGTGAACCAGTCGTCCGAGGCGCGCGCTGGCACGGATCCGCACGAGCTCGGGGCGGGTGACCAGGGGATGATGTTCGGCTTCGCGGTGCGCGAGACCGACGAGCTCATGCCCCTTCCGATCACGCTCGCGCACGCGGTCGCGAAGGAGCTGGCCGCGGCGCGGAAGTCCAAGCGCCTCCCGTGGCTGCGCCCGGACGGAAAGAGCCAGGTCACCGTCGAGTACTCGCGCGGCGTTCCGCAGCGCGTGCACACCGTGGTCGTGGCCGCGCAACACGATCCGGACATCCCGCACGCCCGCATCGAGGCCGAGATCCGCGATGTCGTCGTGAAGGCCGCGATCCCGGAGCGCTGGCTCGACGCACAGACGAAGTACCGCGTGAACGGGACCGGTGCGTTCACGATCGGCGGACCGATGGGCGACGCCGGCCTCACCGGGCGCAAGATCATCGTCGACACCTACGGCGGCTACGCGCGCCACGGCGGTGGGGCATTCAGCGGCAAGGACCCGACGAAGGTGGATCGATCGGCGGCGTACGCGGCGCGCTACGTCGCGAAGAACGTCGTGCAGTCGGGTCTCGCGGACCGCTGCGAGATCCAGCTCGCGTACGTGATCGGCGGCGCGCGTCCGATCTCGCTGAACGTCGAGACCTTCGGCACCGGAAAGGTGTCGGACGAGCAGATCCGCTCTCTCATCGACGAGCATTTCGACTTCCGGCCCGGCGCGATCATCGAGCAGTTCCAGCTGCGCCGCCCGATCTACCGGCAGACCGCGGCGTACGGCCACTTCGGACGGCCCGATCTCGAGCTTCCGTGGGAGCGCATCGATCTCGCGCCAAAGCTCGCCCGCGCGGCCGGAGCGAAGGCAGCGCTCGCTTAGCCGGCTGTCCTCGGGCCGTGCGGCCCGGTATTTGCATGCCCTTTCTGGGTCCGGAGCGGCGCGCCAATGGCCGCTTCCGACCCCGTTCAAAGGAGGGAATGTCGTGGCGAATTCAAATGTGGTCGTGCGTCCGGCCGGCACCGCGTGGGGCGCGGTCCTGGGAGGCTGGGTCGCGACCATCGGCGCATCCGTCATCTTCGCGCCCCTCGTCGCGGGTCTGCTCGTGGGAGCACCCGTGACCGGCGACATCGCGGTCGCCGTCCCCGTCGTGCTCGGCCTCTTCCTCTCGTACATCGTCGGTGGCTACGTCGCCGGCCGCATGGCGGGCTACCGCACCAGCTGGCACGGAATGATGACCGCGTTCTTCACGCTGTTCGTTCTTCTCGTGCTGATGCTCCTCGGTGTTGCCGCCGACAACGGCATGTTCGCGGCGTCGGGCATCCGCTCGGCAGCCGACATCATCCCGGGCGTACGCGATCTCAATCTGTACGCGCTCGGTGATGCCCTTACCTTCGGCGCGATCCTCGGCTTCCTCGCGGCGATCTTCGGTGGCTGGCTCGGCGGGCTGCTCGCTCCCTCGCACGTCGTCGCTGCCGTCGCACCGGTACGGCCGATCCCACTGGGCCGGCCCTCGACGGTACGCACGACCGAGCAGCGCGAGGTCGTGACCGAACGCCCGAGACGCGTCCTGCCCGGCTTCGGTAGCAAGGGCGGCGAGCGCGTCGACAAGGACGAGATGCACACCATGCGTGTGGATCGGGTCCAGGACCGCTCCTAGGACGGCGGCACCGTTCGTATGACGGGGCGGCGCGAGCCGCCCCGTCTCGCTGCCCGGAAAGCTGGCTTGGCCGGCCGTACGGCTGAACTGGTCCTACCAGTCAGACGTATCCTCCTCGACGACCTGCGAAGCCCAGGTCCGGAGGGGTGTGCATGACACGTTTACTGACGATCCTCGCGGTCCTCGCCGTGGTGACGGGTGCGTGCGCAGGCGCGCCGCCGAGCACGACCGGAGGCGGCACGTCTCCGGCACCATCGGCCGCCGCCAAGCCGACGTACGGTGGGACGGTCACCTTCGTTCTCGAGAATGATGTCGTCGACTTCGATCCGCTCAAGTCGCGAGCGTTCGTCGATCGCAACATCTATTACCAGATCTACGACTCGCTGGTCAGGATCGACGAGACCGGCAAGATCATCGCCTGGCTCGCCACGAAGTGGGAGCCGTCGGCCGACGGCAAGAGCGTGACGTTCACCCTGCGAGACGACGTGACGTACCACGACGGCACGAAGTTCGACGCGGACAGTGTGAAGTGGAATATCGAGCGCTACATCAAGACCGCAGGGTCGCAGCGCGCCGGTGAGCTCTCGTCGGTGGACACGGTCGAGGTCGTCAATCCGACGACCGTCAAGTTCAACCTGAAGTCGCCGTTCTCACCGCTCGTTGCGAATCTCGTCGATCGCGCCAGCATGATGGTCTCGCGCAAGGCGTTCGAGGCCATCGGGAATCCCGATGACTTCACGCGCAAAGCCTTCAAGGCGGGCAGCGGTCCATTCATGATCACTGAGGCGATCAAGGACGACCACATGACGTTGGAAAAGAACCCCAGCTGGTGGGGCAAGGACAAGGATGGCAACAAGCTGCCGTATCTCGACAAGATCACGGTCAAGCCAATCACCAACAGTGACACCCGATTTACGAACCTGCGGACCGGCGACGCCCAAGTGTCGAACAACATCTCCGGTAAGGACGTCCCGACGGCGCGGAGCGAAAGCTCCCTGACGTATCAGGAGCGGCCGGCGCTGTCCTTCCGCAGCCTGATCCCGAACCGCGCGGCGGGATTCGTCTTCAACGACAAGCGTTATGTGAAGGCCGTGGCGTTGGCGATCGATCGCGCGCAGCTCCTTGAGAAGGGGTACTTCAACCTCGGCGCAGTGGGCTACGGGACCATCGCACCGGCGCACTTCGCCTTCGACGCGAGCTTCAAGCCGTTCGAGAAGGCGGACCCGGAGGCCGCGAAGAAGCTCGTCCAGGAGGTCGGTAAGCCTCTCTCCTTCGAGCTGCTCGTGTCTGCCGGCGACCCCGCGACGCTGACGATCGCGACGCTCATCAAGGATCAGCTGCAAAAGGCCGACATCGTCGCCGACATCCAGCAGCTCGAGTTCGCGAAGATCCTCGAGCTGCAGTCGGCGCACACGTTCAAGGGACTGACGTTCGTTGGCTGGAGCGGCCGCATCGATCCCGATGGCAACACCTACGATCACATCTACACGAAGCGTCCCTTCAACGACTCGTCGTACTCCAACGCCGAGGTGGACAAGCTGCTCGACGAGCAGCGCGCCACGTCGGACCAGGACAAGCGCAAGACGGCCTTGCGCAAGGCCGAGCAGATCTACGTCGTCGACGATCCTGCTCGTATCTGGCTCGGGTTCGGAGCAGCGCAGTTGCTGACATCGAAGAAGGTGAACGCGCCACCGATCTATCCCGACCAGATCATCCGATTCCAGTTCATGTCCATGGCAGCCAAGTAGCCGGGGTGATCTAACAGCAGGAGGCGGCGTGACGCAGTACATCGCGCGCCGCCTCCTGCTCATGCTCCCGGTCGCTCTACTCGTCACGATCGTCGTTTTTGTCTTGCTCCGCCTTTCGCCGGGCGATCCGCTTGTCATCTATGCCGGTGAGGAGCGAGATCCGGTTGCGCTGGCAGCGCTCAGGGTCGAGTACGGGCTAGATCGCTCGATGCCCGAGCAGTACGTGTCCTGGATAACTCACGCGCTGCAAGGTGATCTCGGCCGCTCACTGCGCACGAGGCAGCCGGTGCTCGAATCGATCGTGGAACGCCTGCCAGCAACGCTCGAGCTCGGAATCGCCGCCCTTCTCCTGTCGGTCACGATCGCGATGGTCGTGGGCACCCTTTCGGCGGTGCGTCGCAATTCGCCGCTCGACCTTCTCGCGACCGGCTTCACCCTCGCGGGCGTGTCGCTCCCGAACTTCTTTCTGGGGCTGCTCCTCATCCTCGTGCTGAGCCTGGCCATCCGGATCTTTCCGCCTGGCGGGTATACGGCCCTACGGGAGGACGTCTGGGAGAACGTTCGACATCTCATTCTTCCCGCGATCACCCTCGCGACCGCGAGCATGGCGGTCAACATGCGCCAGGTGCGCTCGAGTCTGCTCGAGACCTTCGGCCAGGACTACATGCGTACGGCGCGCGCGAAGGGCCTGCGCGAAACGACCGTCGTCGTGCGGCACGCCCTGAAGAACGCTCTCATCCCGGTGGTCACGATCGTCGGCCTGCAGGTCGGCGCGATCATCGAGGGGGCGATCATCACGGAGCAGATCTTTTCGTGGCCGGGCATCGGGAAGCTCGCGGTGGACAGCATCAACGGTCGTGATTACCCGGTCGTGCAGGCCGTCGTGCTCGTCTCGGCACTGTCATTCATGGCGAGCACTCTCATCGTCGACGTCCTCTACGCCTGGCTCGATCCGCGGATCTCGTACAGCGGGCAACGTTCGTGAGCTGGTATTTGAGACGGCACCCGCGCGTTTTCATCGGCGGCGGTCTCGTCGCCTTTCTCATCCTGGTCGCGGTCTTCGCGCCGTGGATCGCCCGGTACGATCCGACACTCGTGAACGTCAGCCAATCGCTCGAGCCGCCGGGCCCGGATCACTGGTTCGGCACCGACGACCTTGGACGGGACGTGTTCGCACGCACGGTCTACGGTTCACGGATCTCCCTGTCGGTCGGCCTGATCGCCGTCGGCATCGGATTCTTCACCGGCGTGAGCATCGGTCTGTTTGCGGGCTATGTCGGTGGACTTGTGGACCTGCTGGCGATGCGCGCGATCGATGCGCTCTTGGCCTTTCCGGCGTTGATCCTCGCGATCTCGATCACCGCGGCCTTCCAGAAGCCGGAGCTCTGGCACGCGATGGTCGCGATCGGGGTGGTTGCCGTGCCGCTGTATACGCGCCTCACGCGTGGCCAGGTCCTGTCCGTTCGCGAGCGTGACTTCGTGCTCGCCGCACGCACCATCGGCGCGCCACCAAGTCGCATCGTGCTGCGGCACATCTTTCCGAACATCACGAATCCTCTGGTGGTGCAGGCCACGCTCTCGATCGCGTTCGCGATCCTGGCCGAGGCCACGCTGTCGTTCTTGGGATTCGGCGCCCAGCCGCCGACACCGACCTGGGGCGCGGATATCAACTATTCCCAACGTTGGCTGTCGAACCTGAAGTGGTGGATGAGCGTGGGGCCAGGTCTGGGGATCTTCCTGGCCGTTTTCGCCTTCAACTTCTTCGGCGACGCTCTCCGCGATGCGCTCGACCCCCGCCTGCGGCGCTCCGGGACCTAGTACTCGAGTCCTAGGACCCACCGATACCAGACAGTTTCCGCTCGGCGCACCGCTCGGTGCTACTCCTAGCGCGACATGCAGGTAAGCCAGGTCGCATATGACCGGTTCGTCGTGGATCTCCCGCCGGCCGACGCGGACTACCGCCCGCTCGCCGATCCGGAGACCCTTGCCGAAACGGCCGCGTGGCTCTGGGAATTCGGGCCGACGCCGCTGCTCGCGGTCGTCGGCTACGACGGCGCCGCTCCGAGCTGGCTCTCCACATGGTCATCGCGCAAGATCGATGCGGCACACGAAGGTTCGAAGCGTGGGGCCGCGGTCCTCCTGAGCGAGCGAGCGGACCTCGAACGCTTCCTCTCCGAGGGCGCGCCGCACGAGCACACCGAGCTCCTGTGGCCGAGCATCTCCGAGGCGAAGACGTTCGAGGCCCTGAGTGCCGGTGGCAATGCCTGGATGAAGACGATCGACGCGCACGCCAAGATCGCGAACAAGGGCGAGCGCTTCGAAGTGGAGCAGATCGAGCCGGGCGCTTAACGCGCCGCGAGCGACCCCCGTCGCATCAGCCACCCCAGGCCGGCTCCGAAGAGCGCGAACGCGAGCGCGGCGACCGCGGCGCCGTTCCCGTTGCTGACGCTCCAGGCCGCGATCGGCAAGCCCACCGCGAGTCCGACCGCCAGCGCGCGGCGCGGCGCCGCGACCGCGAGCGCGAGGGACAGCGCGACGAGCAAGGCGACCTCGACCCCGGTGTCGTCGCTCCGTTGGTCGTACGAGAGCAGGAAGAAGCCGACCGCGATCGCGATGAGCAGGACGGCGGCGTCCTTCACTGCTTTGTCTTCTGCATCTTCTGCTGCGCCTCGGCACCCAGCTCGCGCGTGCGCACGAACGCGGCATACACGGCACGCGACAGCACCGTGCGCATCGTGCCCTTCTCGAGCTCGTAGATCGCCGCGGCGCTCGTCCCACCCGGCGACGTGACCATGTTGCGCAGCTCCGCGAGATGCCGTCCGCTGCGGCGCGCGAACGCCGCGGAGCCCTCGACCGTGCGGAGCACGAGCTCCTCCGCGACGCGTCGCGAGAATCCGAGGTGCACGCCCGCGTCGACGAGCGCTTCCATCAGCAGAAAGACATACGTCGGACCGGTGCCGGAGAGCGCGGTGGCCATGTCGACCATGCCCTCCTCCTCGACCTCGATCTCCTCACCGAGCGCGCCGAGGATCGCTTTCGCGCGGTCGCGCTGATCACGTTCGACGCTGGACGTCGCGCACCACGCGGTGATGCCCATCCCGATCTGCGCCGGCGTGTTCGGCATCGCGCGCACGATCGTCGCGTGGTCGAGGCCCTCGCGCAGCACCGCGAGCGGCGCTCCGGCGACGATCGAGACGACAAGCTGGTCGGCGCGCAGCTTTCCGCGCAGCTCCCGCAGCACCGTTGGCAGGATCTGCGGCTTCACCGAGAGCACGACGATGTGCGCGCCATCGGCGGCGTCGGCGTTGGACGCGAGCGCCTTGACTCCGAATTGCTTGGTGAGCTCCGCACGCCGTTCGCGTCGCGGCCCGGTGACGAACACATGCGACGGTGGTACGAGGTGCTTGTCGAGCACGCCGCGGATCATCGCCTCCGCCATGGTCCCGCCGCCGATGAACGCGAGGCGTTTTCCCTGGAGAGGCATTACGGGATGATACGGACGAGGTCGCCGCTCTCGAACAGTCCGCGCGTCTCGATCGTGAGACGGTCGAACACCGGCGGCGGGATCCCGATGTCCGCGAGGAGCAGGTCGCCGACGAGGGCGCGCGACCGCGTCGCGATGAGTCCGCGCTTTGGCAGCGCGAGCGTCACGGTGAGCGCGGCGCGGATCGTGACGCCGAGCAGCTCGCCGGTATCCGGGTGCAGGCCGGAGGGCAGATCGACCGCGAGGATGGGGAGCCGTGAGGCGTTCGCGGCGCGGATGAGGTCGGCGACCGCGTCGCGCGGCGGGCCAGCGGCGCTGTAGCCGAGCAGGCCGTCGATGAGGAGATCGGCGTCGTCGGCCGCGGCGTCATCTTTCAGACCCATCGCCGCGAGGATGTCGTGCTGCCGTCGCGCGAGCGGGCGCAGGCGCTCCGCGGGACTCGAGAGCACGACGCCGACCTTGGCGCCCCAACCGCCGAGGTGGCGGAGCGCGCCGAGCGCATCGCCGCCGTTGTTCCCGGTGCCGGCGAACGCGACGATCCGCTTGCCCGCGACGCCGCCGAGGACGAGGCGCGCCGCGACGGCGATCTGGTGCGATGCGTTCTCCATCAGCGACTCGAGGGGGATGCCGAGCTCATCCGACGCGATCCGGTCGGCCTCGGCCATCTGCGCCGCCGTCGCGGACGGGACGTCGCGGAGTGAGGGAAGGCTATCGAAGGGTGCCACCCCATGAGGCGGGATCGACGTCCGCGATGGACTGCGAAAACGTCCACACATGACCGCCGATGTCTTCGGCGCTGTACTGCCGCTCGCCGTACGGGTGGTCTGTTGGTGGGTGGAGGATCTTCGCTCCGCTGCGCTTGGCCTGCTCGTGATGACGGTCCGCGTCCGCAACGCGCATGAGCACCGCGCCGTGTCCCTTTGCGCCGCGCGAGGTCAGGATGACGGCGCCGTCGCCGTAGACGAGCTGCGCCCGATGATCTCCGATGCGAAGTCGTTCCTTGAAGCCGAAGGCGCGGCAGATCCATTCGCTCGCAGCGGGCACGTCCTCGTACGGGAGCTCCGGGATGACTGTGGCCGATGGCACGGAGCGGTTGGCGATCATGCCGACCTCCTCGCGAGGATGACGACCTTGGGCACCGCGAATGTCGTGTCGGTGATGTGGAACGCGTCGCGCGCCGCCTCTGGTGTGTCGCGCAATCGGCGTCGCACCTCGGCGGCTCGATCCGGCGGCGTCTGCGATCGCTCGAGCCAGCCCTCGGTGGTGATCTTCGTCGTCATGAGATCCGACTCGAGGCTGGTGCGAAGGCCAGCAGCCTCGAGCAGCTCACGCCAGCCGCCGATGGTGTGGTTGCGCACGTGCGAGGCATCGCGCAGCGTCTCGAGCTCGTTGATGAACGTGTCGAGCGCCGGATCGTCCGGCGCGTAGTTATCGACCAGTACGAAGCGGCCGCCGGGCCGCAGTATGCGGCGCACGTCGCGGAACGCGGCCGCCACGTCGCTGAAGTGATGCGCTGCGAGGCGGCACGTCGCGACGTCGAACGACGCATCCCCGAACGG
>Ga0114129_10013034_pt1 | contig 11841 bp, 16 predicted proteins | sample RhiMetdeltSRZDD1_FD_80071 | JGI IMG/M metagenome (GOLD analysis project Ga0114129, IMG submission 80071) | Populus rhizosphere microbial communities from Tennessee, USA - Rhizosphere MetaG P. deltoides SRZDD1 (version 2) (version 2) | ecosystem: Host-associated > Plants > Roots > Rhizosphere >... | reverse complement strand
TGGGCTCAACGGTTCTCGCCCCGCCGGCCCTCGAGCAGGCTCTCGGACATGAACCGCGAGCGGGTACGCCGGCTGATCGCCGCCGGCCGCATGACCAAAGTGGGTCTGGAGCGGATCGCGCACGTCTTCGATCACTTGAGCGACACGAAACGGCAGCTCGAGTGGCTGGTTCCCCCGGACATCCTGGCGGCCATCAAACGGGATCGGACGACGTGGAAGCACTTCCAGGCGTTCCCCGCGTCGTACAGACGGATCCGGATCGGCTGGATCGACGCGGCCAGACGCCGGCCGGAGATACTCCGTCAGCGGTTGCGGCACTTCCTCAAGATGACCGCCCAGAACAAACGGTTCGGGATGGTGCAGTGACTCAGTTGACCTTGAGCACGGCCTCGATGAAACTCAGCGTTTTGGTCTCGACCCACTCGACCGAGATGGCCTCCACCTTCATCGTCCCGATGCGGTCGGTGCTGCTCGTGACCGCCCGGCCCTTGGTCGGGGACGGCTTGATGTCCCGCGCCACGGCGATGCCGCGCCGGGGATCGCACTTGAACGTAAGCGTGGAGGCGAGCGCGGTGCCCGCGAGCGTGTGCGGCGTGAACGTGAGCGCCACGGCGGGATACCCACCCGCGGTTGCAGTCTCGTCTTCGATGGCGGCTTGGTGGCCGGCGTTCTTGAGTGCATCCATGAACCGGTCGAGCACCGAGCGCACAACCGTCCGGAGGCGATCGCCGCACGCCCGGCGGCGTCGCTCCCCTTCGTCGTGCGCCGGCTTCACGGCGACCTGCAACTTCGCGGTACGCTCGTCGTAGCTCTTCAGGAGCGAGCGCAGCTGTTCCATACTCTTGTCGGCCATGAGAAAATGATACGGCATCGGAGACCATGAGTCACGTCCTTCCCGCCCTGCTGCTCGGCGGCTGCACCATTCTAGGGCTGCTCCTCGTCCCCCTCGGCCTCCCCGGGCTGTGGGTGATGGTGGCCGGCATCGTCGGCTACGGCTGGCTCACGGATTTCCGCTCGGTCGGCATCGCCACCATAGCGGTCGTGCTGGGCCTCGCTTTCCTGGGTGAGATCATCGAGTGGTGGCTGGGATTTCGGCTCACGCGGACGTTCGGCGGGTCGCGCCGGTCGGCGTGGGGCGCCCTCGTCGGCGGGATCGCCGGCGCCGTGCTCGGCGTGCCCGTGCCGATCGTCGGGAGCGTGATCGGCGCGTTCCTCGGCTCGTTCGCCGGCGCGGCGCTGTTCGAGTATTCGCTGTCCCGCACAACGGGGACCGCGGTGCGAGCGGGGTGGGGCGCCGTGGTGGGACGCGCGGCAGCCGCCGCGGCGAAGATCGCGCTGGGTATCGTAATCGCCGTCATCGGAGTGTTCGCCGCACTGCGCGGCTGACGCATCGTGTGGCCCGGCTACCTCTCCGCTTCTCTCACCGCCGCGAACGGTACCAGCCTTCGCGCCCGCTCGTCCCACAGGGTGAGGCGGACGCACCGGAAGCTCTCCCACAGCGTCAACGTCGGGACCTTGCGCAGCTCGGCATGGTCGTCCAGGGCCTGCTGGAGGCGATAGTTGGGGATCCGGGGATGCAGGTGGTGAATGTGGTGCAGCCCGATATTCCCGGTAGCCCACTGGAGCAGTTTGGGGAGGCGGTAGTACGAGCTCCCCTGGAGCGCCGCCGCGTCGTAGGCCCAGCGCTCGTCGTGCTCCCAGTACGTCGGCTCGAATTGGTGCTGGACGTAGAACAGCCACACGCCGAGCGACGTGGACAAGAGTGTCACGGGGAGCTGCACCAGCGCGAACTCCCGGAACCCGACGAGCGTCCCCATCAGCGCGATCGCCGCGGCCAGACCGACGTCCGTCCAGAAAATGCTGCGCCGCTCGCGCGTCCACTCGCGCGGCACGATCGTCGGGATGCGGTGCCGCACGAAGAAGTGCAGCACGGCGCCCACGCCGAACAGCACGACCGGATGGCGGTACACGCGATACTTGAACCGTTCCCAGCGCGACCGGGCGAGGTACTCGTCCACCGTCAGCGTGTCGATGTCGCCGAACCCGCGGTGCTCGAGATTGCCCGACGTGGCGTGGTGCAGCGCGTGGGTCTTCTTCCAGTAGTGGTACGGTGTGAGGGTGAGCACGCCGAGGATCGAGCCGACAATGTCCGCCGTGCGCGTCGACCGGAAGAACGCGGCGTGGCCGCAGTCGTGCTGGATAATGAACAGGCGGATCAGGAAGAAAGCGGCCGGCACGGCCAGGAGCAGGGTGAGCCAGTAGCCCACGCGGAGGCTCGCGTACATGAGCACCCACGCGCCGCCGAAGAGGGCCGCCGCGCTGGCGAGCTGCCACACGCTCCGCTTGAGCTCAGGACCCTTGTAGCGCGCCAGGCGCGCCGCCCATGCCGCTTCGTTCGCCATCGCCCTACCGGTTCAGGGGTGTCCCAGGCTAATGGAGCCAGGGAGGGAAGTCAAACCGCAGCCGACTCGCGCCCACGGGTTAGATTGATCACCCTGGGACCCCAAGGGGAGGTTGTCAATGGCACCGGTCACAATTGCGCGGTTTGTGCAGGAGCTGGAGAAGCTGAAACAGGTGTCGGACGCCGAGAAGCTCAAGCCGCAGGAGTACGACAGTCGGCTTGCCAGGATCATTCAAGAGTTGCGGGAAAAGGGCATCGACGCTGATCGCGCTGCCACGACCGCAGCGCTTGCGGACGCGGTCAAGCGCGGCATCATCACGCTGCCAGTGCAGGCGCATCTGCAGCGTCGCTTGGGACTGACCTAGACGCCTTGGAAGTACTGCTCCTCCCAAGCGACGTCGAACACTTCGTTGCAATGTCTGCAGCGCATCGAGGCCAGTCGCTCGTTGAGCGGTACGCGCTCGCGGCAGTTGGGGCAGACGGCGTATTCGGTCACCCCGGGAAAGCGCGCGGGATTCTTGGGACGCGGCACGACGGACCAGCGGTGCGGCGGTCTGCTGATGATGTCGAGGAGCGGCCGCGGGACGTCGATGGCTTCGCCGAGGACGTCGAGGACGGCCTCTCGCGGCCCCAGCTTTTTCACATGGTACCACGCGCCACGGCGGAGCGGGCGGTCGATGTCCGCTCGCAGCCGAGCCCAGTAACGCCTGGGAGTCACTGCCTCGCTCGTGTCAGGTCCACCCAACCCTCACCGCGTCTTGGGGTCGTGCGCGGCCCCGGGGGCGCCGATCGGATGCGCCCGCGGTGGCCGATGCCTGTCACAATAATATCGCTCGAGGCGCCCTGTGTCTTGGGACTTCTGGTGTGTCACCCACTGGGCCGCCTGGTCGCAGGTCCGGCGGGTCACCCAGTCGTAGAAGTCGCAGCGCGGTTCGCCCATGGAGAGTGCTCGGACGTGGCGCCGCCCACGTCACCGCTCCGCCGCTAACGGCAGTTGCATCTCCGCCATGTTGCGGTTGATCCACACCACGTGGTCGCCGCACATGATCGCATCTACGGGATACGGCTGGCTCGCGAACGATTGCCCGTCCGAGCTGGCCACCTGCGTCGTCGGGAAGTAGTACCAGCATCGCTCGCCGCCCGGATGGCTGTGGATCATGCCCACCGTCCCCGACCACCCGGCGTCCTCGCACGTCTGGTGAGGAACGACCCGCGTCGCGGTGGAGTGGCTGGGTTCGACGTCGGCCGGCGCGATGCGCCGTACCACGACGACGTGGCCCCGCGTCTCGCCGATCATGCAACCCATGAACTCGGTGGGATACGAGCGATACTGGAGCGCCAGAAAGCGGCGCGCCTGGTCCGACAGGATCAGCTTCCGCACGATCGGTACGCGCGTCGTGCCGCCGGCGCTCCGCGCCCACGCCGGCTCCACGAGCCGGGCGGACTCGGGCTGCAGGGCCAGCAACGCCGTGAGGCCCAACGCAGCGACTGCGATGCGGACGATCCGCTTGCGACCTTCGCTCACAACTTCCCTCGATCGTGTGTGTCGACCCGATTACCTGCCGTCACGGTTCGCAAGACCGGTGCCAATCAACGAGGTCGAATAGTGGTGCGAACCGGAGACACCACGCTGCTTTTTGGGGCGTGGCATGCGCATGGCATGTGGGCAAAACCGCAGAATCGGCAAAGATTGGAGATTCCGGAAACGGCCGAGTGTTGCACCGGCATGTCAGCGGATTGCCACAAAGCAACTGCGAGCGCTTCGCCGCCCTGGCGGTACCCGCGCCTGCGGACGTATCGTCTCCACCCTGGTTCCGAAGCGTGAGGTGACCTGCATGCAAGCATCCAACCCGACCACGTCCGCGGTTTCAGTTGGCCGCAAGCCACGCGACGATGAGATCGACGTCTTTGGCCTCACCCACCCGGGCAAGGTGCGGGCCGAGAACCAGGATCACTTCCTCATCTCTTCGCTCCACAAACAGATTCAAGTGCATCTCACGAGCCTACCCACGTCCGAGCTCTTGTCGCAGCACACCGAGCGTCTGGCGTTCCTCGCCATGGTCGCTGATGGTGTCGGTGGCGCTGTCGGAGGCGAGGAGGCGAGTCGGCTGGCGGTCGGCGCGATCACGCGGTACGTCACCCAGGCGATACACTGCTATTACTCGGAGGACGCGATGGACGAAGAGCGCTTCCCCCGGGCGCTCGAATCGGCCGCGCTGCGGGTCCACGAGGACATTCAGCGAAACAGTCCGACGGGTCCGCTGCAGGCGTATATGGCGACGACGCTGACACTGTGGATCGGCGTGTGGCCGCGCGCGTACCTCCTCCAGGTGGGGGACAGCCGCTGCTACCTGCTCCGAAACGGCGACCTGATGCAGCTCTCGCGCGACCAGACGCTCGCGCAGGACCTCGTCGATCGCGGCGTGTTCCGCCGCAGCGATACGGTGAGCTCGCCCTTCTCCAACGTGCTGTCGAGCGCTTTGGGGGGGCCGGAGGCCGCACCGATCGTCACGCACATGCAGCAGGAGTGGGGCAACGTCGGCCTGCTGTGCAGCGACGGCCTCACGAAGCACGTTCCCGACAGTCGGATCCGCGAGCGCCTCCTCGCGATGACGTCGGCGAAACAGGTCTGCGAGGACCTGCTGCGCGATGCCCTCGACGCCGGAGGGACGGACAACATCACCGTGCTGGTGGGGCGGACGTTGCGGAAGGATCCAAACTGAGGCGTAGGGCCTCGTCCGACCCTGGCGACGCGTGCGCCTGGGGACGTATCGTCTCCCGGCATGCCCAGCGCCGATCTAGTGATTCTCAGTACCCGCGTCGTCACCCCGGCGGGAGTCGCGCCCGCCGCAGTAGCGATCGCGGGCGGCGTGATCACCGCCATTCACGACCACGCCGCGGCGCCCGACGCGGCTCAGCAGCTGGACGTGGGAGACGCGGCGCTGCTGCCCGGTGTCGTCGACACCCACGTGCACGTGAACGAGCCCGGCCGGACCGAATGGGAGGGCTTCGAGACGGCGACACGGGCCGCCGCGGCGGGCGGCGTCACCACCATCGTCGACATGCCGTTGAACAGCGTTCCCGTGACCACGACCGTGACCGCCCTGGAGCTCAAGGCGCGAGCGGCCGCGGGTCAAGCCACGATCGATTACGCCTTCTGGGGTGGCGTGGTGCCGGGCAACACCGACCAGCTCGCGCCACTCGCTCGTGCGGGCGCGCGAGGGTTCAAGTGCTTCCTCGTGCCGTCGGGGATCGACGAGTTCTCCCCAGTGACGGAGCGGGACCTCCGGCCCGCGATGGCCAAGCTCGCGGGACTCGGGCTGCCGTTGCTGGTGCACGCCGAGCTCCCCGGCCCGATCGCGCGCGCGGCCCCGTCGCCCGACAGCGACCCGCGCAGCTATGGCTCGTATCTCGCCTCACGCCCTCGAGCCGCCGAGCTCGAGGCCGTCGAGTTGATGCTCGACCTCTGTCGCGAGACGCGCTGCCATGTCCACATTGTGCATGTCTCGGCGGCCGACACGCTCGAGCGCCTCCGTAGGGCCCGGGATGCCGGCCTCCCGGTCACGGCCGAGACGTGTCCGCACTATCTGACCTTCGCCGCGGAGGACATCCTGGACGGCGCCACCGCCTGGAAATGCGCCCCGCCGATCCGTGAGCGGAGCAACCGAGAGCGTTTATGGGAGGGCCTCGCCGACGGGACGCTTGACCTGGTGGCGAGCGACCATTCGCCCGCGCCCCCCGAGCTCAAATGTCTCGACACGGGCGACTTCGTGCGGGCGTGGGGTGGCGTCGCGTCGCTCGAGTTGGGGCTCGCCGCCACGTGGACCGGTGCACGCGACCGCAGCGGGGATCTGGGCGATCTCGCTCGCTGGTGCGCCGAACGACCCGCCCGGCTCGCGGGACTCGCCCGCAAAGGGCGGATCGCGCCCGGGTGCGACGCCGACCTCGTCGTGTTCGATGCCGACGCCCGCTTCACGGTCGAGCCCGGGCGGCTCCAGCAACGGCACTCTGTCACGCCGTACGCGGGGATGGTACTCCAGGGCGTGGTGCGCCAGACTTTCGTGCGGGGCACGTGCGTGTATGACCAAGGGGAGTTTCCGACGCAAGGAATTGGACGATGGGTTCGTTGAAGGAAGGTCTCATCGATCTCGCCGCCGCACGCGTCGGCGGGCGAGCGCTCGCCGCGTCGGACGAATTCTTCGCGCCCAGGCACAACCTGCTCGCGGCGGGCCGCGCGGTGTTCGTCGAGGGCAAGTACACCGATCGCGGCAAATGGATGGACGGGTGGGAGACGCGGCGCCGGCGCGGCCCGGAGGGCGGGTACGACTGGTGTATCATCCGGCTCGGCATCCCGGGCACGATTCGCGCGATTACCGTGGATACGACCCACTTCCGCGGAAACCATCCCGCCGCCTGCTCGCTGGACGTGGCGCAGCTCACGGGCGCACCCGCCCGGAGTGCGCGAGCGCTGCGCACGCTGGACCGCGCGTTCGTCGAGCTGCTACCGCGCTCGGCGCTTACCGGCGACACCGAGAACGAGTTCGGAGTCGCGAGTGACGCGGCGTACACGCACGTGCGACTCAAGATCTATCCGGACGGCGGCGTGGCGCGGCTGCGCATCTGGGGTGAGGCGCGCCCCGAATGGCCAAGGATCGCCGCGGCGCGGCGCGCCGTGGACCTCGTCGCGGTAGAGCACGGCGGTGTGCCGCTCGCCACGAGCGATCAATTCTTCAGCGAGCCGCTGAACCTGATCATGCCGGGACCGTCCCGCGACATGGGCGACGGCTGGGAGACGCGCCGCCGGCGAGGCCCCGGTCACGACTGGGTGGTGTTGCGCCTCGGGCGGCGCGGCGTGGTCGAGCACGTCGATCTGGACACGACCCACTTCAAGGGCAATTTCCCCGAGAGCGCGAGTCTCGAGGGATGCGACGTCGCGGGAAGCGGCGCGCCGCCGGCGGACGATGCGGTCTGGCGCGAGCTCATAGCCCGTACCACGCTGCGGGCCAACGCGCGTCACCGCCTGGCCGTGCCGCCGGGCAAGCGCGACCCGCTGACGCACGTGCGGCTGAACATCTTTCCGGATGGCGGGGTGGCGCGGCTGCGGGTCTGGGGAAGACCGGTATGACACCGGCCGCGTATCTGAACTCGCTCCCCGTCGCCGCGGCGCGGTCCGCGCTCGGTCAGTGCTGCGGGGCGCGGCACTGGGTGGACGCGATGCTCGCCGCGCGCCCGTTCGCGAGCGACGTCGAGCTCCTGGCGACAGCGGAGCGGCTGTGGTGGGGACTGGGGCGCGCCGACTGGCTCGAGGCGTTCGCCGCGCACCCCCGCATCGGCGCCCGGGTGGGAGCTGGGATGGACTGGGCGCGGCGCGAGCAAGCGGGAGCGGCGGGCGCGGCCGAGGCGACGCTCGCCGCGCTGGCGCAGGGGAACGCCACCTACGAGGAGCGGTTCGGGCACGTGTTCCTGATCTCGGCCACGGGCAAGACGGCGGACGAACTGCTCGGCGCGCTACGCGGTCGGCTCACGAACGATCCGGCCACGGAGCTGCGCCTCGCGGCGGAAGAGCAGGCGAAGATCACGCGGCTCCGACTCGACAAACTGGTGGCCTCATGAGCGGCATTACGACTCACATCCTGGACATCGCGCGGGGGCGGCCCGCGGCGGGCGTCGCGGTTTCGTTGGCGCGCCGCGCGGGCGACGGTTGGGCCGAGCTCGCCACGAGCCGGAGCGACACCAACGGGCGCGTCGCAAATCTGCTCCCGGGAGACATGAAGTCTGCCGCCGGTACGTACCGCCTGCGCTTCGACACGGGGGCGTACTTCGCGGCCCTGGGAGTCACGCCGTTCCACCCGTTCGTCGAAATCGTGTTCGAGATTCGTGATGCCGAGCAATATCACGTCCCGCTGCTCGTCAGCCCGTTCGGCTACACGACCTACCGCGGCAGCTGAGCCGCTCCCCCTTGAGCGTCCACCTCGAGCAGTGGCTCAACCTCGCGCTGCGCTGGGCCCACGTGATCACCGGTGTGGCCTGGATCGGCACGTCGTTCTACTTCAACTGGCTGAACAGCCGGCTCGCCCCGCCCCCGCCCGAGCGGCGCGAGCCCGGCGTCGCCGGCGAGCTCTGGTCGGTGCACGGCGGTGGGTTCTACCGCGTCGTGAAATACACGGTCGCTCCCGGAGAGCTTCCGCGCACGCTCCACTGGTTCAAGTGGGAGGCGTACGCTACCTGGCTCACCGGGTTCGCGTTGCTCGTGCTGGTCTACTACTTGGGCGCGGCGTCGTTTCTGGTCGATCCCCGGGTCGCCCGGCTCTCACCGGGCGCGGCCGTAGCCGTCGGCGTAGCGACCCTGATCGTCAGCTGGCTCGTGTACGACGCCCTGTGCCGCTCGCCGCTGGGAGCGAGGCCCTTAGCCCTCGGCGCGACGCTTTTCGTGCTCGCCACGGCGCTCGCGTGGGGACTGACCCAGCTCCTGAGTCCGCGCGCGGCGTACCTCCACGTCGGAGCCGCGATCGGCACCATCATGGCGGCCAACGTGCTCATGGTCATCATTCCCGCCCAACGGGACATGGTCGCCGCGCTCACCGCGGGTCGCACTCCCGACGCGGCACGAGGCCAGCAGGGGGCGCTGCGGTCGCTCCACAACAACTATCTGACTCTCCCGGTGCTGTTCATCATGGTGAGCAGCCACTACGCCGCCACCTACGGCCACAAACTCAATTGGGCAATTCTCGCCGGACTGGCGGTGATCGGGGTCGCGACGCGCCATTGGTTCAACCTGCGGAACCAAGGTCGGAAGAACGTCTGGATTCTGCCCGCGGCGGCTCTCGGACTGGTCGCGCTGGCGCTCGGTACGGCGCCCCGGTCGGGTCCGGGCCTGCCGAGCGTCGAGAGTCAGGTCTCCTTCGCGGACGTGCGCGTGATCATCGCGCGCCGCTGTGCCCCGTGCCACTCGAGCGCGCCCACCACCCCGGGGATCCCCGCCGCGCCGCTGGGCGTCTTGCTCGACACGCCGGACGAGATTCGGGCCAACGCACCCCGTATACTCGCGGTCGCGGTCGACGCGCAGACGATGCCACTCGGCAACTTGACGGGGATGACTCCGGAGGAGCGAGAGCTGGTGGGGAGATGGATTCGTGCCGGGGCGGCGCTAAGGTAGGGCCCCGCTGGCTTCTTCCTCATTTATCGCCCCGCAGTCGAGTCCCAGCTGAATCAGGCTCGTGCGTACGCCGCGAGCCGCCGGGTCCTCGAGCACGGTCCCGACGGTCGGAGGTTCGAGGCACTCTCTGAAGAACCGGTACGCCGCGGCGTACCGCGTCACCAGCTGTGCCGGGTGCAGGTCCCATCCGTGGTAGAAGCCGTTCGCGAGCGAGTGCCGCACATCTTGGAAGTGCAGCCGCCAGGCGCGGAGCAAGTGTTCGCGCGGCGGGACGGGGAGGACATTGGTCGAGCCCGCAGACAGGACGACCCCGGTCCCTGCGAGGGCTACCTGCATGACGTGACGCGCATGATCGCATGCCGGATGTCGTAGGCCCTGCCACGCGGGGGCGATCTCCAGCGCCGCCGAATAATCGTACACGCCGAAGTGCACGCCCACGCAGCGACCGCGAGTCGCGGCGACGAGCGCCGGGAGCGGACAGCGCCCGTCGGGACCGAGCAACGCCCGCGGCGTCTCGACCATCAACTCGAGCGTGAGAGCGCCCGCCTCGAGACTGAGCCGCGACTCGAGTTCTTCGAGCAGGCGGACCAGCGCTGCCACTTCCTCGGGGTTCGCCACCTTCGGCAGCGTCACCGTGAAATGCGCGGAGAGCTTCCCCCCACTGCGTTCCACGAGCGACCTCACGAACAGATTGAGCGTGCGGCTCGCCCGCGCGGCTCGCCCGGCCACGAGGGCCTTGATCCGGATGCCGAGGAACGCCGGCACGGCCTCTCGCGCCAAACCGGACGCGACCTCCGCACCGGCCGACTGCGCCGCCGCGTCCTCCTCCTGATCCGAGCGGTTGCCGAACCCGTCCTCGAAGTCGATTCGAAGATCCTCGATGGGCTCGCGGCGGAGCTTCTCCTGCAACCGCGCGAACAAAGTGTCGTCGACCTGGCAATCGAGCGCCGCGGCGAGCGCCGCAGCATGGGGGGCATACTCGGCCAGGGCCCTGAGCGCGAGCTCACCCCACTCGGCGGCGAGCCCCGCTCGAAACACGTGCGCGCCGACGTACGCCGTATGGATCGGGCGGCGCCGGGGGCGGGCGGGAGCGGGCGTCACGCCCGCTTTCCCCAGAAGTCCCGCAGGTCGTGGTACAGCACCCGTGCCATCACCCGCGCGCGGTACTGGGCGGTCGAGCGGATGTCGTCGATGGGAGCGACATCCTGAGCGAGGGCGGGCAGGAGGGCTTCCGGGGAAGCGATGGGGGTGCCGGTCTCGAGCAGCCGCTCGACGGCAGCGCAGCGGCGGATGGTGGGCGCTACGCTCGCCGCCACCACCCGCCAACCGGCGCCGGACCGGGTGATGGCGAGACCGACCTTCGCGATCGCCTGCGCCCGCCGCGCTCCGACCTTTTCGAACACCTGGTAGGAGTAACGGCGGCGCGGGAGCCGGATTCCAACGACCAGCTGGTCCGGACGGCGCTTCATCTCTTTGTAGCCTGAATAGAACCGGTCGAGCGGGACTTCCTCCCGGCCGCGTCGCGACTCGAGCACCACGACCGCGTCATACGCCATCAGCACCGGCACGCCGTCGGCGGCGGGCGAGGCGTTCACGATGTTTCCGGCCCACGTGCCGCGCGCCTGAATCTGGATAGCCCCCACCTGGCGCGCGGCGTCCACCAGTAGAGGAAACTCCGCCCGCGCGAGCGCGTCCCGGATCACGTCCCAATAGGTGGTGAGCCCGCCGAGCAGCAGCTCATCCGCGGTCCACCGCAACGGTCTGAGGGAGTCGAGCCGGGACAGGTCCACGTAGGTGCGCTCGTGCGCCTCGACGCGGACGGGCCAGTGCACCAGCAGGTCCGTCCCGCCGGCGATGGGAACGGCCGCGCCGTCGCTCGCCAGCATGTCGAGTGCTTCGGGCACGCTTCCCGGCAACTTGACGTTCACGGTTCCCGTTTCCCGCTTCCCGCTTCCCGCAGCGCTTCAGCCACGCTCTCCACGATGCCGTCGTAGCCGGTGCAGCGGCACAGGTTTCCGGCCATCAGCTCGCGAATACTGTGCGTGCTGAGCAGGTCGGCATGCCCGCGGATCCACCACGCCGTCATCACCACGCCGGGCGTGCAGGCCCCGCACTGCGTGGCGCCGCACCGCTCGAACGGCTCGAGGGCACCCGGGTCGAGGGACTCTATGGTCTCCACCCGATGCCCGCGCACCTGGTAGGTCGGGATGAGGCAGGAGTTCACCGGCAAGCCGTCCAGGTACACGGTGCAGGCGCCGCACTCACCCTCGCCGCAGCCCTCCTT
>Ga0114129_10013033_pt1 | contig 11842 bp, 10 predicted proteins | sample RhiMetdeltSRZDD1_FD_80071 | JGI IMG/M metagenome (GOLD analysis project Ga0114129, IMG submission 80071) | Populus rhizosphere microbial communities from Tennessee, USA - Rhizosphere MetaG P. deltoides SRZDD1 (version 2) (version 2) | ecosystem: Host-associated > Plants > Roots > Rhizosphere >... | reverse complement strand
CCGCCGACGGACAGGAACGCGGAAGCGGCACCAACGTGTTCACGTTCGATTCGGCCGGACGGATCACGTCAGTCACAGGATTCTGGGCGCCCCAGCCCGCCGGAGGGCGCGCATGATCGCCACGATCGCACTCGCCGCGCTCCTCGTGGCAGGCACCCCGTTCACCGCTGCCGATCGCGTCAGCGCCATCGGCTTGCACTACCGACTGGAAGGTACCGGGCCCGACATCGTGCTGATCCATGGTTTTCATACCGATCTGCGGGAATGGGATGACGTCACCGCCACGCTCAGAACTAGCCATCGTGTGCTGCGGTATGACGTGCGTGGACACGGTCGTTCCACGGTCCCGGCGAACTTGCCTGCGTCGGCTGACGATCTGCGGGCGCTCCTCGACGAACTGCAGATTACGCGCGTGACGATCGTCGGGTTGTCGATGGGTGCGACAATCGCCCTGGACTTTGCGCTGACGCATCCGGCCTATGTCGACCGGCTGGTTCTGATCTCGCCAGGAATTCCTGGAATCGCCGTGACGGCAAACCGTGACTGGATGAAGCCGATCGCCCAGGCCGTACGCAGCGGCAACCCGCGCCGCGCGGCAGAGCTGTGGTGGGACGGGCCGATTCTCGATGGCGTCAGCAGGACTGGTGTCCAGGCCGATCGCTTCCGCGCGATCGTTCTGGACAACGCCTCGATCTGGACCGTGGCTGCGCCCCCGCCTCCTCTCGACCCTCCGGCGGGCAGTCGCCTGTCGGAGGTGGCTGCTCCAGTCCTGGTGATCACCGGAGAGAGAGACAAGACGGGCGCCCGGGAGAACGGCCAGCAGGTCGTCGAGGGAGTGCGAGACGGCAGTCTGCACACAATTGCCGGTGCTGGCCACATGATCAGCTTCCAGCGCCCTGACGACGTGAGTCGACTCGTCACCGCCTTCACCGCTCGGCTGATTCCCCGGTCAGGGCACGCGATTCGCATCAGCGATCGCGCCAGCTCGTGCAAGAGCAGCCGGCATGATCATCTACTCTTCGCTGATTACAGTTTTCGCCATCGCGTGTCTCATTGCGGTATGGCCGAGGGTCCGCCGCACGGTGGGCATCGCTCCGCCCGCCGGTGGCGTGCTCCGTGACGTCGATCTCGGCTACGCGGAGGTGACCCTGCCTCGCGGGTGGCGGAAGGCTACCGGTTTGAACGACGCTTCGCCGTTGCAGGCGGTGGATCCGATTCAAGGCCGCTACCTGCTCGTGCTCAGCGAGTCGCGCGCCGACTTCGAAGGTGCGGTGGACCTTCACGAGCATTCCGTCCGCACCCGCGACATCCTCGGTCAGTCCGTTCGACTGCTTGCGGTTCGGGGCCCACAGGAGCGGGAAGTGAATGGCTTCCGGGCCGTGCAATACGAGCTCGACGCCGCGTACGACTCCACCTTTCTCACATACCTGCACACCACGATCGAGGGGCGGCGCGCGTTTCACCAGGTGCTCGCCTGGTCGACCTACTCGAGGTTCGACCGCGGTACGTTCGAGCGTCTGCTCGACGACTTCGTGGAGCTGCCAGGTCCCGATATGCCGCGACCGACGTTCACGTCGACACCACCGCCGATCAAGTCCTCCTCGCGCTACGAAGTGCACTGACCCGAGCGCCCCACCACGCCTGAGACGTCCCTTATACTCAGAAGAGCGTGAGCGTTCCTGACACTGACATCACCAAGTCAGGGCACATTGTCCCTGACGTCCGCACGAACCAGCAGGTCGGTCCATACCGGTTGATACGCGAGATCGGCCGCGGAGGGATGGGCGCGGTCTACCTCGCGATGCGCAGCGACGACGTATTTCAGAAGCGCGTCGCGATCAAGATTCTCAAGCGCGGGACCGACACCGAATCGATCGTCCAGAGATTCCGCAACGAGCGCCAGATTCTGGCCAGCCTCGAGCATCCGAACATCGCCAGTCTGCTCGATGGGGGCACGACCGCTGACGGCCTTCCGTACTTCGCCATGGAGTTTGTCGAGGGCCAGAACATCCTCGACTACTGCGAGCTCGGCCAACTCGATACCACGGCGAGGATCGAGTTGTTCCGCAAGGTGTGCGGTGCCGTTCAGTACGCCCATCAGAACCTGATCATTCACCGCGACATCAAACCGGCGAACGTACTGGTCGCGTCTGACGGAACGCCCAAACTGCTCGACTTCGGGATCGCCAAGCTGCTCAATCCCGAGCTTGGGGGTGACGCGTTCGCACCGACCATTGCGGGCCCGCAGCTGATGACGCCGGAATACGCGAGCCCAGAGCAGGTCCGTGGCGAGCCCGTGACCACCGCCACCGACATCTATTCGCTAGGCGTTCTTCTCTACGAGCTGCTCACCGGCCGGCGTCCATATCAGTTGACCAGCCGCGTACCCTCGGAAATTGCGCGTGTCGTCTGCAACTCCGTCCCCGTGCGGCCCAGCACCGTCGTCACGCAGTCGCCTGGAGACGTGCCGTCGGGAGGAGGCACTGGCGTCGCGCCGATGTCGGACAACATCGCGACGCGCGAACGCTCGAAAGCGAGCGAGATCGAGCGGCTGCGCCGTCGTCTGGCCGGCGATCTCGACAACATCGTGCTGAAGGCGCTCAGCAAGGAAGCACCGCGCCGGTACGCGTCCGTCGATCAGTTCTCCGAGGATCTCCGGCGTCATCTTGCAGGACTTCCGGTCAGCGCTCGCAAAGACACGCTTGGGTACCGCGCAGGAAAGTTCCTGCAACGCAACCGCGCCGCCGTTGCGGCCGGCGTGCTGGTACTCCTCGCGTTGATCGCGGGAATCATCGGCACGACCTGGCAGGCGATGGTGGCTCGCCGAGAGCGTACGCGTGCGGAGCAGCGCTTCGACGACGTGCGGCGGCTGGCGAACACCTCGTTGTTCGAGCTGCACGACGCGATTCGTGACTTGCCCGGTTCAACCCCTGCGCGTCAGCTCCTGGTATCGAATGGGCTGCAATACCTCGACAAGCTTGCGCGCGATGCCGGCGATCGCCCGGATCTCCAGCGCGAGCTTGCGGGTGCTTACGTCAAGGTCGGAGACGTTCAGGGACGTCCCTTCAATCCGAACCTGGGAGATACGGCCGGTTCCCTGGCGAGCTACAAGAAGGCAGCGGCGATCTACGAGGCGCTGAGCAGCGCACACACAAGGGATGCCGCTTTCCAGCGTGAAATGGCCACCGCCTACCTGCGCTTGAGCGAGGTGCTCTCCGCGACGGGCGCGACCAACGAGGCATTGACGTACGCGCGCAAAGCGCTCGACGTCCAGCAGCGGGTCGCCTCTGACACGTCCGGTGCAGACACTGCCATTTCGCCGGCGATCCGTCGTGAGCTCGCGGCGAGCTACAGCCGCGTGGGGGATCTGCTGTCGGCAACCGGGGACACTGCCGGCGCACTCGAACAACGCCGGCGATCGCTCGCGATCATGGAGATGCTGGCGGCGACGGCACCGGACGATATCGACAATCTGCGGCAGCTTGCCATCGCCCACCAGAAACTCGGGAATCAGCTCGGCAATCCCAACTATCCCAACGTTGGAGATTCGCAAGGCGCGCTGAAGGAGCTCGAGCGCAGTACTGAAGTACTCAAGCGGGCCCTGGCGGCGCATCCTTCCAATGCCATGTTCCAGCGCAATCTCGCCATCGCCGGCAGCAACACCGCCGACATCCTGCTGGCGCTTGGGCGCCGCGACGATGCGCTTGTCAGGCAGCGGGAGTCGTTTGCAGCCTTCTCGACACTTGCGACCGCGGATCCGACCAACGCCGCGGCACGAAACGACGTCGCCATCAGTCTGTCGAAGATTGCGGAGATGCTCGACGCCGGCGGGAAGACGGCCGAGGCCATCGGCGAATACGAACGGGCCCTCGCGATCCACCAGAGCCTGTCCGCCGCAGATCCGGCGAGCGATTCGATGAAACTCGAGGTGGCCTCCGACGCCAACCGGCTGGCGACCTCGCAGACCAAGCTGGGCAACCGCGCGGCCGCCGTGGAGAATCACACGCGCGCTGTGACGATGAGCGAAGAGTTGCGCGCCAGGAATCCTGGCAACGTCGAGCTCCGCGTGGCAGTCGCGCTCGCGCTGATGGGACGCGGTGACGCCTACATCCACTTCGCCGAGAAGGGCCCCACCCAGGATCGCGCCGGCGATCTGCGGACCGCCGTTCGCGATTACGAGCAGGGTGTCGCGGTGCTCGAGAAACTGCAGCAGGAGGGCGCCATAGAAGGCACTGACGTCACGAGCCTCGAGAACGGGCGGAAAGAGCTGCAGCGCGTCCGGGGTCTGTTGGAAGGGCGAGGTAGCTCGAGCGACTGAGGGGACGGGGGACACGGAACGAGCTTCAAAAACGGAGACACGGAGACGCGGAGCCTAGAGGATCTTGCTGGCGGCGCAGAGGAGCGTGATGCGACCGGCCGCGCCGCAGGCGCGGGTGGAGTGACGAGCGATCGGAAATCAGAGCGCCTCGAGATCAAATGGCGTTCTGATTTCCGATCGCTCGCCACTCCACCAGCCTGGCCGTCGGCCAGGCTGCCGGTCGCATCACCAGTCGACGGTCGACCAATCAAACTCTCAGGCGAGCTCTGCTATCGGCGCCTTCGGCTGCGTCATGCTGAACCAGTTGCCCAGCCCATCCTTCATGATCGCTTCGATGCCGTAGAAGCGTTCCTCGGGAGCGCCCGCAAACTGAACGCCCTTGCCGCGCAGCTCGTCGTAGGTCTTGCGGCAGTCATCGACCTGGAACACGCCGGAACCCAGCACGCCTTTCTTGAGTAGCAGCCTGACGGCCTGTGCCGCTTCCTCGTCGAGCATCGGACCGGCTTTCGGCTCCATGAGCACGATTTCCAGCTCGGGCTGGGATTGTGGCCCAACCGTCAGCCAGCGGAAGCCATTGTCCATGGTGTGATCCGTGCGGACCTCGAATCCCAGTTTGTTGACGTAGAAATCCTTCGCCTCGTCCTGATTGTTCACGAACAATGTCACGTGCGAGAGCCTTTGAATCATGATTGGAAACCTCCGTGAGTGGAACCGAAGCGTATGCGGCCCACCGAACCTCTGCTTCTCCAAAATTGCGGTCGGCCCCGGTTGCGGCGACGCCGCTACTTGTCCGCGCGGTACATGCGGACGAAGCAGGCCGGGATGTAAGGACTCTTGCGCCGCGCCGCACGGTACGCACCGGGTGATTCACCGGTCACCCGACGGAACGTCGCGCTGAACGATCCCAGGCTCTGACATCCGACAGCATCACAGATCTCCGTTACCGGCAACGGTGTCGTCACCAGGAGCTCCTGCGCTCGCTCGATCCGCCTGGCCCTGACGTACTGGTGAGGTGTCATGCCCGTCGCGGTTCGAAACGATCGGATGAAGTGAAACGGGGAGAGCCGGGCCAATGCGGCCAGTCGTGCAACGGTGAGTTCCGAGGCGAAATGGCGGTCGATGTACGTGCGGATCTCGTCGAGGTTCTCCGGACGGCGTGTCTCCGGGTTACTGGCAGTGATGCTGCGGCTCGGTCCCATGTCACCAGATTCGAACGCGTTCTGCAGCGGGCCGAAACAGCTTGTCGGTCGGCTTCACGTCGAAGGCCTCGTAGAACCCATCGACATTGCTGACCGGGCCGTTGGCCCTGAACTGCGCCGGAGCGTGTGCGCTCATCATCAGCGACTGCCGCATGTACTCGTCACGTGTCTTCGCACGCCAGATCTGCCCCCAACCAAGAAAGAACCGCTGCTCGCCGGTGAATCCGTCGATGACTGGTGACGGCTGCCCGCCGAGCGAGCGCTTGTAGGCGCCAAAGGCGACCGACAGACCGACGAGATCGCCGACATTCTCGACCATGGTGAGCTCGCCGTTGACGTGCAGGCCGGGCACCGGCGCAAATCGCGAGGCCTGGGCACCGAGCATGGTCGTCCGCAGCGCGAACTGCTTCGCGTCCTCGGGCGTCCACCAGTCGCGGATGGTCCCTTTGCTATCGGTCAGACGGCCGCGCAAATCGAATGCGTGCCCGAGCTCGTGCCCGATCATCGATCCAATCGCTCCGTAGTTCACCGCGTCGTCCGCCTCGAGATTGAAGACCGGCGGCTGAAGGATCGCCGCAGTGACGACGAGTTCGTTATTGGCGTGGTTGTAGTACGCGTTGACCGTCTGCGGCGTGATGAGCCAGAAGCGTCCGCCTACGCCGCGAACATTGCGCACGTTCTCGTCGTTCTGAAACTTGCGCGCACGCTGGATATTGCCGTAGAGATCGTCGGCCCTGATCTCGAGGTCGCGATAGTTTCGCCACTCGTCCGGGTATCCGATCTTGGTTGTGAGCCGCGAGAGCTTGTCGAGCGCTTCCTCGCGTGTCTGGGGAGACATCCAGGTTGACGTCTTGATCGACTCACGAAACGCGGCGATGACGTTGTCGGTGATCCGCTGAACGCGCGCGCGCGCGGTGGCAGGGAAGTGTTTCTTCACATACAGGCGGCCAAGCGCGTCGCCCATGTACCCGCTCACCAGCGACACGCCACGGCGCCAGCGCAGCCGCGGCTTTTCCTGGCCGCTCAGTTCGAGCCCGAAGAAGTCGAACCGCGCGGTTTCGAACGGCATGCTGAGATACGGCGCCGCCGCGGTGATGTACCGGGCAGCCATCCACGCCTTCCAGGTGTCGAGCGGGGTCGTGGCGACAAGCTCGGCGAAGCGGCGGAAGAACGAGGGCTGAGCCAGCATGACGTAGCGGGCGCGCTCGATTCCCTGTGGCTTCGCCCACCCGCGCCAGTCGAATCCCGTGAACTCGCGCTGCAACTGGTCGAGCGTGAAGCGATTCGCGGTCTTCGTCGGATCGCGGCTGTCGGCCTGAGACCACTGCGCCCTTGCCAGTTCGGTCTCCAGCGCCATCACGCCGCGTGCATCGGCCTCAGGGTTCGCGCGATTCGTGAGTGAGAAGATCAGGCGGAGATAGTCGACGTATTTGGCGCGAACATCGACGTAGCGTGGCTCCCCAGCCAGATAATACTCGCGCCCGGGCAGCAGAATGCCGCTCTGGCTCAGGTTGACCACGATAGCCGTCGAGTCAACCGAGTCGAGCGCAAGACTCGCGTCGAACGGGCCCGCCGAGTCATTTGCCGCGAGGTAGCCGGATTCCCGGGCGAACTCGGCCGTCGTCTTCAACGCGTCGATTCGCAGCAGTTGCGGTTTGATGGGATCGAAACCCAGCGCCGCGAGCCGCGCCTCGTCCGTGATGCTTCTGTAGAGGTCACGAATCTTGCGCGCCTCCGGGACGTCGTCGATCCCGCTCTCGATGATGGCGCGCAGATCGACGTCGACCTGTTCGCCGATCTCCGTAAAGGTGCCCTGGGTGACCTGTTCGGCGGGAATCACTCCGGTGGCCAGCCATGCACCGTTCACATGGGTGAACAGATCGTCCTGGGGCCGCACGCGCTGTTCGAAATTCTGCGAGACAAGGCCTGACGCTGGCGCTCGTGCGGCGATGCCCGCGATCACGGCGAGTACCAGAACAAACGACATAGACATCAGTAGCGACGATGGGGAGGCTGGGCGGCGCGTCACGGCTCTTCGCAGGCATCGTCGCTGGAAAAAGGGTTGCGGTCAACGGCCGGGATAGATCGGTGCGATACGGCTAAACTCAGTGACAATGTATCCACTGTGCATCCATGGGCTTGTTCGCTGTGGACTACGAAGGACGGCTGACGAGTCCTCGGAACGATCGCGACGACCACGACGACAAGCAGACCCACTTACGATCGACACCCGCTAAACCCGATGCCGAGTCCGAGAACGACGACGGTGACGAGGGTGAAGGCGGGGCCGAGCGGGGGGTCCGAATGCCGGTGCGGAGATCCTGGAGCATGCCGTGCTCCTCGGTCTGAACTCTAGTTCCCAGGCTCGCTCTAAGAGAGCGCGTCGACCAGGCCGTTCCATTCGCGCATCGACTTGTTCTCTTCAGACAAGGCGGCGCCGACGAGCCACGTGCGGCCGGCAACCAGGCTTTTCCATACGAGTTCGGCCTGCACGCTCAGTTGCGCGGTGGGAAATGTGATCCGGAACGACGACGGAGGCGTGCGCTCTGCTTGACCGGGAATCTCGAATCGCAATCCGCCATAGCTCACATCGAGGATGCGCGCAGGCTCGCCGCTGACTTCGGCTGGGAGTCCTCCCACAACCTGTTTCCGCTCCCATCGTCTCGGCACACCGAAGCTGGTCTTCGTGGCGAGCTTGGCGGCGACGAGATCGAGAAGCAGCGAAGGTTGAACCGGCTTGAGCAGGTACGCGGCACCGCGGCGCCGCGCATCCGACTCGAGCACCGGATCCGCGAAGCCGGTGATGATGATCGCGGGCACAGGTGTCGGGCTGCTGATGACCAGTTGCAGGCCGTTGAAGGGGCCGAGGCGTACGTCTGCAATCAGAAGATCCGGCGGGCTCGAACGGAGAATGCGCGCAGCCTCCTCGAAGGTGGCGACAGCGATGACGCCATAGCCAGCGTCTTCGAGGAGCTCTGCGACGCCGACTCTCGTCGCCCGGTCGTCGTCAACGATCAGAATCGAAGCCATGCCTGGACTGAATGAAGCCAGTTCGCTACGCCCTAGTTTCGAACGGATTGTAGAACATGAACTGCCGAACCAGATCGACTGAATTCGTTGCCCGCTTATCGGAGGGGCTGAAGGAGGGCTTTAGGGAAGGACCGGCGTGCGCGTGACGGCGCGGATCACGGAAATCGTACGTGCCGGACCGCTCCACCCACGACGAAGATTCGCAAGTTGTTTCCGCGCGAGTCGGTCGGGATCAGAAAGAATCCAGAGCCATCGGGCCGATAACTGAGCGTCGTGCCCTTGATGACCTCACGATCCAGAAAAGTAACCTCTATCTTCCGGCCCGCAGGGGCATCGTCGGCGCTGGCCGGCGAGACGTGATTGGGATTGCCGTCGAAGTCCTTCACGAAAAAGACTGCCTTCAGCCGGCTGTGCGGTACGAGCACACGCTCGCTCGCAGCAGCATTGATGCTCGGCCACACCGAGAAGTGACCACGGCTGGGATGGAAATCGAGTGTATATCCCTTGAGGAGTGCACCGTCGCTGTATCGGACCACAATTTTTTGCCAGGCCTGCCCCGTAACCGGCGCTTGTATCGGACGGATCACCGCTGCCGGAGCTTCCATTTTCCCGAGATCAATCGGGCTCTTGAAGGCGAGCGCACCCCGGTAGACGGCCGCGGCGTCGCGTAGGGCGGCAAGCTGGCAGCGAAGGACTTCCGACCGGACTTCGACCGTCCCTGCTCCGACGATTTCGAGCGTGATCACGGCCCCTGGCTTCAACTGGACGTCGGAATCCAGTAGCACGCCCCCCGCCGAGAGATCCACCAGGGTGACGTCGGGCCCGTTCTTGACGCGACTGCCGCGCAGCCACTTGAGATCGGCGGCGCGGAGCCGCTGGTGCACGCGGCGCTCGCCGCGCTGCCCGGCCGCCGCCGCTTCCAATTGCTGCGCGCGCTTCGCGGCCAGCCGCACCGAGTACGGGACGTACTCGAGCACCGCGTCGATGATTGGAAGCGTGACGGCACTCATGTCTGCTGCCACGGCCGGCTACACGACGACTGCGGGAACCTCGAGCTCGCCGCGGCGGAAAGCGTCGACGAACGCATCCACCACCTGCGGATCGAAGTCCGTACCGGCGCCCTTGACGACGATCTCTTTCGCCTCGAACGGCGACATGGCCTTGCGGTATGGGCGATCGCTGGTCAGAGAGTCGTAGACGTCGGCCACCGAGATGATGCGCGCTTCGATGGGAATCTCGTCCCCGCGATTCGGGTGATAGCCGGATCCATCGAACTTGTCATGATGGGCGAGCACGATCGGAATCACGCGACGGAGCGAGCCGCCGACCGGTTCGAGCATCGCCACGCCCTTGGACACGTGCTGCTGCATCTGCTCGTACTCTTCTTTGGTCAGGCGCGCGGCCTTGTAGAGGAGCTCGCGGCTGACGTCCAGCTTTCCGATGTCGTGCAGCAACGCAGCGGCCCGGACATCCTCGACGCGGTCGGGCAGCAGATCGAGGGCTGTCGCGATCTTCGCCGCGTAGACCGACACCCGATACGAGTGATTCTCGGTGTAGGTGTCCTTGGCGATGAAGTGACGCAGGATGAGCAGAACGCCGTGATACGTTTCGCGCAGCTCGGTGATTTGAGTGGCGCGATGATCGTAGAGCGTACCCATCGAGTAGCCGGTGATCATCAGCACGCCGCCCCAGATAGTGATGTCGAGCCAGGTCGCTGCAGGCACGTGGACGTCTGCCGCGACCGAGGACGCGAAGAGCACCGGGTTGTACCAGGTCATGAGGCAGACGAGAAGCACGCTGCCGAATGCCGTCAGGGTGGCGTGCCGCCTGCCATACACGTACGCCGAGCCCAGCGTCGGCAGCGTGTAGAAGCTGAGCACCATCCGCTGCCCGTCGATCACCAGGTTGAGCACCAGGCAGATCGCGAAAAGCGACAGCAGGAGCCACAGCTCTTTATTGACTTCCTCGAGACGCCCCAGCCTTGGCTTCATGGTCGCTCCGGCTCCCTGACAATTGCCCTTCGATACCCCCCCGGATACGTCGCGGGTTGCCTTTTCTCCTTATCTGATCCCTCCCCCGAAAGATCACAAAGAAGTGGACAACCCGCCCGGTTAAGGCAAGAACCCCACCGTACTGATTTGCGACAGCCGGAGGGATGTTAAGGCTATGCGTGAACGGGAGTTAGGTGGAATAGCGCGAACTGAGGAGTGATTCAGCCGGTTGTGCGTCAGTGTGCTGTTCCGGGACGGGTGCAATCAGCACTGCACGCGCGAACCGCGGGTTTCATGCGGAAAAAGGTCTCTTCCGGCGGTGTCCGCGAACGGCACAGTCGCCAGTGAGCTGGAAGTATCTGTCTTCGGGAGACTTATTGGTGTCGTTGTAATCCGGGTGTGCTGTTCTGGAGCAGCTCGTTTCAATCCCTGCCGTGCGGTCCCCACCAGCCTTCAGCGACGAGGCTTTCCTGGAGCTGCAGCCACCGTTCGTAGGCGGCGTTCGACGTCGCGAAATGTTCGCGACGTTCGGTGCTCTTCGGCTCCGTAACGACGATTTCGTACCCCGACGCGTCATCTCCGCGGATTTCACATTGCAGGAACTCTGTGCCGCGCTGAAAGAAGTAGAACACTGGTGTCGGCCTGATTATCGGCCGCAGCGCTCCCGGTCTTCAGCCGATCAGGGCCTAGTCGTCGTGCCTTTGATGGCCAGCAGATGACCCGCCGTGCGAAACAGGAGCAGGCCCTCCGAGATGGCCGGCGTCGCCAGCACGCTCTCCGTCATGTCGTTGTCCGCCAGCAACTCGAACGTCGGCGACGCTTTCAGAACGTAGACATGCCCCTCTTCGCTGGCGAGGTAAACCTTACCGTCCGACCCGACCGGTGACGACGTGAAGGCGGACTTGCCATCCGCGAGGCGCTCGGTGAACTTCTTTTCACCGGTCTTCGCGTCGTAGACATTCAACACACCGTTGTATTTGACTATGTAGACGAGGCCGCGATAGACGAGGGGCGTGCACATGTAGCCGCCGTCGCGCGGATAGCTCCACGCGATGCTGTCGTTCGAGCTCGCGCCCTCCGGGAGCGAAATGTCACCCGTCGCGGTTTCCTTGATGGCGTACACCGGAGCGCCAGGCCCATGCGCGTTCGTGATGAAGATTAATCCTTCATGTACCACCGGTGTCGGCACCGGAATGTCGCCGCCGCCCTTCAGCTTCCAGATCTCCTTGCCCGTCTTGAAGTCGTAAGCGCCGATGTGCCTCCAGCCGTTGACGATGATCTGCGTCTGTCCCTTCACGGTATGG
>Ga0114129_10013032_pt1 | contig 11843 bp, 11 predicted proteins | sample RhiMetdeltSRZDD1_FD_80071 | JGI IMG/M metagenome (GOLD analysis project Ga0114129, IMG submission 80071) | Populus rhizosphere microbial communities from Tennessee, USA - Rhizosphere MetaG P. deltoides SRZDD1 (version 2) (version 2) | ecosystem: Host-associated > Plants > Roots > Rhizosphere >... | reverse complement strand
CTGCTTGGTGCGGAAATCGTGGACACCCCAATCGCTGCCCGTGAAGCGCCTCTTCCGCGATGGCTCGTCCCGACGATCTTGAACGAATGGGGCTCATTACAGCCGTCGATGACGAAACGACACCGCGCGCCAATGATTACCTACCGGCGCAACCCGTCTGAAGTCCTGGCCGGGTTTCGGCATCGCTGGCCGAATCCCATCGAGGCAACGATCGACTTGGGTGGCTCATTCAACGGCCTTCCGCGATTGCCGTTTCAGCTCGGCAGCTACGTTGCGCGCGGCGCAAAATTCGCTGTGCGACTACCGGGGCTGCTACGGGAAACATAGCACCGCCTAGATTGCGCATACTGATTACGGTTTTCGGTATTGTGCCCCTTGTGGCTCACCCACCGCCGACCTTCTGACACCGTTTTTTGACACTTTCCGCGGGGCTCGCGTAATATCGCCTCTACCATGAATGCGCGCGTCCTTGTCCTGAATGCTTCGTTCGAGCCGATTAATGTGTGCACTGAGCGGCGCGCAGTGGTCATGATCTTTAAAGGCGTGGCGCGCATGGAAGAGCACAACGGCCACATGCTGCGCTCGCAGAGAATCAACATGCACGCGCCTTCCGTCATTCGGCTGACCGAATATCGGCACATTCCGTTCGAACGACGGTCGCTTTCACGCAAGAACATTTTGTTGCGCGATCATTCTTGCTGCCAGTACTGCGGCAAGCAGTTTTCGCCGGCGGAGTTGACTCTGGATCACATCACTCCACGTTCGCGCGGCGGCGAATCGTCGTGGGACAATCTGGTGGCCTGCTGCAAGCGTTGCAATCATCGCAAAGGCAATCGCACGCCGGAAGAATCGGGAATGCACTTGCTGCGGCGGCCACGCGCGTTTTCACTACACGTCAACCGGCAAATCATGCGTTACATTGGCCGCGCTGATGAGGTTTGGCGCAAATATCTCTTCTATGAATCCGACGGCCACAGCGACTTGTGCGTGCGCGAATAAGGCCGCGAAGTTCGCGCAAGGAGAACCGTGATGAAACTTTTGCTGTTCGTGATTGGGACTGAATGGATTGTCGTGCTGGTCGTCGCCGCGATCCTTCTTTTGTTCGGCGGCAGTAAGCTGCCTCAACTTGCGAAGGCTCTCGGCCAGAGCAAGAAAGCTTTCCGCGAAGGCCTGGACGAAGCGGATCGCGACGCGTCGTCTTCCCGGGGCAAGCTCGACACGGTTGACGACGAAGCTCTCTTCGAAGAGGCCCGCAGACGAGCACAGCAGATTCGCTCAGAAGACGCAAAGAAGATCGAGCACTAAACCGAGCGTCTGTACTCTCAAAATCTCGGGGGCGCGAAAGCTGGCTTTCGCGCCTCAATTCTTTTTACTCCATTCTCGGTTTCTTTCCCATTACCAGCGTCGCCTTCATAGTCAGGGCAAACTCGCCGCTGTGGCGCTCCTCATCAATAATCTTTGCCAGCTCTTCTCTGACGCGCTGTCTCGCCGCTTCGGGGACTGAGCTTAACCAGCCGGGCAAAAGAAAATCCGTAATTAGCGGCGAGTTGAGAAACTGCTCGGCGGATTCGTAATCAAATTCTTCGATCGCCGTCCACGACTGAACGTCGTCAAGGCCTTCGCTCTCAGTCAGATGTTCGACTTCTGAGACGGTCGGCAGTTCGGTAATCAGGTGCTCGACTTCGACGCCATGATCCTCCAAATCCGCATTCAGCAAAGCCTCCCAGAAAATCGAAAAGAATTCGCCGAAACTCGACGCGGTTGGTAACCACCAGGCTACCGTGCCGCCGGGCGCGGCGACGCGTACCATTTCGGAAAACATTTCGCGGAGTTCGGCTTTGGCAACCATTGACGCATTGCCGAGAACCAGATCGAATTGGTCATCGGTCAGCGACAAAGATGACGGCGCCTCGCGTTGAAATTGTGTTTTCTCATTCACGGCGATCGCTTTGGCCCGTGCCAGTTCGAGTTGTTCGTCGCTTTCATCGACACCCAGCAACTCGAGTTTCGCTCCGGCGCGGTCCTGCAAAGCCATCGCGTGGCTGCCCGTGCCGGCAGCGACGTACAACGCACGGCCTTCTTTCGGCAGTTCGATGTGAGCGTCCACCAGTCCGGCGAAGCGCTCACCCCAGTCGGGAGCGACGTAAAGATCGTGAAGAAAGGCGAGTTCCTTTTCTGACTTCATAACTTAACCACAGAGGACACAGAGGAAGATCGTCAAATGAATTGAAACTTGAGAAGTGAAAACTGCAAATTTCCAATTCCGTCGTGCTTCTGCCTCGTGTTTACTGCCTAGGGTTTCTTCTCTGTGTCCTCTGTGGTTCAATCTTCCTTGAAATAGATCTTCCCTTTCAACTTCTCTGGCAGGCATGGCATTTCATCTTTTGCGTCCGCGTCGCTGTGCACGTAGCGATACTCTTTGCCGTAGCCAAGATGCTTCATCAGCGGCGTGGCCGCGTTGCGCAAATGCAGCGGCACCGGCTCGCGCGCAGTTTCGACTGCGTCAGCATGAGCACCTGAATAGGCGCGCAACACCGCGTTGGATTTCGGCGCGCGCGCAAGGTAGATGGTGGCTTGTGCTAACGGAAACAAACCTTCCGGCATCCCGATCAGTTGCACGATGTCGGCAGCGGCGGCGGCCTGGACCATCGCGTTTGGATCGGCAAGCCCGATGTCTTCTGAAGCGAGAATGCAGAGCCGGCGCGCGATGAAGACCGGATCCGCGCCGCCTTCGATCATGCGCGCCAGCCAGTACAACGAGGCATTAACATCGGAATTGCGCAGCGACTTAATCAATGCCGACGCGAGGTTGTAATGCTCTTCACCGCCTTTGTCGTAGGCAAACTGCGTCCGGCCAAGAGCTTCGATCAACGTTTCATTTGTGATGATGCGGTTCGCCTCTTTGCCGGGCTTTGTCGAATGTACCGCAGCCTCCAGCGCAGCCAACGCGACACGCGCATCGCCACCAGACAAATGCGCGAGCCGCCCTATGAGTTCGTCAGAGACTTGCGGGTGAAGATTAGCCAACCCGCGCTCCTCATCATTTATCGCACGACGCAGAATCGTTTCAATTTCGTCCCCATTTAACGGATTCAGCACGAGCACACGCGAGCGTGAAAGCAGCGCACTGATTACTTCGAATGAAGGATTCTCAGTTGTCGCGCCAATCAACGTGACCGTTCCGTCTTCGACCGCGGGCAGCAGCGCGTCCTGCTGCGCTTTGTTGAAGCGATGGATTTCATCGATGAATAAAATCGTGCGGCGACTGCGCAGGCGATCAAGCCGGGCTTGCGCGATTGCGCCGCGCAATTCCTTAACGCCGGAGAACACCGCGGACAGCGCCACAAAATTCGCGTTGGTTCTGTCGGCGAGTAAGCGCGCCAGAGTGGTCTTGCCTGTGCCTGGCGGCCCCCAAAAAATCATCGAGGGCAGCGTGCCGCCACCTTCGATCAAGCGACGCAAGACTCGTCCTTCGCCAACCAGGTGTTCCTGTCCAACGAACTCTGACAACTCGCGCGGTCGCATGCGATCGGCGAGCGGCGAGGCCGTGGCAGAGTCCGCAGTCGCCCTGTCGACCTCAGACATATCCGGAAACAATCTGGAAGAACGCGGTTTGGGCATCGGCTGAATCTCAGCCTATCACAAGGTCGGGAGCACCGCATCCGTCGCCGAATCGACGGAAAACGGTTGGTTTTGACCGATTGATGAACGATAATGCCGCGCGTTCAAATCAATCGGAGGTAAAGAGGATGCCGCAAAAAATGTCGATGAATCGACGCCGATTTGCACAACTATTCGGCGCGGGCGCCGCTTGTCTCGCCGCTCAGCCGCGGCTTTCGTTCGCGAGTCCGTCAAATCCTATAACCGCGTCCGCTGTTTCACCCGCGACAGTCGTGCGCTTGAGTTCAAACGAGAATCCACACGGGCCGTCGCGGATGGCGCTGAAGGCAATGACTGATGCGTTCGGCCTGGCCTGGCGCTATCCCGACGAACACGCTGACACCCTGATCGAGATGCTGGCAAAACTTAATGGCGTCAATCGCGATCAAATTTTGTTGGGCGACGGCTCAGGCGAGATTTTGAAGTTGTGCGCGGCGGCCTTTACCGGACCGCTTTCATCAAGCGGTGGCAGCGAAGTTAAGTTGGCGCGACCCACGCGCGGCGCGTCCCTTTCGTTCAAAATGGGGCGCGGCAAGCTGATCGTCGCCGATCCAACGTTCGAAGCAATACTAAATCACGCCGCAGTCAACGCAGCCGACGTGGTGAAGGTTCCGCTCAATGCGAGCTTCGCGCACGATTTGCCGAAGATGCTCGCGGCGGCAAACGAAGGGTTGGTTTACATCTGCAACCCGAATAATCCAACGGCCAGCATCACGCCAAAGAGCGAGCTGCGGGACTTTATTCGCAACGCGCCAGCCGCGACGATGATTCTGGTGGACGAGGCTTATCATCACTATGCAGACAGCGCCGATTACGAAAGCGTCGTTCCGTTCATCAAGCAATATCCGAATCTGATCGTCGCGCGCACGTTCTCGAAGATCTACGGAATGGCCGGGTTGCGCTGCGGATACTGCATCGCGCAACCGGACGTAATTCAACGCATGCGACCGCACCAGACGTGGGACAGCGTCAACATCATGGCGCTGGTAGCCGCGATCGCGAGTCTCAATGATTCGGAACAAGTTGCCAATGGCCGGCGAATGAACAGCGAAACGAAGGCTTTCGTGACTGGAGAGATTCAGAAGTTGGGATACAAACACATTCCTTCGCAAGCTAATTTTTTGATGATCGACGTGAAACGGCCGGTGCTGCCTCTGATTGGCGCGCTGAGGCAACGCGGCGTGCAAGTCGGGAGACTGTTTCCGACTCTGCCGAATCACATGCGTGTGACGGTAGGCAAACGGGATGAGATGGAAACTTTCTTGTCAGCATTCCGGCAAGTGCTTGCCTGACGCTTCCACTAATAGTCGGTCGTCATGCTTTTCGGCAAAATCCGCTCACGCAGGAAGCGGTAGTCCCGCCTCTAAACACGGCGATCGATCGGTTACGATAGCAACATGATTTCAGCACAAACAGCCAGACGCGCCGTGTGGCGACCCTTGTGGGAGCTGCCCCGGCGACTGGATCTCATTCTCTCGCTGACCAGACGGGAGCTGGCAGCGCGCTACAAAGGATCAGCACTGGGAATCATCTGGGCGGTGCTGACGCCCATAGTAATGATTGCGATCTTCACAATCATCTTCGCTGGCATCTTCAAAGCTAAATTCGCCGCAAGCGATTCACAGTGGGACTATGCGCTGTATCTTTTCTGCGGGTTGCTGCCGTGGAATGCTTTTCAGGAATCGCTCAGTCTGTCGTCGAACGCAGTCGTGAACCGAGCGAACCTGGTGAAGCGCGTCGTGTTTCCGCTTGAGACTTTGCCTGTCGCGCAAACGCTGGCGGCGATAGCCAATCAAATGTTCGGCACGATCGCGTTGTTGCTGGGAATCATACTCATTCGGCACGAGCTGCACGCGACTCTCTTTTACTTGCCGGTGCTCTTGATTCCCCAATTCATCGCGACCTTGGGGGGCGCCTGGCTATTGGCGTCGCTCGGCGTGTTCATTCGTGACATCGTACAGGGAACCAACCTGGTGCTGCTGGCCTGGATGTACCTGACGCCGATTATCTATCCCGAAACGATCGTGCCTGAGCCTTATCGCCGGATTGTTAACCTGAACCCTTTTTCGCCGCTGATTCGCAGTTACCGCCGAATCATTCTGGACGGCGCTGCGCCCGATTGGTCCGGGCTGGCGTACTTTGCTGCGTTTGCCGTCGGCGCCTTTATGTTCGGCTATTGGTGGTTTGCTCGAACTCGCAAAAACTTTGCTGACGTCGTGTGACAATTCGGCATTTTTGCTCGTATTTAGTTAGGTTTTAGCGAACAACATCGTTGACACTGGTTGTTTCAACGTGTTAGCTTAGACAGTGCCGTCATGCCCCCCGGCGGCAGGTTTAGGGGGCTCGCTCAACCCGGATCTTCCCTCACAAAGTTCTCGATAATTTTCCAGTCCTTTCGTTCTCAAATGGCTTTTGACAAGGCAAAGACTCTGCGCGCAGCCGAGAAGTATCTCGAAATGGGAAAAATTTCGGCTGCGATAAAGGAATACTGTCAGATCGTCGCCGTTGATGCGGACGATTTCACCACGCTCAACATGCTGGGCGATCTCTATACGCGCGTCGGCAGCACGTCTGAGGCGGTCACATGTTTCCGGCGGATCGCAGAACACTTTTGCGAGCAGGGATTCGGGCTTAAGGCGATCGCGATGTACAAGAAGATCGATCGTCTACAGCCAAACGACATTGAAGTCGCGACGCACCTCGCCGACCTTTACGCCCAACAGGACTTAATCGTTGAAGCGCGCGCACACTATCTTGCGATCGTTGAAGCGTACAATCGCGCCGGCTCCACGCACAGCGCGCTTGAGATACTTCGCAAGATCGCGGACCTTGATTCGCAGAACACACAGATTCGCACGAAGCTCGCCGAGGGATATCTCAAACTCGGTTTGAAAAAGGAAGCCGCCGCCTGTTTCACCGAGGCCGGCCAGGTGTTAGTTGCTCGCGGTGCATTCGATGACGCGTTGGATACATTCGGCAAAGCTTTGTTGGTGAACGCCACTGATTACGCGACGCTGAAAGGCATGCTGGTCGCGCACAGCGCGCGCGGTACAGCGGATGAAGCAGCCGAACTGATTGAGGACGCGCTGAAGACCTACCCTGAAGATTGCGAGCTGCTTGCTCTCCTGGCGACGGCTTACATTGAAGCGGACGATCCGGGACAGGCTGAACGCGTGACGGCATTGCTCGTCGCAAAAGAGCCTGCGGCTTATCTTCGATTTGTTGAAATCGCGCGCCTCTATCTGCGGCACGACAAAATTTCCGAAGCGGTCGCCGTCGCGGCGAAGATCAGCGAGCAGATGTTGGCCGAGCGCGAGCAGGAGCAGTTGCTGGGGCTGGTCGATGAATTGCTGGCCGGCGACGCGGACAATGTGCAGGCTTTGCGTCTGTTGGTCCGCGCGCACTGGTGGCTGCGCGACATGGATAACCTGAAGGCTGCGCTGGAAAGATTAGCAGACGCCGCCCAGGCTGCCGGCCTAGATCAGGATGAGCGCTATGCGCTCACGCAACTCACGCGTTTGGATCCAACGCACGAACAACACGTGGCGAGGCTTAATGAGTTAGGCGGCGCCGCGGAGGAAGCAGCCGGAGAAGCCCTGCCGGAGTTTGGCAGCTCGGTCGAGCCGCCCGCAGTCGCGGCAACCACTGAAGAATTTATTTACAACTCGGAAGAGATTGCGACGCCTGTCGAAGAAACGAATTTCGAATGGAATCCAGTTGCGGAAGTTTCGGAAGATTGGAAGGCACCGCGCGAGGCCGGCATCGAAACCGGCTTCAGCTTTGACTCGATCGTTGCCGAAGAGCTTCCATCGAGTGACTCGCAAAAACCTGAAGAGGCTGGTGGCGAAGAGCGCATCGCCGCCGTGCTGCGACGGGAACTCGAGAGCGTGGATTTTTACATCGCGCAGGGTTACATCGACATTGCAATCGATACGTTGGATTTGCTTCAGCAGCAAAGCGGGACTCACGCCGAAATCGATTCGCGTCGACAGCAGATCAAGAGACTTCAATCTGGCGCCGCCGAAGTAGCCGACGCTTCCGCGCGCGTCGAGCATGGCGAGGCTACTTTTGCCGGGGACTTTGACATTCCGACCGCGCCTGAATTGGGTGACGCAGAAGTCGCCATCACCACTCCCGCCGTCACTGATTCAAACAATGGCTCGCACCCAGTGACGCCGGGAATCGACGCCGGCTTGGCGGAAGTCTTTGAGGAATACCGCGCGTCCAGCGAGAATGACCGCGAGTCCGCAGCTCGTGGTGACTACGAAACGCATTACAATCTCGGGCTTGCGTACAAAGAGATGGATTTGTTCGAAGACGCGCTCGAGGAATTTCAAATTGCTGTGAACCTGACCGCACCAGGCGACGGGACGTCGCGCTACTTGCAATGTTGCAACCTTCTGGGACATTGTTTCATGCAGACAGGCGCGCCTGAGGTGGCGGTCAAGTGGTTCACGAAAGGGCTTAACGCGCCGCACATCTCGGATGAAGAACGCATGGCACTGACATATGAAGTCGGCGCCGCGTACGAGCAGGCCGGCGATTTGGAGCGCGCGCTTGAGTCCTTTACTGAAGTTTACGGAGTTAATGTCTCGTATCGGAATGTTAGCGAACGCTTGAAGATGCTGAAACCGCGGCTTGGCGATGAAAGCCGCCGTGGCCGGAAAGCTGCCCGACCAGAGCTGATTAATTAATATCTTCGTTTTCGTTCGGCATCATAGGATTTCGACTGATTGATTCAGGCGCGAGTGTCTGGAAAACACTAACTGATGTCTTCAAGACTGTCGGTAATCTTCTACATCATACTCTGTCTGGAGATCGGTATTGTGCTCACGGTATTGCCGTGGGTGCCGTACAATTGGCTGGGCCTGGGTCTCGGCGATTGGAGCAATAACTATTTTTTGTTGGCAGCTTCTCATAAAACGGGCTACGGGTTGCAAAGATTTGTCTCGTCAGGTTGGGTGCGCGGCGGAGTTTCGGGGCTGGGCATTCTGAACATCGCAATGGGTGTTTGGGAGATAATTAGTTTTCGGAAGACCGTGCGCGCGCTGGACGCCGAGGCGTCGGTTGTGGAAAGCTCAAGCAACCCGCGAGTTGCGCCCACGGACACCGATGACGCTCGACCTGTCCAAACCGATCCTTTATCTGATTACCCCCGGCGCAAGCACTGAACAGACGACGCCGGACAGTCCGGAATCTAAGCAAATTCTTGAACAAGTCTCGGCAGGTGTTGCGGCCGGCATCGATCTAATCCAACTAAGAGAAAAGCGACTGACTGCGCGCGTGCTCTTTGAGCTAACACGGCAGGCAGCGGCGATCACGAGCGGCACTGCGACGCGTTTGCTGGTAAACGATCGTGCGGACATTGCCGCAGGCGCGGGCGCTGATGGCGTTCACCTCACAACGCAATCGATTGATCCGCGCACGATTCGGAAAACGTTTGGCAATAACTTTCTGATCGGCGTGTCAACTCATTCGCTTGTGGAGGCGCGAGCGGCAAAAGAAGGTGGCGCAGATTTCATCTTGTTCGGTCCAGTCTTCGCGACTGCGTCAAAAGAAAATTACGGGCCGCCGGTCGGCATTGAAGAATTGGCTCGCGTAGCCCGCGAAGTGCGGCCGCTTTCGGTTTTGGCCTTGGGTGGCGTTAATAGCGAGAATGCAGCCGATTGCTTGCGCGTCGGCGCGAGCGGAATCGCGGGAATTAGTCTGTTCGAACAGCCAGAACAATTTGGTGAGCTGGTCGCGAAACTGCGTCAATGAACGCGCCGAATGCGAAACCCCCACTTGTCTTAACGATCGCCGGTTTCGATCCATCCGGCGGCGCGGGAATCATTGCGGACATTCGGACTATCCAATCGTTCGGCTGCACGCCTGTTGGAGCCATTACTTCCATCACCTTTCAAAATTCTGAAGAATACTTTGGCGCGATCCATCAAACCGCTCAATCGGTGCGCGCGCAGATCGAGGCGGTAGTCAGCGAGCACAACATCGCCGCCGTAAAAATCGGCATGTTGCCGACTGCCGATGTTGTGCGCGAAGTTGCGCGGCTGATTCGTGAGAAGAATTTGCCGGCGCCGGTTGTCGATCCAGTTATGGAATCGACCAGCGGCGGCCGGCTAATGGCAGACGATGCATTCGAAGTGTTCGTGACGGAACTGCTGCCGCTGGCGCGCGTCGTCACACCGAACATTCCGGAAGCTGAAGAACTCTCCGGCATGAACATCCGCGACGAAGAACAGATGCGAGAGGCGGCTGCACGGATCCGCGAGTTGGGTGCGCGAGTAGTGCTGGTTAAAGGAGGACACCTGCAAGAGCAGAGGTCAGAGGTCAGAGGTCAGGGGTTAGTGCGGGGCAGTAGCCCGACCGTGAGGGAGGGCTCAGATAAAGCCGTGGATATTCTTGACGATGATGGTCAAGTCACGGTCCTTCGGGGAAATTGGATCGAGGCCACAAACGTTCGCGGCACCGGCTGCATGTTAGCATCGGCGATCGCTTCGTGTTTGGCTCAGAACGTGTCGCTGGAAAAATCTGTTCAGATGGCGAAGCGGTTTGTTAGTGATGCGATTCAATATGCGCCGAGACTGAAACCGGATCCGGTTACGCTGGAACTCACTGAAATCCTGCAAGAGAACTGACGCGATTACTCTTCGATCGTAACCCGTTCCATCTTCACTTCTTCGACCGGCCGATCGCCGCGATCGGTTTTCGAAGTTGCAATTGCGTTCACGACGTCCTGACCTTCCGTCACTCGACCGAAGATCGTATAGCTCGGCGGCAGCGGATAATCCACGTGCATGATGAAGAATTGCGAGCCGTTGGTGTTCGGGCCGGCGTTGGCCATCGCCACCGTGCCCGCTTTGTATCCGCCCTTGTAAACTTCGGATGAAGTAGTAATTTCGTCGGCGAAGCGTCCGCCCCAAGCCGATGCGCCTCCGCGGCCGGTGCCCGTCGGGTCGCCGCCCTGAATCATAAAGCCGTTGATAACCCGATGAAAGATGACGCCGTCGTAATAGCCTTTTTCCGCAAGCAAGCGAAAGTTCTCAGTGGTTTTGGGTGCGTCCTGCTCAAGCAATTCGAATTTGATCGTGCCTTTGTTGGTTTGAATTACCGCGGTGCGATTTGGCATTCGAGTCTCCTGTTTTCTTTATTCAAATCTGAAACAGATTAACTGCTGTGCCAGGAAAGTGCACGTGGTCACGTGTTCAGAGTTCAAGCTTTAGCTTGCTTTTTGTGGACGCAAACTGAAGTTTGAACTCTAAGCTAAACGCAACATTCCTCCGCCACCTGACGGATTCACCACTGAGCCGTTATCATGTCGGCGCGGTTAATTTCGAAAGGATTATCAATAACTCGATGAATGTTACCCATCTTGAATGTGGTGCGTGCGGGCTTCGCCACGAGGCACGACGGTTGCACAACCTCTGCACGCAATGCGGAAAACCTTTGCTCGTTCGGTACAACTTAAAGCGCGCGGCGCAGTCGCTGACGAAAGAAAGTCTGAAGGGGCGCGCGCCCGACTTGTGGCGTTATCGGGAGGTTCTGCCGGTAGAGTCGGACGCGAACGTGATCACGTTGGGCGAAGGCTTCACGCCGCTCGTGCACGCGTCGCGGCTCGGCGCGTCGCTCGGGATGCCGCAGCTTTACATCAAGGACGAGGGACAGAACCCGACGCAGAGTTTCAAGGCGCGTGGCATGGCGGCGGCCGTTTCGATGGCCAAAGAGTTGGGCGCGCAGAAACTTGCCGTGCCGTCGGCGGGTAACGCGGCGGGCGCACTGGCGGCGTACGCTGCGCGCGCAGCAATAGAAGCGCACATCTTCATGCCGAAAGATACGCCGCGCGCAAATGTGATCGAATGCGAGCAAACCGGCGCGCACGTAACTTTGATGGACGGGTTGATCACCGACTGCGGCGCAGAAGTCGGCAGGCGCAAAGAAGCCGAAGGCTGGTTCGACGTTTCGACTTTGAAAGAGCCTTATCGAATTGAGGGTAAGAAGACGATGGGCTACGAACTGGCCGAACAGTTCGATTGGAAATTGCCCGACGTGATTATTTATCCGACTGGTGGCGGCACAGGATTAATCGGCATGTGGAAAGCTTTCGACGAAATGGAGCAGATGGGCTGGATCGGATCCGAGCGGCCAAGAATGGTGACGGTGCAGGCCGCCGGTTGCGCGCCCATCGT
>Ga0114129_10013031_pt1 | contig 11844 bp, 15 predicted proteins | sample RhiMetdeltSRZDD1_FD_80071 | JGI IMG/M metagenome (GOLD analysis project Ga0114129, IMG submission 80071) | Populus rhizosphere microbial communities from Tennessee, USA - Rhizosphere MetaG P. deltoides SRZDD1 (version 2) (version 2) | ecosystem: Host-associated > Plants > Roots > Rhizosphere >... | reverse complement strand
GGATCTCCGTCAAAAATCAGAATTGCGTTCCGGGCGAGATTTTCCAGGGCGCGCATTTGCTCGGGGCTCAATTCAGTTCCCAGAAGGCCGACGGTATTTTTGAAACCCGCTTGATGGAGAGTCAAAACATCGAAATAACCTTCGACCACGAGAACGGTGTCGTTAGGAATTCTGAGCTGTTTCAGTCCGAACAGAATTCTCCGCTTGTTGAAAGTGCTGGAATCCGGTGAATTGATATACTTCGCTTGAGAGGAACTATCGATGGCCCGCCCACCGAATCCTATAGTGGCGCCCCTCTGATCAAAGAGCGGAAAAATGATTCGTCCCATGAATGGGCAGGTTACCCCTTGTTCCTTCTCTTTGAGGATTCCGACGCTAATCGGAATGTTCTTCTCTTTGATGCCGGACTTTTTGAGGCCTGCAATGAGGTCTTTGACGGAGCCGGCATATCCAAGCGCGAACTCCTCTTGGATTTGCTGGCTGATGCCGCGCTCCGACAGGTAGTTTACCGCCGACCTGTACGCGCCCGACCGAAGCTGCGCCGTGAACTCTTCCTGGGCCTTTGCCAGGCAGAAGAGAAAAAGCTCGCGTTCCCTGTCTTCCTCGGTATCCATTGGGATTCGAGTCTTGCCGGCAAGAAAACGGACTGCTTCAGGGAAAGGAAGATTCTTGTGTCGCCTGAGGAATGTGATTGCGTTACCGCTCGCCCCGCAGCCGAAACAGCGAAAAATCTTCTTCTCAGGACTGACGCTGAGCGACGGCGTCTTGTCATCGTGAAAGGGACAGAGTCCCTGGAAATTCTGGCCGATCTTCTTAAGCGCTACAAAAGATCCGATGAGTTCGACGATGTTGGTGGAGTCAACAACGCGGTCGATTGTCTCTTGCGGGATGCCGGGCATATCATTGCTTGGTTTAACCCGGACTTCACGATCTGTGCCGTTCATAATTGGTCTGAAAGTCCCCCTCATTGAGTTCATTTCACCCACTCGCATCGTTTAAGCCCCATTTCTTTTGTGAACCGTGAGGGCACAGTCGGCTCTCCGTAGAGAGTTTCAGGCGATATGGCGACGAAAAAATCCTTTGCTCGGGTCAAAGCGACATAGGCAAGCCTTCTTTCCTCCGAAGTGTTTACGTCGTCTCTTATCTCAAGCGGGAAGACCCCTTCGACGCAGCCCAGAAGAATGACCGCCCGATGCTCCAACCCCTTTGCTCGATGAATTGTGGAGAGATGCAATCGCTTGTGCTTCGAGGCTCGGCTCAGGACCTGTAGTTTTTCTATTTGCTCGACGATCTCGCCCAGATTCTGAAATCGGCCCATGAGCCTGAAGAGACCCTTCGCCTCCCTGGTATCGACGATAAAGCCTCGTCTCTCTACGATTGCCCAGGCTATTTCCGCCATATCCTTGGGTTTGCTTTCTCTCAGCAACTGAATCTCTCGCAAATCCTGCAAGAGTAGATTCATCCCTTTTTCTATCTCGGCACGTGTGATCGACATTTCGATCGCGGTCTCAAAGGGGCTGAGCTTGAGCTCGTTCGCAAGCGAGCGAATATCGCTCGAGGACCGTCTGCCGAGATAGTGCGTAAGCAGGGTCTGTTCCCAGAGATCGCCCGGCCTCCAGGCTTGAAGACAAAGGGGTAGGAAAGGGCCTTCTTTTAAAAAGAGACTCGTGTTCTTGAGAATCGAATAGGGGATTTCGTTTTCAATGAGCTCGCGTTCGACTTCTGCCCTGTAATGGTTAATCCGGTAAAGGATGAGAATATCTCTTGGTTGAAAGCCCTGGTGAATCAGGTCTAGCGCGATCTCCCGGGCGAGTTGCGCTTCCCGCGTCTCATCGGTCACCTGTACCCATAGGGGATCAGCTCCGTCTTCTCTCATGGGAACGGAGGAGTTCTCGCTACCGTTCAGACGGATAAGGCGGTTGGCGGAATCGAGAATCTTGCCCGTCGATCGGTGGTTTCTCAGGAGGTAGAACTTGCGGGTCTTGGGGTAGATGTTTGCGATCCGCTCGATTTCATTGGGAAGGGCGCCTTTGAAGGAAAAGATGGCCTGGTTGTAATCGAGGAAGAAAGTGACATTGGGTTTCTTCCCTGAAAGACGCTTGATCAGCTTTATCTGGAACCGATCCAGATCCTGCGCCTCATCGACCAGGATGTGAGTAGGAGATATTGTTGTATCCTTCTGTGCATTAAGCTTCTTGAGAGCAAAGAGAAGGAGGTCATCGTAGTCGAGTCTTAGCCCCTTAAGTCTTTCATATTCCTTGAGGAGCTTTCGCGTCTCTTCCCGTTTTTCGATCAATCCGAGTTTAGCCTGGCTGATAACGATGGCGATCTCTCGCTGGTCGACGTCGAGGCCTGCGGCTTGCGCCGCCAGTCGTACGATGACTCCGTGATCATAATCGGAAAGGATTCTGATCGGTTGCCCGAGACTTGTCTTAAGAATCTTGTAGCAAAGAGAATGGATCGTAGAAACTTGAATTGTGCGCGTGTTTTCGTGTCTCCCGATTCTCGCGCGCATCTCGTCAGCCGCCTTTCTCGTATGCGTCACGCACAGGATTCTGGCGTCTGGATAAAGCCTGCGAATGTACCTAGCCTTGACGGTCAAGGTTCGGGTCTTGCCTGATCCCGGCCCAGCGATCACCAGAGATGGACCATCGACCGCGGCCATCGCGGCTCTTTGTTCGGGATTGACCTTCTCGGGAGCAAAGTTGAGTTTCATGAATCGCCCGGGCGGGACTCAAATTCAGGACCTATTCCTGATACCCCTATGCCGTCGTCCCGGAATTTACCTTGTCAGTATTCGAACAAGCGAGTTCCTTCTTTCTTTCCTCCTCTTCCAATGCCGGAAGCATGGATCGCAGAATCCCGTTCACGAGCCGCGTCATTGGAATCTTCTTCAGCTTTCGCAGGCGGTAAAGCCTGGGAATAAGTTCTTCGTCGATCTTCGGGCTGTACATTGAAGTGCCTTTAAGCAATCCGCTCACTCAAAGATTTTGTATTTCGTGCTAGCCGTCATATGTTTGAGTGAGGAGTCGCAGATAAACAAATCCATTGACGAAGCCATCGGTTTTCGTTCAGCGCCGGGATTCTGTGTTGCCCGTTCAGCTTAGCGTCTCTGCGATCTCTTTGAGGGTCTGCGGCGTGGGCTGGTAAGGCTGCCAGTTTGGATTCGTGGGGAACTTTTCGCCCAGGATTTCTTTGAGCCTGTTATAAGATTTCGGGAAGTCAAACACTCGTATGCCTTGCCACCTGGCAGTGATCGAGTGCTCGTGCCTCCATGAAACCCGAGCAAAGCTTTCGCTTTGCAATCCATATCGACTGACGGCTTCTTCCAAAGGGATTCCTCGAAGCTTGTTGTGCGGTTCATCGAGACAGAAAATATCCGGAAGGTCAGGGAAGGAAAGCGTTATCCAATATCCGCTGCTATCCCTGAATGTTTTAGCCACGAGAGCGTGACCGTATTGTCGCGCTTCCTGGGTTTCTCGTGAACGTTCGAGCTCGTGGTAGTAGGCGAATATAGGCTCCCTTACGTCTTGGGCCGTGATGCGCAGATCGATTTTTAAGCCCAGTGTCGCTTCTGACGGCATGGAAACCTTTTCTCGGTTCGCGCGCAGCTAAAACGGAATTTCATCCCCATCTGGATCGACTTGCGGAGGCTGATCTTCTTTTGCCTTTCCGTTTCCACCGCCGAGGAATCGAACCTTCTGAGCGACGATTTCAGTGACATGCTGTTCCTTGCCGTCTTTGTTCTCGTAAGATCGGTGCCGGAGCGCTCCTTCGACGTAAACCTGGCGCCCTTTCTCCAGATACTGGCTGCACGCCTCGCCCTGTTTTCCCCAGACCACGACGGTATGCCATTCGGTCGCCTGCTGCTTTTCACCGTTCGCGTCGACCCAGGTGTTGGACGTAGCAAGGGAGAATGTTGCCACGGCCTTCCCGTTCGGGGTAAAGCGTGTCTCCGGATCTTTGCCGAGATTCCCTAAAAGAATAACTTTGTTTACCATTTCGATCTCCTCTCGTTTATTTCGACCGGTCGATCTGATTCCCTTTTTGTCTCCTCGATCTCGTGCGGTAAAAGGTACTCTGTTCCGGCTTCGCCGAAATCCACCAGGATCAAGGTCCTCCCGATGTTTTCTCTTGCGCCGACAAAAATCCCGTCCCTTGGCAGTATGAGTCCGGTTCGTTGGGAGCGGATGGACATGATCGTCGTTATTTTCTCGCCCGGTTTCATGCTCTTCGTCCGGTTAGTTCCTGTAGGCACTCACGGCGGCTTCCCGGCAAAGGGCCAAGAGTTCAAGATTGAGTGGCCCGCAGTTGATGCAGAGCCCGACCGGGTACATTGTTCCGCCGTTTCTGCTGGCGACTCCGCAAATGGGCACTTTCCTGGTGGCGTTCCCGCAATAGGGGCAGAGGAAGATTACCCCCGGGTTTTTTCGTTTCTGCATTTTTTTGTGCTCTTTTTCGTCCTCCCAAGAAAGGCGGGAAGGGGTAGGGGCAAGGAGGAAAAACCTCTACCCCTCTCTCTCGGTGAGGGTCCCTACTTTGAGTCCGCACGCGGTCTCCTGGGTGGAACCTGGGTACTGAAGGCTGGACAGTCGTCTCTATGAATCGGTTCTGCTGTAGGTCACGATATGGAATTGATCCGACTTGAGGATCGGCAAGAGGATTTTCTTCACGTCCTCCCATTTCAGCCGACCGTTGCCACTTCCGGGCCGGGGCAGGTAGACCGCTTCCTTGATCTTTTTCACTTCGATGATTTTCAGCAGTTCTCCTGCGGATCTCTGGATCAGACCTAAATCAGCCGCCTCCCACCAATTGTGCTTTACCGGGAAGATGATCAACCCGTGCTCAGGAAAGTGAAAGACGTGGTTGCCCTCGGCGGAAATCCTTGACGCTAACTTGCGTGGGAGTTCCGGGAATCTTACGGCCGCTTGTCTGGCACACCCCCTGCCCATCACACAGGCGCGGTCTCTCTTTACAAACCCGTTTGTCGTAATGGCGATGATGCCATCAAACTCCCACAGGTCGCCGAAGATTTCCTTCACGGTTTCCTCTTCTATTGCCTCTTCATTCCTTTTTGCGACTCAGCCGCTTCCTGCGCTAGAGAATCGGCGAGCTCGTTACCATGGTTCCCGTTGTGCCCCCTGACGTAAGCGAAGGTTAGCTGTGGAAAGTCCTTGAGTAGATCCTTGATCTCCATCACCAGCTCCAGGTTTGCCCTGGCCTTCCAGTTCTGGGAGAAGATCCCGACGACGAGCTGGGAGTCCGTGAGGATGTTGACGGGCTGACTGGACAGGCCTTGGGTTTTGAGTTCTATCAGCGCGTACTTGAGGGCGAGGAACTCGGCCTGGTTGTTGGTGACGTATCCCAGCGGGATTCCTTGGATGCCAAGTGTCTCTTGTGTGGCCTTGTTGTGGATCACGATTCCCGCCCCGCCCGGACCCGGGTTTCCTTTGGACGAGCCATCGATGTAGACCTCGATTATCATTCTCTCTCCTTTTGCACTCAGGCCTTTTGTTCCATTTTGTTCAGCCAATCCGCTATTACATCTCCGTGGCATGCCTTGGGCTTGCAAAAGCATCCCAATCTCTTGCCCTTTACCGCCAGTACCCGCCGCTTGAATTCAGAATCCTTTTACCTCTGAACAGCATCCTCCCGGCTCATTCCGCACCCGATACGGAACGGGTTGCCAAAGTATCCATCTTCTCCGCGACCGGCGCGGCCAATGTAAATATCGAACGGTTCCTTGTTGATGTTCACGACCACTGTCTGCATCGTTGATTCCCTTTTCCTTTTTGGTGGTGGCCAAGCGCGAGTTGCACCCATGTTTTGTTCATGCCTTTCACCGAGATCTCGATGTTTCCATTTTGTGGGTGGGAAGTTTTCAAATCCGGATCGCCCGCCGCCGGGCACACCCCTGCGGTGAACAGGTAGTAGCCACTGCCTGTTCTTTTTCTCTCTTCTTTCATGTGAAAGTGCTTGTTTCCATTTTATGGGTGGGGCTAGCCGAACAGGGACGTGCAGGGGCGCCCGCGGAGGTACAGGCGGGTGATGCGCCTCCCAGCAGCGATCAAAGGGAGGGGATGGGGAGATCAGCCGCGGCTCTATAAATATAATGGAAATTTGTAACAATTCAGTACCGGCGCCTGTCCGGAAGTATCGCCCGCGGCACGGATTTCTGCAGGCGGAAAGTTCTTGTCCGCATGCGGAAATGGAAAATCTGCCGGCGGTACGCCATTTTAGTTGGCGGATAAAGGAAGTCATACAGTGACATAAGGAAACGGCTTGTTACGGGACCTGCGCTACCGACACGTTTAACAAGAGTTCGACGCCTGCAACGAATATTTGGTTACACTATCCTTCTTGTATTCACGCAAACCCAGTGGCCTGCAGGGCGCAGGCACGCAAGTCGCAACACCAATTTCCTTCTGTCTAGGGGGTTCTCAAAATCTGCAATGGAGAAGAGCAGCGTTATCTCAGAAGCAAGGCATGGCAGAAACGTGACTACTACGAGGGTCTCGCGTAAAGCGAAATGCCTCCCAGGAGGAGGTCCGCGACGGCAATACACCCTGATCTCAACCCGAGAAATAGAGACTGAGGAGATCTTCAAATAGGTGGTTGTAGCGTGTGAAGTTCTGGGTGTCCTGGCAAGCGGAGGCTTTAGACGAGTCCGGGAGCAAGGGCTTGGACCAAGGTTTGATTTGGAGAAGGTTCACGTTTACGTCCAGGAGTTCTTTGGAAATTTGGTTGACCTGTTTACCCTAACGCACGAAGGACGGGCCGGCGGATTGCACCCCATTCAAACTGAGAAAGGTCTTGATCGCTAAAACCCGTTGTTAAGGCGGCGCAGTCTAGGGGCTACTTGACAGTTTTGGGAAGCGGTCTTAATTTTTTTTCAAAAAAACGATAAACGAAAGGAGGACCGTATTATGGATCTAGTAAGATGGGAGCCCTTTAACGGGCTGGATAGAATTCAGTCTCGGATTAACGAATTCTTCGACGAGGCGTTCGGTCACTCCCGGGCGTATCCAACTTCCGCCACCGGCGCCTGGTATCCTGCTGTGGATATTCTGGAAAGCAGAGACGCCTATCTGATTCGCGCCGAGCTTCCTGGAATGAAGAAGGAGGATATCAACCTGGAGCTCAGGGACGGAGCCGTAACGCTGAGCGGTGAGAGAAAATTTGACGAGCCAGCGGCCGGTGTTGAATATCACCGGGCGGAGCGGGTTGCGGGAAGGTTTTTCCGTAGCTTCTACCTCCCACGGACCATAAAGCAAGAAGATATGAGGGCTACTTACCGGGACGGCATACTGGAAATACATGTTCCCAAAGCTGATGAGGCTAAACCGAAACAGATCGCAATCAGTGTGAACTGATCCGGTTTCAGGCCGTCCGATTCCTATACAACAGGGGGAAGCCACACGGCTCCCCCTGTTGATCATAGCAGGAAACTTATGGCACGCATCACGGTAGAGGATTGTCTTCGAAAAATTCCCAATAAATTTGAGCTGGTAATGCTCGCGTCGAAAAGAGCCAGGCAACTTTTTGCGGGAGCAAGACCATTGCTTGAAACAGATAATCGGGAAATCGTCACAGCTTTTCGGGAAATAGCGGCTGGAAAAGTACGAAAGGCTGTGTACAGCGACTGCAAACAAGTTGGGGAGCACCGCTTTTCACAGCAGCCTTCCAAGGCGGCATAACACCCGCAAACTTCGCTGCTTCATATTTGACGACTCCAGCTCTTCTGGGATATATCGCTGGTGGACCTGTAGTCGTCACAGTAGTTTTCTGACCCACGGCTTTCGACCCAGTGCAATAAGTTGGAGATGCTTCCTCTCGCTAAAGCAATACAACTATCTGCGCCACCGTAGTAGAGATTGATCGAGTCACCGTCCGTTCCGATTGTATAGCCGCACGGAAAAACCACGTTGGCCACATTGCCGAAACGCTCATACGGCTCCTCAGGGCAGAAGATCCATTCTGCGCCTCTACGGAGACAGCGTTCCGGAGTTTGAAGGTCCAACAGCGCGAGCCCCAATCGGTAGAACGATCCTGTCGCAGTCTGACGCACGCCATGATACAGGACGAGCCATCCTTTTGGGGTCTCTATCGGCGGAGGAGAGAGGCCGATCTTATCGGCATCCCACCACGCGCCATGGCGCGCTTCCAGCATTAACTTATGACTCCCCCAATGCCGTAGATCCGGCGAGTAGGAAATCCACATGTGAGCTCCCTGCGCGAGAGTCGTAGGGCGGTGGATTAGAGCCCAGTATTTCCCAAAACGGCGCGGGAAAAGCGCTGCGTCTTTGTCATGAGGGGGCATGACCACCCCGATTCTTTCGAAGCTTCGAAAATCCTCCGTCAGCGCCAGCGAAACGCCGGGGCCACCACGGGAATAGGATGTGTAAGCGATTGCATATTTATCCAATTCCGGAACGTAGGTGATGCGGGGATCTTCGATACCCCAGATTTCTTCAGGATAGTTGACCGCGTCCGGCAAAAGAGTCGGTTCGGAATCGATTTTCCAGCCGTCGATCCCATTTTGTGAACGGGCCGCGCAAAGGTGCGAGTGCCCCCTGCGATCCTCAACCCGACAAAGCAGTAGCGTCGACCCATCGGATAGAGTTACCGCCCCGGCATTGAACACGCTTTGAATAGGATATGGCCAATCAGCTCCGGTCAGTATGGGGTTAGCTGTGTGCCGCTGAAAAAGCTCCTGGTGCCGGTCCGATCTCATAGACTTTTCCACATCTTTCCGGATTGATGATGTTATCAGCCAAACGCATTTCCAAGAGTGAATGGAGAAATGCAAGGCTGGACTCTGCTCCTTGGTTTTCGTTGGCGCGGTCGGCGTGAAGACCATCCCGGCAACCGCCGGTAGAGGGATCGTAAAGGGAAATGCCCAGATCATTGCGTCCTAGAAACCACTCGAACGCCCGGCTGGCCTCATCGTACCAGCGTGAATCCAGAGTGAGGCGAAACACTTCCAGGCAGGCTGACACCATCGCTGAGGCCTCAATCGGTTGCTGATCAAAACGAGCTTTCTCGCTTCCTTTCGAATAAAAGCCATTTGATCCGATTGGAACAAAATGGCCTTCCTCGGCTCTCTGAATATCCGCCAGCCATCCAAGGCTCTTCAAGCCGATTTTTCACAGCATCTTCACGTCCCATCTGTCTGCCCGCCGAGAGGAGCCCGTGAGGCACGCTTGCGTTAGAGTAGGCAAGTATGTCCTCGAACCAGACCCACTCAGAGGAAAAACTATGTTGGTATAGGTCCAACAGCTTTTCTACTAAGATTTTGCGGGTGTTTTGGGCAACTCGATCGCCCGAGAAGTGCTGCAGATACCCATTCAGGCCGATCAGCGTGAAGGCCCAGGCTCTGGGACTGGCGAATTGTAGTACAGCCGGCAAAGCAAGCACGAACAATCGGTTGGCCAAACCCTTGAATCCCGCATGTTCAGCGTGGCCGAGTACTGTTCCTAGGCCCCACAAGGCTCGACCGTGGCTGTCCTCGGATCCTACTTCCTCCAACCAGCACCGGTCATAACTCAAGAAATTTCGGAAATGGCCGGTTTTCTGATTGAAGGCGTGCCAGAGAAACGCGAGAAAGCGCGATGCCAGTGAACACGCTGTCGATGAATCCTCGCCCAACTCCTCAAGCAATGCGCTGACGACCAGAGCGCGCGCATTGTCATCGGTCGTATAGCCCTCGTCATAGTTGGGCACGTCAAAAATGGCATGTTGAAGAATACCCGTATCGTCGGTGAGACGTTGTAGATGATCAATTTTGATCGGCGGCAGTTCGACGGGGCCCTTGTCGAGTGTCTTGGCGACAAAAGTAATGCGAGGATTGCGTAACCGCTCCTCACGGGCGCGATTGAAGCTTTTTATGTAAAGCGAAGCGACTGTCGGCCAGATCATCCCCCGGCCTTTTAAGTAGGCCCGCTTACGTATTGCATGACGCTCCGCTTCATTGGCCAAAAGCCTGCAGACCTCCGTCGCAATTCTATCTGCGTCGCGAAACGGTATGATGACTCCGCAACCGTCAGAGAGTAGCTCTTCGGCATACCAATAAGGCGTCGAAACCACCGCCTTTCCCGCTCCGACTGTGTACGCCAAAGTGCCTGATACGATTTGATTGCGACTAAGATAGGGTGTGAGATAGATATCCGCCGCGCCGATGAACTCGTTAAGCTCTTCGGAACTGACAAATCGATCGTGAAAGATTACGTTTTACCCCGCGAGCTCGGGCCAGCCTTTGCAAACTCAAACGATAAGACTCGCCGTCCTCGCGTATGACGTTGGGATGAGTTGCTCCTAGCACCACGTATACGGTATTCGGGAAACACTCGAGAATCGATGGCAGGGCATTAATTACGGTTTCAATCCCTTTGTTCGGTGACAGCAAGCCAAAGGTCAGCAAAACGATCTTGCCTTCAACTCCGAGTTGATCCTTGTAAAAATTGGGATCGATGAAAGGCACGTCGGGGATGCCGTGAGGAATGACGTCTATCTTCTGCTGAGGGACTCCATAGATTTCGCGCAAGAATTCCGCGCCCCGTTCGCTCATTACGACTAGGCGGTCCGACCCGTTAGCGATCTCTTCAAGCACCTTACGCTGATCGGCATCAGGCTCGGATAAAATGGTATGGAGCGTTGTGACCACCGGCATCCGAAGTTCGCGCAGGAGAGCGAGAATATGACTACCCGCCGGTCCGCCGAAAATTCCATATTCGTGCTGCAGGCATAGTAGGTCTATGATATTGACGTTCAAAAAGTCTGCCGCACGTCGATAAGAGGTGACGTCGGCTTCGTTGAGTTCAAAGCGAACCCGGGCAGGGTACGCGTAGCCGTTGTCCGTATCAGTTACGGGCAGGGCGATACAGGTGGTCTCGGGGTACTGCGCCGCAATGGATTCACACAGATGTGTCGTAAAGGTTGCGATTCCGCATTGGCGGGGCAGGTAATTTCCAACAAACGCAATGCGGCCTATCGAAGCCTCATTGCTGTTTGAGACGCTTTTGGATTGGTTAACCAATAGGTGATTCATGGGTACACCTCACTGGCGTTTGTCCTGGCCGCCAGAATCCAGAAAAATCCTTAATTAAGTTAGACTGATATTGCACGGACACGCGATTCGATGCGGGTATCGAGCCTAACTTTGCGGCAAGCCAACAAACGCGAGTGGGCTGGAGACAAGGGCGCTTCGACTCTCCGGCACCCTTGTCGCGAAACAGCCGAGTTACAGATTAGAACTCATCGCCGCCAGGTGGCACCGGCGGCATCTCTTTCTTTTTCTCCGGCTTTTCCGCGATCATCGCCTCAGTGGTGATGAGTAAGCCCGCCACGGATGCGGCATTCTGCAGGGCTGTCCGGACCACCTTAGTCGGATCGACGATTCCGCTTTTGATTAGATCTTCGAATTCCTCTGTGGCGGCGTTGAAACCATAAGCCCCTTTGCCGTTCTTTACTTTATCCAGCACAACGGACCCATCCGAGCCGGCATTTGAAGCGATCCAGCGAAGTGGTTCCTCCAGGGCTTTCTGAACGATCCGGACTCCGACCTTTTCATCCTCTGAGACGCGGAGATTCGCAAGCGAAGCCGCGGCGCGAATCAGAGCTACTCCCCCGCCTGCAACGATACCTTCTTCCACCGCCGCCCGGGTGGCATGCAGTGCGTCTTCGACGCGAGCTTTCTTTTCTTTCATTTCGACTTCGGTGGCTGCTCCGACTTTTACAACCGCCACGCCGCCGGCCAATTTGGCCAAGCGCTCCTGCAATTTCTCACGGTCATAATCGGAAGTGGTTTCCTCGATCTGAGCACGGATCTGGGAAATGCGCCCTTCG
>Ga0114129_10013030_pt1 | contig 11844 bp, 9 predicted proteins | sample RhiMetdeltSRZDD1_FD_80071 | JGI IMG/M metagenome (GOLD analysis project Ga0114129, IMG submission 80071) | Populus rhizosphere microbial communities from Tennessee, USA - Rhizosphere MetaG P. deltoides SRZDD1 (version 2) (version 2) | ecosystem: Host-associated > Plants > Roots > Rhizosphere >... | reverse complement strand
GTCATTGCCCTTGCTTGCCTTCGGACCGAGGTTGTGCGAGCCGGTGACCACGACGGGGTTCTTCCCGAACGGGTCGATGACGATGGTCTTGCTGTGGACCATCGCCCAGGCGCCCTGCAGCTTCTTCAGCTCGGGGATCCAGTACAAGGCACGCTTGTCGCTGCCGATCGCCGCGGGAAGCGCGACCTGGAACGGGCCACGCAGCACCTTGCCGCGCCGAAAGATGAGGACGGGATTCTTCGTGGTCGAAGGATCCTGGTTCACGACGCCTCGGACCACGATGTTCTCGTCGTTCTGCCGGTCGATGATCGCGTTGAGGAGCGTGCCTCTCGGGCCGGGATTGAACATGACGAAGAGGATCCCGTGCTGGGCCGCGGCGATCAGCTCGCGCACCTCATCGAGATCAGCCTCCTCGTCGACCGGCGTGAACCAGACCTTGACCGTCTTTGGAGGCTTCCCGATCGCGACGCTCTTCGAGTTCTCGGCGGCGAGGTCCGCACGCGCGAAAGTGCTCTTCGCGTCGCGTAGCTGCTCCCATTGCTTGAGGTACACCTTCGCGAGCGCCGGGTTGGTGAAGTAGATCCCGTTGTTCGCCTGCGTGCAGAGTCCGGTCTTGCTCCAGTTCGTGCTCCCCGTCCACACCGATTGCGGCTCGCCATCGGCGTCGCTGATGACGAGGAACTTGTTGTGAGCCAGGTGTCGCGGCGCTGTCATCCGCTTGTACACCGTCGCGCCCGCATCCGTCAGAGCCTTCCGCGCTTTCCTGTTGGGGTCGACCTTCTTCTTCTTGGTGCTCCCGTTAGCCAGAATGACGTTCGCTTTGTCGCCGAGCGCGCCAAGTGCTTCGGTGAGCTCGGGGTCGTCGAGCTCGTAGAGCGCCGCGTGGACCTCCACGCCGCGCTTCTTCGCATCCGCGAGGAGCTTCAGCATCGCGTTCCGCAGCTCGCCGCCGAGGAACTTCCGCGTGCGATCCTCAGGATCTTCGATGATGTCTCTGAGGTGTCGTTGCCTTTCGCCGGGCTTGCCGGGGCCGAGCACCCGAGAGAGCCACTGACTCGCGACGATGCCTCGGTTGAAGTACGCGGCGACACCAGCCGTCCCATCCGGTTGAAGAGTGATTTCCGTGGTCCACTCGCTCGCCTGGTCTTCGGCTGGAAGAAGATGGTCGGGGTCGGGTCCGATCACGGGAATGATGCGGTAGGAGAGCTTCTCGCCCGACCTGGCCTTGTAGTCGCACCATGTGTAGCGCTGGAACGGCCACTCCGTCGACGGCTTCGGTCCGGCCACGCCCTTCTCGCCCCAACCGACGTAATTGGCAACGATCTCGATCTGCGATGACCCGCTCCGCCGCTTCTGGATCGCGAACCCGCGGCAGTCGGTTATCGCCTGATCTGTTTTCCAGACAACGAATGTGTCGTCGCTGTTGGCGTAGACCTTGACTTGCATGGGCGGTCACTATCTTATGGGTCGGTCAAGTGCCTGATCAGCCAAGTGGCAAGGCGCTCGGAGATCGGTCGTGACCGGTCCCGCGGATCCCTGCTCGGAGCAACTCACGATCTCCGGCCAGCGCGACCTGATCGGCTTCGCCGCCTCGGGTGGAGGCTATCGGGCCATGCTCTTTCACACCGGTGGACTGATCCGCATGAACGAGCTCGGCTTGCTTTCGCGGATCGATCGCTTCTCCGGAGTGTCAGGTGGGTCGATCGCGCTCGGTGCGCTTGCGGTCGCGTGGCCTACGCTCCACTTTGAGGCCGGTCGCGTTCCCAAACCGGACTTCGACGAAAAGTTCGTCCGACCGGTCCTCCGATTCGCGGAACGGCGGATCGATGTGCCTGCTGCCATTTGGGGACTTCTTCCCGGACAGAGTCCCGCGGACTACCTCGCGCGGGCTTATCGCGAGCTCGTCGGCCGAAAGACGCTGCAGGACCTTCCGGTGCGACCGCAGTTCACGTTCAACGCTTCGAGCCTGCAGACCGGGGTGTTGGTGCGTTTTACCCGCGCGTATCTCCGCGACTACCGCGCGGGCTGCCTCGCCAATCCCGAGCTTGAGCTGGCCGTCGCGATCGCAGCGTCGTCGGCCTTTCCGCCGTACCTCTCACCGAACGTCATCCGTCCGCCGGCGCCAGGCCTGAGCGGCGGCGACTCGAGCCTCGCGGATCCTCGTTACCGCACTCGGCTCGTGCTCACCGATGGTGGCGTGTACGACAACCTCGGTCTTCAGACACTCACGAGCTTCCGAACCGTGATCGCATCGGACGGCGGTGGGCCCGGTAGCGTCGAGCCGGCGCCAACGCGGTTCTTTCCGAAACAGGTGATTCGCGTTCTGGGCATCACGATCGAGCAGACCCGAGCGCTGCGGCGCTACGCGTTGATCAGTGACTTCCGAGAGGGTCGCAAACTGGGCACGCTCTGGACGATCAAGACGGATATCAACCGATACAAAGCTCCGCCGGGACCAGCTCTGCTGCGCGTGCACCGGACGCAAATCGCCGATCTCGCCGCGGTGAAGACGCGCCTTTGGGCCTATCCGGAATCGACGCGCCTCCGTCTGGTGAACTGGGGATACGCTCTCGCCGACGCAGGCCTTCGCGGGTACGTCGGAGCGACCGGACCCGCTCCGAGTTGGCCGTACGGCGACCATCCCCTTGATGGCGCCGTAACGACACAGCCCGAGGCACTCGCCGCAGATGGCCTCGATGCCCCACCGCCGCTGCCGGCTATGGAGGGAGTGGTATGACGGACAAGCTCGGGCAGAGACTGCGACGACTGGCCAAGTCGAAGGCCCAGGCCGGGCACGGGCCACTGCTCCTACCGGCTTACGCGAAGGACGTCGGGAGCGGATCACCGGTCGCGTACGCGACGAGGTACTTCAAGAACAAGATCCGCGCTCCGTTCCTCAGTCCGTTCGCGCGCGACTATCACTTCGTCACCGAGGAGCGTCGCTCGGTACGCGTTCCATCACGAGACCGCTACGACCTCGTGTGGGCCATCGAGAACGACGTCGCAGATCTCGCCTACTACTTGTCGAACTTCCTCACCCACCCGCGGTACGGGCGAGAGCGCCAGGTCGGCTTCGCCCGTGGCGAGTCTCTGCGACCGTATGATCTCCGCGAGGACGAGCCGAGCGAGTTCTCGTTCCGCGTCCAGGGCGTTGCGGTGGGGCGGCGCGACCTCTTCAAGTTCCTCGCCGGTCCGAACAAGGCCGGACCGGTGCCGCCACGCATGCGTAAGCCGCCCTACATGTCCCTGCGGTCCTTCTTCGTCATGCCAACGCGGCCCACCGCGCGCGAGGTCGATCAGACCGAGTGGTACGACTTCGATCCGCGGAAGTGGCCGAAGAAGCACCCGAACATCCCGCTGCGACCGCCCACGCCCGTGCTCTTCCACCGGGCGCGGCCGCAGCCTCCACTCTCGCCCAGGTACGACGAGCTCTACGAGGACGGCATCATCAAGATCGCGCTGCTCTTCGGCTTCGACGAGAAGACGCACCTCACCGGAAAAGATGCGCGCGAGATGTGGCAGATCCTGACCGCGCCGCGAGGTCGGCGCTTTACCGCACGGGAAACGGGCGCGCATGGTTACCACGGACCGGGCCTCGGGTTCAGCGATCCAGCCGGCGGGAACCCGAAGAAGCTCGACTTCGACGGTACGAACGTCTTTGTGCGCGACCGCGGGTACGGTGCAGGACCAGTCCGTGTGCGCTACCGGCTCGCGGCACGGCCGCTGCGCGTCGGCGACCCGAAAGCGCCGGAGGGCACCGTCTTCGTCGGTGGCCGAAAGGTCCCTGCCGGAACGCGGCTACCTATCGGCACCATGCTCACAAGGCTGATCCGCGCAGAAGTCCTGGTCTACGACTTTGACAAGTCCTCGAAGGGGCAGTCGAGCAAGAAGCTCATCGAGCGGTTCGTTTCGGTGTTCAAGAGCAACGACGTCGTTCACTACGACGGCCACGCGAACTACGGAGGCGGCTTCTTCATCGGCGATCAGCCGAACGACATCCTGTGGTCATGCGATATCGGCGACTACGCGCGCTCGTTCAGCCGCGACTACCAGATCTTTTCGATCGGAGCGTGCCACGCCGCGGGCTACTTCGCCGACCTGTTCTACAACGAATTGCGTCCACGCAAGTCGCCGCAGAACTTCGACATCATCGCGGCGATCAACGAGACAGCGTTCGACGATGCGGTCCATCAGAGCATGGACTTCATCCGGGCCATGCTGCAGGACCTTCCGAGAAAAGGCACTGAGCCCCCCGACTACGACCGCATCGTGCGCGAGATGAGCGACCGGAACTCGTTCCAAGCGTTCATCGGTGTATTCGGCACAGGTCTCAAAGCAAAGAAGACGAAGGGAAACGCGTAGTCCGGCAAGGAGGGCTGCGATGCCGAGCGTCCAAGTCACCGTTACCGACGACGACCGAAGGCGGTTGAAGAGCCTGTTCGGAGAAACAGCCGATGTCGACGCGCTGATCGACAAGATCGCGAGGGCGGGAGCGGAGGAACTGCTCGCCCAGGCGACCGGCCGTGCGGTCTTCTCGAGCTTCTCCGACCTGCGCGTCTACCGCATCTATCGGCTCCTCTCCGGCGGCCTTGGCCTTAAGGAGGCGGAGTTACTGCTTCCTTCGCTCTTCAAGGTGACGCCTGCGTCGTCGCGTCGCCTGATCGAGACGACTTTCGCCCGATACGAGGTGGAATTGAAGGAGAGCGTCGTGCAGCGTCTCACTGATCTTCTGAACATGGCGACATGGGTGGAGGACCGCTGGGAGCTCGAGCTCCCAACCGGGATGGTGCTGCGGGCAGTCCTCGACCGAGTCGACCGGCTGAACACGGCAAATCCTGAGCGCGCCGGCCGCGGACAGATCTGGAGATTCCCCGACGAGACGTACCAGGGCGTTCGCGAGGCATACGGGCTTAAGCGTCGGCCGAAGCCGAAGTCGTGACGGATCTCGACGCGCAGATCGTCGCGGCATCTTCGCTGATCTCGGTGCTGTTGGTGTTCGTGTTCGCATATTTCTCGGCGGTGTTGCCCACCATCGAGGAGCTGCGAGCGCGAGCACGTCCGACCGCCGACGATGATCGCGCGGCGCTCCGCCGCCGCCTCGGCACATATCAGAAGATCGTCGCCGCGGTCGTAGTCCTGATCGGACTCGTCGTCCTACTCCTGCTCCCGCTCTCGGTCGAGATAGTGCGTGGCCAGCCGTGGAACGGAACGTTCAACACGCTGCGCATCGGGCTGCTTTTGGTCGATGTTCTCCTGATCGCGACCGCAGCCGCGCTCGTGATGGAGTTCGTGATGATGGGCAGGCGACGCTCGGAACTGAGGTGACGATGATGGGACCGTCGCAGCAACAGCCGCCACTACAGCCACACGAACACTGAGCCAACAGGAGAGGAAGTCATGGCGCTCAAGAAAGTGCGTAAGCGGATCAAGAGAGGCGCGAAAGGCGTCGCCAAAGGCGCACGTCGGGTCCGGAAGGACGCGAAGTCAGCCGGCCGCGTCGCAGCAGTTGCGGCTCGTGGCGACACGGCGTTCGCGGCGGCTGTTAGCAAGGCCCGTAAGAATCCTGTCGTTCGGCGATCGCTGCGCGCGGGAACGAAGGCGGTCGGAAAGAAGAAGCTGCTGCGCGCCGCGCGCGTCGCCGCACAGGTCGGCGCAAAGAATCTTCCTGAAAGTGTGCGCATCGCGTCGACCGTCGCGTCGTTCGTTCCGGGCGTCGGCACGGGTGTCGCCGCCGCGCTCGGAGCGGCCGAGGCGCTCGCGTCCGGCAAGTCCCTGCGCGAGGCGGCCCTCGCTGGCGCGCGAAACGCCGTGCCGGGCGGGGCGGTCACCCGCGCGGCGTTCGAGTTCGGCACGGGCCTCGCACGCGGCGAGAAAGTGTCGACCGCAGCGCTGGGCGCCGCGCGCGGCAGTCTTCCCGGCGGACGTGTCGCGAGGGCTGCGTTCGACGCCGGCTTGGCGCTCGGCCGCGGAAAGAGCCTCCAGGAGGCGGCAGCGACAGCGGCAGGCCGTGCGCTTCCGGCGTCTCCCTATGCCGCCGGCGCCGTTGCCTTCACGCGGAGTGTCGTCTCGGGGTCGAGGATCTCGGACGCCGCGCTCTCGGCCTCAGGAAAGACGCTTGTGGGGGCAATGCGCCGCCGAGGTATACGCGACGGCTTGGTCGGGCCGGCGCCGAGGTAATTCCACCACGCGGGCATGCGCGCGTGATCGCCTAGTGCGTTCGTAAGGCGTCCCTGATTCGTCTGGCTATGGACTCTTGGACTAACGAAGCCTCACCCGACGGCAGCGCAAAGCCAGCGGCCGCGGGATGCCCCCCGCCGCCAAGACGCTGGGCGAGCGTAGAGACGTCGAGAGAACCTGCGCTTCGCAGGGAGACTTTGTGGGAGTGGAAGTTGACCACCGCGATCAGCTCGAGCGAGTGTCGCTGGATCAACGCCGCAGCGACCTCCGTCACTGACCGGTCGGCGTAGCAGATGCCAGCGCGAAGACCAGCGAGGTCGTACCGCTCGAGCGTGCCATCGGCGCTGTCGATATAGCGTGCCAGTCGTTCTGCTTCGACATCGAGCAGCAGCCGCTCCTCGCTTGTGAAGGTCGGTTCCGGGCGCTTGACGAATCGTCGGAGGAAACGCGCGGGTCCGATGAGCTCGTACAACCGATTGAGTTCGGTCGAACGCGAGTCGCGTTGTTGCCACCGATCGAAGTCGTCAACAACACGCGCAAAGTCGTCATAACTGGCTCCCGGCTTGAGCCTTTGATAGGCGAGCAGCGTGCCGCAGGCGTCGGTTCTCACCGTTGCCCATCCGTATTGATTCAGCCAGAGCGCAGTCTCGTGATGATCCAAGAGCGTCACCGTCGCCTGTGCTGCGTACGCCTGTAGGCGCGCAGCTACGTCAGCCTTGACGCTGATATCAGTAATGAGCAAGGGCCGGCCGTCTGGAGCGTCGAGATACTGCGCAACGGCGTCATTGATCTCTTGTGTGCTGCATTGGCGAAATTCGAGCGCGTCGCCGTATCTGGCCGTTGCGATCACCGCAGCGCCGATTCCGTCGAGATCGTCGTGCGTGAAAAGCAACGGCGCTACGGCGCGCGGCTCGCGCATGACCGCAGGATACAAGGGTCGCCGTCGGAACCCGACCGACTCAGTGAGGCGCGTACAACGTGTCGAGGCGCTAGTGGCGCGTCATTTGGTGGCCAACCAGTAAAGCGCCAGCACGACGATGCTCACGCCACCCCAGGCGACCGCCCTCGTCACGGTGGTCGCACGCTTGGTCCGATCTGCCTTCGCCGATGTTGCGTCTTTCATGCGGGCGTCAGCCTATCAGCCCACCACGTCACCACAGATCGCGCTCAGTGTCGGCGAAGTCGTAGTCACTAGGCAACCGGCAGAACGTTGTTAGGCCGCTGCCGCGCGATGATTTTCCCAGTCAGATGATCATGACAAAACAGGACAGACCTGAAACTGGACGGAGGGCACGCTAATGGCCATCGCGGGATCGGACGGCGTTATGACGCGAGTGTGGTTCTTCAAAGGGGCGAAGGCCCTCGGCTATCACCGTGGAACTGACCGCGTCGACACCGGACCGTCCCCGCTCGCAGATCTCTTCCCGACGCTCGCCGCACAAGGCTTCAACTCTCCCGACGCTGCGGTCAATCTCGGCAACGGCAAGGTGTATTTCTTCAAAGGCAGCGAGTACGTGCGATGGGACATCCGCACCGGGAAGCTCGATCTCCTGCGTATACCGATCGCGAAGGAGTGGATCGGCTTCGACAAGTGCAAGCTCCCGAACGGCAAGACCTTCGCCGACGGAATCGATGCCGCTTTGAACTGGTGGAACGGCAAGGTCTACTTCTTCCGTGGCGCCCACTACATTCGCTACGACCTCAAAAAGAACCAGGTCGATCTCAAGATGGGCGTCGTTCCCATCGCCAAGGAGTGGAACGGGTTCAGCGAGGCGCGAGCGGCTGGGGGAAAGACGTTCGCAGACGGTGTCGATGCTGCGATCGACTGGGGCGACGGCAAGGTCTACTTCTTCCGCGACGACGCCTACCTGCGGTACGACAAGTTCGACGACCATGTCGACGAAGGCTGGCCAAAGAAGATCGGCCGCGACCACGTCACGCGCAAGGAGAACTGGCCCGGCCTGCGCAAGGCGAGATTCGCGACCAAGGTGAAGGCGGCAGTCGACCTCTTCCCCGGCGGCGAGATATTCCTCGACGACGCCGACCGCATGGAGACGAATCAACCTCAGGGTCCCGCCTTCATCGATCGCCCGTGGCGTGGCGTCCTGCATACGACCGAAGGCAATAACGTCAACGACGCGATCGGGACATTCAGGAAGAAGAACGTCTGGCCGCATTTCACGATCGATCCCGCGACCGATCGAATTGTCCAGCACTACACCCTCAGCCGGGGCGCACGGGCCCTCAAGAACCCGCAAGGTGTTCACACCAACGATGCACGGGCGATCCAGATCGAGATCGTAGGCCGCGCCGCCCGTGCCGGTGACCTGACGGCCGATCAACTCGCATTCGTTCGTCGCGTGATGCTCCTGATAGAGGAGAAGGTGCCGATCGCGCGCCGATCCGGGCTCACGTTCGTAGGATCGCCCGCGCAGACCAAGAAGGTGCGCCTCAAGGACAAGAAGGAAGGCAGCGAGTGGGCGCGCTTCGCCGGCTGGTGCGGGCATCAGCATGTCCCCGGTAACGACCACTGGGATCCGGGGGCCATCGACGTTGCCACCCTTGTCGCCCCGAATCGGTGAGCGGTCTTATGGGTTAGCTCGGGCTTGGCCGACCAAGCCACTGCGATACGCGGCGATGCGACTGCGCGACGAAGTGATTAGCCGTCCGAAGCCGCGTTCCCGACGACCGCGGAACGCGGAATGGTCGTTTCGCTTCATGCCGAGCGTTCCTGATTTCGCGGGCATATCCTGCGCGGCAAGGGAGGCGCCCGATCAGCACATGGCGCCGAACGCAGGGAGGGAACATGGTGATCGCTCGTTTCAAGTTACCCGTCGCGCTTTTGGTGATCGCGACCCTTGCGGGTTGCGGCGCGCCACCCAGCACCGGTCCAGCGCCGACGACGGCCGCGACAGCCTCAGCGGCAGCGGGCCCACAGAAAGGCGGAACTCTCCGCATCGGCTACGGCGCTGAGGTCGACAACCTCAACGCCTTCACGAGCCAGTTCCTCACCGATATCGAGCTGACGATGGTCGAGGGCCTGATCGTCAGCAACGACAAGAATGAGTACATCCCCGTGCTCGCCAAGCAAGTCCCGACCGTCGCGAACGGTCTGGTCAAGACGCGAGCGGATGGCAAGCTCGAGCTGACATGGCCACTGCAGCAGGGAGTGATGTGGCACGACCAGGTCCACGAATTCACCGCCGATGACGTGTGCTTCACGTGGAAGTACGTCGTCAGCGTTGGCTCGGAGGTCTACAACCGCAACTCGTACCTGCCCATCAGCGATTGCCGCGTCCAGGACAAATACACGGCCGTGATGGTGTGGGACAAGCCCTCGGCCATCTACAACGGCCTCTTCGAGGCGATCCTGCCCAAGTACATGCTCGAGGGCAAGGACATCGTCAAGTACGACCCGTACAACCGCAGCCCTGTCGGAACTGGGCCGTACATCTTCGTCGAGTGGAAGTCCGGCGAATACGTGCGTGTGAAGCGCAACCCGAACTACTGGCGGGGGACGCAGTATCCCTACGCGGACGAGATCGTCTTCCGGTTCATTCCCGACATCAACACGAGGCTCAACGCGGTGAAGTCAGGCGAGGTCGACTTCGCGCAGATGACGCCGACCCAGGTCAAGGACGTCAAGGATCTGCCGAATTTCACTCTCACCCTCGTGCAACAGAACTCGTGGCAGCACTTCGACATGAGCATCAAGACCGAGCGCGGCGCGAGGATCTTCAGTGACAAGAACGTGCGCCAAGCTTTGTTCATGCTCATCGACAAGAAGACCATCGTGGAGGGCGTGCTTGAAGGGACCGTCCAGGTCGCCGACACGGTCGCCCCGACCACGAGTCCTTACTTCAACCCGAACGTCAGGAAGTATCCGTACGACCCGACGGCCGCCAAGAAGCTATTGGACGACGCGGGCTGGAAAGTCGGTGCGAGCGGCATCCGCGAAAAGGGCAGTGACAAGCTGCAGCTGACGGCGCTGCTCAGCTCGGCCGACGCGATCGGGAAGCTGTACTGGCAGGTCATCCAGCAAAACATGAAGGCGGCCGGCGTCGACATCGTGATCGACACCAAGGAAGCCGCCGCGCGCTCACAGGTCTGGCGATCGGGACAGTGGGAGATCCAGATCTCCCGTTGGGTCCTGCCCGCCGATCCGAGCGTGACCGGGCTCTACTCGTGCAAAGGCTCCAACAACATGACTGGCTTCTGCGACCCCGTGATGGACGAGCAGATGATCAAGTCGGATGAGGAGCTCGACCCGGCTAAGCGGAAGGCGTTCCTCTTCAAAGCGCAGGAGCTCCTCGCGGAGAACGCGTTCTCGCTGCCGGTCTACTACAACGTGAATCCCATCGTGACATCCAAGAAGCTCGGCAACTTCAAGGCAAGTGGCACGAACCTCGGTAGCTTCTGGAACGTCTACGAGTGGTACCTGAATAAGTAGCGCGCTCTAAGGGGACTGCCCGGTCATTCCGGGCAGTCCCCGGCACGGGGAAAGCATGAGCAGGTACGTCCGCCGCCGCCTCATTCAGATGGTGCCGCTGCTCTTTGGGATCTCTGTGCTCATCTTTGTGCTCATCCAGGCGGCCCCCGGCGGCCCCGAGGCGATCTTTCTCGAGAACCGTCTCTTCATCGACCCGCAGGTCATCGAGGCATTCCGGCAGAGGCTCGGGCTCGACCAGCCGATGCCGATCCAGTACGTGCGCTGGCTGACCGCCGTCCTGAGCGGCGACTTCGGGGTCAGCTTCACCACCGGCCGCCCGGTGGGCCAGATGATCCTGGAGCGGTTGCCGGCGACCCTCGAGCTCATGTCGGTCTCGTTCGTGTTCGCGGCCGTGATCGCGCTGCCGCTCGGCGTGTACAGCGCGGTGAAGCAGTACAGCCTCTTCGACTTCGCCGCCACGACGACGTCGTTCCTGGGGATCGCGATGCCGGTGTTCTGGTTCGCACTCATCCTGCAGCTCTTCTTCTCGGTCCAGCTGGGATGGCTCCCGACCTCAGGCCGGGACACGATCGGTGACGGTTCGTTCCCGGATCAGGTCCGCCACCTCATCCTGCCGGCCTTCGTCCTCTCGATACGCCACATCGCCGGATGGTCGCGCTACATGCGCTCGTCGCTCCTCGACGTCATCCGCGCGGACTTCATCCGCACCGCTCGGGCCAAGGGTTTGCGCGAGCGGATGGTGCTGGTCCGGCACGCCGTGAAGAACGCGCTCATACCGGTCGTGTCGATCATGGCGCTCGACCTCGCCGGCCTCTTCTCGGGCGCGGTCATCACGGAGACGATCTTCGCGTGGCCGGGGATCGGGCGCCTGTTCGTGCAGGCGATGTTCTCGCGCGACTATCCGCTCCTCATGGGCATCCTGATGATGAGCTCGTTCCTGGTCGTCTTCTTCAATCTCATCGCGGACGTGGTGTACGGATGGCTCGATCCGCGGATCTCGTACACATGACAGCCACGACCATCGAGCCGACCAACCCATTCGTCGCGGTCTCGCAGAAGCGGCTGTTCTGGCGCCAGTTCCGGCGGCACAAGCTGGCGCTGATATCGGCCGCGGTCCTGTTGATCCTCGCCGGAATGGTCGTGCTCGCGCCGCTCATCGCGCCGTACGCGTTCGATGCGATCGACCCGACGCAGTTCCGAAAGCCGCCGTCGCCGGC
>Ga0114129_10013029_pt1 | contig 11844 bp, 13 predicted proteins | sample RhiMetdeltSRZDD1_FD_80071 | JGI IMG/M metagenome (GOLD analysis project Ga0114129, IMG submission 80071) | Populus rhizosphere microbial communities from Tennessee, USA - Rhizosphere MetaG P. deltoides SRZDD1 (version 2) (version 2) | ecosystem: Host-associated > Plants > Roots > Rhizosphere >... | reverse complement strand
GGGGCCGTACGAGCGCGAGAAGCGGACGTCGAGCTCCTTCATGTAGTAGTCGTTCCACGGCAAGTCGAGCTTGGTCTTGCCGATGTCCACGACGCGTGCCCGATCGCGCGCGATCTGCACGGCGAGCTCAGTCGCGCTGTTGCTGTCGCCGCCAGCCGTAATGAAGATGCAATCAGCGCCGAAGCCGCCAGTGAGGTGAGCGATCGTTGAGGGCAGGGACGAATCGGACGGCGTGCTTGCCGCGTGCGCTCCCAGTGTTTGCGCGAGCTTGCACCGAGACTCGACGATATCCACTCCGATCACACGCATGCCGGCCGCACGCAGAATCTGCACCAGGAGCTGGCCGATCAATCCCAGGCCGATGACGCAGGCCGTCTCGCCCAACTGCATCTGCGCCTGTCGGAAACCCTGCAGGGCGATCGCGCCGATGGTCGCGAACGCAGCGTGCTTCATCGACACGCCATCGGGTACCGGCACAGCCAGATTCTTCGGGACGAAGTTGAGCTCGGCGTGATTGGAGTAGCCGACGCCGGCGCAAGCGACCCGCTGCCCGATGAAAAACGCCTCGGTGTCCGGGCCCAGCGCGACGATTTCGCCCGACCCGGCATAGCCGAGCGGCGTCAGCGTGTCGAGCTTGTTCATGACCTTGCGGTAGGTCGCGACGATGCCCTGCTGCTGGACGGTCGCGAGCACCTGCTTCACTTTGTCCGGTCGCGCGCGCGCCTTGCCGAGGTACGAGAGGTTGCCCTCGCGGACCTTCATGCCCTCGGTGCCGGCGGAAATGACGCTGTAGTGCATGCGCACCAGCATTCCGCCGGGTTTCAGGGTGGGGGCGCTGACTTCTTCGAGGACGATCTTCCCTGTCTTGTAGTTCTGCGATACCTGCTTCATGGACGTGGACCCGCTGCGGCCAGTGGCTAGTGATCTTCAACCCACTGGGCCGTAGACAGTTCCACGGCATTTATAAGCTTTGCCCGCCTACAAGGGCATCAACCGTGCAAGATTGACAACTCGGGCCGGTCTCCTAGGCGACGAGGCCCGGGAAACACATCACCGCGGTGCCGGCGGAAATCACCGCCACGACCGCCGCGAACGCCACGCCGGCGAAGATCTGTTCGAAGGCGGCGCGCAGGCCGGAGGAACGAATGTGCTTGCTCATGTCTCTATCTCCTGGAAGTGGTTAGCGATCCGATGGGGCACATGATGGCGTGCGGCGGCCGGCCGTTCTGTCAACGGGATGACACTGGCGAACGGCGCTGGGGGTGCCGGCGGTAGTGCGTATCGGAGCGTGCCTGACGCTGATGCTCATCAGTTCCGCGGCGACCGCCGCGGATGAGCCCGTGACTCGAACCATCGAGGCCGAAGGCGCGAGCGTACGCATCGATTTCCAGTCCACGGATTTCAAACACGGCACCGCACCGATCGTGAGCTGGATCGAGCATTCGATGCGGACGGTGGCTCGCTACTACGGCCAGTTTCCCGCGAAGCAGCTCCGAATCCGCGTGACCTCTCGCGACGGCGGTCGCGTCCGTCACGGCACGACCTACGGCACAGCAGTGCCATTCATCCGCCTGCAGCTGGGTCGCGACGTCACGCCCGAGGAGCTCCACAAGGATTGGGTGCTCGTGCACGAGATGGTCCATCTCGCGCTACCTGAAGTCGGCGACGATCACCTGTGGCTGACGGAAGGTTTGTCGACATACATCGAGGGCATCGCGCGGGTGCACGCTGGCGACCTGCGGGCTGAGCGAGTCTGGCTGGAGCAGATGCGCTCCATGCCGCAAGGCCTGCCCGCGCCGGGCGACGAAGGTCTCGACAATACCCACACGTGGGGCCGGACGTATTGGGGCGGAGCGCTGTTCTGCCTGCTGGCCGATGTCGAGATCCGCAAGAAGACCGCGAACCGCTTCGGGCTGCGCGACGCGATGCGCGCAGTGCTGCGACAGAGCGGCGGCGTCGCGTTCGAGTCATCGATCGATCGCGTGATGAAGGTCGGCGACGAGGCGACCGGCACCACGGTTCTGCAGGATCTCTACGCGCAGATGAAGGACAAGCCGGTCTCGCCGGACCTGCCGGAATTGTGGCGGCAGCTTGGCATTCGCGAGCGCGGCGACAGCGTGGAATTGCTGGATGACGCGCCGTTGGCCGCGACGCGCAAGTCGATCATGGCGCCGGGAGCTACCGCGCTGCCGGCAGCACGTCGTTGACGATGACGGTGAGGACGTTGCCCGCGAACGTCGTCGGATTCACTTCCGCGCTGATGCCCTGCCACTGCGTCGTCGCGACGACGACAAGGTCCTGCGACGGCACGACATAGACGAACTGGCCGCCGAAGCCCCAGGCGAACACCGCTGCCGTCGCGGGCGGCTGAGCGAGCCACCACAGATATCCGTAGGTCGTACCGCGCTGGGCGCCGTAGGTTTCGCGCCAGGTGAATTGCGGCGTCGTGCCGGCCTCGATCCACGACTCCGGCACGATCTGCTGGGTGCCTGTGCGGCCCCTCTGCAGCAGGAGCTGGCCGAAGCGCAGCAGGTCGGTGGCGGTCATCTTGATACCCGAGCCCGCGTTGACCATGTTCGGTTCGAGCTGTTCCCACTGCACTGTCGTGATGCCGAGCGGCTGGAACAGGACTTCGTTCGCGAAGTCGGGCAGAGGCTTCGCGGCGGCACGCTGAAGCACGAGGCCCAGCAGATTCACTGCCGCGGAGTTGTACGTGAACGTGCCGGCCGGATCGGTCTGGCGCCTGTCCAGCAGGAACTGCACGTGATCATTCGAGAGAACCCAGAGGTTGTAGTCGTCGGCGCTGTTCTCGTTCCACTGGTAACGCGAAGTCATCGTCAGGAGCTGGCGCACGGAGACCGCCCGATCGCCCGCATCGAGCGAGTAGGGTGCGTCGACATAGGTGCCGACGGTCGCATCGATGTTCGGCAGCTTGCCGCTCTGGACGGCAATGCCGGTGAGTATGCTCACGACGCTCTTGGTCACCGAGCGCAGATCGAACACCGTGGAGCTGCTTGCGCCGCCGAAGTAGTTCTCCGCGACCAGCTTGCCGTGGCGCGCGACCAGCAGGCTGCGAAAACGCGGCATCGCTGCGGCGTCGCTCGCGGCGCGCCCCAGCATGACTTCATCCATGTTGACTTCGGCGGGTGTCGCTTTCGCCCAAGGCTGGGCGATGTCGATGATCGTGGCCGGTGGGACCGGTGCGAAGACGGGCGGAGCCGGAGCCGGCGGCGCGGAAGAAGAGCCGTATCCACCGCCGCCGCCGCCGCCACATGCGCAGAGCAGAGCTGCCAGGACAGTGATCAGCAAACGGCGAGCGATCATGCCCTGAGTATACGGCGGGCCTCAGCAAAAAAAGGGGGAAAACGGAGCGAACCGAAGCCTGTTCGGCCGCTCCATCCTCACTTACGCCACGGTCGGGAAGCACATCGCCACCGTGCCCACGGACACGAAGGCGACGATCAAGGCGGCGGCAACGCCGGCGAACACTTTCTCGATCAGGGCGCGCAGCGAGAGCGAATCGTTGGGCCTGTTCATGTGAGTCTCCTCGGTTCAGTCAGTAGCCATCAGGTGAGGCACATGATGGCGATGACTGCCTGGGAAGACTGTCAACGCAATGACATTGGAAGAGTCGGGCTGAAGCCCGACCTACAGCGCTCGATCAGTCCTTGCGTGTCAATGCGCGCAGGGCGCGCTCGTCGCCGAGCACGACGCTGCCGCGGCCGAGCGTGATCCAGCCCTGCTTTTTCCAGGTCTGCAGGTACTTGTTGACGATCTGGCGCGACAGCCCGAGGAACTGCGCGAGGTCCTCCTGCGAGAGCCTGAGCTGCGCACCCTCCGGAGTCTTGCGTCCGTGCGAAGCCGCCAGGCTCAGCAGCCGCTTGGCGAGACGCGCCGGCACGTTGAGGAGCGAGGAGTCCTCCATCTGTTCCGACGTCCAGCGCACGCGTTTGCACAGCAGCTCGATGAGATGCACCGCGAGCTGCGGCTCGCGTTTCACCAGCGCGAGAAAATCCTCGCGTCGGATGATCATCAGCTCCGTCGGTGCGAGCGTGGTTGCAGCGGCCGTGCGTGGCTGACCGTCGAGCAAAGCGATCTCGCCGAAGGCATCGCCGGGCTCCATGATGTTCAGGAACACTTCCTTGCCGCCCGAGCCGCTCGCGCTGATGCGGACGCGCCCCGTGACGACGCCATACAGAGCATCTCCGGGATCGCCGCCCATGAAGACCACGGCGTCGGCTTTATACGAGCGGCGCGACGACAGCGCAGTGATCTGCGTGATCGTCTGCTCGGGCAATGCGCGAAACAGGCTGTTGCGCGCGATGATCGTCTTGGCGTCCAGCGGCACGACGTGAATCTCCGACGTCGCATTCTGCCTTTGGGCAGTGGCAGCGTTTGGGGCGCGACTATACCATTGCCGCTTTCCCGCACCGGTCGCACCCTCATGCCTCGCGGCTTCGTGTCCAGAGCACCGCTGTTGCTTGCCTGCTGCGGCCTCGTGCCTCTGGCTGCGCACGCCCAGTACGAAGTCGACGAGGAGGCTAGCGTCTGGCTGCGTGCGCTGATCGACGTGCGCGTGGCGCGAGGCCCGGAGTTCCCGAGTTGGACTGACAGCGGCCCGGGAAAACTGCGCTTCGGAGGGCGGTCCCACGACGCAGGCTTCGAGCATGTGACTCGTGTCGAGCTGGCGAAGCTCGCAGTTCAGTTCGGCGCCTCGCTGCCGTGGGGCATTCGCGCCCAGGCGCAAGCGAACGTGCAGCCCGACATTGCCGACAGCTACGAGCCGTGGCTGGTCGAAGCGTTTCTGCGCAAGGAGTGGGGAGTGGAGGAGAGCGGCTGGGGACTGCAGGCCGGGCTGACGAGCACACCCTTTTCGCTCGAACACACTGGGCCGGCCTGGACGCCCGAGTACGCGCTCTCGGCTTCGGCGCTCGACAACTGGCTGTGGGAAGAGATCAGCCTCGCCGGCATCGAGGGCGAATGGTGGCACGCAGGCGAGCGCGGTCCGCGCCTGGGCCTGGTCGTCGGCGCCGGATTCGGTCCCGATCAACTGGGACGCTTGCTGGCACTGCGCGGCTGGGTGATCGGCGATGGCTTGAGCGGTCTCAACAGCGATCTGCCGCTGCCGAACGGAACTCGCACGGAGATCTTCGATGAGCGAGATGATCGTCCCGCCGCTTATGCGCTCGTGACGTTGAGCGATCCGGGCGAGCGCGGCGCATTGAAGGTCGGCTACTTCGACAACCGCGGCGACCAGAACGCGGACGGCTCCTGGAACACGCACTTCACGACGATCGGCGCGGTGCTGCATCCGCTGGCGAATCTCGACCTGGTCGTCCAGTACCTGGATGGCGAAGCACGCGTTCGCGACACCAGCAACGACAGCTCGCTGCGTGCGTTCTATGCACTGTTGTCGTATCGACATCGATCGCATCGCGCGACGGTCCGCTACGACGATTTCCGCCTCGACGATCTCGACGGCGGCAACTCCACCACGGAGCGCGGCGACGGCATCACGGTTGCGTACGCATTCGAATGGGGTCTGCGGCACCGGATGGGCGTCGAGTACACTTGGCTGGACAGCGAGCGCCCGGGCAGCACGCCGAGCGAACGATCGCACGACGGTTGGCAGCTCAGTTATCGGTTCCGCTACTGATGCAAGCATTCAAAGCTCTTCTCGCGCTTCTCGCCATCGCAGCCGCATCGAGCGCCGCTGCACGAACGGTGACGGGCCAGGTGCTCGGCCAGGACGGCAAGCCGATCGCGAACGCGGTCGTGTTCGTGCAGGAGCCTGCTGCGCTCCAGTCGGCTGCCGCCGCGTCGCCGGCGATCATGGATCAGTTCAACAAGACGTTCGTGCCGGAAATGCTGCCGATTGCCGTCGGCACCCAGGTGCGCTTCCCGAATCGCGATCAGATTCGTCATCACGTGTACTCGTTCTCGCGGCCGAAGCGCTTCGAGCTGCCGCTGTACAAGGGTGAGGATGCGCCGCCGGTGCTGTTCGATAAGCCCGGCGTCGTCAAGATCGGCTGCAACATCCACGACTGGATGTCGGCGATCATCCTGGTGCTGCCGAACGATCGCTTCGCCGTCACCAAGGACGACGGCACGTTCAGCCTGCCCGGTCTCGATTCCGGCCAGTACACGATCACTGCGTGGCACGCGCAGAGCCGCGACAAGACCGAAGACGTCGCGCAGAAGGTCGCGATCGTCGACCACGATCCGCAGCTCACCTTCAAGCTCTCGCTCGCGCCGGCGCGCACGCGGCCTGCAACGCGTGGCGCGCGGTGGGACCAATGAAGTGGTGGGTGCGCGCCCGCCTGCGCACCAAGATCTTCGTCGCATTTTCATCGCTGATCATCGCCGTCCTGCTGGCGACGCTCGGCTTCACGCAGGTCGTCGTGACGCGCGAAGTCGAGCGCACGCTCGATCGAGAGCTGCTGACGACCGGCGAAGTGTTCGAGGTGCTGCTGAACGAGCGCGGCGCGCGCCTCGAAACGAACTCCATCCTGCTGGCCAGCGACTTCGCGCTGAAGAGCGCGGTCGCCACGCATTTCGATCCGGCGAACTACGAGCCTGAGACGCTCGCGTCGGCGGCCCAGAGCTGGCAGGAGCGAATCGGCGTCGACTTGTTCTGGATCACCGACGAGCTCGGCACTGTGCTGGTGGCGTCCTCGGGGCGCGATCGCCGCGGCGAGGAGATCGAAGAGCTCTCGCCGTTGAAGGAAGCGATCGATACCGAAGAACCCGCAGCGGGTATCGCGGAGATCGATGGGCACCTGTTCCAGGTCGTCGCCGTGCCCGTCTTCGCGCCGGACGTGATCGGGTTCCTGCTGCTGGGCGAAGCGGTCGACGATCGGCTTGCAGGGCGACTCAAGGGTTCTACGGGCACGGACGTTTCGTTCCTGACTCACGATCGCCTGTTCGCGTCGTCGTGGCCGACGGGCAGGCGGGATCGCGTCATTCCGCCGCCGCAGGCTCGATCCGCTTTGCTTCGCACTCAGACACGCACGACGTCGCCCTTCACGGCGGAGGACGAGCGCTTCCTCTCGTTGATCGTGCCGGTCGAGTCGAAGCTGTCGCAGCCGTTGTTCGCACTCATGCAGCGGTCCTACGACGAAGCACTCGCACCGCTACGCGCTTTGCGACAACGCATCGTCATCATCGGTACGGCAGGGTTGCTTGGCGCGCTGCTGATCGGAGTGGGACTGGCCGGCGGAATCATTGCGCCCTTGCAAGGCCTGGTCGCCGGCATGCGCGAAGTCCTGCGCGGCAATCTGCAGTACCGTTCGCGCATCGAGCGGGGCGACGAGCTCGGGTTCATCGCCAAGTCGTTCAACGAAATGGTCGACGGCCTCGAAGAGCGCGAGCTGATCCGCGACACCTTCGGTCGCTTCGTCTCGCATGACGTTGCCGAAGCAGTGCTGACCGGCCGCGTGCCGCTGCAAGGCGAGCGGCGCGACGTCAGCATCCTGTTCCAGGACATTCGCGGGTTCACCAGCCTCAGCGAGCGGCTCGATCCCGCCGTGCTGCTGCGGCTCCTGAATCAGTTCTTCACGGAAGTCGTCGCGGCGGTCGAAGCGGAAGGCGGCGTCGTCAAGCAGTTCCTCGGCGACGGCGTCATGGCGTTGTTCGGCGCGCCGCAGCCGCATCCGGATCACGCAGAACGCGCAGTACGTGCAGCGCTCGGTATCGTGACCCGACTCAAGGGCCTGAACGAAATCCTGACCCAGCAGGGCATAGGTCCCCTGGAGATCGGCGTCGGCATCCACAGCGGTGCGGTGGTCGCCGGCTTGATCGGCCCCGACAATCGCATCGAATACGGTGTCGTCGGCGATCCGGTGAACCTGGCCGCCCGCGTCGAGGCGCTGACGCGCGAGATGCAGGCCACGATCCTGGTTTCGCGCGACATTTCTGCCCAGCTCGGGCCGGCCTTCACGCTCGGCCGCACCGCCTCGATGCTCGTCAAGGGCAAGTCCCAGCCCGTGGAAGTCGTCGAGGTCCTGTCCTTGTGTCAACCGGTTGACAGTTCCGCCGCGCCGTAATCGCCATCCTTTGAGCCGACCGATGCAAATCAGTTGGCCCCGAGGAGATGGACATGAGCAAGCCCGATCGTTCGATTGCGGACCGCGCCACGCCGGAGATGGTGCAGTGGCTGGAGACGGTGGATCGTAACGCGCGACAGCAGACCGTGTTGGCACGGGCGCGCGCTGCCCACGAGGCCGCGTGGCAGGCCCCGCCGACGCAGCAGCTTTTTTCTTCCGTCGCGGATCCTGGCGCAGCGCGACCGGAGGATTTTTCGTTCTTCTTTTATTCTGCGCCGGCCAGTGGAGCGACTGCGGTGGAGGACGATGCAACGGCGCGGCGCTTGCGACGACTGCAGATGTTGAAGTTGATGTTGCAGCAGGCCCAGGAAGCCAAGAAGGACTGAGCGACGCGCCGCGGCATGTTCATCTCGGACAGGTCGCGAAGCTCTGGTAGGCTCCCCGGGAATGCTTCGCATCCTCCGCAGCGCCGACTACCTTGCGCGACCCTGGAAGAACGGCGGCGGCACGACACGTGACATCGTCGTGTCCCCGCCGGGGGCCTCGCTCGATGACTTCGACTGGCGGCTGAGTCTCGCGCAGGTCGATCGCGACGGGCCGTTCTCGCGCTTCGAGGACGTCGACCGCACGCTCGTGCTGCTCGATGGTGCGATGACGCTGCAGGATCGCAATGGTCGCATCGAGCTCGCTCGTAACGAGCCTGTCACTTTCGAAGGCGAGCGCGCCATCGAGGCCACGCTCGCCGGCGGCTCCACGCTCGATTTCAATGTGATGACCCGTCGCGGGCGCGCACGACACGCTGTGCGGCGCGAGCTGTTCAGCGGACCTGCACAGATCGAAGCGAACGCAGGCACCACGATCATTCTTTTCGCACTCGAGCGCGGGTTGTCCGTCGCGCGCGACTCACTCGACACGCACGACGTTGCGATCATCACTGCTCAGCGCGTCTTGGTCGCCGCTGCAGCGGATGCGGTCGCTGCACTCGTCGTCACGCTCGACGATTTTCATCCGAACGTGCTCTGAACGCGCGGGTCTCTCGTGTCATCATCGGTCGTGGCGACCGACAACGTTCAGCGCAGCGGCTGGGAGAAGTGGCACGACTGGAATGCAGTCGTGTTTGCTTCTATGACGCGCTGGTTCTGCGATGCCATCGGCGCGGCGCCGAGGCAAACGATCCTCGACGCGGCGTGCGGCACGGGATTGCCGTCTCTCGCACTGGCCGAGCGCGTGCATCCTGGCGGCAAGATCGTTGCAATCGACTCGTCGCCGGTGATGCTGGCGGCTGCCATGCGCATCGCGCGCTCCGCGGGCGTCGCGAACATCGAGCATCGACCGATGGATCTGACGGCCTTGGGTTTCCCTGACGCATCGTTCGATGCGGTGACGTGTAAGGATGGCCTGATGTTCTGCGCCGACCCGGTCAAGGCGGCGAGCGAGCTGCGGCGCGTGCTCAAGCCGAACGGACGCTTCGCGCTGTCTGCTTGGGACGCGCCGGAGAAGAACGCCTTCTTCATGACCATCAACCAGGTGGTGTCGCAATTCATGCCGCGTCCGACGCCGCGTGCGGGCGCCCCGGGGCCGTTCCGACTCGCGCCGCAGGCGGAGTTCGAATCCGTGCTGCGACAGGCCGGCTTCGGCGAGCTCACGGTTCAGTCGATGGAAGTCGTCTTCGAGGTCGAGTCGACTGACGTGCACTGGCACATCGTGAGCGACATGTCGGCGCCGGTCGAGCAGGCGAGAGCAACGCTGTCGGTCGCTGAGGTCCAGCGTCTGAAGCATGCGATGGCGGACGCGATCGAGCCGTACCGTGCAGGTCATCGGATCCGCCTGCCGAACACGGCATTGTGCATTTCGGGCCGCCGCTAATATGCTGCTCACGAATGCGCATCACTGTCGCTCATCACCTCCCGGCTTCATGCCAGCGCTGGCGCGATGCGCTTGCGCGCGAATTGCCTGACGCACAAGTCGATATCTGGGGTCAGGGTCCCGCAGGCAGCGCCGACTACGCGATCGCGTGGGCCGCGCCGGGCCAGGAATTCTTCGCTCAGCACGATCGTCTGAAGGCGTTCTTCTGCACCGGTGCAGGCGTCGAGAAGCTGCTCTCCAGCACTGACATGCCGGCGGCGATTCCAGTGATCCGTCTTGAAGACGCGGGCATGGGCGCGCAGATGGCCGACTACTGCGTCTACGCCGTGCTCCACTGGCTGCGTCGACGCGGCGAGTACGACGAACAGCAGCGCGCACACGTATGGAAACAGCTTGCGGCCAACGACGTGACGGACTGGCCGATCGGAGTATTCGGGTTGGGGGTGCTCGGTCTGCATGTCGCCGCTGCGTTCCGCGCGGTCGGCTTCAACGTGAACGGCTTCGCACGCTCAGCGCACGAGCATGCAGGAATTCAATCGTTCGCGGAGCAGGGCGGCGCGGGTGACTTCGCGGCATTCATGCGGGCGTCGCGAGTGCTGATCATCATCGCGCCGCTGACACCGGCGACGCAGGATCTCTTCAACCGCGAGACGCTCGCGCTGCTGCCACCGTCGTCGTACGTCATCAACGTGGCGCGCGGCGGTCTGCTGGTCGAGGAAGATCTGATCGAACTGCTCGACCGCGGCCATCTGGCGGGCGCAGCGCTGGACGTCTTTCGCAAGGAGCCGCTGCCGACGGATCATCCGTTGTGGTCGAACCCGAAGGTCCGCATCACGCCGCACGTGTCGGCGCTCACTGTGATCGGCCCTTCGGCCAAGCAGGTGGCGGAGAAAATCCGGCGCCTGGAGCGTGGCGAATCCGTCGGCGGCGTGGTGGATCGTCGCCGCGGCTATTGAGCGCGGCTTGCAGGCGCATCGATCCGCAGGGTGCAGATCTCGGCGCGGACCGCGCCGTCCCCGACGAACAGCTTCGCCACCGCGACCGGCAACGTGAATCGTCGCGGCCCGGCGCTGCCGGGATTCAGGAACAGCACGCCGTCCTTCTCCAATACGCTCGGCTTGTGCGAATGCCCGGCGATGATCGCAGCGATGCCATCTGCGGCCGGGTCGACGTCGAGATCAGCGATGTCGTGCAGCACGTAAAGCCGCTGACCGCAGATGTCGACGATGGCGGTCGCGGGCAGCGGATCGGCCCACGCGCCCTTGTCGTTGTTACCGCGAACAGCAGTGACCGGCGCGATGCGCTGCAGCCGCTCGAGAATGTCGGGCGTGCCGATGTCGCCGGCGTGAATGATGTGATCGACACCCGCGAGCGCTGCTTCGGCTTCCCAGCGAAGCAATCCGTGCGTGTCGGAAATGATGCCAATGGTCTTCATGAGCGGCCGCGCAGTGTACCCGCGCGTCGCGCCGAAGCACCTGTTCGGAAGTCGTAGGTCTTTGGTCCTGATCGCAGCGCGGAAAAATTCTCGCTACAGCGACAGCTCTGAGTAGCCGAGCCCGTCTGGCTCCTTGCCGGCTGTCAGTCGATCGATAATCTGCCAGCTCTTCAGATCGATCACCGTGACGGTATCGGCATTTGTGTTCGCAACGAACGCCTGCGACAGCGACGGCACGATGAGAATGCCGACTGGCACTGGTCCTTGCGCGGACTTGTCCGACTGCATCGTGACGCGCCGCACCTCGCGCCGGGTGGCGGCGTCGAAGACAGCGACGTCGCCGGATTGCGCGTTCGAAACGAGCACGTGCTTGCCGTCGTCGGTGAATTTCGCGCGGATCGGGAATGACTTCGAGTCGAGTGTCGCGACGACCTTCGACGAAGCAACGTCGATGATCGAGACCGTATGGGCGCCGCGGTTGGTCGCCCACACTTCGCG